>Ga0315286_10002286_pt1 | contig 17858 bp, 15 predicted proteins | sample YL17G10_0_MG_FD_205038 | JGI IMG/M metagenome (GOLD analysis project Ga0315286, IMG submission 205038) | Sediment microbial communities from Yellowstone Lake, YNP, Wyoming, USA - YL17G10_0 | ecosystem: Environmental > Aquatic > Freshwater > Lake > Sediment | place: USA: Wyoming | collected...
GTCCACCTATCACAAAATGATGATAGGCCCTGCCCCGGGCCCTAGTTAACGATCTCTGGGGCAAGGGAAGGGGTCCGTGGGCTGATGAAGTGCCCCAGTCCTCGTTCGGACAGGCGACCTCCGGATTGGGAATGCACAGTGCTGATTTTTTGAAAGATATCTAACCTGACTTATTCATAAAAATGCCGATGTGTTGTTTACTAAGCCGGGCAGAAAATAGATGTCTTCAGATTTCTATATAGCCCGGCTAGTACTCGTGGAGCAGCAAGGATTATGCAAAGTATTTACTGCTCCCCATCTCGGGAATTCTTGTTTTCGCAATGGGATCTGTACAAGCCCGGCCCGAAGCGGCGCAGGCTAAGGCGATGGTCAAGATCACCGGCCGGGTGACGGATTTTGAAGGGCGGCCGGTCGAAGGGGCGGCCGTAGAGCTCAAGAATTCCCGCTTCGAGAACGCCGCCGAAGGCGTGTCGGACAAAGACGGCCGCTATGCCCTCACGGTCCCGAGAGGGACCTACATGGCCCTGGCCGCGGTCAAGGATTACCAGGGAGAGGGGTGCCTGTATTTCCGGCCGGCGCGTTTACTCTGACGCTCCTTGACCTCAGCTGCCCAATCAGCCCTGCCTGGGCTTTATTGCCATTGATCCGCGAATGGCCTCCTGGGGGCCATTCCCGTCCATGCGCCGCATCACGCCCGCGTCACACGGCGGCCACAGAATATTCATGAAATTGCCGAATCCTGCTTATTTGTGCTCAAAGGGGAAGCCGATTCATATGGGGAAAATAGAGCGTGCCTGGGAGGATCCGAACCTCCGACCTTGGATCCGGAGCAGCCAGACGCTATTCTTTCGATTCGGCTTTCCTGGCGATGAATCCGGAGGTCCCGACAAATATGTGATAGATCGCGTCCTCACCCGAAGCCTGGAAAACAGCGTTCCCATAGACGGTGCTGACCATGGGGAGCCGCGGTCCATATTTGTAGAGGTACTTCCAGAGCGGATGATCCTCGTTTTCGACCAAGGGGTGGACCGAGGTCGGCTTCGCCATTTCGTCCGAGGCTTTGAGGTAACGGCTTCTCAGCCGGGTCAAGCGGTACCGCGTATGAAGGCCCAGAAAATTCAGCCAGCTGCGCCACTTCAGAATGTCGCCTTCGAGGATCCATTGGTCTCCGGCGACGTCGAATCGTCTTATCCTGGGTTCCCCCTTCTGCTCGTCCTGGATAATCGCGATCGAACTCGCCTCGCCCTGGACCGGGTGTTTAATGATGATCTTGGCCACCGGCTCCTCCAATGTGAAGGCCCGATAGGCCCGGAAAAAGAATCCGGCGAAAAGCAGCATCCCACATACAGACGTCCAGAGGAAGATGAGAAGGAGATTGCGGAGGCTCTCCGGAAGCTTCGGAACGGAGGCAGGTTTCCTGCCGAGCTTTCTCGCAACGAACAGAATCCTCCGCCAAAGGAAGACCAGCAGAAGCACAAACCCTATGAGGATTCCGGCGGCTCCTGCCAGGATGACGAAATCCATGTTCCACTCTCCCCGCCATAAGCCTAACACATTGCGGAAGGCCAATCAACCGAGGAAGTCCATAATCCCCGGGAAGGCTGGAGGCGGGGCAAGAGATAGAGAAGGCTATCCAAGTTATCAAGTATGAATGAGATCATATCTAATCCTCCCTTTCGTCCAGTCCCTCGCCCGTCTCATAGCTGGGTCTCCGCCAGATTGAGCCCATCCTTAATCAGGTCAATTTTGGCTCTGACGTTCCCCTTGCTTATTTTAGTGTCAGGCCGATCCTCGTTTTATCTTTCGCCCAGTAAACATAGAGCGCTCGGCCTTTGACGTCGGCGAGAGGAAGAGCTCCCCAGAACCGGCTGTCATTGCTGTTGTCGCGATTGTCTCCGAGGACGAAACAATGGCGGGCGGGGATTCTTAGCGGGCCGAAGTTGTCCCGGCTGTTGTCCACGGCGCTATCCTCGAGGACCTTGTAGGATTCCTGGAGAGGTTGGCCGTCGATAAAGACCTGTTTATTCTTGATTTCGACCGTTTCGCCCTCGATGGCGATGACACGCATGAGAAATCGCTTTGAAAGATCTAGAGGATAGATAAATACGATCAGATCCCCGCGCTGAGGCGCCTGGTGATCATAAGCTCTCGGGCCTATCATCAGGAAATCGTCCTGATGAACCGTCGGCATCATGGAGGTCGTAGCAAACTTGAATGGAGCGATGCTTAGAAAGCTTATCCATGTCCTTACCGGAACGAAAGTCGTCAAGCCGATAGAAAGAATGACAAAGAACGCATAGACGCCGAGTTTTTGGTATTTCTTAAGCTCGGTTTCTCTAATTCGACGCGCCTGGATGAACGCGTGAACGATAACGAACAACCAGAAAACCGTCGTCACGATGGCCAGCGATACAAGCCCGATAAAATAGTGCGGCCAGCCTAATACCGCCCAAAGGAAAGGCAACGCAATGGTCATGAATAAAAATACGAGTCCCAGAGCGCCTGCCCCGTTATAGATCTGTCCGAGCCCGGAAGCGAACAAGGACAAGAGGCCGGCGATGAACGGATTCCTCGTTCTCTTTGTAGCGGTCATGATTTCCCCCTTTCTTGCATTGATTTCCCGGCTTCTTTCCCCCCCGAGAGCTGCGAGTCCGGATCATCGCGGCGTTTTCCCTATCGCAAAGACCGGAAAAGAAGCCGACTTATTGTACGGGCTGGCTTTCCCTCCCGTTAAGCTCGGCCGCCGCGGACTAGATCCGGATGGCGATCCCGGCGCTGACCATGAAGCCGTTATAGACACCGGCGTCAACGAGGACGCTGACGCTCTTCGTCAGGCGCGCCTTCAGCCCCAAGTTGAGCTGGAGGAAGGGGATGAAGTTCGGGATGGGGAAATCGGTCTCTCCATCCTCCAGTGCTTCGTCCCTGAGCTCGCGCAGGGTCTTCGTCTCCGAGCCCTCGATCGTCTGGGCAGGAATCGAGTCGCCGACGAGCTGGCCGATGAAGCTATAGGCCAAGGTTGAATCGTCGAGGGCCTTCGCCGTCGAAATGCCGCCGCCGAACGTGATATAGGGATGGATGGACTTCTTGGGGAAGATATCCCACCGGAACGTGAGCAGGAAGGACGTCGCTTTGATAAGGGCTTGGCCCTCCGCATCCCCGTCAAAGGTCGCCGTGTCCAACGTGGCCCAATCTTCGAGATCCATGTGGACCTCAGAGGTCGGAAAGACCTTGAAGGAGCTATTCTCGACCGAGAGACCTAGGCTGAACGAGCCCTTGCGACCGCCCGGATACCACCGGAAACTGACGCCGAAATCGTCGCCGCTCGAACTAAAGTCGATAGTCTGAGCGAACTGCATGGAGTAAAGGTTGGGGTAGAGGCTCTGGATCTCCTCCTCGATCGCGTTCTGCAGTTGGTCCGCGGTCGCGTCGTCGATGAGTTCGACGGCCTTGTTCCCGAGGACATCCAGGGTCCATCGTCCATAATGCCCGCCGAACTCGAAATGCCCCCCCTGTGCCATGAGGACCGGCGCCCCAGCCAGAAACAAAGAAACCGACAAGACGAGGGTTGAGAGACGTGTGCCCATCTTAGATTCCTTTCTCACCGCATCCACGACTTTGATCCCCCAAAATCAAAGATTCTATAAATTGAGCATAAGTCCGATAGATTGGCTTGTCAAGAGGGAAGTGTTCGTGCGCCCGACCTCCTCCTCTGCTCATGCAATAGGCTTCGTTTCGTATCGCATATTTCCGAGCAGGTTATCCTCGGTTTTATCCTTGAATTGGGGGTCACGGGTCGGTTGACCGGCAAGCGTGCGTATTCCGAGGGATTCCGGCCGGGTATTCCGACGGAAAGCGGCCACCATTCCGAGCGAAGCCGGCCACCCGTCCCGACGGAAAAGCGGCCGCTTTTAGGCCTGTCGTCGGAAAGGTGGCCGGAATGGCTCGGAATACGCGTCCTATGTCCGAAAATGGCTTAAAATCCCAATAGCCTCGAGATGAACGGATGAAGCGTAGTGATCTAATCTAACCTGACTTATTCATAAAAATGCCGATGTGTTGTTTACTAAGCCGGGCAGAAAATAGATGTCTTCAGATTTCTATATATCCCGGCTAGTACTCGTGGAGCAGCAAGGATTATGCAAAGTATTTACTGCTCCCCGTAGTAACTCAAGCGATATCTGCTATATCTGTGATAAACCTATTTCCTATTAGGTTTCCCAAGCTTCGTCTCAAAAGAACCGGCATTTTTACCCTCTGGGCGAGCCGATCCGGCCGCATCTGCTTTGTTGCGAAGGGTTCGCAGTACCGGGAGTACAGCTTCACCCTCCGCGCCTCGCATCTGCAGCCGCCTCGACTCGTGAATAGGCCAGGCTAAATAGTTGATTTCTCGGGTGATCTGGGGAAATCTTAGGGGATAATTAAAATGCCCCTGGCCTGACTCGAACAGGCGACCTCCGGATTAGGAATCCGCTGCTCTATCCAACTGAGCTACAGGGGCCCTCGGCGGAATGGACCTTACTATAGCCGAATCGCCCCTGGTTTTCAATTTTCGGAGGGAGCCCCTGTCAAGTCAAACTGTCAAGAGGGCCCGCCGTTTCGCTCAGCGCTTTTGTTTCGCCTCTTCCCTCTGGCACTTGGGGCAGAAATGACTGCTCCGGCCCCCGATCCGCCTCATCCTGACCCGAGTGCCGCACACGACACACGGCTCCCCTTTCCGGTCGTAGACCTTATGGAAGAGCTGGAAGTTGCCGGCCTTCCCCTCCGCGTCGCGATAATCCTGGAGGGTGGAGCCTTTTTCGGCGATGGCCAGCGTGAGGATCTTCTTCATGGAGTCGTAGAGCTGCGCGACCGCCTGCTTTCCGAGTGACGAGGCGCGGGTCTCGGGATGGATCCGGGCCTCGAAAAGCATCTCGTCGGCGTAGATGTTGCCGATGCCGGCGATCACCGTCTGGTCGAGGAGGAGGCTCTTGATCCGGCCTTTTCTCCGACCCAGGCTGGCGGCGAATTCCGCGAGTCCGACTTCGAGCGGCTCGGGACCCAGGCACGCCAACTCGCCGCACACGGCCTCCGGGTCGCCTTCGAGGCAGAGCAGAAACCCGAATTTCCTGACGTCGCGGAATCTCAGCTCGTTCGCGCCGTCCTCAAAACGGACCACGAGGCGCGTGTGTTTGTCTCGCTCCTCCCCGGGGACCGCAAGGGAGAACTGCCCGGTCATCTTGAGGTGGAAGACGAGCGTCCGGGCGCCTTCAAATTCGATGATGAGCATCTTGCCCCGGCGCCTCACCGCAAGAACGCGCCGGCCCCGCAAGGAGTCGAGCCCCTTCTTGCTGCCCGTCCGGAGCATGGGCCGGTAGAGGAGCTCGACCCCCGCGATGACGCGGCCACGCACGGCCGGTTCGAGGGTCCGGGCGATCGTTTCGACTTCAGGCAGTTCGGGCATAGGGATATGGTACCATACCATGCCGGCAAGGGATAAGAACGGGGACACGTACCGGAGATACATGTCCCCTATTGATTTACCGCCGCGATTCCATTAAGATGTGTCCCTCATGAAAATCAAGGCCATCGCCGTCATGATCCTCGGGTGGGTCGTCCCGGGTCTGGGCCATGCGGTCCAGAAAAAGTACCTCCGGGCCGTCCTCTTCTTCGTCTCCATCTTCGCCATGGCCAGCCTCGGGCTGGCCATGGGCGGCCGCGTGTACCCATTCCAGACCGACAACCCCCTGACCATCCTAGCCTTCTTCGCCGACCTCGGCAACGGCCTGTTCTACGGCCTATCGCGGCTCTTCAGCTGGGGCGGGGGCGAGCTCGAGCGGGCCACGTTCGAGTTCGGGACCGCCTACGTCGCCGGGGCGGGGCTCCTCAATTTCCTTATCGCCCTGGACGCCTACGACATCGGCGCGGGGAAGAAGTCATGATCTTCGAAAGCCATCTTCTGTCGATGGTCGTCTACGCTTTTTTCGTATCACTCGTCCTGGCCCTCATCCGCCGCCCGGACAAGAAGGCCCGCATTCGCTACGGCCTGACGCTCTTCGCTATCATGACGGCCGGCGCCCTGGCCTTCGGCTGGTTCATGTTCCTGTTCATCAAACGATAATCGTCCGGTTCCCGGCCTCGGGAAGCGGGAGCGCCAAGATATGATCGAGCTCTTTCACATCGGGAAACAATACCAGAAGCCGTTCTGGGCCCTCTCCGAAATCACCCTCCAGATCAAGGACGGCGACTTCTCCTTCATCACCGGGCCGAGCGGATCGGGCAAAACGACCCTCCTAAAGACGATCTTCCGGGAGATCCTGCCGACCGAGGGACAGATCCTCATCAACGGCGTCAACATCCTCAAGATCCACGACTCCCGGATCTACACCCTGCGGCGGACGATGGGCATCGTCTTCCAGGACTTCCGCCTGATGTTCCACCGGACGGTGTTCCAGAACGTGGCCGTGCCACTCCAGGTGATCGGCGTCTCCCGCAAGGAGATCCGCCGCCGCGTCTTCAACACGCTCCAAAAGGTCAACCTCCACCAGAAGATGTGGGAGCTCCCTTCTCATCTGTCCTACGGCGAGCAGCAGCGGGTGGCCATCGCCCGGGCCGTCGTCAACAACCCCAAGATCATCCTGGCCGACGAACCGACCGGCAACCTCGACCCCGAGCTCGCCTTCGAGATCATCAGCCTGTTCAAGGACATCAACCGGCAGGGCACGACCGTCATCATCGGCAGTCACGACCGGGAGCTCATCCGCCACTTTGGGGACAACATCTTCTTCCTCAAGAAGGGCAAGATCGTCGGCAAGGAAGGTCGGGCGTGATCGAGAAGATCAAGTTCTTCCTGACCGTCACCGGGAACAACCTCTGGCAGTTCCGGACGAGGAATATCTTCAGCGTGACCATCATTTGCCTGTCTTTCCTCACCGTCGGTATTTTCTTGTCGCTCTCAAACAACCTCCGGGCCACGGCCCGAGAGCTGTCGAACAACATGACCGTGGCTTTATTTCTCGACAAGAACATGTCCGCCTCGGACATCGATGCCCTGCGCCAGGAGGTCGGCAAGCCCGCCTTTGTCGAGAGCGCCAGGAAGGTGACACCGGAGGTGGCCCTGGAGAAGTTCCGGCGGAGTTTCCCGGAGCTCGCCGACATCGTGACCGGCCTCAAAGCCAACCCCTTCCCCGCTTCGATCGAGCTGAAGGTGAACAGCAAAGCCTCCGCTTCGGGAGAGGTCGTCGCCTTCGTCGATTCGATGAAAACACGTCCCGGCGTCACCGACGTCCAGTTCAACCAGGACTGGGTGGAAAAGATGCAGGGCTTCAGCCGGCTGGCCGGGGCCATCGGGGCTTTCATGGGCGGGATCCTCCTTCTGACGTCCTTCTTCATCATCTCCAACGTCGTCAAGCTCAACGTCTTCGCCCGTAAGAACGAGATCGAGATCCTGCGGCTCGTAGGCGCGACCAACATTTTCATCCGAATCCCCTTCTGGCTCGAGGGCATCACCTTGGGGCTCCTCGGGAGCCTCCTCTCGCTAGGCCTACTGTTCGTCGTCATCAACCTCTTCCCTATCTATCTGGGCTCTTCGCTGGGCGCCCTCCAGGAGATCTTGAGATTCCGCTTTCCCGACCTGGCCCAGGCGGGCGGCTTGCTTCTCGGGGGAGCGGCGACGGGCTTCGTCGGCAGCGCCAGTTCCGTCTCGAAATTCCTGAAGACTTAAAAGGTACCGGGTCTACGCAATGCCAAATTTGGCATTGCGTAGACCCGGTACCTACTTGGATTCGTCGCCGTTGGTTGACAGTCAGAGGGGATTGTCCTAAAATCAGGCCAAATGGCGTCGTTAGGGCGGGAACTCAGGGAAGAGCGCGAAGCGCGCCACATCTCCATCGAGGAGATCGCTTCGGCCACGAAGATCGTCCGCCGTTACCTCGAGGCCCTTGAGGCCGACCATTTGGATATCATGCCCGGCGAATTCTTCATCAAGGGGATCATCCGCAGTTATACCCGGGCCATCGGCCTCGACGAGGAGGTCGTCCTGGCCAAGTACAAGACAGCGGGCCTCATCGGGGAACCCGAGCGCAAACGACATCTTCTCTCGAGATCCGAGCCGGGGAAACCCGAGCCGGCCTCATCGGGCAGCGCCACTCCCAAGCCCGTGGCGGAGCCCGCGGTGCAGCCCGTTCCCGAAGCCCCGCCTGAACCACCGGCCCCCCCGGTCAAGAAGCCGGCGCCCGAGCCGGCGCAAGAACCTGTCCCGAAGCTCCCCCCGGAACAGCCCATCCAGCCCGCCCCGAAGCCCGACCTCGCCCCGGACCCGGCCGAGCGCCTCATCGTGAAATCCGCTCCGGAAGAGCCGCGGCCGTCTCGCCTGAAGCTCGCCCTGAAAACAGTGTTGCACACCCGGGCCGTCGTCTGGGCCGGATTGGGGACGGTCATCGTCCTGGCCGTTATCTTCCTGCTCGTCCTTCCGATGTTACGGCGGCCCCATCGGGCCTCTGTCGAGGCCGCAGTGCGGACGCCCACCGTCTCCGAGCCCACCCCCGCCCCGCCGCAGAAGGCCGAGCCCGAACCGCCGCCCGTCGCCGAGGTCGCGTGGAAGGGCGTCACGATCGAGATCTCGTTCGAGGCCGAGACCTGGATCCAGATCTACGCCGACGGCGTCCTCAAGGTCGGCGGCCTCTTCCCCCCGGGCACCACGGCCAAGGCCCAGGCGGACAAACGGATCCTCATCCACACCGGCAATGCCGGGGGATTCGTCTTTCTCCTGAACGGGAAGCCGGCCAAGCCCCTCGGCCGTTCCGGGCGGATCATCACGGACATCAAGATCACGCCCGACAACTTCAAGGATTTCCTCGAGGCCGAAAGGCCCGGCGGGCCGGCCGGCTGAGTTTTCGCCTCATGCCCCCGAGCCCGTGAGCCCATGCCCACCGACCAAGCGGAAGCGATCGTCCTGCGGACGACGAACATCGGCGACCAGGACAAGATCGCCGTCTTCTTCTCCAGGGACAAGGGCATTCTCCGGGGCGTGGCCAAGGGGGCCCGGAAATTCGGCAACCGCTTCGGGAGCAGCCTGGAGCCCATGTCCGTCGTCCGGGTGTTCTACTACGAAAAAGAGCGGCGCGACCTAGTCACGGTTTCCGGCTGCGACCTCGTCGAGTCGTTCTTCGAGATCCAGGCACAGCCGGAGACGGCGTTCCTACTGACCTACTTCGCCGAGCTCGTCGAGGAATTCGCCCCGGCCAGGGCCCGGGAGGAGGTCCTTTACCGGCTCCTTCTTTCCGTCCTCCGCTGTCTCAAGGAGGGCGGCGACCGGGCCCTTGTGGCCGCCTATTTCGAAGCCTGGTTTCTCCAAGGGAACGGCCTCCTCCCCGACCTTTCCGTCTGCCGGAAATGCCGGAAACCGCTCGTCCCCGGCTGGCTCGCCCCCAAAAGAGACGGGGCCTACTGCGCGGATTGCGCTCCCTTCAAAAAAGAAGAGGTCCCGGCCGAAACGCAGGCCTTTCTCCGCTGGACCAAGAAAAACCCGCCGCCGGGAGCGTGCGTCCAGCCGTTCGCCCCGGATGAGATCGCCAAGATCCGCAAGACGCTCCAGGCCATGATCGTCTATCACATGGAGCGGGAACCGCGGACGCTCCATTTCCTGAAGATGGAATAACTTGGACGAACGCGTTGAATTCCCGCAACCCTTCCTGTATCATAATCGTTTGATAGAGCATAACTTACTAAGCCGGGCAGAAAATAGATGTCTTCAGATTTCTATATAGCCCGGCTAGTACTCGTGGAGCAGCAAGGATTATGCAAAGTATTTACTGCTCCCCGTAGCAACATCGGAAAGCGTTGTCTTGTCCGTCGGCATGGTAATTACGGATCCGGACTCGGATGAATCCGGTCTCGGAATGAGGAGGCTCCATTGAAAAAAGCCGCGCTGATTCTGGTCGTTCTCGCACTCGCGGTATCCTCGCCGGCTCAGCAAAGAACGGGGACGATCTACGGCAAGATCGTCGACACCCAGGGCAAGCCTCTTCCCAATGTCGCCGTGACCCTCTCGGGCCCCGCGATCGGCAGCATGAAGACCGTCACCGACGAAGCGGGGATATTCCGGTATCCGGCCATCTCTCCGGGCAGGGACTATAGCGTCAAGGCCGAGCGGATCGACTTCAAGACCGTGAACCGGGCCAACGTCATCGTTACGATCGGCGCGACCGCCGCGATCAACCTGACCCTCGAAGCCGGCAAGATCGAGGAGCAGGTCACGATCACGACCGTCACCCCCATCGTCGATGTCAGGAAGATGACCGAGTCCACCAGCTTCGGCCGGGAAGAACTGCAGACTCTGCCCACGGCCCGCGACCCCTGGGTCATCCTTCAGCTCGTCCCGGCCGTCATGCTCGACCGCGAGAATGTCGGCGGCAACGAATCCGGCCAGCAGTCCTCGTTCGTGACCAAGGGCGATAGCGGAAACGGCGCCAACAATATCTGGACGATCGACGGCGTCGACGTCACCGACCCCGCGGTCCTGGGTGACTCGGCCCTCTTCTTCGACTTCGACACGTTCGGGGAACTGAGCGTCACAACCGGCGGCGCGGCCGACGTGACCATGCAGACGAGCGGCATCACCGTGAACATGGTCACCCGCCGGGGCGGCAACAAGGCGAGCGCGACGGCCCGGTTCTACCTGACCGACCGCTCCTTCCAGAGCAGCAACCTGACCCCCGCCCTCCAGGCAAAGGGCGTCATCGACACCAACAAGATCGAGCAGATCAAGGACTTCGGCGCCAGCGCCGGCGGCCCCATCGTCAAGGACAGGCTTTGGTGGTGGGGCGCCTACGGCGTCCAGGACATCTTCATCTACACGATCTACAACACCCGGGACCAGTCGCTCCTCAGCAATTACAGCTTCAAACTCAATGCCCAGCCGTTCTCCGGCAACCGGTTCGAGGCTCTGGTCACCTCGGGTGCGAAGGAAAAATTCGGCTGGAACGCCTCCCTGGCCAAGCCGGAAGGCGACCACCTGACCGGTAAGTACCGCTTGGGCAGCCCGATCGTCAAATTCCAGGACGAACAGGTCATCGGCAACAACCTTTTCGTGTCCCTGAAATACTCCTTCCACGATGCCGGGTACTTCGTCCGGCCGATGGTCGACGAGAGCGTGTCGAATCCCGTGACCGTGGACGTCGGGAAAGCGACCTACGTCCCCTTCAGCTCGGCCTACGGCAAGTCCTGGGACTGGGCTTCCGTGAGCCGGCCCAGGAACAACTTCCAGCTCATGACCACGTATTTCCGCGATTCCCCCCTCGGCGTGTCCCACGAGTTCAAGGCCGGCTTCGAGTTTTCCGACAAGGAATCGGCCACCCAATCGGGCTACGCACAGAATTACGAGGTCCGTCGCAACTTCGTCGACCCGCTCATCGACCTGGGCCAGGGCCTGGTCATCCCTCCCGCGGCTTGGCAGCACATCCAGTTCGGCCGCGAAAGCCGCGACCTCGCCCTGGCCAAGCAGACATCCGCCTACCTCCAGGATACCCTCTCCAAAGGGCGGTTCACCCTGATGTTGGGCTTGCGCTACGACCAGCAGACGCCCTCGACGGGCGCCTATACCCTGGAAACGGTGAAGGGCAGGAACGCCGCCTGGACGGCCGTGTTCGACACCGCCTCGATGAACGCCCTGAATAGGAGCCTCCCGCCGATCGCGGTCAAAGCCATCAACCCGAAATACAAGTGGAACACGTGGTCGCCCCGGATCGGACTGAGCTGGGATATCTCGGGCGACGGAAGGAACGTCGCCAAGCTCGCCTACTCCGAGTATGGCGACCTCATGCCCGTAGGCGCGTTCACGCCCCAGCCCCTCGGCCTCGGCGGCAGCATGGGCTTCTGGTGGAATGACACGAGCGGCGACAGAAAGGTCCAGCTCGCCGAGATCTTCTGGCAGTATTCCTCCGCGAATGCCGACCATCCCTACGAGCTCTACAGCCTCTACAAAAGCAACGGCACGCTCAGCGACGCGGCCAATGCCGCGCTCGTCGGGGGTTTCGAGAGCGACGCCTACCTCGCCGGCAACTACCGGGATTTCGACTGGCAAAACCCCACGGCCGTCAACTACGACTACCTGACGACGTTCTACCGCAGCGACATCGACCCCGAGGCGAAGAGCGTCAAGACCTCCCCCCGGACGCGCGAGATCATGCTCTCTCTCGAGCGGGAACTCCGCCCCGACCTCGCCCTCTCCGTCATCACCACCTACCGGCGCTACGATAACTTCGACTGGGCCAAGGCTTTCTATCCAGCCGACATCTACCCCGAAACACCCGACCTGGTGATCGACAACACGCAGACGTGGTACACGCCCGCCGGGACGATCCCCGAGACCGTGAAGATCGGCGGGGTCACCTACGACATGATAGACGCCGCCGGCAGGCCCTGGTACCTCCCCATCGCCAGCTTCCCGGGCGAGACGCCCTACCGGATGATCGACAAGAGCAACTCTTACAGGACTTACTTCGGCCTCGACCTTATCGTCACCAAGAGGCTCTCGAACCGCTGGTTCCTGAACGCCTCGGTCACGCTCCAGGACCAGCGCGTCCTCTGGAACGGCTCCTACATCGACCCGACGAACAAGTGGGCCCTGGACGGCAAGCCCTTCGGGAACCTGGGCGGCGGCTCGGTCGGCAAGACGTCCGTCCAGATGTACGCCCGCTGGCTGGCCAAGGTCAGCGCCCTTTACCAGCTGCCCCTGGGCTTCGACGTCTCGGGGACGCTCATCGCCCGCGAAGGCTGGAAGATCCCCTATTACGTCACGCTCGCCTACTCCGGCAATGACCCCTGGCCGGGCCTCAATAAGTCGAACACGATCTACGTCCAGCTCCCGACGAAGGGCAGTCTGCCCGCGTTCTACAACCTGACCTTCCGGATCGAGAAAAAGATCGCCGTCGGCGCCGGGAAGATGTACTTCATGGCCGACGTCTTCAACGTCCTCAATTCCGCCATTGTCAACCGGGCCTACGACGCTTATTACGGCACCTACTACGTCAACACGCAGGAATCCTCCGCCAACCCCAGCAATCTTCTCTACAACGAGATCCTCAATCCCCGGGTCTGGCGGTTCGGACTGCGTTTCGAGTTCTGAGCCTTGGAGAAAAAGAAAAGCCCGCCCCGGCCTAAACCGGGGCGGGCTTTTTTGTGCAGCTGATAGGTCTCCGCTCTCTAGAAGAACAGGGCTACTCCGATGAAGACCTGATGGATAGTGGCAGTCTCGGGATCGAATCCCTCGAACGATATCCGGTTGCTGGTATATCGGTACTCAAGCCGGATGGCCCCCGAAGTGCCGATAACGTACTTGACCCCCCCTCCGAAATTGAGAAGCGTCGCATTTACATCCGGATCGCCCTCGACAAGTGCGCCATACGCGAGCCCGTTCCCGAACCCAGCCCCCGCGAGCACGAAGGGCTTGAAGTTCCCGGAAGTGTTGAAATTATAGGACAGGTTCCCGTTCAAGTTATAGGCCGCATCGCTATCGTCGAATTTCATCAGGATGAGTTCCGGTTCGAACTCCAGCCCCTTCCAGATGTAGTAGCCGACTCTCAACGGCAGACTCAGGAGGGTGGTGGATTCCGTGTCTCCGCTGAATTTAAAGCTCGAGAAGGAAAAGGCGGTGCTGAACTCGAACTTCTTCCCGGGGACAGGCTGGCTCACGGCGAAGGTCGCACCCAGGAACAACAGGACGGCAAGAAACACGCATAACTTTTTCATGAAGACTCCTCTCATCGATAAAAAGATTTCAGACACAAGATCCTCGGACGCGTTGGAACGGTTGGATTTCCTCGATTCTCACCTCTCATGCTCATAGTTAGGATCAACCTCGCAAGATTAATAACCCCTAGTTATGATAATATCAACACAACCGGAGATTCTTGTCAAGCCCCCCCTGGAGAAGGGGGCGGGGGAAAGGCTATTTCTTGATGGTCGAGATGAATTCTTCGACCTCGGGGATGCCGCCCTGGAAGACGAGGTAGCCGTTGGACGGCTCGCGCTCCGTCGTCTCGCCCGCGACCGGCGTCAGCATGATCTTGCGGACTTCCTCGAGGTCGGTCGTCCGCCCCAGGGCCCAGGCCAGCTTGACGTAGGCCACCTCAGGCAGCATGTTGGCGGCCGGGATGACGCCGAGCTCCATCATGTCCCGGCCCGTGTCGTAGACGTACATCTGGACGTAGCCCCAGAGGGTCTGGACGGTCATGTAGACGGCGATCCCCTTATCCCGGCACCGGGCCAGCGCGGGGTAGAGCGGTTTGTTGACGTGACCCAAGCCCGTCCCGGCGATGACGATGCCGCGATAGCCGTTGTCGATGAGCGCGTCGATGATGTCCGGCTTCATGTTGGGGTAGTAATAGACGATCGAGACGCGCTCCTCGAACGAAGTGTCGATCTTGACGCTCCGGTCGGCGCGGCGGCGCTTGTAGTCCTGGCGCAGGGGCGTGATCTTGTCGCGGCTGACCATGGCGATGGGGATGTCGCCGATCGTCCGGAAGGTCGAGCGATAGCTCGAGTGCATTTTGCGGACGCGCGTCCCCCGGTGGAGCAAGCCGTACGTGTCCGAGGTCGGCCCGAACATGCAGACCATGACCTCGGCGATGTCGCTTTCGGCCGCGGTCTTGACGCTGTGCATGAGGTTGAGGGCGGCGTCGGACGATGGCCGGTCGGAGGAACGCTGAGAGCCGACCATGACGATGGGCACGGGCGCGTCCTGGACCATGAACGACAGGATGGCCGCCGTGTGGTGCATGGTGTCGGTGCCGTGACCGATGACGACGCCCTGGACCCCCTTCTCGATCTCGCGGCCGATGGCCTTGGCCGTGGCGATATACTGCTCCGGGCCCATGTTCTCGCTGAAGACGCCGAAAAGCTTCTCGGTCTCGAGGTTGCAGATGTCGGCGAGCTCGGGCACGGAGCCGTAGAGCTCTCCCGGCGAGAAGGCCGGGATGACGGCCCCCGTCCGGTAGTCGAGGCGGCTGGCGATCGTCCCGCCCGTGCCCAGCAGCTTGACCCTGGGTTTCCCCGGGTCGAAGGGGAATTCCTTTTCGGGGATCTTGTAATGGGCTTCCTTGCGGCCGCTGATCGTGACGGCTTCGATCGAGCTGGCCAAAAGGCCGATGTTGTAGCCCGAGCGGAGCTTGATAACGACGTGGTGGGGGTCGGCCGTTTCCGAGCGCGGCAGGATGATGCCGGTGTAGGCTCCCCGGGAGGTCTTGATCTCGACGTCGCTCCAGACCATGGCCCCGAAGCTCTTGAGCACGGCCAGGGCCTCGCCCCGGTAGCCCTTGTAGGAGTCGTCGCCGGCCATCAGCATTTCTCCACGGCGGCCGCCCGGACGCGCTCGACGACGGCCGCGCCCTCGACGCGGCCGCGAAGGGCGGTCATGACCAGACCCATCAGGGCGTGGGGTTTTTTTTCGGGATTGTGGATCTTCATCCCGCGGAGGGCGGAGGAGGACGCCCGGACCTGGGCATAGACCTCGACCTCGGAGGCCGGTCGGACTTCGCCCGCCTGGGGCAGTGTCCCGCCGCGGGCGGCCGTCTCCATGAAGGCCAGGACGCCGTCTCTCGATATTTTTCTGTCCCTGAAAAGGGCGAAGATCCGACGAAGGCTGTCCTCGTCCAGGCGGCTCACGTCCAACCCCTTCTTCTTCAACCGCTTGCGGAACTGCACAAGGGCCACGGAAGCGGCGATCGGGCCGATCTTCCAATCCTTGACCAGGACTTCGAACAGCCCCGCCAGACGCGACGCAGCCAGCGGTTCGACGACATCCGCCGGGACGCCGATCTGCCGGTACCACGATTCGCGCGTCCAGATCGGAACCGGCAAGCGCCGCCGGATCGTTTCGAGCCGCTCCGCGGTGACTTGCTTCGGCGGCAAGTCCGTGTCCGGGTACATCCGGTTCGGGCCGGGAAGGATGCGCTCGAAGCCGTTCGTCCCGTCGCGGAGGGCCTGGCGCGTCTCGGAGGGGATCCCGGTCGCGGCCTCCCGCGCCCGGATGGCGATCTCCTGAGCGCCCGTCTTGGCATCCTCGCGGCTGCCCCAGACGACGACGAGCGTGTCGTCCTTGGTCGCCTTGACGGCCTTCCGTACAGTCAGCCACTCGGCGCTCGAGATGGTCTCGGAGGAACTGTCGGAGTGGACGATGTTGGGCAGCTTCGTCAGGCAGGCAACGACCCGGACGCGGTCGGAGATCTCGCGCGAGAATCGGGTGTTCGTCTGCGTCTGCCAACTGAGGAGATCGCGGAAGCCGCGGAGGACGACACCGTTGGCCGTCAACCCCGCGTCCAGGGCGTCGCGGATGGGCTGGTAGCTCGTCTTCAGGAGGAGGCGGGTGACGTCCTCGGTCTCAGACTTGAAGGTGTCCGGGGTGATGCCGCGGCCGTGGAGCTCGTCGCGGAGGCGGAGGAGGTTCCACTGCCTCATGGCCTCGTAGTAGGTCAGGAGCGGAATGCGGGGGATGCGCGGCACGCCCTTGATCTCGACGCGCGTGCCGCCGCGGACGCTGACGTTGACGTCCTCGCGGGCGGCGCCGATCCCGGTGCGGACCTCGCCCGTGCTGCGGACGAGACGGCGGCAGAGCTGGGCGACCTCGGCGACCTCCTGGGGCGTCCGCATGTCGGGCCCGGTCACGGTCTCGATGAGGGGCATCCCCAGGCGGTCCGTGAGGTAGGTCCGGCGGTGGCCGACGTCGCTGACCTCGCGGCAGGCGTCCTCTTCGAGGCCGAGCTGGACGATCGAAATGCGGCGGTCCTTATAAGGGATCCAACCGTTGACCCCGACGATCGTCGTCCGCTGGAAACCCGTCGGGATGCTGCCGTCGAGATACTGCTTGCGGGCGATGTGGAGCTCGTCGACGAGGTTGAGGCTATAGAGCATGGCCACGCCCAGGGCGATGTCGAGGGCATGCTCGTCGATCATGAACGGCGGCGTGTCGTCCATCTCGTAGGTGCAGACCGTCTCCCGGTTGATCCGGTAGATGATCTCCTTCTTCGTTTTGAACTCCATGAGGGCCGTGCCGTCGTACTCGCCGAGCTCGGACAGCGTCGGCCGCATGTGGCGGAGGATCTCGGCGTCGTATTTATCGCTGTAGCGTCCGGCCGGACAGCGGCAGAAAAGCTTCTTTTCGGTCAGGATCTGCTGATGGATCTCGAGGCCGGAGCGGAATCCGACCTCCGCGTAGTCGGCGTCGGTCATCTCGGCGAACGGCTTGAAAATGAACTGATTTTCGCTCATAGGCCTGGCCCATCCTCCAGGGACAAGAGGGGCATTATAGCACAAAGGCGGAGTTGATTTTTTCTGGGACTTATGTAAAATACCTCTTTTCTGAGGCGTCGGGGGGGTCGGCCCGTCCGTCCCCGCAAATGCCCTTGCATATCTTCCAGAGGAGACACGCATGAACATTTTGGGTCTAGCCCGCCATGGGTTGAATTCGTTCGAGCAGATCGCCATCATGGGCGTCATGCTGACGGCCTTCATCAGCCTCTTCTACGCCTGGATGCTGCGCAAGGTCGTTCTCAAGAAAGACAAGGGCACGCCGAAGATGCAGGAGATCTGGAACGCCATCCGCATCGGCGCCGACAGCTACCTGAAGACGCAGCTGCGCAAGATCCTGCCCATCATCGGCGGACTGACGGTGGCCTTGTTCCTCAGCGTCTACGTCGTCCCGGCCAGCCGCGAGGCCGTGGCCGAATTCGGCGCCAAGAGCGCCCAGATCATCGTTGCCATCGGCCGGACGATCGCCTTCATCATGGGCGCGAGCTTCTCCCTCCTCGTCGGCCAGCTCGGCATGCGCATGGCTATCCAGGCCAACGTCCGGGCCGCGGCGGCCGCCCGGCGGGGCTTCAACGAGG
>Ga0315286_10002287_pt1 | contig 17857 bp, 18 predicted proteins | sample YL17G10_0_MG_FD_205038 | JGI IMG/M metagenome (GOLD analysis project Ga0315286, IMG submission 205038) | Sediment microbial communities from Yellowstone Lake, YNP, Wyoming, USA - YL17G10_0 | ecosystem: Environmental > Aquatic > Freshwater > Lake > Sediment | place: USA: Wyoming | collected...
ATGGGGACAGGATCCCCGCCTGGGCCTTTGGCATTGGTCTCTCGTTATACGATCTGCTGGCGCTCAAGTGGAACCATGCCGCTTATTCTTCGGCGGGGTTAAGGGAACTGTGCCCGCAATTGAGCTCACCCGACCTGGTGTCGGGTTTCCGTTATTTTGATGCGCAGACGGATGATGCCCGCCTGGTGCTGCGCGTTATGCAGGAGGCGGTGCATGCCGGTGCATCTGCCCTGAACTATGCGCGGGTGGATGGTTTCCTGAAGATCGACCGGCGAAAAGTGTGTGGAGTGGTCGTGCGCGACCTGGCGCCCGGCGCAGGAGATCGAAGCCTGGAAGTGCGCGGCAAGGTCGTCATCAACGCCAGCGGCGCCTGGGCGGATGAACTGCGCTGCCAGAACGGGGGACGCAGCCGCCTGCGCATCCTGCGCGGCAGTCACCTGTTCTTTCCCTGGAAGAAACTGCCGTTGACCCGGGCGGTGACCTTTCTGCATCCCCTGGATGGGCGCCCGGTATTTGTCCTGCCCTGGGAGGGGGTGACCCTGATCGGGACGACCGACATGGATCATCATGCCCGGCTGGGCACAGACCTCGCCATCAGCCATGAAGAGCGCGGTTACCTGATGGAAGCCATCCAATACGCCTTCCCCGCCCTGGGTCTGCAACTTTCGGATGTTCAGTCCAGCCTGGCGGGAGTTCGCGCCGTGGTGGATACCGGTAAGGCAAATCCATCCAAAGAATCACGCGAATTTGTGCTCTGGCTGGAAAACGGTCTGCTGACGGTCAGCGGGGGCAAATTGACCACCTTCCGCGTCATGGCGCATAAAGCACTGCTGGCGGTGAGAGCCATGCTGCCTGGAAACCCCGAACTGCAACCGCGTCAAAGGGTGCTCGACCCTCTGCCGGCGGAGGGCAGCCTGTGTGACCTCCCCATGGAACTGCGCTTGCGCCTGCTGGGTCGTTATGCCGGGTCCGCCTGTGACCTGGCTGCGGCTGCCCAACCCGGCGAGATGGAATCCGTTGCCGGTGCACTGCCACTCTGGGCGGAACTGCGCTGGGCAGCCCGGGAAGAGGGGGTGATCCACCTGGATGACCTGCTGTTACGGCGGGTGCGCCTGGGTCTGCTGTTGCCCGGCGGTGGTCTTGGGCAGCTGGACCGGATGCGCAGTATCGTCCAACCTGAGCTGGGTTGGAATGATACGCGCTGGCTGAAGGAAGCGGACGACTACCAGCGCATCTGGCAGGCGTATTACTCCCCTGTTTGAACTATTCTTTCGACCACAGCTTATCAGCCTGCGGGCAGATCTCCCGGGCGGTGATGGAATTCGCCGTCTGTATTAAAAACAGGATGCACAGATACTGGAATAAACAGTGGCTGTGCATTTTTTCATTTCCATGCCAAACAACCCGGTCGGGGGTTGATACGATCATGCAGGTTGGGGTTGGTATTATTATGATAAATATGATATAATATATCTATTATAATATCCTGTGATCTCTGTTGGCGAAAGGTCCTGCAAACACCTGCCGCCGACTTTTATTATCGGGAGGCTGAACGTTTCCAGTCAGTTTTAGGTTTGACCAGCAGGCATGTGGAGAACGTGCAGCTGAGGAGGTGCGTGATGGAATATCGTGAGTTTGGAAAAACGGGTTGGAAGGTTTCAACCATCAGCCTGGGAACCTGGGCGATGGGCAGTCTGTGGGGGAATGTGGACAGGAGTGAATCTCTGGCAACACTCAACCATGCACTGGACCTCGGTGTCAATTTCTTTGACACGGCGGATGCCTATGGCAGTGAGCCCTTGCTGGGGATCTTGCGCCGGACACGGAAAGAGCCATTTTACATCGCAACAAAAATGGGCATGCAGGTCAATCCAGACGCGGCAGGTTATAACCGCAGGAATATGACCACCTTCGTGGAGAACAGCCTGCGCAATCTTGGCGTGGAAGCGATCGATCTCATGCAATTGCACTGCCCCCCCATCCAGGTCTACAACCCGGAAGTCTTCGGCATCCTGGATGACCTGGTGAGGCAGGGTAAACTGCGCAACTACGGTGTAAGCGTGGAACGCATCGACGAAGCCGAAAAAGCCATTCAATTTCCCGGTGTTCAATCGGTGATGATCATCTTTAATATCTTCCGCCAGCGCCCGGCGGAGTTGTTCTTTGAAGAAGCCAAAAAGCGGAAGGTGGGTATCATTGCACGGGTGCCTTTGGCTTCCGGTATGCTGACCGGCAAGATGACCCGCGCCAGCACATTCGCCAGCAATGATCATCGCTCCTTCAATCGGGACGGACGAGCATTCGACCGCGGCGAAACCTTCTCCGGGGTGGATTTCGAGGTCGGGTTAAAAGCCACCGAGGAACTGCGCAGTCTTTTACCCCCCAACACCAGCCTGACACAAATGGCCCTGCGCTGGATCTTGATGTTCGACGCGGTGACCTGCGCCGTCCCGGGCGCCAAGCGTCCGGCACAGGCGGAAGACAACATCCATGCCGCCGACCTGCCCGCCCTGTCTGACGACACCATGCGCAGGATCCGGGCTGTTTACGATCGTTCCATCCGCCCACTGGTGCATACGCTCTGGTAGGATCTTTCGAGGAAATTTCCCAGCAGATGCCTGGCACTTTTGCGGATGAGGCTGGAAGGTAGGAATTGGTCAAAGGAAGTTAAAAATGAGATCAGATCAAGTACTATCAAACCAAAAACCTGCAGTGGTATTCATACCCGGCGGGATCATGCCGGCAGAAATGGCGTATGGTCCCCTGCTGAAAGCCATCGGGGATCAGATCCGACCCGTCACCAAGGAACTGGAAGTGTATGCCGGTGATGTCCTCGCACCGGACTATGGTCTGGACAAAGAAGTGGAAGGCATCCGCAAGGTGGCAGATGCGGAAGGATTTGAGCGCTTCAACCTGGTGGGTTACTCCGCTGGAGGCGCCTCCTCCCTGGCTTTTACCGCCAGATACCCGGAAAGACTGCTCAGCCTGGCGCTGATCGAACCTGCCTGGATCGGCAGGATCGCCCCGGAAGATGCAAAAGACTGGGAGTGGATCAACCAACTGATGAAGCTCCCGGCGGATGAACGAATGCGCGAGTTTCAGCGCTGGCAAATGCTACCGGGAGTCGAACCTCCGGCCCTGCCGATCCCTGCTGGTGAGCCACCCGCCTGGATGAAGAAGCGACCGGCAGGTCTTATCGCCTTTATGCAAGCATTTAACACCTACCAGCTCGATACACGACGTTTCAAACTTTTAAGAGGACCGGTCTATTTTGCACTGGGCAGTCTGAGCACCCGCTATTATGCCAGGGCAGCAAAAACACTGGGAGGGTTGTTCGCGGACTTGCAGGTTGAAGAATATGTGGGGCGCAGTCACCTGGATCCGCCACACCGGACAGAGGCGGAAAGGTTCGGCAAAGCCATGCTGGCTTTATGGAAACAAGACTGAAAAAGCTGACCGGTCGATCCAATCATCGACCGGTTTTATTTACATCCCATTTAACCCGGTGAACATGTTGATACCTAACCTCGAAACTAATTCTATTCCTGCGGTCCGAATTTCGTGACCAGCATATCCGCCAGCCATGGAAAGAAGTATGCCAGCAGCACCAGCACCCGCCAGGTCTTGGGAATGACAAAGATACGCCGCGGGTGGTTGATCAACCAGCGCACCTGGTCTGCCACGTAAGTGTTGGGCATCAACCCGGGAACTTTGGCAGCATCCGGGCGGCCTTCATAATGCGCTTTCATACGCTCGCTGATCTCGGATGGGGTAAAACCCGGGCAGAAGGCGGAGACATGCACACCACTGCCGCGCAATTCACGGCGCAGGGCGTCTGAAAAACCCACCACGCCAGATTTACTGGCGCAATAGATGCTGGTCTTGGGCACTGCCACCAGACCTGCCATGGAAGAGGTATTAATGATGTGACCACTTTTCTGCTTGAGCATGATGGGCAGCACCTGGCGGGCAGACAGGATCACGGCTTCCAGGTTGATCATTAATTCAGTATGGATCGCTTCTGCGCTGATCACAGACAATTCATCATCCAGTCCCACACCGGCATTATTGAAAAGCACATCCACACGCCCCCAGCGTTCCAGGCTGGCATCCACAATGCGCTCGATGTCCGCCAGGTGGCTGACATCCGCTGGAACAACCAGAGCTTCGCCGCCCAACGTGCGCACCTCTTGTGCCAGCTGCTCAAGGCGATCGGTTCGCCGGGCAGCCAGGGTCAGGCGGCAACCATCTTTTGCCAGTCGGCGGGCGACTGCTGCACCGATCCCGCTCGAGGCTCCGGTGATGATGACCACTCGTGTATCCATTCTTCACCTCAATCAACCCAAGACTATTCTTATTATCGCATCTTTTTGGATTTTCGCCCAAATTAATATGATTTCCTGAAATTTCGAAAAAGATGAAAAAAAAAGATGCCGCGGCTTTTTGGGTCACTGCATCCTTTTCTCTTTTAACTTTTCGGTCAGATCACGAAGTGGAAACAAGAACTCCTTGTGGTCAGAGGCGCGGCTGGATCAATCTATGGCTGCACCACGACGGTCGCTGTCATGCGGGCATGGAAACCACATTTATAAGTGTAGCTGCCGGCTTTGTCAAAGGTGAAGCTGAAACTGTCGCCGGTTGCCAATGTCTTGGATGAAAAACTGCCATCATCAGCAATGACATTGTGGGAGGCACTGTCATTGTTGGTCCAGGTGACGGTCTGTCCGACCTTGATCGTGATCGAGCCCGGGTTAAAGGCAAAACCGCTGATATCAACCTTGACCTCATTGGGGTTGGCGACGGGCGGGAGGGTGGGTGCGGTAGTGGCAGTCGCAGCCGGAGCACAGGCTGCCAACAGTACAGACAGGGCGAATACGGTTACCAAAAAACGCGTTTTCATATTGATCTCCTTGATAAATATATATGATATTTATCATATATATTAGATTATATCTCGCTGTTCAAAATCTGCATGAGAAACGGATTAGAAATTCAGAAATTGTTGTGGTAGAACTCTCCCATCGATCTGCACACCGAACGCCTGTAAATACACTTGTGAGACATGACGCAATCGCTGTTCTGTCATAAAATAAGGAGTCACTTGTTCCAACCTTATAAGAAAAGCAACCCGCGGAGAAATGGATTGACCCCACATGACAAGCCCCAGCAACAAAAACGACCAGCCGGAATGACCGGTTTGATGGTCGTCCTGGCCGGGCAAGCTGTTTCCATCCTGGCTTCCAACATGACCGGCTTCGCGCTGTCCATCTGGGTCTTTCAAAAGACCAGCAGCGCCACCGCCCTGGGAGGGATGACGGCAGCCTTCACCATCCCCTACCTGATCCTGATCCCGCTGGCAGGCGTGTTCGTCGACCGCTACAACCGCAAGCTGATGATGATGATCAGTGACCTGACGGCAGCCCTGGGGACGCTGGCGATCTTCATCCTGTTTTCCAGCAACCATCTGCAGATCTGGCATTTTTACATCATCAACGGGGTCATCGGGCTGGGCAGTGCCTTCCAGTGGCCGGCTTACTCGGCTGCCATTACCACCATGGTACCCAAGGAGCAGTATAGCCGGGCGAACGGCATGCTGTCGGTGGTGCAGGCAGGTCCGGGCATCATCGCTCCGCTCATGGCAGGCTCCCTGATGCCGTCCATCGGGCTGGTTGGCATCCTGCTGATCGACCTGGTCACTTTCCTGCTGGCGATCGGAGCCCTGCTGCTGGTGCTGGTGCCGCCACCGGCACAGACCGTGGAAGGATTGGCAGGCAAGGGGTCCCTTTGGAAGGAAGCCTCCTTCGGCTTTAAATACATCTTCGAGCGCCCCAGCCTGCTGGGGATCGTCATCATCCTTTTCCTGGCAAACTTCTTCCTGGGTTTTCCTAACAGCGTGCATGTACCCCTGGTCTTACTGCGGACAGGCAACAGCAGTGTGATCCTGGGGGCGGTGCAGACGGCAGGCGCGGTGGCATGGACGCTGGGATCGCTCATCATGAGCGCCTGGGGCGGATTCAAGAACCGCATGCATGGCGTGCTGTTGGGCTGGTCGTTCTACTGCCTGTTCGGGAATATTCTATTTGGGTTGGGGCGCGGGTTGGGCATTTGGGTGCCAGCCATCCTGTTCGCCGGGGTGGGTTCCAGCCTGGGGATCGCTTCCAGCACAGCCCTGCTGCAAGCCAAGACCGCCCCGGATGTGCAGGGACGGGTCTTCTCCGCCCGTCGCCTGCTGACCTGGGCACCGGACATGTTTACGCCTTTGCTGGGCGGCATGCTGGCAGACCGTATTATGGAACCCGGCATGCGCTCGTCCGGCTGGATGCAGGTGCTCTTCGGGTGGATGGTCGGCAAGGAATCCGGGTCAGGCATGGCAGTCATGATGATCATTTTTGGTTTGTTGACCATCCTGACCCTGCTGGCAGGTTATCTCATCCCGGCGGTGCGCGACATGGAGAAGGTATTGCCCGACCACGACCAGTTGGAAAAAGTGGAGCCTGCAACCAGCATGTCTGCCGGTGGGGCTGAACAATGAACATATAATCAGCATGCAATGAGCCCGGCGGTCTTCCCTGATGTCTTGACCGATGCGGCATCAAATGAATTGCTTCACCAAATGGTGAGAGGAGCAGCAGATGAGCAGGAATATATTGATCTTTAAAGGCAGCCCGCGCGAAAAAGGCAACAGCAATGTGCTGGCTGAAATGGTCGCGGAGGGGGCACGCCAGGCAGGCGCGCAGGTGGAGACCATCCTGCTGCAAAACCTGTCCATCCGACCGTGTGATGGCTGTGATTTCTGCCTGGAGACCGGTGCGTGCGTGATCAAGGATGACATGCAGGCGATCTACCGCAAAATGCTGGCTGCCGATGCGCTGGTGCTGGCAAGCCCGATCTACTGGTTCACCTACAGTGCCCAGCTCAAGACCTGCATCGACCGCTGGTATGCGGTCTGGAATTTCAAGAAGGACCTGTTCAAGGGCAAACCGGTCGGGATAGTGCTCAGTTATGGGGATGATGACCTGTACAGCTCAGGCGGTATCAATGCCATCCATTCGTTCGAGAGCATGCTGCGCTACCTGCAGGCGGATATTGCCAGCATCGTGCATGGCTGTTTGAGTGATATCGGCGATGCTCAAAAACACCCCGACTTGCTTGAAAAAGCCCGCCAGTTGGGTATGAAACTGGCTAAATAATGGTCATCCTCGGTTTTTAGGTTCTGCGAAGAATACCTGACCAGTACCTTGTGAGCCGGTTTTCCCTCAGATAATTGAGAAGGAAGGTTCTATGAGTTACAAATATGAATACACCCGACTTTTGGTTTCCAATTTCAAGGCATGTTTTCTGTTCTATCGGGATATTATGGGTTTCCAGGCAGGATTCGGCACTGAGGATGACACCTATGCAGACTTTATCACAGGCTCAGTTACCATTGCACTGTTTGACAAGAACGAGATGAGCGCAGCGGTTGGAACTTCTCAGTATCCAGCCAACCTCAATGGTCAGGATAAAACCTGTCTCGTTTTTGCTGTTGAGAACGTGGATTCAGCCAGTAACCAGTTGATAACAAAAGGTGTTGACCTCGTTGTCGAAGCAACCGATCATACAGATTGGGGCATCCGCACAGCCCACTTCCGTGACCCTGATGGAAACCTGATCGAAATCAATCAGCCACTTCCGAAATGAGATTGCCTGGTTTGTATTTGCCAAATTGACTCATAATAGAATGGCGTTCTGTGCAATAGATGACCATTGGGGAACGGTGAGTTCAAATAATGTATTTTTTAGTCCTGAAATTATAAGAGGTTCGGGATGTCCTTATCAAAAATCAAATCTGGACTGGCCAGGATCAACCATGCCAGCATCTATTACGAGATGGCAGGCAAGGGGATGCCCTTTGTCATGATCCACGCGGGCGTGGCGGACAGCCGGCAGTGGAACAATGAGTTCGCTTATTTCTCACAATATTATCGGGTCCTGCGTTATGATCTGCGCGGTTTTGGGCAAAGCGAGCCTGTCGACGGTGAATACAACCATCTGGAAGACCTGCGTGCATTGCTCGCCCACCTGGAGGTTAACGAACCGCTAATCGTGATGGGCTGTTCGATGGGCGGCAGCCTGGCTATGGATCTGGCGCTGACACAACCCTCCAGGGTGAGGGCATTGATCATGGTCGATTCGTGCCCATCGGGACTGGATCTGGATGTCCCGGCTCCTGTCAAATTCGAAGAAGCTGAAAAAGCTTACCAGGCTGGAAACCTGGACCTGCTGGCTGAGATCGAAACACAGATCTGGTTCGACGGCATGGATCGAACCCCCGCACAGGTGAACCAACCCATGCGGAAACTGGCTTACGACATGGATCGCAGGGCTTTATCCCTGCAAGCCCGGGGGCTGGGCAAACGCTTGCCCAACACCCAAACTTCAACATTGGAGCGGTTGCCAGAATTGGATGTGCCTGTCCTGGTCATCGTGGGAGGGCATGACACGCCATATATCCTGGCGGCAGGGGACTATATGTTGGAGAAATTGCCATCCGCCCGGCGTGTGAGGATGGCAGACGCCGCACACCTGCCCAACATGGACCATCCCGGTGAGTTCCAGCGAATAGTCAAGGCATTCCTGAATGAGGTCGCAGGTTAACCTGCACAGGCAGAAAAAAGCTCGGACAGGCATCAACCTAAATAGATGAATACAAATGAAAAATAAACTACCCACTCCCTACCCGGAACTCAACCAGGTATTGCAGGCGTTGGTCTCGAGCGAGATCACGATCCTGAAAGGCAAGCTGGTGGGTGCTTACCTGCAGGGCTCATTTGCAGTTGGGGATTTTGACCTTCACAGCGATGTGGATTTCATCGTCGCCATCCATGAGGATTTGAACAGGGATGAAGTGGAGCAGCTGCAGGAGATGCACGGCAGGATCTACAACCTCGCTTCTCCCTGGGCACAACATCTGGAAGGGTCTTATTTTCCAGAAGAAGTCCTGAAGAATTCATCCCGAACAGGAGAAAAACTCTGGTACCTGGACAACGGCAGTCGCACCCTGATTAGAGCGGAGCATTGCAATACGCTGGTTGTGCGATGGATCGTGCGTGAGCAGGGCGTTATCCTGGCAGGTCCCCCTCCGGTGAAGATGGTCGATCCCATCCCGGTCGAAATGCTGCGGGTGGAGATGCAGGAGGTCATAACGGACTGGGGGCAGGAGATCCTGAATCACCCCGAACGGTACAACAACCGTTTTTACCAGACCTTTATTGTGCTGAGTTACTGCCGCATGCTGCATGATCTTCTGGCGGGGGTCCCGGGTTCGAAACGCACTGGCACTGAATGGGCAAAAGCCAACCTGGACCCGGTATGGATCGGGTTGATCGACCGCACCTGGAGCGGGCGCACGCATCCGGAGATTTCCGTGCGGACTCCGGCCGACCAGGAGGATTTCGAGGCGACGCTACGGTTCGTGAAATATGTGATCGACGAAACCAAGCGCCAACCCCTGCTTGAATAGAAATACACCATCGAGGGTATATGAGTGATAACGCACCGACAGGTTCCATTCATGGGTCTTGCAGACGAAGTCAAAGCAGGCCTCGCTCATACAGATATAGGCTAATAGATCCGAGGGAGAAAATGATCATTTCAAGGAAATGTCGTAAATGAAGGAATCCGACCTTAAGCGCATCACCGAATCCAACCGGGCAGCCTGGAACGAGGTCATGCCCCTGCACCAGAGAGCAGCCAGCGTTAAACTCGACCGGTTGTTTTCCCAACCCGGGCATGTGCACCTGGATGCAACCGAGGTCGATCTGCTGGAACGCATCGAACTCACGGGCAAGAACGTGGCTCACCTGTGCTGCAACAATGGCAGCGAGTTGCTCTCTCTGAAAAACCTGGGAGCGGCAGAGTGCGTCGGTTTTGACATCTGCGACCTGGCGATCCAGGAAGCCAGACAGCGGGCTGCAGCCAACAGGATCGATTGTCAATTTGTGCGCACGGATGTTTACGAGATCGATCCCATTTATGAGCAACGCTTCGACCTGGTGTATATCAGCGCCGGCTGTCTGGGCTGGCTGCCAGACCTGCAGCAATTCTTTGCCCGGGCAGCGGTATTGTTGAAGCTGGGCGGACGGGTATTCATCCACGAGATCCACCCTTTTTCGGAGATGCTGCCATTCGATGAAGAACAGCCGACGGAAAAGCTGGGTATCACTTCACCCTACTTCAAAAAAGAACCCTATCTTGAGCAGGGTGGTCTCGATTATATCGGTCACGCAGAATATGCTTCCACGACGACCCAGTACCAGTTCGTCCACACCCTGTCGGATATCCTGATGGGTCTCATCAACAATAATTTGCAGATCGAGCAATTCCACGAATACGAACAGGATATATCCGCCGGACACCGTCGCATCGAAGAGGCGAAAGCCGGCATCCCACTCAGTTATATTCTGATCGGGAGAAAGGCATGAAACCATTGAAAACAAAACGCCTGGTAGTTCGGCAGTTCACCCGCCAGGATGCAGGCTTCATCCTCGACATTCTCAACCAGCCTTCCTTCCTGAGCCAGATCGGTGACCGCGGTGTGCGTACCCTGCAGGATGCAGAAAATTACCTCCAAAAAGGACCGATGGAAAGTTACACCAGGCATGGTTTTAGCCTCTTCCTGGTCGAATTGAAGGGCAACCAGACCGCCATCGGGATGTGCGGCCTGATCAAACGGGAAACGCTCCAGGACGTTGAAATCGGCTTCGCCTTCCTACCGCAATACTGGTCACACGGTTATGCACTTGAAGCTGCCTCGGCGGTGCTGGCGTATGGACTGGAAGAGCTCAAATCGGAGCGCATCACCGCCATCGTCCTGCCGGGCAACGAGCGTTCGATCCACCTGTTGGAGAAATTGGGGTTAAAATATGAGCGGATGATCACCTGGCAGGAGGATGGTGCCGAACTTAAACTCTTCAGTACGGGCGGGCAGAACTGAACCATTTCCATACCATCTTCCATCAAGGAGCAGGCAATGGAAACAACCCTCAAATCCCCTTATGTGAAAAAGCTGGAAACGCGCGGCGACTTCCAAGTCTGGATCGTGGATGGCATCCATATCCGCGGTCACATCGATGAGGAATTCACCAACTTCGGGCAGCACTATCGCTATCCGTACATCCCCGACCTGGAGCTCTGGATCGACCAGGAAGCCGAACATGACGAAGCTGCCTTCTTCATCGACCATCTGCTGGTCGAGCATGACTTGATGGCAAAAGGTGCCTCCTACGGAGATGCGCTCACCCAGGCAGACAAAGTCGAACGGCGTGAGAGACGGCGGGCGGGGGATGTTCGCAAAGTGACCCATCAAGGACAGGGATTGCCGGATCCCGCCACGGTGCACGAACGGATGTGGAAGAAGCTGGAATCAGGCGTGTCGGTCTGGGTGGTCAATGGTCGCCTGGTGCGCAGTGCCTACGACATCGATTTCACCGCTGGCGGACATGACCACGTCTATGAGTTCGTCCCACAGGGCGAGGTCTGGATCGATGATGCCATTGAAGAACGGGAGCGCAGTTTTGTGCTGATCCACGAGCTGCATGAACGCAACCAGATGGCACTGGGTGTGCCGTACAGCCAGGCACATGCCGGCTCCAGCAGGCTGGAGTTCCACTGCCGACACCATCCGGATGAATTGCATGATGCCCTCGCAGCCGAGGGTTGGGCATGACCAGGGAGACTAATATGAATAATATACTCGATGCGATCGGAAATACTCCCCTGGTGGAGTTGAAGCATATCGTACCCTCCGGTTCGGCGCGTGTGCTGGTCAAGCTGGAGATGGCGAACCCCACCGGTAGTATGAAGGACCGCATGGCACGGGCTGCCATCCTGGCTGCCGAAGCGGATGGACGCCTGCCACCCGGCGGTACGATCGTGGAATACACGGGCGGCACCACGGGTGTCTCGCTGGCGTTCGTGGCAGCCGCCAGGGGTCACCCCATCCGCATCGTCTTTTCGGATGCTTTCTCAAAAGAAAAAGGGCTCATGATGCAGGCATTGGGAGCCGAGATCGTGATCGAAGCCAGCCAGGGGAAAGGGATCACGGAGGAGTTGGTGCGGCGCATGATCGAGCGCGCCAGGCAGATCAGCCAGGCGCTCGACCACTGGTGGTCGGACCAATTGAACAACCATGATGCGATCGACGGCTACCTGCCGCTCGGAGAGGAGATCTGGCAGCAGAGCAACGGTACCGTGGATGCATTCGTTCATTGTGTCGGTACAGCCCACTCCATCCATGGTACTGCTGCCTCCTTGAGGGAACACAACCGGGAGATCCGGGTTTTTGCGGTCGAGCCACAGGAATCCGCAGTGCTGTCCGGCAAGCCATCCGGGTCGCACGGTATCGATGGCGTTGGGGTCGGGTTCGTCCCGCCACTGTGGGAGCCGGACAAGGTCGATGAGATCCTGACCGTCTCAACCGGGCAGGCAAAGGAAATGGCGCGGCGCCTGGCGCGGGAGGAGGGCATCTTCGCCGGCACATCCACGGGCGCAAACGTGGCGGCAGCCCTGCAGGTTGCCCGGCGCCTGGGAGCAAAAGGCTGTGTCGCCACGATCGCGATCGATTCCGGACTGCGGTATCTCAGCACGGATGTCTTTCGCCCGGATCAGGAGAATGCCCATGTCTGATAACGAAAAAACGGAGGAGGATCTTTTACATGACTTCCATTAAAGATAAATATGTCCTGCTGACCGGCGGCTCACGCGGCATTGGTCCGGTCATAGCCGCAGCCCTGGCAGAGCGGGGTGCCCACCTGGCACTGGCTGCCCGCTCGGAGCAAGATCTGCAGAAGGTCGCCCACTCGCTGGAAAAATATGGCCGGCAGGTGATCACTGTGACGGTAGACCTCGCCCAGCCGGACGAACCAAAAAGACTGGTCGCCAGGGTACTGGAGCAGTTCGGGCAGATCGACATACTCATTAACAACGCCGGGCTGGAGACCGAAGGCGCTTACCTGGACCTGCCCTGGCAGGACATCCGCACCACTGTGGAAGTGAACTTGCTGGCTCCGATGGCGCTCACTTACCATGTCCTGCCCCACATGCTGGAACGCAAACAGGGACATATCGTCAATATTTCTTCGGTCGGCGCCAAGAACGGATCCCCGTATGATGCCACCTACTGCGGCACCAAAGCCGGTCTGGCGGAGTGGACGCGCGGCTTGCGGCTGGAGCTGGCGGGCACTGGACTGCACTTCTCAACCATATTCCCCGGTTACATCACTGAAGTGGGCATGTTCGCCAAGTTCAGAGTCACCTCCCCGGCCATCATTGGCTGCTGCAACCCGAAACAGGTGGCGCGGGCGGTCGTGCGGGCAATTGAAAAGGAAAAACTGGAGCTGATCATCAATTCCAGCCTGGCAACGCGAGCCGTGTTCGTGATCAGCGAAATATCCCCCGCCCTGGGCGACTGGATCTTTCGCTCAGCCGGTGCAGTCGATTTTCAACGCAAGAAAGTGGCTGGCAAACCATCCAGCGGGTCATCCACCGGTTAATGGACCATTCAAAGGAGTTTTAATGAACACAACATACATCGCCATCTCCATCGTGGTGCTGGTGGTCATCGCCGTGCTGGTCTATTTCACCAGCCGCAACCGCAAAGAGAAAAGCCTCTCCCCCCTGGCGGGACTGGCTTTTGGCTTCATCATTGCCGGGCTGTTCTTCGGGCAGGAGCGCTGGTTCGGGTACGGATTGCTGGGCATCGGGGTGATCCTGGCAGTGGTGGACATCCTCCTGAAATCCAGGCAAAAGTGAACAAGTAAGTTAATAATTCAACGCGAAGACGCATGGGCGCAAGGAAAAAGGGGATCAAAAATTGTATCTCTTGCATCTTTTTATAAATTTTTTCTGCACATCTCCTTAGGGCTCCATTTTTAAGAGGGCATACAAGCAGGTATAATTCCCGCACAGTGAACCAATTCAAGGAGCACAACTCATGGATACTTATGATGCGATCGTGATCGGTGCCGGTCCGGGCGGGTACGTGGCAGCCATCCGTTTGGCGCAGTTGGGGCAGAAGGTGGCGATCATCGACAAACAGTGGCTGGGAGGCGTGTGCCTGAACGTGGGCTGCATCCCCTCCAAATCATTGCTCAAGAACGCCGAGGTGGCGCACACCCTGCGCTCACGCGGCAAGGAACTGGGATTCTCCTTCGACAACCTTGTGCTCGATTTCAGCGTGGCCGCCAAACGCTCACGCCAGGTCTCGGAGCGGCTGGTCAAGGGCGTCGGCTTCCTGATGAAGAAGAACAACATCACGGTCGTGATGGGTGAAGCCAGGTTCAGCAGTGCAGATACCCTGACGGTGACCGGCGCGGACGGCAGCCAGAGCACCCTTCAGGCAAAGAACATCATCGTTGCCACCGGCGCCAGCCCGGTCGTGCCTGCCGGCTGGGTCGTGGATGGGGAGAAGGTGCTGACCTACCTGCATGCCATCCTGCAGGACAAGCTTCCCGCCTCGGTCATCATTATCGGCTCGGGCGCCATCGGTGTGGAGTTCGCCACCGTCTGGAACGCCTACGGCGTGAAGGTGACCATCGTGGAGATGCTGCCGCACCTGGTGCCGCTCGAAGACGAAGAGGTCAGCATTGAACTGGAGAAAGCCTTCAAGAAGGGTGGCATCATCGCCCTGACCGGGCACAAAGTGGAGGCGCTGACAGCCATTCCCTCCGGCGTGCAGGTGACCGTCTCGGCGGATGGAGAGAGCAAAACGCTCGCAGCCGAACAAGCGCTGGTGGCGATCGGTTTCAAACCCAACTCCGACGGTCTGGGACTGGCGGAAGTGGGCGTCAAGCTCTCCGAGCGCGGTTTCGTGCAGATCGATGAGCGCATGGCAACCAGCATACCCGGCCTGTGGGCGATCGGGGACGTGACCGGCAAACTGATGCTGGCGCACGTCGCCTCCGCCCAGGGCATCGTCTGCGCCGAGAATATCGCCGGCGCCGAGACCGTCACCCTGGACTACGAGATGATGCCGCGCGCCACCTACTCCATGCCGCAGATCGCCTCCTTCGGTCTGACCGAGAAACAGGCTGCCGAACGGGGTTACACCTTCAAGATCGGGCGCTTCCCCTTCCAGGCCAATGGCAAGGCGCTCGGTCTGGGCGACTACGCCGGCTGGGTCAAGCTGGTGGTGGACGAGAAGTACGGCGAGATCCTCGGCGCACACCTGATCGGTCCCGAAGTGACCGAGCTGCTGCCCGAGCTGACCCTGGCGCACATGCTCGAACTCACCCCGGCTGAGATCGCCCGCAACGTCCACGCCCACCCGACCCTGTCGGAGGTGCTGATGGAAGCCGCCCACGCAGCCGTGGGGCAGGGGATACATATATAGGTCCCGGGGTTCATGTCCCGGGATGGGCGAAGGTCGCAATCCCGGAAAAAGAGGGCGGGACCTTCGGCGATTGCTCCCTCTCCAAATCCTGTTTCGTGGATTTGGAGAGGGTGTCCACAGGACGGGTGGGGCTATACACACACCGCCGAGGGGCAGGCGATACATATATAGGATGGCGGACGATGGACCGCGAATTGAATACGCTCACTTGCTTACTGCAAAAAGAATGCTGAACCTATAGGGATTGCTCCCTCTCCAAATCCTGTTTCGTGGATTTGGGGAGGGTGTCCACAGGACGGGTGGGGTCTTTACCCACGCCGCTGATTTGCTCGCAATAAATGTAAATAGATGTGGTTTTTATTTAAAAGATGGGGCACAGCGATGCTGTGCCCCTTGCACTTATTACGATTGAAATTTATTTTTTCGATGCCAATCCAGCGCTGATGGATGGGGATAAATTCGTTCGTCTCTTGGTAATGTAATCTGTGTGTTTGAGTATTCGTTCAAATGAAAATTTGCTGTATCTGCTTTGGAGACAACCGGACTAACTGCAATTTGATAATTCTCAGAAAGAGAAAACAAACCATTATCAAAAGCCCAATGGTGAGTTCTACAAAGAGATAAACCATTCCTTGGATCATCTGTACCGTTTTTATTCTTAGGCACAATATGAGCTGCTTGAGCTTCTACTAATTCACCAAAATGAAATTTCATGCTACAGATAGAACAGTGGTATTCATATTCTGTCAAAACTACATTACGGAATGCTATATCTCTTTTTGGCGCGCTTACGCTGTAGGTGACTCTCATATCCTGAATAAATGGACTAAATTTATTAGTTAATTGCGCATAAAGTTGGACTTCGTATCTCGTTTGTTCATCGGGGATAACACTGGTGGTTAATTCAAGGGTTTGCCAATCAACACTTTCGAGAACAAATACATCATCTTTAGATTCGTAATTTATTATCAACCCTAATCCCATAACAAGGTAAGTTGATCCCTGAGAACTCGCTTTATTTGATTCCTGTTTGAAAACCCCCAATGGAGTTCTTGTATCCATACATCGTACTAAAGCTCGGTTATCTGAGATGTCCAACCCGCCTGCACGAGGTGAATAATTCATTAACCAATGACCATCAATGAAAACAACATCATCCTTTCTTTCGTAAGGACTACCTAGCTTCATTACTATTGAAAGCGCAAATTCAGACCCAGCGGGTTTGTAGATTCCTGAAGCAAGGCTGTGAAATCGCTCAATTCCAGGAATGAATTCACTGGTCCTTTGTAGAAAACGCGCAGGAACTTTCTGGCCAGTATATTTGGCAAGAGTAGCAAGAACTTCGGAACGCGTTTGAGTGTTCATAAATAAGCAAATTAATTTCTATTAATTGTGGTGTTTCTCATTCCAAAGAAATTAACAAGTTGTGTTTATCATCATAGAAATAAACGATTAAATTACTATGTCCTTTCTAATAATCTTACACCTGATCCCTAATTTTGCCGCAAAAAGTGAAACGTCTGCTGGAATTTCGTAAGCAACCAGGAATGCATCCACTTCAGCATAATCATTGTGGCTTTTTTCTGCCTGCAGCAGGGCACGGTATTTCACCAACTGGCAAACTCCCATTACCAATTCGCCAATTTCGCCATCTTTAATTTCAACTACAATCCATTTATCCGGGCCGGTTCCGAAAACAATGTCCACACGATCGCCAGATAAAAATCGATATTCGACCTGGGTACTACTTTCTGGAATCAAACCAATAGCTTCAGGATGAGAGGCAATAAATTCTTTTAATTTAAAGTGCTCAACACTGTCACATTTCCCAATCCGTTCGATGTATTCGGAATAAGCGCGTCCACGATTGTCCAGGTTTTCCTCAGTTGGTTCTACAGGATCCAAGTCTAATTCTCTCAACAAATTATCCCACCCTTTATAAGCAAGTACTTGATCCCTATATCTAAAATACTCTTGTTTGTACTCCTCATCGCTTAAGGTTGAAGTCCCTTGTGGAAGCCAATCATCACCAGGCAGATTTGTACCCTTGTTTACTACGATGGCATTTATTAACGGTAGCCCTCTTGGAATGATGATTTCATCGCGTATATACCCTAGAATATGACTTAGGACGCGATGGTGAACCCCTATTTTTGCTGCTAATTCTCCATAAGTAGGTGTATTGCTGGTTTTAGCTTCTTGAACCAGATAAGGAAGCAATCTTAAACCATACTCTTTGATTAATTCAGTTGCCATTGTTCACTCCAAATCAGGTTACAACTGTTTTAAAATATTCCCAAGACCTATTGTAATTAAAATTATACACATATATTATTGGAAAGAGACCCTAAGGGTTTTAGTGGACTGAACCCTTTAAATTAGACAATAAAAGAAAGCCCTCTGAGGACTACATAGATTGACACCTGAGTTCATAAGGTGTCAATCTTGTTTTCAATTGTATCCGTTCATAGTTGTAAAAGTAAATAT
>Ga0315286_10002288_pt1 | contig 17857 bp, 11 predicted proteins | sample YL17G10_0_MG_FD_205038 | JGI IMG/M metagenome (GOLD analysis project Ga0315286, IMG submission 205038) | Sediment microbial communities from Yellowstone Lake, YNP, Wyoming, USA - YL17G10_0 | ecosystem: Environmental > Aquatic > Freshwater > Lake > Sediment | place: USA: Wyoming | collected...
GATCAAGACACGCAAAGGTGGTGATCTCGCCGGAGGGCCAGACGATGTCGCCCCTGAAGTACTGGTGCATGTGGCCGCAGAAAAGCCACCGCGGTTTCAGTTTCTCAAGAAGCCACTTGGCCGGGTCGTTACCGACGCCGTGCCGCGGCGTACCGTAAATGGTTCCGGCCACAGCCGCGGTCTCCAGTCCTGCGGGCCAGTCATGGAACACTAGGACATCGACTGGCCCTGAGGCAGCCAGATCCTCGACCTCCTGCTTGGCAAAGTACGTTGACTGTTTCTTCGCCTTCTCGCTCCGGATGACGGCGGGGTTCGTGTAGTCAACCGGCCTGCGGCCGGCCTGGTAAGCCTTCGGCGAGTAGATACCCGTCAGGCCCGCGATGCGGAGGCCCATGCGCGAGACAACCCCTTGCCTGCCCATGTAGTGGCAGCGTGGGCCAAGAGGCCCTCCCGCGGGCATCTCCTCCAGCCAGTTGTACGCCTCATGGTTGCCGCCGACAAAGACGACCTCGGCCGGGAATTGCTTCTCGCCTCGATGGTAGGCGGGGTATTCCCCCACCTGCTGGTATCTTGCCGGGCAGGCCATTGCCCGCATGTCGGTCTCGTCCCGCATGCTCTGGAAGTCGCCCACGCAGATGATGAAGTCAATGTCGTGGCCGGTCTGCTCCTGCCACCGCCCGATGGCCTCGACCATCAAGTCGTGGTGCCCATGAACATCACCGATGATGGCAATTGCCCCTCTCATCGTACCCTCTGCATCTTACCCCTGTGCCGACGGATCATATCATACCAAACTCCCGAACCCCGGGCGCACCAACTCCGGGCACAACGCCGTGCGCCTGGGACGCAACTGTGTTCTGGTTGGGCGCTCTTCGCCAAGAAGACCACGCGATTGTAGCGGTAGCACGCGTACAACCCCGAGCGCGCACGCGAGGACACGCCCCGCCAATCAGGGCCTCGCACCGCTGATAAGCCTGTAGTGACCCGTCCTTGCGTGGCCGACGAACTCCACCACGCCAGCCTTCCTGAGCGCCGCCATCTCGCGTTTGGCCGTGGCGAGCGAACACCGCACCCGGGCGGCAATTGCCGGCGCCTGGAGCCCCTGGTTAACTTGGAGAAGTTCCAGGATACGCTGTCGGCGGCGTTCGCCCCCGGCATCAGTATCATGCACAGGCCGATCAGTATCAGGCTCACCGCCATCAGTATCACGATCCGGCTCAGCACCAGCGTCACCGCCAACATCATCAGCATCACGGCCCGCAGGCGACGGCGCCGCTGCCGCCTGGTTCGTCTCGTCGCGGACCGTGATCCACTCCTTGAGACAGTACCCGTGCACCCCGTCGTTGACGATGACATCCTCGTTTCCGACGCGCACGCCAAGAATCTCCATGAGTCTTTCGGTAGCGTTCCGGCGAATTGTCCGGATGCAGCCCGTCACAACCCCGATGCCCACGGCCCCAATACTCTTGGCCAGCGACTCGCCGCTCATATACACGTATCTGGCAGCGTCACGCTTGCGTTTCAGAAGGTCGAGGATCATCCGCGACTGGCCGGTCCCCGTGTCGCCGACGATCTTGACGCCGCAGAGTTCAACGCGGTCCGGGTAGAAGATCATCTCTCCGCCCTTGAACGGAACCGGTGCCGCCTGCTCCCGCGGGGCGGCAGATGGCGCTGGGATTGCGACGGCGTTGCCGGCCGCCAAGACCGCCTTCGCGCCCTTGTCGGCCCCAAGGCCCCTGCGGGCGCGGCGTTTTCTGCGAGCGGCGCCCTTGCGCATGAGTCGGGCCGCAAGGTCGACCACCTGGTCCGTACCCACGCCGCAGTCGGCGTCGGCCGGAATCAGAACGGTGACGGCCGACCTGTCTCGGCCACGAGGTGGACAGATCGTGTTCAGAAAGTGCAGGCTGCTGCCTGTGCCTCGGCTGCCAGCCTTGGAGCAAGCGGGAATCTCAACGTCCAGCAGGGTGACCCTGCCGCCTCTGTGGATGACGAGTGCTTTGTACCGCCTCATGCGCGTACCCTTTCGTGCGGTTCACGAGGCGGGGCGTACCCAGCGTGCGGATTCTTCCCGGCGGTCCAGCACGGTACAGACTGCTGCAACGCCGAAGCCAAAGCCTGGCGTTGGCGCTTCGGAAACGGCTCAGGAGGTGGAGAGACTTCGAGATGGCCGAATCGGCCAACGACGAAAAACGGCAAACCGGACGTGCGTCCGGTGGAAGAGTCGAATCGCGACGGCTCACGGCACAGCCCCGCGTTCCAATCCGGCCGGCCCGCAGCAATGCGAGCCGCCAAGCCGGATGAACAGCACCCTAACGCGGGATGAATGCTTCGTCAAGAAAGAAAAAATATTTCTGACATGCCTATCCCGCTTCGCCGCAACAGGTCGGCGCGGCAGGTCCCGGCGAGTTCACCGGCGCTTCTTCCGGCGTCTGCCCTTGCCCCTGCCTCGGGTTTCCAGCCGGGCATCCTCGGCCTTTGCGGCGAGGATTCCCCGCACTTCACGCCTACCCAATTTCCGCAGGAGGTTGCGCTAAGCCTTTGATTGGGCGTACTTACGACAAAACCCCGACCCGCGTGGGCCGAGGCTTTCCGTTAACTGGTCGGCCTTACGGAGTTAAAGTCCCTTCCGGGTCTGCTTGGACGAGAACAACAGAGGGCCAGCGGCAGCGTATTGTTGAAGCCGGGTTCCCACACCCACTCCTCGGAACTGAGCATCCTCTTGAGGGCCATCCGAGGGGTCATGAAGATGGCTGCCGCCGCGTAGTCCGGGGGGTCCATAGCCTCAGGCGTGCAGGGTGACAGCCATGTGAACGATCCACGCCCGCTGTGGCTAACGACGTGATGCCGCCCGTGATGCTTGTACTGGTAACCACGGCAGCGGACCTCCGCTAGGATGTCCTCAAAGACACGCTCATTCACCACGTCGTTCTCGTACAGGTCTGGGAAGATCTGGACTCTGGCGCCGACACCGCCGCTCCACCGCTCGGTGAAATCGACCACCTCCGCCGGCACGGAATTGATGCCGGCCAGAATGACCCGGTTGATGCACAGCTCGGTGCCACTGTCGAGGATCGCCCTAGCGTTGCGGAGAACACGCGCCTGGTCGTAAGGAACTCCGAAAACCTCTGCGTTGGTCTCCGGGTGCGAGCTGTGCATGCTGACATGCACGGCCGCCAAGCCCAGATCGAGGACTTGCGCGAAGCGGTCCGCGTCGGCCAGACCGTTAGTATTGACGACAACTGGTGCCTGCGTCGACGACACCACATGGCTGATGATCTTGCGGATTTCTGGATGCAGCAACGGCTCGCCGCCGGTGACGGTCACCTGCGCGAAGTGCCGGAAGAATCCCTGCCTTACCTCCTGGCAGAACCGGTCGGCATCCAGGTCAGCCATTGGCGCAGTCACGCCCTCGTGGTGGCAGTGCGCGCAGCGCGCCGAGCAGCGGGTAGTCGCTACCAGTCGCAGAGGCCGGGTCGGCAAGTTGCTCATGGTCGTCTCCATTTCAGCCCGCTTGCCTGAAGGCACCCCGCGGCGCCCATCCGCGGACGTGTTCCTGAGCGGCGTTGAGAGTGGCGATCAGCGAGGCTTGGCGGGTCTTCGCGGCAAGCGCAGCGGCATCCCCGAGGGTCGTCAGCGCGTCGGCCCGGTATGCCATCTGGGCGGATGCGACGGCTGTCGGAGTTGCTGCGTCGAGCAATTCCTGGACGAACCGAATCTCCCGCATGACCAACCGCTCGACCGTCGCGCGGATAGGTTCGCCCAGCCCCCCGGTGTACCTGAACGCGATCTTCCCCAGACGGCGCACGTCCCGCAGGGGGTTGCTGTCGACCGACAGCGCCGGGCCGAGGGCCTGGACAAAGCCAGCCAAATCTGGCGACAAGTACTCATAGCTGTACTCGCCAGGGCCGGGAATCTCCTGGCCCAGCAGGCCTTTCTTCGCGAGCAGGCGGGCAAGCGGCGCCCCCTCGAAGACGCGCACCGGCGACAACCACGTCGGGCAGGTCCGCGGGCAGTTGGCGAGGATCGCCATCTCGACGTTATCGCGCATCTCGTCTCGCCACGCTGTCGACGGCGCGAGCGGATCAATCGGAATGAACCCCGTCTCGACGGCGATGCCCAAAGTTCCACATTCCTCCAGGGCCAGCACATTCTGTTCGGGAGTTACCCGTTTTCCGAACCGCCTGAGCTGGGTGGCTGAGCCGCTCTCAATGCCTAGGAAAATGGACTTCAGCCCGGAATGCTTGGCCCCAAGCCAGGCAGACCGCAGGTCCCGCCGCTCGGCTTCCGTGTGGCGCAGGCTAACCACATGGTCCACGCGCGTGCTCGCCCGCCATGTCAACCGCGCGCCGGTCTCTCGGTTCACCCGAGCAAAGGTCTTTGAGACAGCCTTCAGGTGGTCGATCTTCGCGGCAATCGCGTCGTCAACAATGTCGACGGTCACTTCCGAGCCGCCGGCGGCGATGATCCTGCGCAGCCACTGTTCGAGCACATCGCACGAGCGACGGCGCCAATGGCACGTCCGCTCGACCTGGCGAATCGCACAGAAGACGCAACCGCCGTCACAGCCCGTGGAGGTGCTGGCGGAAATGGTGTCGCCGCGCTCAATGGCCTCGCGCAGGCCGGTGGCGGACGGAACGAGGTCGACTACGTCGGCGTCGAGGCTGTCGCGCGTCTTGTGAATCTGGCCGTCGATGACGTAGGTGAGATTCGGGATGGCCGACAGAAGCGACGGATCGAGCTTCCCGTGCTCCCGCAGCATGCGCGCGATCGTGCCCGCCGCCAGCTCCCCCATGCCACGAACAATGACCACGGGGTTCGGCACCCCGAGGGCCGCGATATCGACATGGCGGGCACCGCCCCCGCCAAGGATGAGCGACACGTGGCCGCCGACGGTGCCGGCGACATTGCGGACGAAATCGATGAGGTTCCGGGTGCCGGGAACGACGGAGATGAAGACGGCTAGGCTGCCGCCTCCGCTGCGGGCGAGTTTGGCCAGAAGACCATCTCGGCCGTCCATCCGCTCTTGCAGAATGGCCACGGGGATGCCTTCTTCTTCCACCGCCGCGGCGACCAGGCGAGCCCCCAACGGGTCGTTCTGGTTGCCCAGCGTCTTGTTCAGCACCAGGAGGTGGTTGGGCGCGCCCCGGTTGGCCGTCTTCTGGCCGCGCAGAGCCGAATGTGGGGCATGGCGCCGGGCTGCGTCCTGGTCGTTCGCCTGCTTCCTGTTCGCCTGAAGCATCGCCGGGCTCCTTGTTGGCTAGGTGCCCTGGTAGCACCAACACAAGGAGAGCGCCGCGAGGAGCGGGAACACCAGCCAAGAGAGGCCGGCGGCAAGATCGATGGCGTAAGATATGCTATATCAGAGGCTTACAGCCGACTACAGAGGGCGAGCTCTGCTGAGAAGCTGCGGACAATAACCGGATGCGACCGGCGGTTCCCAATTGCTGCGTCGGAGGAGAAGCGGCCCCAAGCGGGCAGCACGCAAGCTGGCCCAATAGCCCCGCTTGCATCAGCCCAGAGGGTCCTTTTCACCAAAGACCGAGGATGTAAAGAAGAGCGCATTCTCAAACAACTCCACACTGACTCCCAGGTTCTTGGCGATTTTAGCCTTCTCCGCCTGACTGAATTCATCCATTGTGGACAAGTTGGCCATGCGCATGAAGACCAACAGCTTGTGGCAGAACCCCTGGAGGGTTGCCATTTCCGTCGGGTACTTGCCTCGCAACAGGCTTAGCTCAAGATTCTGTGCAGCCGATAGCGTGTCGACAAACAGCGGGGTGTCATGCGGCAATGGGGCAGTTGTTCCTCTTGCGGCTCCTTCCTCCCTGGGCGGGAGGACTTCCAACGCGTCAGCCAACTGCCACTGCCCTTCGCCTTCGTCTATGATCAACTCCCCGGTGTTGACAGGCTTATCGTCATATCGAAGCCGGCGTAACAGCTCGGTTACGCACGTTTTTACCATCGCCATGTCGCGGATCCTGTCGCCGGTGGAAGATGCGCCGAAGGCGTTGAGGATCTCCGCGTAGCTAGCTGGCCTTCCACTTTTCCCTTCCTCAAGACCAGATTGCTGTTCATTGACTCCGCCAGTGAATAACGATGGACGTCCCGTCATCGCGAGAAGGGCCAAGAACTGGCAATCCGCTGGCGCGTTAATCGATCTCTTCTCACCGGTCTTGTCTTCTATCACCACCGTCGCAACTTGCCTTTGCCCGGAGAGCAGGATCTGCATTTTATATGGGGGCGCCAGGAGTTTGTGCTTGGGTAACCCGCTGATCCTTGGAGCAAGAGCCGTATCTCCGCCACCGTCATGCAGCCAAAGTGATCCATCTGAACGCTGTGCGAGCAATTCCTGCCACATGATTCCCAACCGAGTCAAGTCGCGAGTGAGCGACCCAAACCGCTTCTGGGCTGGGCTGAGGTTGCGCGAATGCTTCTCCTTCCGCGGCTTCACAGGACAAATCAGGAGAAGCTCGTCTGCCGAAACGCCTTCTCCCCATAGCTTCTGGTTCCAAGCCAAGCAGAACAACAGCTCCGCGTACCGTGGAAAAGACTCTGCGTGGCTATCGCCGGGAATCTCCTGCAAGAGTGACCCCTTGCCAACTTGGCCAGACCCAATACTCACTGAAGCCCCCTCCACACCCCCCTGTCGCCGCCAGATTCCCTTTCTCTTGATTTCGATCTCATAAGGAGGCGGAATGTGTATCCCCGGTGCAAGGCTCATTCTATCCTGAAAGACGACAACAACATCGGCGGATTTGGTTTCGCCAAGCACGTTCAACTCCCACATGCTCGGGGTTCCGAACACCCAGTCCGCCCCCTTCCAGTCCGCCACTGCGCTGTTAACCCAGAACTGCCAGAGGCTCACAGCAGTGCTAGAATCCGTCTGGCCGAGTGCGGTATCTTGACCAGTGCGCACCAGTTGGAGACATCGCTCACGGAACGGTTCCACAACATGCGCGGCCATCGTCGCGTCCAGAAAACATCGGAGACCTCTGCTCGCCGACAGCTCCACTTTCTTCAGCACGAGCGTCTTGCCGTCGACAGATTGGAAGACCTTCTTGCACATCTCCTCGAACGCTTTCACAGCAGCCTCGTGCATCCCCTTCGATTGGGGCGGCGTCAGGCAACATGGCCAGATAGTCCTGTCCTCCAAGTCGTCCACGTCGAATATCTTGTCGCTGTCGCCCCGTTTGGCGGAAAGCGTGCGATACGTTGCCAGCGCAAGCAGCCAAGCGCTGGTAACTCGGAGACAACCCGGCCTCTTGTCATCTGCCCCCAACGCACGGACTCCGTCGGCCAAGGCATCGCGAGCCACCTCGTTCGGGAACAGGGACTCGAACTCCTCCCTACTCACCTGTAGCAGCTCAAGGATCACATCGCCTACCTGGGCATCGGTCATGGTCGCTCTGACGCTCTCGAGCAATCTGACAACCGGCGATTTCTGAATCTTTGCGAACTCGTCTACCGCCGCCTTGAACTCGACATCCGGCTTGAAGTACTCGGACGGGAAATACGAATGCGCCTTGATCACGCGCACTTGCGACTCACGGCGTCGGGCCTTGATAATCCGGTTGAGCACGCCGACGTATGTGTCGGGTTTCTCCCCTTGGGTTTCTATAACTATCACAAGGGCATCTATCTTCTCATTTTTGATCGCATCAAGTGCCAACCCCAGTCCATGAATCGACGCATTCGCCGGAATATTGACAGCGGCCTGAATATCGATAGCCTCGAACTCGCATCGGACCTGATCCGATACGCCTTCGATAGGGAGATTAAGGTCGACTGTGAGAATTAGCGCGCCAACATGCGCCCGTATTGCCTCGCGCATGCGATTGTACCTGGCGCCCGCATCGTCATCCTTCGCATTCCCAGGAGGATCGTAGATTCGTGGCGAGACATCACGACGAAAATGTAGGCAGACTGAGCCACCAACATCCGTTAGGTCTGTTTTGAAGAAGACGTTCAATGCGTCATGGGCGATGTCATCGTCCTCAACGACCATCACGTCAACAGCGGGCTTCGGTTTGGCCTTCATTCTCAAGTTCCTTTAGGCACGGGAAAGCTGCATGTCACTACAAAGGGTGTATCCGCCGCAGCGCCTTCGGACGGCCATTGTGCCGGAGGTCCTCCCAAGGATTGCATGATCGCGTCGACGACATTCCGGGTGTGCCAACATCCGCCACCAACACGTCCTAGTGACTTCACAGCCTTGGACACGGCCGACGTGAGTTGCGGACCGCGAGTAGCACTGTCATCCGTGGGGCGAGCATTGCCGACCGACAAGTCGATCCACAGGTCTGACGGCCGGCTCAGAGCTGTCGTCACTTTCTGCGCAGAATCGCCGTGAATGCACACGTTCAGATACAGAGCGACGAGCACGCGACACATTCCGCACACAGCCTGGTCATTAGTCCTGACCAGCGGCCACAAGGCAACGGGATCGCGACATGTGATGTGCGGAGCGAATTGCTGGACGATGTCGTCGAAAGAGGTCCGATAGTCCTTGAGCTTCTGCAGGGAACCTGGGTACTCGTTGCCCAGAGTGCAGACAGCAATTACCCGTGCCGCCTGCCTCCAGCATGCAGTGGTCACCGATTTCCACGTGTTGGCCTGCGCAATGTCTGGCGGCAGGTCGACCAACCAGCCGGTTTGGAGCCACAAACCCAGTTGCATGGCGCCAGCATCGAACGCCGGCCTGAACGGGATGATGGCCATGTCGGCAAAGGCATCATCTGCACTCTTGGCAACGGTGATGGTCCCAAGTTTCCCATCTTTTCGCACGGGTCCACGCTTTCGGGGTGAAACCTCGAAGAACCGATTCGGAGGGAAAGCGAAACGAGGACTGAGCACGCGCTGAACAGGTCTGAGTTCGTGGCTAATATTCTCGCGGACAGAACCCTGTACCTCAGCGCTTGCTTGCACGTCCGCCGCCCTGGCGAACTGTGTGATGCCGGCGAGGAGGGACTGGCTTATCGCCAACACCGCGTTCGCCGTGTCATCGCCCAAGGCCCCCTCGAATCCCCAGAAGATAGTCGCGGCGGTCCCCTGAGTCTTCGGGTCAAGGGACCAAAACACGCCAGGGCAGAGGAGGAAGTCGACGCTGTCTGGCCATCTGCCCTCTGGAAAGAATGCCTGAAGCGTCTCGCAGTACCCTCGCAACTGCCGTGAAGGCGTATTCTTGATGTTCTCCGGCCGAACGTCGGGATCGGCCCAGAAGAGCCAATGATGCACCAAGGCACGGACATACGGCTCAGACTCCGACGCGAATCGTTGATCGAAGTCTGGCACGTGCCAGTTGTGGATTGACGTGGGGAGGTCGCCACCAGTCGGCTGGTTCAGATCCAGCCCGATCCAGGGAGAGAACGGCTTGGAGTCCCGACCACCGAGCGCCTTCGTGCGCAATCGTATGCCCCAGCACACGTGCGGGAAGCCGTCGCTGGTCGGCTGGGCGTTTATCGTCGGTTGGGCGATAGCGCTGGACAAGTCAAATAGCACGTCGCTAAGGCCGTGAACGTACTGCTTTTGGCCCGATGCGGTGCGGACGGTCTTCAACTCGATCTTTCCGTCCTGGTCGTAGCACGGATAGCAGCGATTGGAGTTGATATTGGCGGTATTAACAACCCTCTGCTCTTTGCGCTGCCACTGTGGCAACTCGACATTGAAAGCGATCCATCTGAGCCTCGGTAAAGCGTCTGAGACAAGGCCGAGATTCTGTGTCACCTTAAGGCACGCTGGCAAAAATCGAAGCCAAATAGGCGGTGGTATCGCACCTGCCGCTGCCGGCGTATCGTACCAGTCGAGAACCTCCTTGGCCAGTGTGATGCATCCCTCGGGGTCGGTGAGCTTGAAAAATGTGTTGGCCCGGTCATGCTTCCCGCTGTAGGCGGCCCCGGCAAGGGAGTCCGGGTGGATGGCGAGTCGGTTGACATTAGTGAGGAAGGCGTCATAGCGAGTGCCTTCTCGGCCCGTGGACCTGGCAATCTCCGGGTGGTGGTACAAGGCGCGCATGTCCTCCAGCACCCGATATCCTGCTTCTTGGCAGTACTGAAACAGGCTTAGGCCTTGGGGTATCTTCGGACTGGCGTTCATGCGGTATCCTTTCCCCCTGCAGGGTCAGTCTTTCAGCGGTACTATCGTGCCGCCCTTGATCTGCATGGGGCGCACGGTGACATCCGATTCACCGTTCGGCTGGTAAGTGATCGGCCCGGTGATGCCCTGGTAGCCCTTCAGGCTCGTGAAATAATCACGGATCGCTTGCGGTGAGCCATCGGTCTTCGCCAATGCGTCGGCCAGTATCTGCACGAAATCGTAGTTGATGGTGACGTTGATGCTGGGATTCTCGTTGAATCGCTGGCGGTACTTCTCAAGGAACGCTTTCTGGGCCGGAGTGTCTGCCAGGCCCGCGTCCAAGGGCGTGGCTGGCACCACCGCGCCGTCGGCCGCTTCTCCGGCGGCCCGGTACACCGCCGGATTGGTGAGCGGGCTGTCGCCCAGGATGGCAATCTGTTTGTCGCGCTCCCTGATCTTGTTCATAAGCGTGATGTACCCGGGGCCATATCCCGGCAGGAACACGGCGTCAGGCTTGGTGTCCAGCATCTTGGCGACGGTCGTGCGGAACTCCTTCTCTTCCGGCTTGAAGGCCTCGGAGAACACGATCTCCTTGCCGTCCCTGACGAACTTCTTCTGAAAAGCCGCGAAGGTGGACTTTCCGTATTCGTCGTCGGCATAGAGAACCGCCAGCCGGGAGAACCGTGGCGCGCAGTACTGGGCGATGGTGCCGGCGGCAACGTCGGCCGTCATGAACAGACGGATGACGTGTTTTCTGTTCTCGACCAGGCCGGGCATGCTGGTGGTCATTCCCACCATCAGGACATCCGAATCTTCGGCCGCTGGCGCGGTGATGTTACATACGGCGCTGAAGCCGACCAGAACGACCTTGGTCTTGTCCACATCCACTACCTTGCGGAAAGCCGTCAGGCCTTTGGCCGGCTTAGTTTCGCTATCCTCGAACACCATTTCGATCCGCTTGCCGTCGGGCCGGGCGTTCACGTCCTCCATTCCCATTTCCAGCCCACGTCTGATGAGCGTCCCCAACGCCGCCCCGGACCCGCTCAGGGGAACAACAGCCCCGACCCGATACGCACCGGGCTGGGTGGTCGGTTGGCCGGTTTCCTCCTTCTGGCAGCCGGAGAAAATGACGGCGGCCGCCAGGGCCAACCACATGCAACTTCGGAACATTGTCGGTTTCATCGTGCCACGCTCCTTTCAAGTTGATCGGCAACCTTGGCACATGTCAAGACGGTGCCGTAGGTCCACGCTATGTCTCGCAGAACTGCCACATGGGACGCCTCGTCGGAACCGCCGGTTCCATCGGCCAGGAAGAATACGTGATAATCGCGGAAGAAGGCGTCATGCGCGGTCGCCTCGCAACAACAGTTGCTGGCGACGCCCGCGACAACTACGTCCCGAACGTCAAACATGCGGAGCAGCGAATCCAGATTCGTGGCAAAGAAGCCGCTGTACCGCTGTTTCACGATCACATACTCGTCCTGTTGTGGTGTCAGCGCGGGGTGGATTTCTGACCCGGGCGAGTTGACATTCAGGAGGCGGCTGTTGCGATCAAGCTTCCACCACTGGCCGGTTGCCCCGGCGTCGATCTCAGGATTGCGGTAGCAATGCCTCGTGTGGATCACCGGCCGGCCCGCCCGCCGAAATGCCGCCATCAACTCCGCAAGACGTCGGATGATGGCGGGGCCGCCCCAGACGGGGATCATGCCGGTGTCCGTCAGAAACTCGTTCTGCATGTCCACCACGACGAGCGCGGCCTTGCGCGGGTCAAGGGTTCGGAACCTGTCTTTGTACTCGCCCACCTTGGCGGCCCACTGCGGCAAGCGGGCGTCGAGTTCCGCTTCTGTCAGGAAGTCATTCATGATTGCTCCGATTGATCTTGGGGAATAGCCAGTACCTTCGGCTCCGCGATCAGGACCGCGCCTGGCAGGGCGTCCAGGATGCAGTTCAGTTCCGTCTGGGCACCGTGGTCGAGTGCCAGGTGAGGCTCGTCCAGCAGGACCACTGCCGGGGCGTCGTTCAGGGCACACAGGAGCGAGACTATCTGGGCCTCTCCTCCGCTGAGCTGAGAGATGCGACGGCCCATGAGGTGCCGAACGCTGTCGGGATAGTCCTTGCGCCCGACAAGTCTGAAGGCCTCCCGGACAAGAAGCTGCGGGAAGCTGTTGTCTCGGGCCTGCGCTAAGCACAGGCCTTGGCGTGCCCTCTCCCACGGAGGCAAGTCTTGGACTTCCTCGCCGTTCAAGAGGATGGACCCACACGATGCGGGGATCAGGCCAGCCAAACATTCCAGAAGGGTGGTCTTTCCCCATCCATTCGGGGCCAGCAAGGTCGCTCTTTGGCCTCGGTGAAGACAGAAGGACATCCCGTGCAAGCGGCCGTCCGGGTCGCGCTGACCGATGACGAGACGGCGCCCGCGATGAACAACCAGGTCGCGGACCTCCAACGGCGGTACCTGTCCGCCGGATGTTTCGGATTGTGTCTGAAAAAGAACCCCATTATGGGGCAGATTCATTGTCTGGGGCTGGCTGGCAACGGAAATACCGCGAAGGTAGCCTGTAGGCTCCACCTCTCGCATTTCTTCGCGCACGGCTTCGGGGGTTTGCACGGTGAGGCTCCCGTCATTCAGCGTCCATACCGTTGAAACCAAGTCCAGGATGCGCGGGATATTTGCGTCATGCTCGACAATGACCAAGGCGATCTTGTGCTCGCGGACGAGTTTCGTCAATAGGGAGATCACGTCGGCAATGCCGTCAGAGTCCAAGCCGGAAAGCGGCTCGTCCAAGAAGAGGACCTTCGCGCCCGCCCGCACGGCACGCATGATAGCAACTTTCTTGGACTGCCCCAACGAGACCATGTCGGCCGAGGAATGCTCGCGACCGGCAAGACCGATGGCGGCTAGCGCGTTGCCGGCGTCTACTCGGTTCTGGCGATCCTGGCGTCTGACCGCCCCCGGCCGGAGGATAGCCCACACGGGGCTTTCGCCATGCTGCAACTGCTTCGCCACGGCAATGTTAGCCTCGATGTCTTGCGTGCCGAACAAACGGATTTCCTGCCATGTTCGCCCGACCCCTTCTTGGGCGACGCGCTCGGGCGTGAAATGGTCGGCTGAAATGAGAGTGTTCCACCAATGCCTGGGGAAAGAGAATGTTTCATCGCTCCCATTAGCCAGCAAACGGAGTTGGCCCCTGTCGGGCAGTAGATTGCCAGTCAGGATGTCAATGAGGGTGGTCTTCCCGACGCCATTATCCCCATGCAGGAGGATAACTTCGCCTCGGTGAATCGCGCCCGACAGGAAGTTCAGCACGACCCGGCCACCGAAAGCCTTGCAGAGCCCCGCAAACCAAAGAAGTACTGTCGCCCACGTGGAACTCGGGCTCGGGCTTACTGGGTCAAATCGCGTTGTTTCGTCAGTGTTCACTTGATTCAGGCTGTCCTATACCGTCCTGCTATTCCCTGTGGCCGGAAGTGCATCAGGAGCACGAGCAGTAATCCGTAGGCCATGATCCGTAGACTGGCCACCACGTCCCCCCCGCCAATGACTCTGGCAGTTGTCCCGGCGCCAGCCTCGATAAAAGGTAGAAATCTGATGCCTTCTTCGATAGCAATGAGACAGACCGCGCCGACAAGTGGGCCGCGGAAGTTCCCGGTCCCGCCAATCAGGACCACTGCAAGCATCAGGATAGACTGGTCAAGGGACGCAACCTGCGGGTCCACAAATCGAGCGTAGGCGGCATAGAGGGCACCGGCGAGTGCCACTATGCCGCTGGCTATCGCAAGGGCTTGAACACGGGCAAGACGCACGTTCTTCCCGAGGCCGCGCAGTGCGAGTTCATCGTCGCGCATGCAGACCAAGAGGCGACCGAAGGGAGAAGAAAGGAGAACCCTGGTGATGAAGGCGCAAACCAGAAGGATGCCGATCCCAAGCAGGAGCAGATGGCCAGGCTCCCGAAGGCTCAGACCAAACACTTCCGACGCACGTACCGACATGCCGGATGCGCCGTTCGTGAGGTTCGTCCACGAGCCCGGTGTGGAACCGGTGCTCCACCAGTTCTGAAAGATGCCCGCCAGCATCGCCTGCACGGCCAAGGACATCAGCAGAAAATTGTCCCCCCGAAAACGCCAAGACGGCACGGAAAGAGCCAGACTGAGGATGACCGCCACGACCACACCCAGTCCCGCGGCCGGCAGGAAGCTCCAACCCCAGTTGGCCGACGCGATGGCGAAAGTGTAGCTGCCGATGGCGAAATAGGCGGCATGCGCCAGGGTGAATAACCCGCAGTAGCCCGTGACAATGTTCAGGCTGATCGCCACTGTGGCGAAGATCGTGAAGTAGATCGCCAGATGGAACCAGTAGTTCACGCGGTTGCCTCCAGCCTTCCTCGGGCGGCGAAGAGGCCGTTAGGGCGGACGTAAAGAATGCCTACGAGAAGCGCAAAGGTCGCCGCCTCCGTCCACTGGGCAGCCAAGAACCACGCGGTCGCGCTGCGAGCGAGCGCCAATATCAGCCCCCCCACGATAGGCCCGGCGAATGAGCCACGGCCGCCGATGATTGACGCCACTACGGCCAGCAGCAGAGCCGGCAGCCCGCAATTAGGGTCGAACCCGACATCGCGGGCGGTCAGCAACGCGGCACCCGACGCAAGCAGACCCGCAAACGCGAATGCTAAGAGGCGAAGCCGGTGGATGTTGAAGCCTCGGATCGCAAGTTCGCGCGGGTTGTCAGCCATCGCTCTCATCTTTGGCCCGGTGGTTGTCGCACGCAGCCATATCCAGAAGAGGATGAAGGTGGTGCAGCTCACGGCCATACTGATGACCTGGGACGTGGCAAGGCTCAGAGGCCCCATTGGAAAAACGTGATCGAGCCCCTGTCTAAGAACTTGGGTGTCGTTTCCCCAGATCAACGCCACGGCCTGCACCAGAACCATATAGATGCCGAGGGAGGAGACAAGGTGAGCGCCTGGTGACGCGCCCCTTAGAGCCAGCAGGCGGTGGTTCAGCAGTTCACAAAGTGCCGCGATAAAGGAACCGCACAGAAGCCCGGCGGGAACCGCCAAGGCCCACCAACCCGTCTGGTCGGCCACAGCCTTCGTGATGTAGGGCACCGCCACATAGATGCCTCCCAGCGCGACGAAGAACACGCGGGCCGGCATGTACACAATGGTAAACGCCAAGGCTAGCAGCGCCACGGGCATGCCCGCAATAACCCCGTCCAGGATTGCCTGCAAGCCCTGCATATCCACCCAATCGGCGTCGGGCGCGCAGCCAGCATGGCCGGGTCGCCCAGGGCCTCTATGAAGAGAGTCACAAGAGAGCGTATCACGGCCAGGAGCAGATGGCAAGAACTGAAAAATGGCGTAAGGTCTTGCGCTGACGACAGATATGCACGGAGGATGGCAACCCCGCCTGCTGAAATGCTGCTGAAACAGTGCATGGGGTGGCTGAAACAGGACGAACCCGTCATTACAAATTCCGCTCCGGTAGCTATTGGGGGAAGGCGCTCGCACGCCGGGACACCGCGATTGAACCCGGCGCCGAACTCCCGACATTGGCGGACTGGCACCTGCCCATGCCGGGAACTATGCTCACCCGACAGTACAAGGGTCCCGCCTTCAGTGCAATGGCAGCCGGGGTTGGTACATCAGCCTAATGTGCGACCCGTTCGGAGTGCGCATTGGCTTGCCGCATGAACCGGGTCTAGCCGTGCACTCACGGGCACTTGCATCCATCCTGCAAGAGCAACTTTGACCCTGTCGCAGTTCCCTCTCCAGCATAGGGCCAAGAGGTTCAGTGCACCACCAGTGACACCTTCTGCCAGCAAGCCTCTGGCATGCTCTTGTTTCTCTCCCGGGAAGAAGCAATAATCTCCGCTTGCAGTGTCACGAGGCAAAGGGTGCGGCACCGGCTGGCGCCGTGGAGCAGACCTTAGCAGGTACGTGAGCCTTTCCTTCGCGGGCGACTCCAGCCAAGCAGCCGAGTGGTGCCGTAAACCAGCCACACCCATGCTGGCAAGGCTTAGTTTCGCATCAGGGGACGGCTTCTCGAATGAGCGCGCGTGGCGACAATTGTATTCCTGTCATCGACATCTTTGCCGGGCCAGGTGGCTTGGGGGAGGGATTCTCTGCCCTGCGAAGCGGAAAGCACGGCCGACGGTTCGAGATTAAGCTCTCCATTGAGAAGGAACCAGCCGCCCACGAGACATTGACCCTCAGGACTTTCTTCCGGCAGTTCGAGGCCGGCAAGGTGCCGGAAGCGTACTACGATTCTCTCCGAGGGCAGATCTCCTTTGATGACCTGTTCTGCAAGTACCCGGCCGAAGCAGAGAAGGCTCGGGAGAAGGCATGGCTCGCAGAGTTGGGCAGAACCAGGCGCGGAAAGATAGGCGCGCGGATTCGGGATGCACTGAAGAAGGCTGACAACTGGGTGTTGATAGGGGGACCGCCCTGCCAAGCGTACTCGGTTGCTGGCCGCTCGAGGAACAAGGGCAAGGACGACTATGATCCGCTTGGCGACCCGCACCAGACGCTTTATAAGGAGTATCTTAAGATCATCTCGGACCACTGGCCCGCGGTTTTTGTCATGGAGAACGTCAAGGGTCTGCTGTCGGCGACGCTCGAGAACGAGCAAGTCTTTCACCGCATTGTTGAGGACCTCCGGAACCCGGCCCGAGCTGTTCGCCGGGCAGGCAGAGCGGAGGGAACGAGGAGCCGGCGGCATCGGTATGAGGTTCACTCGCTGGTCGAGCCGTCCAAGTTTGCTGATGGCAACCTCTCGGGAGCTGTCATTCGGGCCGAGGAGTACGGCGTGCCGCAGGCAAGACATCGCGTGATCCTTCTAGGTATCCGTGATGACCTGACAGGTGCAAAGCCCACGGGATTACTACGGCGCAGGGCGATACCGGTGTCTGACGTCCTTCGCGGTTTTCCCCGAGTGCGTAGCGGACTGTCTGAAAGTAACGACAGCCCGGAGGCATGGGCTGAGACTATCAAGGAGGCAATCGATGAGCATTGGTGCACGAGGGCCTCACTTGGCGCCGATGTTTACGACTTGTTGACGCGCACTGCTCGGGAGATTCGGCTTCCGCGATTGGGGAGGGGCGGCGAATTTGTGCCTGCTGAGGCCAAGCCTGAGTATGCATCGAGGTGGTTCGTGGACCCCAGGCTCGAGGGGATATGCAATTTCAGCACGCGGACCCACATGCCGAGTGACCTGCATCGGTATCTTTACGCGGCCTGTTTTGCGAAAGTACACAAGGAGTCGCCACGCCTTCGACATTTTCCGAAAGAGCTTCTGCCAGGGCATACCAACGTTCGCAAGGCCCTCAAGGAAGGCGGGAACTTCTCGGACCGGTTCCGTGTACAGATTGCCGGTCGTCCCGCCACGACGATTACGTCGCACATTGCAAAGGACGGGCATTACTACATCCACCCCGACCCCACACAATGCCGGAGCCTGACGGTCAGAGAGGCCGCACGGCTGCAGACGTTTCCTGACAACTATTTCTTCGCTGGCAACCGTACCCAGCAGTACACTCAGGTTGGCAATGCTGTGCCGCCTCTTCTGGCGAAGCAGATTGCCGTGGTTGTGCTTGATGTCTTGGCTCAGGCTGGGATGGCTGATTAGAAATGGATACTCTATCCAAAGAACGCCGGAGCTGGAACATGTCCCGCATCCGGGGCAAGGACACCGGTCCGGAGCGGGCTGTCAGGTCTGCCCTGCATCGCATGGGGTACAGATTCCGGCTGCACTGTGCAATCCTTCCCGGCAAGCCCGATATTGTTCTTCG
>Ga0315286_10002289_pt1 | contig 17854 bp, 15 predicted proteins | sample YL17G10_0_MG_FD_205038 | JGI IMG/M metagenome (GOLD analysis project Ga0315286, IMG submission 205038) | Sediment microbial communities from Yellowstone Lake, YNP, Wyoming, USA - YL17G10_0 | ecosystem: Environmental > Aquatic > Freshwater > Lake > Sediment | place: USA: Wyoming | collected...
GATGAGCCCGCACCTCACAGCGAGGATGACTACAGGCGCAAAGTCTCGCTCGTTCGCAGCGCTGCTCCCGGGGTCCGGCTGATCGAGGCGATGAGCTGCATGGATGCGCGCGGCTACCTGGACATATGGGTCCCGTGCCTGGATCATCTCCACGCGAACCTCGATCACTACCTGCGCCTTCGGGAGCAGTCGGGGTTCGAGATGTGGTTCTACACCTGCTGCAACCCGACCGGGCGCTACCCGAACCGGTTGCTCGACTTCAGCCTCCTCAAGACCCGCATCCTGCACTGGATCAACTGGCGCTATAAACTCTCCGGCTATCTTCACTGGGGGCTGAACTACTGGGCTGACGACCCATTCCAGAGCGATCGGCTCTATGACGATGTACCCGCAGGTGACTGCTGGATCATCTACCCGGGGCCGGATGGACCCCTGGACTCGCTGCGCTGGGAACACATGCGAGAAGGAATCCAGGACTACGAGCTGCTGCGCCTCCTCGACCGGAGAGGCAAGGAGAGCGGACGGCTATCAGGCGAGGCCGACCGCATCTGCACCTCACTGGTTCCGGACCCTGTTTCATATGGGAGAGACTGGCGAGAACTCCGCGCGGCGCGCAGAAACGTGGTAGACGCGATCCTGAGTCTGCCTTCGGGGGGGTCATGAGCGCACGAGCGTCCGACATTTCGATCGACATATGGTACGGCCGCAGACAGCGCTTCGGGCATATCGGCAACCCTCAGCGGTTCGCCAATATTCTGGGGCGAGTGTGTCCGGTCGGCCACCTCAGTCAGCTGAGCTACTCTCTCAACGGCGGGCCTCCGGCGCGTCTTTCCGTCGGCCCCGACGGAAAGCGCCTGCAGTCGCCAGGGGATTTCAACATCGAGTTGGACCGCGACGAGTTGGCGCCCGGCGACAACCAGGTCGTCGTCACCGCCACAGACCGGGCAGGCAGGGAGTGCCGGGAGGACATCACAGTCAGCCATATGCCGGGGCGAGTGTGGCCGCTGCCGTACCACATCGACTGGCGTGCCTGCTCTTCGATCTCGGATGCTGCTCAGGTTGTGGATGGTCTCTGGGTCCTAGACAGCGCCGGAGTCAGGCCTGCGGAGATCGGTTACGACCGCGCCGTCGCGATCGGCGACATCTCTTGGCAGCACTACGAGGTCAGAGTCGAGTGCACCATACACCGATTCGGTCGGCTCGAGGAATGGGGCCCCGGGGTCGGTGTGCTGTTGCACTGGAAAGGTCACTACGACTGGGGAGATGGGCAGCCGCTCTCCGGCTGGTGGCCGACTGGTGCGATCGGCTGGTACTTGCACCTGGCGAGATGGAACCAGTTCCGCCTCAACTTCTTCGGCAATCGGTGCGAAGTGCTGGCGGAGGATCCAGGCGGCAAGCGCCTGGCAACCGACATCTGTTATATCCTCCGACTGCGGGCAGATCCAGGCCCGTGCAGTCCCACTGTCTACCGGATGAAGGTGTGGCCGAAAGGAGAGCAGGAGCCTGGTGTCTGGGACATCTCGGGCGTCGGATCCGAGGACGAGCTTGCCGCGGGTTCGCTGCTGCTGCTGTCTCATCACGTCGATGTGACCTTCGGCGACCTGCGCGTGGAGCCGGTGGGCTGACTGCGCGCTGCTTGCGATGACTCTCGCCCGAAAGGAGTAGAAGGCAAGGATCGCCACAGCACGGTGAGAGGGCGAGCCCTCCGCCTCCGGTTGCTCCAGGGGGCGAGAGGCAGAGCTACTGCACCGGATAGCATGAGACGGGCTGGACGAGTATGTTCGGGGCCAGATAGGTTTCCGGACCGGGCGCTGTCAGCTCACGCCGCGTTCAGCAAGCAGCCTTCGCACATTCCGGTGCAGGATGTCCTCTTTCGTCTCATCGTCGAGCTCGGACAGCCTGATCCGCGCCAGCACGCCACCGGGGTCATTGAGGGTGTAGTCGCTTCCGAACAGGACGCGGCGCGGGCCCGTGCAGTGGACGGCCAGCTCGAGGATTCCCATACGGTGGTAGCCGTTTCCGCAGACGTCGAGGTACAGATTCGGGTTCCGGGCGGCCAGCTCGGACCGCGCGGTGCACTCCTCGATCGAATCGCCGAGGTGCGGCAGCACGAAGGTCACCTGGGGGAACGCCCTGCAGAGCGATTCCATCCTGTCCGGGACGTCCTCGTGTATCTGCACAACCATGTTCAGATCGGAGGCGGCGGCTATCGCTTGTGCGAAGGCCTCCGTGTGATACTCGTATCCACCGGCATACCCGCACAACTCGCCGAGCCATACCACCCCAAGGCTATGACACCGTCTGATCTCCGTCAGGGCCTCCCCGCCGAAGTTGGTGTTCACGAGGCACGCAGGCACGATCATCTCAGGGTACGCGCGAGCGGCTTCGCGCGCCTCGTCATTGCCCGCGACGAACTCCTCCGGCGTACTCGCCAGTTCCCCTCGCACCGAGTTCGCAATCGCGCGGGTCACCCCACATCGCCTCAGGTACCGCACGGCCGCCGCGAGATCGGGCGTACACGGCTTCCATTCCCACGTCTGCTTCAGACAGGGCGAGGGAAGATGGACGTGACAATCGAAGATCATCGTTAGGCTCTCTTTCGGTGACAGTCTCGTGAACGGCCGCGGCGGCATTCGTGGCGGCCGATTCAGCGGACTTGGCCGGATCGGGGTCGCGTGCTGGCTCGGACAACGCGCCCCCGTGCGTCGCCTGATCGGCAGAGGCGCCGGCCGCCTTCTCCCAGTGGCCGTGGTATGAAGCCACCGGTCGCTGCCTTACCGCAGAGAAGCCTGCAGACGTCCACAGAACGCCGGGTCGTGCATGGCGGCCGTGCCGATCGCGACCGCATCAGCGCCCGCCTCCAGCGCGGCGCGTGCTTCCTCTACGCTCGTCACCCCGCCGCCTGCGATCAGGAACTCGCTGTGCGACCTCAGCCGCCGGATGGTGTCTCGGCCCTGAGCCGTAGCGGCGGCACCAACGTTGGCGTGAATCAGGCGCACGCCCGCGGCCGTGATCTCGGCCACGGCGCTTTCAGCCTTCGGAAGGCCCGCGCAGCCGATCTTCGCGATGAACGGGCGGCCAAGAGCCGCAAGGCACCGGCTGAGATGCTCGCGAAGCCGCGGCCAGTTCTCCTCTCTCAAGAGGGCTGAGCTCATCCCCGCGCTGACGAACATCTCCATATCCGAGTGCAGGCACAGCGACAGGTAGTCCGCTCCTGCCTCCTCGGCGCTCTGAAGGAACTCAATGGTGTGGGTAAGGTCCACGCTGACGACGCTGACGCCCACCTTGGCGCCACACTCTTTCGCGGCGGCAACGTGTCGCCGGAGGTAGTCCTGATAGCATGGCTGGTCGGTTCTGAACACGAAGGCCGCGTCGTAGGGAATGGAGTCTCCAGGGTCCACGATGTAGGTGCCCATGGTCACCAGCGCCGCGCCCTTGCCGTGCACGGCGCAGTACGGCCCGTCCCCCAACTCCGCCAGCACCACACCATTTCGCAGAGTGTCCCACTGTTCAGTCATGCGCTCCGCCCTTTCGGTTCTCTTCTTCGCCACGCGCGCCCGCCGGCCCCCCGGCGATACCGAATGTTAGTGCACTAAGCTTCTCCCGGCGCGCTGGCTTCCCTTCCTCGCCGACAGCCCTGGTTACCCGCGCTGTCGGCTTGTTCTCCGCGTACAGTGCCATAGTGAGGTCCACCCACCGAACGCGGAAGGGAGTACCGAGGTGGCCGAGGAAGCATCCCCTAACATACGAAGCTGGATGGGATCAGCGATCAGCAGAGCAACTGACGCTGCCGACAGGTGATCGTCAGGCACTACGATGCGGTGCGGCCGCACAGCGCGCTCGGGAACCTGGCGCCAGAGGACTTCGTGCGCGCGTCGACGGCGACGGCCACGGCCGTCGAAGGCAAGACAGAGCTTGCTGTCTTGACCTGAAGGACTCTCCTTCCGAGTGGTACAAGAATGGGGGCAAGGCCACAGGCCGTGGGCCTAACATAGCGAGTGGTATCACTCATGGGGGTAGGTCATCGCTGCCTGCTCTCTCCCAATGGCGCGCACGGCCGACAAGACAGGTCACCGATGGTGCGGAAGCGGTCGGGTTGGCGCTGGCTCGGGCTCGCGGCTCTTGCCGCAGGCCCAGCCTTGGTCGGCGGCAGCCCCGTTCCCGCCGTGGCTTCTTCGGTACACGCTGGGTCCAGGCATCGGTATCTCACGACGGCGTTGGTCAAGAACGGTCACCCCAACGTCACTATCGTGACCGGAGCCTCCGGTGAGCGCGACCCCCTCGCGTTGACCATCCAGCAGGTGATCGAGGGCATAACCAGTGTGCGAGTCCCCATCGTTGCAGACGGGTCTCCCGCCGCGGAGATCCCGCCCAAGGGGAATCTCATCGCCATCGGCAATCGCTCCACCAGCGCAGCCATCCAGCAGCTCTCTGACCGCTACCTGTGCATCCTGGACTCGCAATACCCCGGGCCCGGCGGGTACGTGGTGCGGACTCTCCACAATCCCTTCGGCGACGGCAGCAACGTGGTGCTCGTCGGCGGCTGCGACACGGCAGGGACGGCCGCCGCGGTCAGGGCGTTCGCCGATGAGCTGGGGGAGGCTGGAGGCACGCGCGGTTCCCTTGCCATCGGGTGGCTGATGGAGATCGAGTTGGGCCGAGGCTTTGATCCGCGCAGATACGTCGAGGACATGGGGGTCTGGGATTCCTCGGACTGGTATGGATCGGCGAGGGATTTCGGCTGGAACGACGTCAGCAAGCAGATGGCGATGTACTACCTGACCGGCCGCGAGTCCGACGCCCGGGAAGCTCTCCGGCTGGTCGTGTCACGAACGTCCAGCGAGCAGCAGCCCGGAGCGGACGGAGGCTGCCTGACGCTCCTCCTGTGGGACCTGGTCGAAGAGAGCCCTGTCTTCACCGATGAGGAACGGCTGGAGGCGGCAGACGCGTTGACTCGCGGGAGTTTCGTGTTCTTCGATCGCACCTACGTCCACGACGGCACTCGCAGGCTCTACCTGGACTGGGACTTCGTCACCAACCAGCCGCAACACGAGGGGGCGCCATCGAACTGGGAAGCTCCGCGGAACTACCGAGACGGAACCTATGACTTCGAGGTCGAGGTGCTCAGTGTTGGCAAGACGGGAATTCCCGTGCTCATCCAATTCGGGTGGATCAACTCCGCTGACGACCCGGAGATCCGGCACATCGCCGGCCCCGCGATACGCTTCGACAGGCCCGGCACCTACCGGCTGAGTGGGGCGGTGAGCAAGCTCCCCATCTACTACGGAGCGGGCGAGAATCGGGACAAGCGCTGCACGATATGGGACTGGCGCAAGCCATTCAAGGAGGACTCCGTCTACACTCTGATACGTCCGGCTGGCGATCCCCCCACCGAGGAAGGATTCCCTTATACCGTTCACGTGCGCGTAACCATGCATCCGGCTTACCGGCGTCAGGCGCGACCAGGAGACGCTGAAGATCGGGCGCGGCCCGGAGGCATCGCAATCCGAGACGACCAGGGCTGAGCAGCGCTAGCGGGCGTGACTGGCGACGGAGCCTTCGGCCCGGTATTGCGCCGGCGAGCATTGGTAGTAGAGCAGGAATTGCCGGTGCAGGTGGCTCTGGTCGGTGAACCCCCAGTCCTGGGCCACCGTCTTCACTGGATCGGTGGTCCGCAGCAACTGCTCGGCTGCGCCCCTCACCCGGTGACGACGACAGAATTCGGGCAAGCTGAGACCGGTGAAGTGCTTGAAGCGGCGCGCGAAGACGTTCCGGCTGAGCCCGCATTCGCGCGCCGCGTCCTGCGACCGTATCAGGCCCCTGCTGCTGAGTACCAGATCGACGGCCGTGCCGATTGCGGCATGGTCTGGGTGGAGGGGTGGTCCGACTGTAGCCTGCCCATGCCAGCCGTCCTGCAGCAGCAGCAGAGCCTCCAACAGGTGGACCAGGGACCAGGCGCACTCGTACATGTTGGGGCGAGTCGTCGCCCGGAACCTCTCGCGGACCCTCTCGGCAATCGCGAGCATGGCCTCGCGCGTCTCACCGCGAACCACGGGGCGTTGGCCGGGAGGCACCCTGAACGGCGTCGTCCAGTCAAGCGGAGGGCTTCCTGCAAGGTTCAGACCCCTCAGGAACGTCGGCACCACGAGGATGGTCGCCCGCTCGTAGGGGGGCTGAAGCACCGAACGACCGTGTCTCTCCCAGGAGCCGCACAGCCACACATCTCCCGGCTCAATGTCCCTGTGCCATCGAGAGTAGTGGCACCGCAGCCGGCCGGTCACCAGGATGCCCAGTTCCAGGGGGTGGTGCATGTCAAAGCTCGGCCGGTCCACCGGGTGCTCCGTCTCGACGCCATAGTCCGTCCACACGGGAGCATCCAGGGACACCATGAACCCCGCGCGGTCCAGGGAACTGCCGTCGTCATACCACTGGGAGGGAGATCGCATCGTTCTGTTACTCCCGACCCGTCTTGTGTTCGCGGTGCAATGATAACGCACATGAGTGCATTTATACAATACTCGCCTTACTTGGTGCGTTAAGATGGCCCGGGATCTGGAAATGGGTCCTTGGCCAGGATCAGCAGGTCCCCCTTCTGACGGGGCACCTGCGGGCCCTCGATCTGTGCAACGTACTGGGCGAGCGACGGAGGGAAAGGAGGTGACGAGTCGGAAGAGCCTGCGACGCACCCGCAGCGGGCTATTCGAAGCAGCACTGCCTGGCTAGCCAAGAAGCAGGAGGAGAGGGGGATTACGCAGCGAGCGAGACGTGGTTTCACGCTTATCGAGCTGCTGGTGGTGATTGCCATCATCGGCATTCTGGCAGGAATGGTCTTCCCGGTGTTTGCCCGCGCGAGGGAGTCGGCACGCAGGGCGGTCTGCCTCTCGAACGTAAAGAACATGGCTCTGGCGACGCAGATGTGCCTGGGAGACTACGATCGGCTCCCACCTGCCGAGCATCGCGCAGAGGTCATCGACTACTTCGGTGATCATGATGCCACGCTGGCGAATCCGTACCTAAGGTGGCCCGTCATTCTCGATGAGTACGTCAAGAATCGAGACGTGTACCGCTGCCCGAGTGCACGCAACGTCGCGACACCGCAGAGCATCCTGCCGTTAGCTAGCGGAGACTGGTTCAAGGAATCGCAGGAGGCGCAGACCTGCGCTACCGCGACGGTATGGCCGAATGGCTGGCGCGGCATCGTCACTGACAGCCGGGACCTGAACAGTGAATGTGCAACACCGCACTTCGCATCTGCTGCGACGGGCGCTCCCGACATGACAATCCAGTTCGCCGAGGGCATCAAGGAGAACTGGGGCAAGAACATGAGTTCGATCCCCGACGTGACCCAGTATATCCTGGTTGCGGAGTGGGGCAACCAGATGCGCTGGTGGGCCGCAGAGCAGATCGCCTGTCCTGAACTGTGCAAGATCAAATGGGGCTACTTGGTGTTCAAGAGCTCCACCTCCGGCTGTGTGGACCACTGCGCAACAGATTCGGATACTGGCCAACAGATTGACGGAGTCTGCAGCATCCTGATCTCCAAGATTCAGCAGTTCTGGACAGATCCGTCCATGCGGAAACCGTTTACCCGGCACTTGGGCGGGAACAACTACGGATTCGCCGATGGGCACGCCAAGTGGATGCCGGCGGATGCGTTTCTCGCCTTCGCGGGAAACTGGAAGGATCAGAACCGCTGGACCGAGACCGGCGTCTACTGCCAGTGCCTTCCGGACAATCCGTATTGGTAATGAAGACCTGCACCCATGCGGTTGTTCGATGCCGCTTGGGTAAGGGCGCGAGGGCGGGGGCAAGGGCCCCCGCCCCCTTTCTACACAAGCGCAGTGTCAGGTGGGAGCATACGGGTATTCGGTCTGTGCCTGATCCCCCTTGTGGGGGTAGTCTTCAGCACGCCCGGTTCGGGACGACAGCCGCGCAATCAGCTTTCTTCTGTTCTTGCTCAGTCCCGGCCATCTCAGCATCGCCATCGGAGCATCCTCGACAATGAAGGGAAGCAGCGGATGAGTACCACACGCAGGTTCGACTTCGTTCATCGCATCATTGACGCCAGGCCGCCGGAAGATCCGCACATCAAAGCTGTCGGCGATATTGACGGTGACGGATTCTCGGACGTCGTTGTCGCCAGCAGCAAGGGCGGCCCTCTGGTCTGGTATCGTAACCCGCGCTGGGAGAAGTACGTCGTCAGCCCCGCTGGCGCATGGAGCTGCTCCGCTCAGATCGTGGACATGGACGGCGATGGCGACTGCGACATCCTTATCTCCGAGTGGTACACGCACAACCGCCTGGAGTGGTACGAGAACCCCCGGCCAGACGGCGATCCTGCCGAGGGGCCCTGGAGGCGGCATATCATAGGGAGCCCGAGGGCTCACGATATCTGCGCGGGGGATATTGATGGCGACGGGCGGATGGAGATTGTCACTCGCGCCCAGGGAGAAGACGGAAACAGGATCGCCATTTGGAGGTGGGTCAGGGGAGACTCGTGGTCCATGCGGAGCCTTGCCTGCCCGACGGGCGAGGGGCTGGCGCTGGGCGACCTGAGCCGGCAAGGGCGGCTCGACATCGTGATCGGGGGGCGGTGGTATGAGGCGCCCGCAGATGCTCTGACCGACCGCTGGCAGGAGCGCGTCTTCGCCGATTGGCCTGCGGATGCGACAGTCAGGACGGCCGAAATCAATGGGGACGGCCGGATGGACGTCGTGCTCGCTCGCTCAGAGGGCGAGCATCGGCTGTCGTGGTTCGAGGCGCCGCCTGACCCAGCGCGTGGCCCATGGTTGGAGCACGTCGTGGACGGCCTCGTGAGCGCAGCTCACAGTCTCGTGGTATGTGATATCAATGGCGACGGCCAGCTCGACCTCATAACCGCCGAGATGCATCAGTCGCCGACAAAGCGAGTCATGGCCTACCTTGCTGAGCCTGGAGGGAAGGCCTGGACGAGAGCGGTCATCAGTGAGACGGGCTCGCACGACCTCAACGTCATCTGTCTCGCCGACACTGGTCGGCTGGCCCTCGTCGGGGCGAACTGGAGCGGCGAGTACCAGCCTATCGAGTTGTGGGAACTACGTACGATTCGCCGCTAACCTTCACTCAGACGTCAGGGTGACAGCCTTGTGTCTCTGACACTCCCGGCAGACGCGAACGAAGATGCAGTAGCCACGACAGCGCGCAGAAGACGGCCTGCCGTTAGCGCGCGGGCGATCCTGCTCAGCGTCGCGCTCACTCCTCTCAACATCCTTTTCCTGGTGCATGCGAACTGGAGCGTGGGCTACTTCACCGGCGGCGAGAGCCTGTTCGCTAACACCGTAGGGATACTGTTCCTGATGGTACTGGGCAACCAGGTGCTGAAGCGCTTGCGACCCAAAGCCGCCTTCGCCCCTGGGGAAATGCTGACAGTCTATGTGCTCCTTGGTATGGGCACGGGGCTGACGGCAGGCATCTGGGATGTGGGCGGAGCCCTCGCCTCCAATATCACTTATCCATTCTGGTTCGCCAGTGACAGCAATGGCTGGCGAGAGACGGTGTGGCCCAATCTGCCGACCTGGCTGACGGTGCGCGACCCGAGCGTGCTCGAGGGGTTCTACCTCGGTAGGTCGAGCGCCTACTCGTGGTTCGTGATAAAGGCGTGGCTGGTGCCGGCGCTGTGGTGGGCGGCGCTCATCGGCGCGCTGATGTGGGTATGTCTGTGCATCAACTCGATTGTGCGCAGACGGTGGGAAGACGAGGAGAAGCTTTCCTTCCCGGTGACCATCCTCCCCGTCCAATTGGTGGCAGAGCGCGCCAACCCACTTCGCAGCAAGCTCTTCTGGGTCGGCGCCGGCATCGCTGCGGTGGTCACAGTGTGGAATACACTCGCCGGCATCTCGCCCAGCTTGCCCTCCATACCCGTTGTGGTGGATTACGGAGGGCGATTGCCCCATCCCTGGTCGTTCATTCGGACCCCAGCTATCGATCTGAGCCCCTGGATTGTCGGCCTGTGCTATCTGATCCCGGTCGACATGGCGTTCTCGCTGTTAGTGTTCGATCTGCTATGGATGGCGGAGTACGCTGCTACGGGTTACCTGGGCTGGTCCACGGACCAGTGGGGCGGCTTCCCCTATGGAGACGAACAGGCGACTGGAGGCCTGCTTGCTCTCGCCCTCTTCATGGCATGGCTTGACCGTAGGTACTTGGCGGCGATGCTGAAGCAAGCCCTGAGCGGGCGAGGTGGCCGCAACAGCGCCGGCCAGGAGGCCTTCAGCTACCGGGTTGCATTGCTCGGAGCGATCGGCGGCACGGCCTTTCTCTGGGTGCTGCTCGCGAAAGCTGGGATGACGGCATGGGTCGCACCGGTGTTCCTCCTCCTCTACTTCATGCTAGCACTGGTGATGTCGCGATTCCGTGCGCAATTGGGGGCGCCATCTCACGGACTGCACCTTATGATGCCTAACTACATCCTATCCATCCTCGTAGGGACTCGCCTTCTCGGCAGCGGGACACTGAGTTTGTTCGCCCTCATGGGTCCGTATCTGCGGGAGCAGCGGAACAACCCGGTGCCGCTCCAGTTGGAGGCGCTGAAGATGGCGGAGGGCGGGCGGATGGAGCGGCCGCGCATCGCCTGGGCGCTCGCGGCGATCGTCCCGCTCGCCATGCTGTGCTACTTCTGGGCAAGCATCCATCTCGGGTACCAGTTCGGTCTTGGCACTTCCGCCACTCATCGCTGGAACGTGATCCTCCCCGAGGGATACTTCTGGCGTCTCGACAGCAGCCTCCGCGATCCATCAGGCATGGATGAGGCTGGGGCAATTGCAGTTGGTGTCGGCCTGCTACTCACCGGAGTCCTCATGTTCCTGAAGACGAGCTTCCCGTGGTGGCCCCTCTATCCAGTGGCTTTCCCGCTGGCAAACAACTCTGCGATAGTCGGCATGACAGTGGCGATAGCCGTTACGTGGGTGACGAAGACCTTGCTCCTGCGTTACGGCGGCCTCAAGCTATACCGCTCGTCGCTGCCGCTTTTCCTGGGGTTGCTGGCGGGAGGGGGTACGACAGCTCTTCTCCAGCGTCTCCTTTGGGATGCGCTTGGCCTGCACATCATCATCTACAACTGATGAGCTTCTCGGTCTGATTCCAGCGCCTGTCCAGAGGATCCGAATGTGACTCACCAGGAACGAGTGCAGATCACCTTCCGCCATCAGGAGCCGGACCGCGTGCCTCTGTTCGAGCACACCATCAGCTCGCGTGTGGCCTCCGAGTTCCTGGGCAGGACTGTCCACACGGGCGGTCCGCGGATCCGTTGGGAGGAGACATCGGCGCGCTGGGAGAGTGAGCAGGCCTGGCAGGACTACGTCGGGCGACTGATCGGCGACTTTGCCGAGCTGATAAGAGAGCTGGACCAGGATATCGTCCGGGCTCCGTGGCGTCACGCGGCCCGACCTTCAGCCAGGCTGGACGACCATACGTTCCGGTATGACGATCGCGAGAACGACCTCTGGTCCGTCTTCCACTACGATCACCACGCCGACGTCTTCCACGAGGTGGACTCGGCCATACGCCAGGAGGGATACCCGGCGATAGAACGCCTCGTGGCCTCCATGGAGCGGAGTGTAGATGCCTCGGGGCCGCCTACGGCTGAGAGTTACGCCGATCTGCTGGAGATCAATGACCGCGCCGGGGGCGGCCGCTTCCTGGCCACTGGCGATGGCTTCCTGATGGTCCCGCCGGCCGCGATCTGGTATGAGGCCATGCTGACAAGACCGGACCTGATCGAGCGCTACCTCGACTGCTCGGTGCGGAGGGCCCTGAAGGCTTTCCCCGAAGCGGCGGCGCTGGGGATTCACGGCTCGTTCTCAGGGGGGGACCTGGCCTACTCCGCGGGGCCGATCTTCTCGCCCGCGCTCTTCCGGAAGCTGATCCTGCCCAGGCTCCGGACAGTCGTCAAGGCGGCCCACCAGTACGGGCTCGTCTACCTGTACCTGACCGACGGCATGGTCTGGCCGCTGGCCCAGGAGCTGTTCGTGGACTCCGGGGTTGACGGGTATGGAGAGATCGACATAGATGCCGGCATGGGTCTGGCGGAGGTGAAGAGGAGTTTCCCCCACCTTACTCTGTGGGGGGGCATCAGTTGCGGGAAGACGCTTACCTCCGCCAGTCCCGTGGAAGTGCGCGAGGCCGTTCGGCGGACGATGCTCGATTGCGCCCCTGGGGGCGGTCTGATCTTCGGTTCGTCGAACTCCATCCACCAGGGCGTGCCGCTCAGCAACTTCGTCGCCATGCATGAGGCGGCGCTTGAGTTCGGCGCATACCGCGGTTAGCCGCGAGCGCGCGCCTGCGCCCCATCCCCTCAAGCCCGCGGTGCGCCACAGTCCGGAGCGGTGCCAGCACCCCTACGGCTTGTGCCCGGTATAGCAGCCCAGCTTCTTCAGCAGGCCCTTCAGGTAGAGGAGCGCGTCCATATAGCGCTTATCTATCTCCTCCAATCCTCCGAGCTGATGCCCCTTGACGATAATCGGGGAGCATTGCTCGTGGGAGAAGTAGCCGTCGTAGCCGATCTCCTTGCATGCCTGGAAGAAGACCTCCCACTGGCACGGATCGTTCTCGCTGCCGGGGGTGACCTCTTCCCAGCTGTACGGCCCCCCGCCAACGGTCCGCTGCCCCGCGATCGAGATCGTGTGGGAGTAGACCATTATCCCCTTCATGCTGTGAACCGTCTTGCGAACGAACTCGGGGTCTTGAGACTCGAACAGCGGCAGGTCCAGCCCGACCTTGACGCTGTCCACACCGATCTCGTCGATCAGTTCCAGCGTCTCCTTGTTGTTGCCCGTGATCTCCGGGTGGGTCTGAAGGGCGAGCGTGACCCCCTTGTCTCTGGCGTACAGGGCTACCTCTTTGATGCCGCTCTTCACCTGATGCCAAGCCTCGAGCCAGTCCTCGTTGCGGGAGACGCGTCGGGAACGAGACTCGAAGTTGGGCCCCCCGTAGCCCTGGCCCGCGTTGGGGTTCTGGAAGTAGCCCCAGAACGCGGCCAGGATCCGCACGATCTTCATGTTCATGTCCTTGGCGAGATCAATGCAGCTCCGTACGTAGAGGATCTCCTTCTCTTGCTGGTAGAGAAGCACGTGATTGGCCTCCTGGAAGTTGGTGCAGCACACGACTGCGCCAAGTTCCAGGTCTAGCCTCTTCGCCAACTCCTTGAGCTTCTTCCTCCGATCCGGGCTGACATCCAGCGGGAAGCCGATCGGCCGGTGCGCGTAGATGCAGACTGCGTCATAGCCGAACGTCGCTGCTCTCTGCATGGCATCTTCCAGCGTCGTCTGCTCACCGGGCGCGGTGAAGTAGCCGCCGTACCCAATGCTGTCAAGGCTCAGCTTCATCTTTCATCCCTCCGTCGCGTGTCTCTCGACTGCCAGAGCAGTCGCGCACAACGTGCCGCAGTGACTGCTTCGCCCCAAGGCCGCCGCCGCCTTGTGTAGGGTTCAACCGACGTTGAAACCGCCCTGAGCCGTTCTGATGGGAGCAGCTGGCGCTGGGGTGATGCGGCATCTTGCCGGCATGAGACCGGGGCCCGGGCACTTCCGTACGGTGTTCCGGGAGAGGTGGTACTTCCTGCGCGTGTCGGGGCCTCCTGATACCGCTAATGCAGGCGTATTACCGGGCACGCCGGCTCACGGGTCCACTCGCAGAGGGCGATGCCGTGGCTTCCTCACACGTTGCCCCCCTGGATGATGTGGACGCGTCGCGCTCTAGCTCCCGCTGGACCCCCTGAGAGCCCCATCCTTGCCCACGTTGGGTGTCAGCAATCCACTTGACTTGATTGCCCACCAGAGCGTGAATGACCTCCTGACTGGAGCCATTAGGGCACCAGATCAGGAGGTATTTCACCATGACAATGATGGAGCAGAAGCGGCAGCGAAGGCCGCAGTGGGCCGCCCCAAACCAGCGACGCGAGAGGGAGGTGCTGACCACTCGCGTCGCATCAGAGACTCTCGCCTGGGAGGCTGCAATCCAGTTGTTCACCGAATGCTGGAGTGCGGACCATCCGGGGATACGGCAGAGGACACTCGGGCATTACCGGGATCAACTCGTCACTCGGATCGCGGCGTTCGCGCAGGAGCATGGTGTAGAAACCGTGCAGGGCTTCAGCCGCTATAACTTGCGCGCGTTCGTCGCCTGGCTGGATCAGGTGGTGACCTACACAGGGAGGCCGCTCACTCCCCGTGGCAAGCAGATGGCGTTGGATACGGCGAAGCGGTTTCTGCTATGGCTTCACCAGGAAGGGATACTGCCAGAGGACATCAGCGCCCAGGTGGGCAGCTATCGGCTGGACTCTGACCCCGAGCCGCGCGCTACACCCCAAGCTGACCTGGAGAAGGTGCTCGCCACCCTCGACCCTGGTGCACCGACCGGCCTGCGCAACACCGCCATGGTCCACCTGCTCGCCTTCTGCGGTCTCCGCGTGTCCGAGCTGATCGGCCTGAATGCCTCCGACCTCTCCCTGGAGGAGGGCCGGGTGCGCGTCCGCGCGGAGACCAGCAAGGTCCGCCGCACCCGGTTCGTGGACTTGCCCCTGACGATCGTAGATGGACAGGAGGCCGTGAAGCCGGAGATCGCGGAGATGCTTGCTTCCTACCTGCGACTCCGCGCCCGTGTACGCCCGCACCTGGGGGATGATGACGCGCTCTTCGTCACCCTGGGGCCGAACCAGTTCGTGCACGAGACCCCAGCACCAGACCGCCCCGAGGTGCGACCGCCAGGAGAACGCCTCACCCCTGACGCGGTGCGGACCATCCTGAAGCGTCTTGCCTCCAGGGCCGGCGTGGACCCGGCACTGGTCACGCCTCACCGTTTGCGGCACTACTTCGGACTGGCCTCCGCGCGGGCAGGAGTGCCTATCACCGCCCTCATGCGGGCGATGGGCCGCCCCTCCCCCATCATGACCGCCCGCTACTCTGAGTTCGCCGACTGTCAATCGCGATATGAAAATGTACCAAATATCGCGGTGTGAATATGTACCACCCACGGCCGTCGCCGTTAGTTGTGTGGCATCACCTCCTGTGCTGCGAGTTTATCCTTCAGCCGGTAGCTGTTGCCCTTGATGTTGACCACCGTGCTGTGGTGGAGCAGCCGGTCCAGGATGGCGGTGACGATCAGCGGGTCGTGGAAGAGCTCCGACCACTCCTCGAAGGCCTTGTTAGAGGTGATGACGGTGCTCATCTTCTCGTAGCGCATCGCCACGAACTGGTAGAAGAGGTGGCATTCCTCCCGGTCGATCGGGGTATAGCCCACCTCGTCCACCACCACCAGACTCGAGGTATAGCAGCGGCGACCCCGGCCCATGCGTCCGGTGGCTTGGTCCACCCGCAGCTTGGCGATGAGCTCCGCCATGGTGGTGAACTGAATGGTCTGGCCGGCCTGCGCCGCCTTGACCGCCAGCGCCACCGCCAAGTGGGTCTTCCCGACCCCTGGTGGGCCCAGCAGGACCAGATTCTCCTTCCGGATCAGGAAGGCGAGGTCGAACAGCCCGAGGATCTGCTGCCGATTCAGGCTGGGCTGGAAGGTGAAGTCGAACTCGTCCAGGGTCTTCAGGTAGGGCAGCCCCGCGCCTTTGAGGGCGTGCTCGATCCGGGTCTGCTCGCGGGCCGCCACCTCCTCCTCGAAGAGCGCATCCAGCAGCTGGGAGTAGCTCCAGGCCTGGTCTTCCGCCGCCTTCACTAGCTCCGGCAGGCTCTCTCGCAGGCGCGTCAGTCGCAGGCGCGTCAGATTCTCCGTCAGCCGCTCCAGCAGCAACTGCTCAGCCACGCGCCACCTCCCCTCCGAGGCGCCCGTACACCGACAGCGGCCGGCGCTGCACCTCGATCGCATACCGGCCCAGGTGCGGGCTGAGGGTGGCTTTCGCTTTGCCCTTGAGAGGCGAGGCGTACTTGCGGGCATTCATCTCCCGGTCCGCCAGGATCGCTTCCCGTAGCCCCGCCAGCTCCACCAGCCGGCCCTTCACCGGGGACTGCGCGTGGGTCGCCACCAGTCTGTCCCCATCGAAAATGCGCAGCACTCCCTGCTGGCACCGGAGCAGGATGCGCTGGCCCACCAGCGTGTGGGGTACCTGATAGCGAGAGCCCTCGAAGCTCAGCGTGCAGTCCTTGTGGACCTTGCGGTAGAGCCGCTGCGATACATCGCAACGCACCAACGGCAGCGGCAACAGAAAGGCCCTTTCCACCGCAAAGCGATCACAGACCCGCTCCCCGGTGGTGCCGTGGATCCGCTGGGCTTTCTCCTCCAGGAAGGCCCCCAGGTCCCGGTTGGCCGCCTCCACCTGCGTGAAGGGGTAGCCCCGCCAGAAGCCTTCCCGCATGAAGTCCATGGGCCGCTCCACCTTGCCCTTCACCCAGGGCGAGTAGGCGGGCGCCACCCGGGGCATAAAGCCATAGTGATCCGCGAGCGTCAGCAGACCCTGGGTGCACTGGGTCTTGCCCGCCAGCTGGCGCAGGAAGACATTGCGCATGCGGTCATATAGGATCTCCGCCGGCACCCCTCCGAAGAAGGCGAAGGCCCGCTGATGCGCCTCCAGGAAGCTGACCAGGTCACAGCGCGTCAGGTACTCCCCGTAGAGCTGCCGGGAGTAGCCCAGCACCATGCTGAAAAGATAGTAGCTCCGCTCGCCCCCTGCCGGGTCTACTACCTTGAACTCCCCGAAGTCCACCTGCGCCTGCCGCCCCGGCTCGGTCTCGAAGCGCAGATAGGCGATTCGGCCCCCCTCCTCCTTCCGGTCCCGCACGAACCTCCGGACGATGGAGTACCCCCCGCGGTAGCCCGCCCTCCGCAATTGATCCAGCACCCAGGTCGCCCGGTAGCGGCCGTCCTCCTGCAGCCAGCTCTCGATCAGGGGAGCGAAGCGATCCAGCTTGCTGGGCCGCGCCACTTTTGCCCGCGCCCCCGCCCGCAGCTCCGGCTGCTCCGCATAGCGCTTCACCGTCCTTCTGTCGTGCCCCGTCTTGCGACTGATCTCCCGATAGGAAAGCCCTTGATGCCGAAGGTAGCTGATGTCCACTCTGATCTCCCGTGATACCATGACTCCTGACTCCGTGCTGGGTCGCTTCCGACTCAACTCTACGGAGTCCTCAGGCCGGAGTCTCTTCCCCGGCCCACGCTAGAACCACGGGTGGTACATTTTCAGACCGCTATTATTGGATCATTTTGCCACCGCCATTGACACCTGGCCAGAACGGACCGCGAGTGGCCCTCTCCTGGATGGATTCTGCCCGGATCTGGCGCGAATCTGGCGCGATCTGACACGCCACGCGGCCGCGGCGCGGCAGCGGTTCGCCAAAGCGTCATCCCCCCCGAAGGCGTCCTGATGCATGCAGGCGCAATCTGTGTTGCGCGGTCGCGCCTCCGCGAGGTTGAATGCAGCCCGGAGATGGGCCCCGAGGCCCCTCAGATTTCACAAACAGCGTCATTCGACGCCATTCGACTGCATCGCGACCTCGGCTTATCGGCCCACTCCACTCTTCTTGCGGCTCCTAGAGCCATCCTGGTGCAAACTGAGGGCCTACGAAATACCTGCACTAGGGCCCACTGGACAGAATACCTGTCTTTGGGACTGGACTTCCTCGCCGCCTCCAAGTGATCAATGTCATGCCGAAACCATCCACCACAGGAGGCGTGTATGACTACTCTCGCCGGACACGAAGCCGCCGATTCACCTCCCCGATCCAGTGCCGAGAGCGACCTGGATTTCGAGCAGGCCGCGGCGATGTTTCTGGAGTACCTGGGTGACCTTGCCCCCAAGAACGGGTCCAGGTGATATGTTAGGATCTGAGGACCTGGACGGAATCTGGAGGAGCAAGGCAGATGAACGGGAAGCGACACA
>Ga0315286_10002290_pt1 | contig 17851 bp, 12 predicted proteins | sample YL17G10_0_MG_FD_205038 | JGI IMG/M metagenome (GOLD analysis project Ga0315286, IMG submission 205038) | Sediment microbial communities from Yellowstone Lake, YNP, Wyoming, USA - YL17G10_0 | ecosystem: Environmental > Aquatic > Freshwater > Lake > Sediment | place: USA: Wyoming | collected...
GAACTTCCCGGCGTTTACACCCATATATTAGGCAAGGACCGCGCAAAAGTTGTCAAGATTCTGTCAATATTAATCAAAAGATTCGGACGGATCTCACCTCGTGGGAAAACGCCTGGAGAATTACGTGTCACTTTTCAAAGGCTCCGGGGTGCTCGTAGCGATGTGTAATTGTAGTCATACAAGGACTTGAAGGAGCGCGCCTGGAGAGACTCGAACTCCCGACCCGCTGCTTAGAAGGCAGCTGGGCTGCCTTCATAACTAATGGGAAATCAACGGGCTGCGAGTGTCCCGTCGGGAGATGTGCTCAAAGTTGTGCACATAGGCCGCCCAATTTCATCTGCGCTCCGAGAGCATCCGGCTTTTCATCTAAGCATCCGGATTTTCCCAGTCGCGGATCGCTCCTATAGCCTCGGCCGGCGTCCTGACGGATCGAAGGACCTGCATAAGATATCTGTTCTGTGCGGCCCGGCTGGCCAAGCCTAGGAGCTTGACCTGCACATCGGGCGTTTCGAGCGGCGTCAGAATGAGGAAGACGATCTCGATGGGTTTGTCGGTGGCCACATCGCTCACGCCCACCCGGGTCAAGCCCAGTGCCATGAATGGCGCCGCCAACCCCTCGATCCGGATGTGAGGGAAAGCGACCCCTTCGTTGAGGAAGGTCGAGCCCTGGGCCTCCCGTCTGTCGATCGCCTCGAGCAGGCTGTCCGCGGTCTCGTTCCCCGCCTCAGGCCCGACCCTCGAGGCCATCTCGCGGAGGACGCCCTCCTTGTCCACGGGTTCGTTCCAAATGACGATCCGGCCTGGCGAAAGCATCCGGCTCAGGGCCCGCTGCTCAGGCGGCCGGCTTCCGAACCCGCCGGCCGCGCCGGCCTGCAGATCGGGCTCTTCTTCGGGGATCTCTTCCTGGGGTCGCACCGACGGCGGCAGCGCTTCGCACGTGTCCAGGACGATGATCGTGATCGCCCTCGCCATCTTGATCAGGCGTTCGCCCACGGGAGCTTTTCGGCCGATCCTTGTCCAGAACGGCTTCTGGCGGGTCTTGCCGACCACGATATGGCCGACCCGGTACTCCGCCGCGAACTGGAGGAGCGTCTCGGCCACGTCGTCGCCCTTGTACGTGAAGATCATGGCGCCAAGTTTCTTAGCCAGCGTCAGTGTGTCCGACAGATGGCGCTGGACCTGGGCATCGATGAGCGTGGCCTCCTCCGAAGGCGTTTGCACGTAGACCGCGTACCAGTTCCGGTTGAGCTTCCCGGCCAGGCGCGAGCCGTAGCGCAGGAGCCTTTCGCTGTTCGGCCCCTGCGAGCTCAGGCAGACCATGACCTGGTCGGACGCCGTGTCGCCGCCCTCCTCGCCGAGCTCCTCGCGGCGGCGCAGGTCGATCTGCGAGGCCAGCTCGCGCAGGGCCAGCTCACGGAGCTTCTCCAGGTTCGAGGGCGTGAAGAAGTTGGTCATGGCCGTCTCGATGCGCTCGGGCGGATAGACCTTGCCGTCCTCGAGGCGCTTGCGCAGGTCGCCCGTGGCCAGATCCACATCGACGATCTCGTCGGCCTCGGCCAGAATGGAGTCGGGCAGGCGTTCGCGGACTTTGACCCCGGTCGCATTCTCGACGATGTTGTAGAGGCTCTCGAGGTGCTGGACGTTGAGCGTGCTGATGACGTGGATCCCGGCGGCCAGGATGTCCTGGACGTCCTCGTAGCGCTTGGCGTTACGGCTGCCGGGGATGTTCGTGTGGGCCAACTCGTCGATCAGGGCCACCTGCGGTTTACGGGCCAGGATGGCCTCGGTGTCCATTTCCTCGACGGCGATGCCGTGGTAGAACTGGGTGTGGCGGGACACGGCTTCGAGGCCCTCAGCCAGCTTGGCGATATCGGCCCGGCCGTGCGTCTCGAGCAGGCCGATGACGACGTCGATCCCCTCGCCCTTGAGCCGGTGGCCCTCCTGGAGCATCTGATAGGTCTTGCCGACGCCGGCCGAGTAGCCGAGATAGATCTTGAGGCGGCCGCGCTGGGAGCGCCGGATCATCCGGAGGAACGCGTCGGCCCTATTTTCCGGCATCGCGGACCCCGTCAAGAGAGAGATTCAAGAGCAGAACGTTCACGCACGGCTCGCCAAGAAATCCCAGCGTTCGCCCTTCGGCGCAGGCCCCGACCTGGCGCAGAACGTTGGCCTCGGAAAGCCCGCGGGCCCGGGCCACCCGCCGGGACTGGATCCGGGCGTTCTCGAGCGAGATGTGAGGGTCGAGCCCGCTCGCCGATGAGGTGACGGCGTCGGCCGGCACCGTGGCGCCGGCGGCCAGCCCGTTTTCCGCCCGGTAGGCGGCCGCGCGGGCCCGGACGGCTTCCACCAGGGTCTTCGACAGCGGGCCGAGGTTCGTCCCGCCCGATCGCTCCGCGGCGTAGCCCTCGCCTGCCGCCGACGGACGCGGATGGAAATAGGCCGGCGAACGGAACGGCTGGCCGATAAGGCGCGACCCGACGACGCGGCCGTTCCGTGCAATAAGGGATCCGTTCGAGCGGCCCGGGAACAGGGCCTGCGCCAGGCCCCAGGACACGAGCGGATAGATCCCGCCCACGATGATCGCGAGGACGGCCACCGCCAACACCGCCGATCTCAGCTCCGCGAGCCAGCCTTTCATGGTCTTTTCGCCTCTCATATTAAACAAGGTGCAGGGCGTTCACAATGACGTCGATGAGCTTGATCCCCGGGAACGGCGCCGCCAGGCCGCCGAGGCCGTAGATCAGGAGATTGCGCCGCAGCAGGGCCCCGGCGCCCATGGGTCGGAAGCGCACGCCGCGCAGCGCCAGTGGGATCAGGGCCACGATGATCAGGGCGTTGAAGATGACGGCGCTCAGGATGGCGCTGGCCGGCGAGCCCAGGCCCATGATGTTCAGCGGCGCGATGACCGGGAAGACGCCGACCAGCATGGCCGGGATTATGGCGAAATACTTGGCCACGTCGTTGGCGATGCTGAACGTCGTCAGCGCGCCGCGCGTGACGAGCATCTGCTTGCCGATCTCGACGACCTCGATGAGCTTGGTCGGGTTGGAGTCGAGGTCGACCATGTTGCCGGCCTCTTTAGCGGCCTGCGTCCCGGTGTTCATGGCCACGCCCACATCGGCTTGGGCCAGGGCCGGGGCGTCGTTGGTGCCGTCGCCGGCCATGGCCACGAGGTGCCCGGCCGCCTGCTCCTTGCGGATGAGCGCCAGCTTGTCCTCGGGCTTGGCTTCGGCCACATAATCGTCGACGCCCGCCTCGCGGGCGATGGCCGCCGCGGTCAACGGATTGTCGCCGGTGATCATGACGGTCTTGATGCCCATGGCCCGGAACCGGGCGAAGCGGTCGCTTAAACCGCCCTTGACGATGTCCTTGAGATGGATGGTGCCCAGGACGTGGTCGTTCTCGGCCACGAGAAGCGGCGTGCCGCCTTGGAAGGCGATGTGGTCGACCGTGTCGCTGACCGCCCGCGGGGTCTCGTGGCCGATGAAGGCGCGGATGGCTGTCGGGGCGCCCTTGCGGATGCGGCGATCCTCGAGGTCGACGCCGCTCATGCGGGTCTGGGCCGAGAAGGCGATGAAGACGGCGCCGGCCAGATCGGCCACGGACCGGCCCCGCAGGCCGTATTGCTTCGCCAGCACGACGATGCTCCGTCCCTCGGGCGTCTCATCGGCGAAGGAGGCCAGCTGCGCCGCTTCGGCCATCTCCTCCATCGTCACCCCCGGGGCCGGAATGAAGGCCGAGGCCTGCCGGTCGCCCAGGGTGATGGTGCCCGTCTTATCGAGGAGCAGAACGTCAACGTCGCCCGCGGTCTCGACGGCCCGGCCGCTCATGGCCAGGACGTTCTTCTGGACCATGCGGTCGATGCCGGCGATGCCGATGGCGTTGAGGAGGCCGCCGATCGTGGTCGGGATGAGACAGACAAGCAAGGCCACGAGCACCGTGAAGGTCAGGCTGACCCCGGAATAGGCGCCGAACGGCTCCATGGCCATGACGACGACAAGAAAGATGATCGTCAGCGCGGAGAGGAGGATGGTCAGGGCGATCTCGTTGGGTGTCCTCTGGCGCTTGGCTCCTTCGACGAGGCCGATCATCCGGTCGAGGAAGCTCTTGCCCGGGTCGGCCGTGACGCGGAACTTGATGCGGTCCGACAGGACGCGCGTGCCGCCTGTGACCGCGCTCCGGTCTCCGCCGGCTTCGCGGATAACGGGGGCCGACTCGCCGGTGATGGCCGACTCGTCCACGGTTGCCGCACCTTCGATGATCTCGCCGTCGGCCGGAATGATCTCCCCGGCTGCAACGATGACCAGATCGCCCTGGCTCAGCTTCTCGGCGGGGATCTCGGCGATCGAGCCGTCACTCTGGAGGAGGTGGGCCACGGTCCGCGTCCGGGTCTTGCGGAGCTCGTCGGCCTGGGCCTTGCCGCGGCCCTCGGCCATGGCTTCGGCGAAGTTGGCGAAGAGAACCGTGAACCAGAGCCAGACGGCGATCTGGAGGCCCAAACCCATCGGCTCGCCCGGGGACCGCGCGAGCGATCCGATCGTCGTCAGCAAGGCCCCGACCTCGGTGACGAAAATGACGGGGTTCTTCAGCAGATGGACCGGGTTGAGCTTGCGGACCGAGTCGGCGGCCGCCCGGCCCAAGAGGGCGGGGTCGAGGAGCGAGCGTTTCTGCTTACGCACGTGCGTTGTCCTTCAATAGAGGATCCCCGACCCGGTCATCAGCAGGTGCTCGACGATGGGCCCCAGGGCCAGCGCCGGCAGGAACGTCAGCGCTCCCACAATAAGGATGGTCCCGATGAGGATGGCCACGAAGGTCGGCCCGGTCGCGGGGAAGGCGGCTTCGCTAGGAGGGAGGAGTTTCTTGCGGGCCAGGCTGCCGGCCAGGGCCAGAACGGGGACGATCACAAGGAAACGGCCGCACAGCATGACCACGGCCAGGACGACGTTGAAGATGGGGGACGACGCGTTGAGGCCGGCGAAGGCGCTGCCGTTGTTGCCCGCCCCGGACGAGAAGGCATAAAGGATCTCGCTCAAGCCGTGCGGGCCGGCATTGCCCCGGGCGGCCAGCCCCCAGCCCGCGACCGAAGCCCAGGCGGAGAAGCCGAGGATGGCAAAGACGGTGACCAGCAGGGCCATAACGGAGACTTTGACGTCGTAGGCCTCGATCTTCTTGCCCAGGTACTCGGGCGTCCGGCCGACCATGAGCCCGGTCAGAAAGACGGCCAGGACGACGAAGATCAGCATCCCGTAGAGGCCGGAACCGACGCCGCCGAAGACGACCTCGCCGAGCTGGATGTTGAAAAGCGGGACCAGCCCGCCGAGCGGGGTGAACGAGTCGTGCATGCCGTTGACCGCCCCGCACGAGGCCGCCGACGTGACCGTGGCAAAGAGCGAGGAGGCCGGCGCGCCGAAGCGGACCTCCTTGCCTTCCATGTTTCCGGCGGTCTGAGAAACGCCCTCCGCGCGCAGGCGGGGATTCCCGGCGCTCTCGGCCCGCCAGCAGACCAGGGCCGCGGCCAGGAACAAGATGGCCATGGCGCTCCAGACCGCCCAGCCGTGCCGCGGATTCTTGACCTTTCGCCCCAAATAATAGGTCAGGCCGCTCGGGACGAGGAAGATGGCCAGCATCTGAATGAAGTTCGAGAGCGGCGTGGGATTCTCATAAGGATGGGCGGCATTGGCGTTGAAGAAGCCTCCGCCGTTGGTGCCCAGCATCTTGATGGCCGCCTGGGAAGCGGCCGGTCCTTGGGCGATCGTCTGAGAGGCCCCGTTCTCGACCGTCAGGGCGCTCCCATAGGGCTTGAAGTTCTGGACGATGCCCTGCGAGGTCAGGAAGACCGAGAAGACGAGCGACAGGGGGATCAGGAGATAGAGGTTGACCCGGACGAGGTCGACCCAGAAGTTGCCGACGGTCCTCGTCGAATGTCGAGCGATGCCTCGAACGAGCGCCGCGGCCGCGGCGATGCCTGCCGCCGCCGAAACGAAGTTCTGGAAGACGAGCCCGACCATCTGCGAGAAGTACGAGAGCGTCGTCTCGCCGGCATAGTTCTGCCAGTTCGTGTTGGTGGCGAAGCTCGCGGCCGTGTTGAAGGCCAGGTCAGGCCGGACCGGCCCGAGGTGCTGCGGGTTGAGGGGCAGGAGATGCTGAAGCCGCAACACGGCATATGTGAACAGAAGGCCGATCAGGCTGAACAGAAGGAGCGATCGCGTGTACTGCTTCCAATCCTGTTCCTGGCCGGGCCCGGTCCGGAGGATCCGATAGACCAGCCGTTCCACGGGACGGAGCGGCCGGTCGAGCCAGGTCCGGCCGTCCGGCTCGAGGACCCGGACGAGGTAGAGCCCGACCGGCTTGGTCAGGGCCCAGACGAGCCCGCAGAAAAGAGCGAGCTGAAGCCAACCGGAGAGATCCATAGGTGTTCCCCTGTCAGAACTTCTCCGGCCGCACGATGCTGAGCAAGAGATAGCCGATGAGCAGGAGGCCGATGACGAGGCCGACGATGTTCATCAAGCCGTCTCCTCTTTGGGGAACTTGTCGGCCCGTCGCAGCGTGAACGAGAAGCTCGAGCCGGCGTTTTCGCGGCTCTCGACGCCGACCGCCCCGCCGTGGGCCTCGACGATCTCCTTGACGATGGCGAGTCCGAGCCCGGCACCGAGGGAGATCTCCCGCTGTAGGGGGACCCGGAAGAAGGGCTCGAAGACCTGAGGCAGGAAAGCCTTCGGGATGCCTTCCCCCGTATCGGAGACGATGAACCGGACCCAGCCGTCATTGGCCTCGGCCGCGATGTGGATCCGGCCGCCGGCGGGCGTGTGCTTGAGGGCGTTTGACAGAAGGTTGCCGAAGACGTTGCCGATCCGTGGCATGTCGACCCAGACCGCGGGCAGGTCTCCGGCCACGTCGGACTGGATGCTGACCCCTCGATCCTGGGCTTCTCGCCGGTAGGGCTCGATCGCGTCGGCGACGATGGTGCCGGGCGCCAAGGCCTGGAGCTCCATGCGCAAGCGGCCCGACTCCAGGCGGCTGATATCGAGGAGGCTACTGAGGATCTCGTGGAGACGATCGCTGTCCTCGCGGGCCGAGAGCAGGAGCTCGACCTGCTTCTCGTTGAGGCCGCCGACCTTCTCGGCCAGAAGCAGGTGGATAGCCATGCGGATCGAGGTCAGCGGCGTGTTCAGCTGGTGGGAGACGGTCCGGACGACGCTCCGCTTGATCTCCTCCTGCTCTCGGAGCTGGGTGACGTCCTTGAGGACCAGGACCATGCCCGTGGCCTCCCCGTCGCCGTTCAGGATGGGCACAGCCTCGGGACGGTAATAGCGCTCCTCGCCGTGGACGAACTGCTGGATGGCCCGGCCGCCCTCGAGTGCGGCGAGCCGGCCGCTCCCGCGCGCGTCATGATAAAGATCGACCAGCCAGCCGAAGGGCAGGTCCTCGACGCTCGCGCCGGTCTTGAGCCCGAAGACGGAGCGGGCCGACTCGGTGGCCACCTCGACCTTGCCGTCCGGGTCGACGACCGCCACGGCGTCGGGCAGGCTGTCGAAAGCCTGCTGGGTGGCCTTCTGGATGCGCATCAGTTTGGCCTGGTCCGTCCGCCGGAACTCGCGCAGACTGGCGGCCATGGAGTTGAACGACCCGGACAATTGCCCGATCTCGTCGTGCGAGTCGCTGGCCACGACCAGGTCGAGGTTGCCGCGGCGGATCTCGTCGGCCGACCGGATGAAGCGGTGGATCGGCCGGAGGATCCAGCGGCGGGTGAAAAAGATCAAGACGACTGCCAGCGCCGCGCCCACGGCCAGCAGAATGTACATCCGGCGGCGGGCGGTGGCGGCATCGTGGCGGGCGCGGTCGTTGGCATCGCTCATATTCTTCTGATTCAGCTGGAGGATCGCGTCGGCCTGGCTCTTGATCTGGCTGAGCAGGGGCAGGAGCTCTTCAAAATAGGCCTTGTTCATGACCGCAACGGGCTCGGGCGCGAGCGCGCGGTCGAGCACGGCACGATACTGGCGGTATAGGTCCTGCAGGTGGGCGGCCATCGGTCCTTCGTCGGCCAGAGTGATGTTGTGGAGCTCGGCCTCGAGGGACTTCTCGAATGAGGCCCGGTTGTCGCGGATAAGAGCCTTGCCCTGGCCGGTATGACCGAGAAGGACAAAAAGGTAGCCGCTGTCGATGCGCTCCAGCGCCTCTTTCATCTGCTGGCAGGCCAGAACGCTGTGGTAGTTCTCGCGCAGGATGACGTCGATCGAAACGCCCAGCCGGGACAGATGGTGGATGCTCTGCGCGCCGATGACCAGGATGATGACGAGGAGCGCACCGAAACCTAACGAGATCTTGTGGCGGAGTCCTAGCATTGAAGTCTCCTTACGGGGATTCTTAAATGCAATATCCGTACCAACCCCCTATCGTCTGTATGAGGCTGATAATTATAGACTTGCCTATCAGGCGTCTTCAGCGGGATTGCAGGATTCAATGAATGGCGGCTTGGGCCATTGCATTCTGCAAGGCGCCGAGGGAGGGACCGCCGAGAGAATCAGATGCCGTATTTCTTGCGCCGGCGCCAGAGTGTGGCCTGGTCGATGCCTAGGATGGCTGAGGCCTCCTGGAGCGATCTGGCGGTGGCCAGGACCCTGCGGATGTGGGCCTCCTCGATCTTCTCGAGGCTCACGACGTCTCCGATCCTAGCTTCCGCCTCCGCGCCGGTCAGGTTGGCCGGGAGGCACTCGCGGCCGATGCGATCGGTCCGGCACAGGATGGCGGCCCGCTCGACGGCGTTGCTCAACTCGCGGACGTTCCCGGGCCACGCATAGGCCGCCAGCGCCTCGAGGGCCTCCGCCGTGAAGCCGAGGAACGACCGGTGGTTGTTGCGGGCGTGGAAAGCCAGCAGTCGCTCCGCAATGACGGGGATGTCGTCGCGCCGCTCCCAGAGAGGGGGAATCTCGATCGAGATCACGTTGAGCCGGAAATAGAGATCCTCGCGGAAGCGACCCGCCTTCACAGCGTCCTCGAGTTTTGCATTCGTCGCAGCGATCAGCCTCACATCGGCCTTTCTCGGGACGGCATCACCGACGTGTTCATATTCCCGGTCTTGGATGAAGCGGAGGATCTTCGGCTGAAGAGGCAGGGGCAGGTCAGCGATCTCATCGAGCAGGAGCGTCCCTCCATCGCTCGCGGCTATCCGCCCCGGGTTATCGCGAACGGCCCCGGTGAAGGCCCCCTTCATGTGCCCGAACAGCTCGCTCTCCAGGAGTTCGGAGGGGATCGAAGGGCAGGAGACGATATTGAAGGGCCTGGCCGCCCGGCTGCTCCAGGAATGGATCGCCCGGGCAAGGACCGTCTTGCCGGTCCCACTTTCTCCCGTAAGGAGGAGATTGGCTTCGGAGGCGGCGGCCTGACGCGCCAGCTTCACGGCTTCCTGCATCTGCGGGTTCTTGCTCGCGAAATCGATCTCGGGATGCTGGCGCACGAGGTCATCTTGCAGGGCCGCGACCTTCTGCTCTAAGGACCGGACTTGAAAGACTTTACGCACGGCCAGGTCGATCTGGGCCGGGGTGAACGGCTTGGGGATGTAATCGGTAGCGCCCCGTCGCATGGCCTCAACGGCCGTATCGACGGAGGCATAGGCAGTGATAACGATGACCTTGAGCCAAGGCGACGCGGCCAGGAGCAAAGGGATGAGGTCGAGCCCATCATCGGTGCCCAGCCTCAAATCGATAAAGGCGAGGTCGAAGGACCGGCGCCCGGCCTGGGCCTGGGCCTCCTTAACGTTGCTGACCGCGGTGACCGTGTGGCCTTCCGTTTCGAGAGCGATGGTCAGGGTCTTTCGGATATTGAGTTCATCATCGACGACGAGAACGTTCAAGGGTCCCATAAGACCTTCCCTCCTGATTTTCAAGCATAAAGGACAACCTTGCGAAATGCAATAGCGCCCTGGATCGGAAAAAGGAAAGGGATATCGGGGAAACGGTGGCGCGCACGGAGGGACCCGAACCCCCGACCGGCTGCTGAGAAGGCCGGGGCCGGCGGCCTGCGCCTCAGGGGGCAAGCCAGGAAAAGGGCTCGAACGGGATATTGCGCAGGACCCCGTGAGCGATGACCAGGCAGAGAATGGCCCGGATCCATATGGCTTTCATTGAGACGCCGAGCCACGGCTTCCTTCGGATAGCGGCAACGGCATAAAGGAGAAAATAGACGCCCAGGAATGGCAGCGCCAAGACCATCAACGGGTTCATTCCCAGGGCCGCTCCCAGATGCCCGTTCAGCAACTGGTGGAGCGCGCGACACGAACCGCAGCCCGGACAATAGAGCCCGGTAAGGCCATGGAAGACGCAGCCGGGCAGGGCGTTCCCTTCGGCCGGATCATAGGCAAAAAGGGCCGCCGCGATGACAACGACGGCCGCCCCTATGAGGACCGCGGCGATCCTTCTCGCCCGAACGCTCTGCCGCACCGAAAGCGCCCCTTGGATCATCGCCCGTATTGCGAAGCCAGTTCTCCGATAACCCCGAAAACAAAGAGCAGGAGAAGGGCAAGGACTCCCACTCCGAACGACACCCAACACCAGGTCCTGGCTTTGCGCGAGGCGACCTGGGCCGCGGCTAGATCGCCCCGTCCAAGGTGCCCATTCACCTGCGCGGCATAAACGATGCCGACGATGCCGAACGGAACGCAACAAAAAATCGCGCACAGGATCGCTTGAGCCAGATAGTTCGGGACATTGACCTTCGGGGCTTTCGCCGCCTCGGCCGGGACGCCGCACTTCATGCAGACGGCGGCGGAAGCGGGGATCTCATTGCCGCACTCTCTACAGAACATGGTCATTCTCCTCCCCACGATCCAAGTATGGTAAACAGCTCAAAACCGGAGAAGATAAGGACGATCGTGAAGACGGCGCCCATGCCGAGCTTGTCCTTATGCTTCTTGATGTCCTTGCCACAGGTGGTGCAGAACAAAGGGCCATCCTTCCCCAAGTACGCTCGGTTCCCAAGTGCCTAAGGGGCTTATAGCAAATTGATCCGGGCCGTGTCAATAGGGCAAGGCGGCAAGTACCCATTCCTCGACGCCCTGGAATCCGAGTCGCAGCATAAAAGCGCCGTCCATCGGCTCCCTGACGAAAACCGACCTCGTCCGGTCGAACCTGATCGGTCTACGATCGAAGTCGTCGAGCGAGTCCCGGGCTCAGGAGCCGACCGGCGATCCCGGGCCCGGTCCGGTCTCGATGTCTATTTTTCGCCTTCTTCGACTTGCACGACTTCGTACATGTTCTTGCCGTCTTCCTGGATGGGCTGGTAGTACGTCTCTCCGACTTTGACGTACGTGATATCGCCGATCTTGACCTCTTCTCCGCCTTCCGGCAGCTTTTCGACGACGGCCCCGGCCGTCGGCGCGACGACGGTGTAGCTGTTGGTTTTCTGGTAATAGGCGCCGCCGTAGTAGTAGTACGTGGTCCCGTCGACGACCACGGTTTCCGAGCCCGCCGGCAGGGTTGTGACCGTTGCCCCGACCGGAGCCGCCACCACCGTGTAGCCGCCGCTGGTGGGCGCGTAGTAGACACCCTCGTCATAGTGGTATTGCTGACTCGAGACGCTGACGACGATGGCGGTCACGGCGAGCGTGGTCAGGAAGAACCCCCAGGGATGCCAATGCGGCCCCCAGCGGAAGGGCCGGAAAGGGTGATAAAAGTACGGCGCGTGGCAGTAAAACCTTCTTCCGCCGTAGACGTGCGGCGGTCTGGCGTACGGCCGGCGACCGGGGCGCACGACGGTATTGTGCCTGACGTTGACGTCCCTATCGATGTTGATATTGACGTCCCGCCCTCTATTGTCGATGTTGCCGCGGCCCGGCGATCTTTGGGCCCCTCCGTTGATCGACGCGCCTCCGGCCGGCTTCGCCGGCCTGACCGAACTGTGCGGCATTCTCTGCGCCCCCACGGTGGGCGGCAGAACCAGGGCGGCCGCGAGGAAGGCCGTCAAGACAAGCTTGGCCTTTTGCGATTGAATCGTCATGCTCATGGCTCCTTGTCGCAAAGCGCTACTTTTTCGTCTGGGGGACCAGCCTGATCGGCGCCGCCGCCGGTGGCGGCACGAATTCGAAGATCGCGGCGGGCAAGACCGGATTGATCTGCCAGTCGGAGAATGTGGCCTCGTACCGCGGCGCGTTCTTCTGATCATAGTAGACGATCGAATATTTCACGGGCAGATTGAGAGAATCGTTCGCGATCCACAGTTGAACGCCCATGGTCTTGAACTTGGTTAGGATATGGAAGCAGTCTCGCCCCTCGAGGATCTCCTTCCCCAGGAAGACGATCTTCTCGCTGTTTGCGATGAGGTCGTCGGTGAACGCCGGATAGAAGAAATCGGCGGCGGGAAAGTCGATGCCATAGTCCCGGTTGATCGCGTCGATCGTTTCCATGATCGTGGCCGGCGCCTTGATGGCGGCGTAGTTGTTTTCGTCATACGAATAGTAGGTGATGGTCTTCCCGTCGTACCAGTATCCTCTATGATCGCCGTCCGACTTCGAGTCGACGAGCATCTTGTCAGGCCCCCGCATGTACACCTCGTTCACGATGAAATGCGTCACCAGGCCCAAGTCCGGGTCATTCACGTCGCGCCAGACGTTCACGGTAAAGCGGCAGGACCCCAGTTCGCCGATCACGGCGCTCATGCGGTCCAGGATCTGCAGGGCCGCAGGATCGTGTCCCGGTCCCTGCGCTCGCGCGTTCATCGACACCGCCAGCAGCAGGACGCCGGCCAGAATTCTCTTCACTGTTATCATCCGTATCCCTCCTGATTCTATGGCCACGAAGCCTCCCCCGGGGGTGGTCTCGTCACCCATTTATTGTTATCTCGGGAGGACAGTCAATAGGACCTTGGCCTAAGTAGCGGTAGTCGGGGGAGATGCTCCTTGTCGGCTTGAAACCAAGGCCGGCAATCCGGCCTACACCGTCGCCCCCGGGTGTGTAAGAGCGTCGGAGCTGACGGGGCTTGGAGCCGCGATCTCAGGCGCGACAGCCGGCGTTCTCCCTAGTCCTCGAGCCTGCCGAATTCGCTGCGCTATACGTGTGCTCAATTGTGTGCTCACCGGATGCCTAAAACGGTATAAAACTCTACAAAATCGCGACGATTCTCGGTTTCCGGGCGTGACTCTCAAATGGCCATTTTCTCGGGGGAACAGAGAGCGCGCCTGGAGGGACTCGAACCCCCGACCCGCTGCTTAGAAGGCAGCTGGGCTACCTCACTAATTCATATAGAATGAGCGCTTTGCGGGCTTGCATTTAGAAGGTGTGCTCAGAATTGAGCTCACGGACGGCCCCGAGAAGATGGGCAAAAGGGCATGATTACCAATGGAAGATTCGGAAAGGCGGCTCTGCCGTTCGCGCTCGGACAAGTAACGTCCGAACCGGCGTTCAACCTATTTTCGGGCTATGGCCAAGGACCCGACTTCGACTTCCCCAGCCGCCCCATCTATGCGTTTCCACTCTTGCAAGAACTCCGACGTCGAGGAACGGTAGCCGAGGACTTCGAGATAGAAGCGCCCGGATCCTTGAGTTTTCGGACTTGTTGCTCCCGCGACCACGATCTCCCTGAGGTTATCGCTGTCGACATCGGCAACGCCCATCGCGTTGATAACGACGCCAGGCGTATCCAGGAGATATTGACTCTGGACCACCGGGCCGCTTTTTTGCCAAGTGAAAAGGACCAGCCGGTTCGGCTTGAGACCCACGAGAATGTCAGCCCCCGCTTCGAAGGTAATATCGTTCACTACCAAGGCGGCCCCGTAGGGCTCGTCGCCTAGGTTCCCAGGGAGACGGACGTCCGCGATTTTGCTTGCCTTGGCGTCCCACCCCAATAAGAAAAGTCCCACTTTTCCTTCGACAATACGGGTGGCGATCGCGAAAATCTCCGGGAGACCGTCCCGGTCGACATCCCCTGTCTGCAAGGCATAGCCCTGGAAGCTGGCATCGACACGAACCGCATTCGAGAGTTTCAGCCCGCTATCGTCGATGTCGATGAACAGCAGCCAGCCGCAGGGCGAGGGAGAGCCTGTCTTTTGCCCGGCGATCTCATCCGCCCCTACGATGATCCTGTTCGGCCCTGTATGGTCAAGCCTGGCCACGGCGAGTGACCTCAGAACTACTGGCCGGCCCTCCGGAGTGGGCACGATCGAGCTCAGCAACTTGATCTCTTTGGTATCCGACTGGTAATCCAGGACGGACACGCGGCTCGCCGTCTTCAGGATGATCTCGTTGCCGGGATCATTGTCGAGATTGGACTGCGTGACTTCATTCAAGCGGTAGTCATCTTCCTCGAGGACCCAATCCTTTTCGGAATAGAAAGTGGTTTTCCAGAGGCCGGGTATTCCATCTTTATAGAAATTGACGAAGATCACGTAGTTGATGATCTCTTTTTCTCCGCGGTTGATACTGTTCTTGGCATAGGTTGGGGCAGCGAGCTCGGTCTTGCCGTCACCGTCGATATCCCCGGCGGCGATGGTGGAGTGCCGCACGGTGTTATATCGCGAAGAGGAAACTGTCCAGGTGTTCCGGTAGGCGCCGGACTCCGTATGCTCCCAAACGCGGAGCCGGCCCGGTCCAGTGGGCTCCGTGGTTATGATCGCATAGCGCCCGGTCTGGAATGGAGGGGGGCCCGAACGGCCTTTGACGAGTATGAAAACCAGGGCGGCCAGGGCAGCCAGCGCGGCCAGCGGGATGATCCAGAGGAGGAAGCGTTTGGTAGATCTAAATCGGGCCGGGAGTTCGAGATCGACCTCCTTGCCGTTCTCCAACTGCTTTTTGAGCCACGTATCGAGCTCCTCCCTGTAGGCGAAGACCCGGGCGCTCCGGGGGCCGGCCATCCTAAGGACCGGCAGGCCCCGCTCTTTCTCCCAACGGATGCAGGAGCGGACGCCGCACTTGAGGTAGGCGGAAATCTCCTTCCAGGAGGACAAAACACCGCCGTTTCCGTTCTCGGGGGACATCGGAGATAAAGATATAGGATTTGCGAACGAATAGTCAACGCTTAGGTGCGGGGCCGAAAATGCCAAGGAATGCCATGTCGTGCCGGCACCTCCTGGGCTATTGACAAGGCTTCGTTAGTGAACGAAGAATGAAGCTACATGAAGCTAATTATGGCAAACCCCCTGGACATCGCTTGGACCCTCAGGGGCGGGCAGCCAGGGATTCCACGCCATGACGAGCTCTTGAGCCCAATCCTAAGGAGGCGGTGGTGAAAAGAACAAGCTTGGCCAGGTTTTTGGGCATCGCGGGTGTGCTGGGCGCAGCGATACTAATCTTCTGTCTCGGGCTATCAAGGGCCCAGAGCAGCGGGGGCCACCTCGACCTGAATCTCCCCGGCGTTCAACTTATGGACTATTACTATGATTACAGCGATCCCGCTATCGGGCATCGGATCTATCAGCATATCTTCAACGGTACTTCGTACCAAGCCGCCTGGAAGAGCGGACCTCTTCCGTACCAGTCCCCCGATCTGCCTGGCGACGCGAAGGTGCGGATCGGCGACATTGACAATGACGGCCAAAGAGAGGTCGTAGCCAGCACTTGGTACGTCACGCTGAGGGAGAGGGTCAAGAAGGCGTTAGTCGACCATAGCGATTTCAGGATCCTGGTCTATAAAGCTGGGTGCTTAAATGAAGGTTCTCCGTTGATCGAGTCGCCGCCTCTCGGGGAGATTGACGGGACCATTATCAACGACAGCGCTATCGGCGATGTAGACAATCTTGGTGCCCTGCTCGGGAGGCCCCACAATGAGCTCGTTTTGGCCAGAACCTTCCAGGTGGACCTCTGGCGCTACGACCTCCCGGCTGTGACAGAGACTATCGGACATGTCAGCGGTTATCTTTATGGCATCGATATCGGGGATGCCGATAATGACATAAAGAACGAGATCGTTGTCACTTCACAGGGAGCTCCTTACCCCATCATCTTCAAATATGAGAATGGGGCCTGGGGCAAGATCCTTGCGGACCCCGTCCCGGCCCAGTATTTCGGGGCCGGCTCGACCTCACTAAGCCTTTTTTACGCCAAGGTCCGAGACGCTGACAACGACGGGCTGAAAGAGATCATCGCCTGCGGCACTAATGGCCGGCTCATGGTCTGGAAATACGATGGGAGCGGGTACAGATTGAAATTCGTCGGCGATTATCTCGGCGTCAACACGGCGCACGCGATCGACGCGGGCGACATCGGAGGTGGCAAGAACGAGATTCTGCTGAACGTTTGGGGTGAAAGGAAATTCCCCTCCCGCATCGTTAGGTATTCTTACGACCTCGCTTCGAAAAAGTATGTTCAGATTGCCTCGTATGTTTCTCCGCTTCACGTTTATGATCTCGTTCTTGGAAATATGGACGGAAAGCCCGGATTAGAGGTCGGCCTCAATTGCTACACATCAGGGCTGTATGTTTACGGTTTATCGAGCGGGAACTTTGTTCAGGTTTACACGGCCCCGAGCGACGGGACGGGGAAGATCGAGATAAAGTAGCATCCATCGTAAGGTCATCCGGTTGGTAGCCTGGCAAATGGGCTCGTGAATGGACAGGAGAGGAGAGGATTTTTAAAAGCAGCGGGCAAAGCCGGAACAGCAATAGCTCTGGCGTCGCTTCCGCTCGCCAATAGCTGCAAAGGCGGCGATCCCTCTGGGCCTGAACCGTTAGATCCTATCCCTGTAAACTTGGAGTTCAAAGTTTATAATCACACTCAGGGGCTTAAAGCGAGCTTCACGAAGGATCAGATAATGAGCGGAACGAAGCTGGCGCTCAATATTGCTGATATCCTCGGCCAATATGCCATAAGTGGAGTGGATACTCGAAGGATAGCATTCAGAGAAGATAATTTCGGAAAGTTAATTGAATACTCAAAATAGGGTTTAGCCAATTTAACAGTGCCTAGACAAAATACTGCATATAGCATCTTCCTTTTTAACTCAGGCCCGATTGATCTTTACCAGTGGTTTGAGGAGCAACGTGCTACTGGCTGGGATTCTACTTTTCGCCGGAGCCTGATTAAGGTTTATAGACAAGACTTTGATGGGCAAACTGGCCAGGAAAAAGTGTGGGGTGGAGAGCCTGTTCCTGAGATAGGTGGTAATCCCGGAGTATTTGACCAGATGAACCAAGCACTTAAGCCTGAATGGGTCCCTTTCAGATATGGATACTTCGAGAGGGGCACGAGTGAAGATTTAGGTTACGGTTTTGGCAATAGCTTCGGAGATCTTTGTTGGAATAATCAAACTAATACGACAATAAATGCGCAGAGAGTCCAGGCCATTCCTGAGCAAATCGGTATTGGTTTGGGATCTATTTTTCAGAGACTAATGGGTTGGTACGGCGAATCAAAAGTCGAAGCGGCAAGCAGGATTCAAACAGATGGAGTGCTTCATCAAGCCGGTAAAGATGTATTAGCATTCATGTATGTACGCAGTCTTAAAGCAAGAAACGTGTAGCTCCGACCTGCTGACTGCGAATCAGTTGTTCGTTAGCCCATTCGCCGGCTACGCAGCCAATCTATCGGGCACGTCATCTGACATTAAGGATTGTACCTAGCAATGCATATAGTCCCGGCGATGACCAGATTATGGACTGGTTTAGGGTGCCGGGGGAATCGTCGGTATTCAAGCTGCCAAAAATGTGTGCTCACCGGATGCCTAAAACGGTATAAAACTCTACAAAATCGCGACGATTCTCGGTTTCCGGGCGTGACTCCCAAATGGCCATTTTCTCGGGGGAACAGAGAGCGCGCCTGGAGGGACTCGAACCCCCGACCCGCTGCTTAGAAGGCAGCTGCTCTATCCACCTGAGCTACAGGCGCGTCATTGGAGGGCGGAACGCCTATCGGGGAGAGCGGATTTGAAC
>Ga0315286_10002292_pt1 | contig 17845 bp, 16 predicted proteins | sample YL17G10_0_MG_FD_205038 | JGI IMG/M metagenome (GOLD analysis project Ga0315286, IMG submission 205038) | Sediment microbial communities from Yellowstone Lake, YNP, Wyoming, USA - YL17G10_0 | ecosystem: Environmental > Aquatic > Freshwater > Lake > Sediment | place: USA: Wyoming | collected...
TTAAGCTGAACCTGGGAGCGACGAAGTCCACGCTGACCCAGGGTTCCGGCGAATGACCGCCGTCTCGGGTGCTCCGCGCCGGGTTTTGGTCACGGGCGCCTCGAAAGGCATCGGCCGGGCGATCGCCCGGCTTTTCAGGACCGAAGGCTTCACCGTCCTCGGCACGTCGCGGACCCCGTCCGGGCTGGCCGACGCGGTTGAAGGCGTCGAATATCTGCGGCTCGATCTGCGGGATTCCGCCTCGATCGACGACCTCGTCCTTCGGGCAGGTCCCGTCGACATCCTGATCAACAACGCGGGGGAGAGCCAGGTCTGGCCCGCGGCCGATACGCCCCTCGACAAGGTCCGGGGGCTGTTTGAGGCTAATCTGTTCGGCCAGATCCGGCTGATGCAGGGACTGCTTCCGGGCATGACGGCCCGGGGGCACGGACTCATCATCAACATCGGATCGATGACCGGGAAATTCGCCGTTCCCTTTCAATCCGCCTATACCGCCTCGAAATTCGCCCTGGCCGGATATACATGGTCGCTGCGGAACGAAGTCCGGGATCGGGGCGTCGACGTCGTCATGCTCGAACCCGGACACATCCGCACGGGCATCGCTCCCGACGTCTATGCCGTGCCCGGGTCGCCGTTTCGAACCAAGCTCGACATCGTCGCGGCAACACGCGCCCGCCACGTCTCCGGCGGGAGCGCGCCGGACGTTGTCGCCCGCAAGGCGCTCAAGATCGCCCGGTCCCGCCGGCCCCGGCCTTTTTATGCGTCGGGCGGTAAGGCCCCGCTCATGGTCTTCGCCCGGCGCCTCTTCAGCAACCGGTTCGTGGAGAATCTCATCCGGAAGATCTACGGTCTTTAGCTTGAAATTCGGCCGGAATCATAATAGAATAAGCCGCTTTACCGGACCCCGTGCAGGCGTGCGGGGGGCCGGAACCTCGATGTGAGAGAAGAGAAGCCGTGAAGGTACTTGCCACCATCGCCTTGTTGCTGCTGTCGCTCGTGGGCTATTCCCTCGGGAACGTCCTGAGATTCGGCCGGAAGCCGGTCCGGAAGCCCGTAACATGGGATATCCTGTTCGTCATCCTGATGTGGGCCGCTCTCATTTTCGCCTGGAGCCGCCTGGCGATAGGAAAAGGAGCGTTGCTCGGGGTCGGGATCGCGGCGGGCATTGTCCTCGGCTTCCTGATGTCGCTCATCCTCGGATATTCGAAGTCCGAGGTTCAGTCCGCGGCCCAGGCCCATCCGGCCATGCCCACGGAATCCCGGAAGCGGTTCCGGGCATGGCGCGAGCTGAGCGCGAAGCTCGGAACGTTCCAGAGCCAGATTCTCCTCGGGCTTCTGTTCCTCATCGTCTTCGCCCCGGTGGCGTTCGGGGTCAGGCTCTTCTCCGATCCGCTCCATATCAAGAAATCGGGGACGGACAGCCACTGGTTCCCCAAGGACCCGGTCCCTTCGGACATCGAACTCTTCAAAAGGCAGTCCTGACATGTACATTCTCGGCATCTCCTGCTTCTACCATGATTCGGCCGCGGCCCTCCTCCGCGACGGCGAACTCGTCGCCGCGACGGAAGAGGAGCGTTTCTCCCGGATCAAGCACGACTATGGCTTTCCCGACCGGTCGATCGCCTACTGCTTCGAAGAGGCCGGAATCACGGCTCGGGATCTGGACTACGTCGTGTTCTACGAGAAGCCGTTCCGGAAGTTCGAGCGCATCCTGATGACTTCCTTCCAGAGCTATCCGCGCTCATGGCGGATGTTCGGGGAGGCGATGATCAACTGGTTCGGCGATAAGCTGTGGATGAAGACGATCATCAAGGAGAAGCTCGGGATCGAGGACCGGAAGATCCTGTTCGAGGACCACCATCTCTCGCACGCGGCCAGCGCGTTCTATCCCTCGCCGTTCGAAGAGGCGGCGATCCTGACGATCGACGGGGTGGGCGAGTGGACGACGGCCGCGCTGGGGAAGGCGAAGGGCAACGACATCACCCTCCTCAAGGAGATCCGCTTCCCCCACTCCCTCGGGCTTCTTTACAGCGCCTTTACCGCCTTCCTCGGGTTCCAGGTCAACGAGGGCGAATACAAGGTCATGGGCATGGCCCCCTACGGCAAGCCCAAATACATGGACCGCATCTGGGACAAGCTCGTCAAGGTGGCCAAAGACGGATCGTTCTGGATCGATATGAAATACTTCTCCTACCACTACTCGGACGAGGCGACCTACAACGCCAAGTTTGTGGACCTGTTCGGGGCGCCGCGCGATCCGAAAATGCACTTTTTCACGTCTGCGACGCGCTTCCCCTCGTATTTCGGCGAGAAGCCGGCCGATTTTGCCGAACAGTGCCGGCTAAACGAACACTACGCGGACATCGCGGCCAGCATCCAGAAGGTTACGGAGGAGATCATCCTCCGGCTGGCCATGGACGCCTACGCCCAGACGGGCCTCAAGAAGCTCTGTATGGCCGGCGGCTGCGCCCTGAATTCCGTGGCGAACGGCCGTATCCTGAACGAGACTCCTTTCGAAGACCTGTTCATTCAGCCCGCGGCGGGGGACAGTGGGGCAGCCTTGGGGGCCGCCCTCCATGTGCATCACGCGCTGCTTGGCCGTCCTCGGAAGTTTACCCTCGAGCACGCTTATTGGGGCAAGAAATACGGCGAGGGCGAGATCCAAACCTTTCTGGAAGGGCAGAATATCAAATACGAGCGCTATGCCGACGACAACAAGCTCCTCGACCGCGTGACCGAGGACCTCGTCGCCGGCAAGGTCGTCGGATGGTATCAGGGCCGGTTCGAATGGGGCCCCCGGGCCCTCGGGAACCGGAGCATCCTGGCCGATCCGCGGAGCGAGCTGATGAAGGATACGGTCAACATCAAGATCAAGTTCCGCGAACCGTTCCGACCGTTTGCGCCCGTCATCCTCGAGCAGAACGCGGACGAGTACTTCACCGGCCGGAACACCGCCCGGCAGTATCCGTCGCGCTATATGCTCCTCGTCCTGCCTCTCAAGGAGGACAAGAAGGACACCATCAACGCCGTCAACCACATGGGCACGGGCCGGCTCCAGACGATTCGCGAGGAATGGAACCCGCGGTATTACCGCGTCGTGGAGAAGTTCGGCCAAGCGACGGGGGTCCCGGTGCTGCTCAATACATCGTTCAACCTCCGGGGCGAGCCGATCGTGACCACGCCGGCGAACGCCTATTCGACGTATAGCAAGAGCGGAATCGACGTTTTGGTGATGGAAAACTTCATGGTCCGGAAATAGGCCGGAGAGAGGCGAAGATGGGCGCGTTCAAACGGTTCTTCGGAAAGGCGGGGGTCATTGGCGAGCTGTTCGCGTTTCTGTGGTCGAATAAACGCTGGTGGCTGATTCCCGTGGTGGTTGTCCTGGTCGTGGTTGGTCTGGTTCTGATCTTCGCCCAGAGCTCGGCCATCGGGCCCTTCATCTACAGCCTGTTCTGAGGTTGGCCAGCCCGGCGTCCGTCCCGACGAGATACGGGTGGGGGAGTAGGGCCGCCCTATTTTTCTATTTGCGGGCGAGCGCTTCTTCGACAGCGGTCAGAAGAGCGTCGGCAATGAGGCTCGTCCCGGCCCGGTTCGGATGGCAGCCGTCGGTCGTCACATAGAGCCACCAGTTCTTGGCCATCGCTTCCTCTCCATAAATCCCTTTGTGGTAAGCGATCTCCCGGGGATAGAGCGTCCCGTCCTTCAGGGCGGGGAGAGCGTCCTGAAAGAGCCGCCGGGCATCGACGAACGGAACCTTCTCGGACTGGCCGACCTCCCGCATGATCCCGAGGTAGGAATCGGGATTGCACACGCCCAGGAATACGACCGCGATCCCCTTGGCCCGCGCCTCGGCGACCATCGTCTTCAGATTGGCCCGATATCCATCCGGAGAGACCGTGGGGACCATGGGCGGAGCCGGTGATCCGCCTTCCTTCGGCACCGCTTTCTTGAAGGGATCGTAGGCCGAGAAGATGATCTTGCGCAGCAACTGGAAGGTCCGGAACTTCATTAGCGTCCATCGCGCCGCCCCGAGAAACGTCTCGTCGACGGCGAGCACGGCGTCGGCGGGACGGAGAACGAAGCGGGCATCGTTGGCCCCATAGCTGATGACGAGGAGATCGGGCCGGAGGTCGAAGGCATAGTGGCGTAGGATGGCGAGTCCGTGACGGGAGCTGTGGCCCGAGATGCCCAGATTGAGGACCTCGACGGCCGGACCGCGCGCCCGGGCCAGGCGCTGTTCGAGCTCGTTCTGCCAGGTGTATTCGGGATCTACCCCCCATCCGAAGGTGCTCGAGTCGCCTACGGTCACGAGACGCAGGATGTCGGGCTTTTTGCCGGCGAAGGGTTTGGTCCGGAAACCGTCGGCGTTCGATGTCAGGCGGAACGTCACGTTTTTCTGGACCTCGATGTCGTTGAACGGATTGACGGCCCGGACGTCGAGGTTGGGCTTGAGCTTGTACTGGATGAAACGGGCCTCCTCGAAATTCGCGAGCCAGGCCACATCGCTGGCCTTGACCCCGCGCGGGGCCTTCAGCCGGTCATATTCGTTGCGGACCCAGTTCGAATCGGAAAGGAGCCAGATGGGGACGGCGATCTCAAAGTTCTTGTTGCGGGCCAGATCGGTCTTCACCCCCGCTACGCGGAGGACGACCTCCGCGAGAAGGAGGAAGATAAGCGGCGAAAGGACGATCATCGCCAGGCGTTTCGGCCAGGTCAACTTCTTTTTTTCCATGGGCGTGTTCTTTTTTCCTCGAAAAAAGCGTCTGGAATTCTACCCCTCCTTTTATATCCCGTCAAGGCTGTGACGCAGCTCCCGCCCCCATCGCTCTTGCGGCTCTCCCACGCAGGAATAAAATGGATGGGGGCTTCCGGGCGGGGGGCTCGGAGGGGCGGTTCGTCGCGGCTCCCGCCCCAGTCGCTCTTGCGGCTCACCCACTTTGGGCGGGTCCCCGCCGCTTCGAGCGACCGGGGCTCGCGCCGCGCCAACGTTGGGAAGCTGGGCGGTAGATTTGTTTTCGAACCGCGCCCTCCTCGCCTGGCTGAGGGATTAGCCGAAGTCCCTTGTGGTACCCAATGCGGACCGCACTGCGATAGGATAAATTGAATTGGGGGCGCGATGGCGGAGGGGCGGAAGCCGCGCTGAGAGTGCCAAGTCGGCTTTCCTTGGGCGGTCAATTCGGCTACAATGGGGGACCGGTGCGCCTGTAGCTCAGCTGGATAGAGCAATTGGCTTCGAACCAATAGGTCGGGGGTTCAAATCCCTCCGGGCGCGCTCTCCAAAAATGATCAAACCGGACGGAGGCCCGCCGCAGAAGTCATGGACGTCCCGATCGACAATCCTCCCGATAAAACGAAGACCTCCTCGTTCTGGAAGCGATCCCGGCTTATTGTCCTGACTTTGCTCGCCGTCTATTTTCTCAGCTTCGGCGGCGGGTACCTCGCGGGAAAGATGGAATGGGTGGGCCTCGCCCGCGTCCGGACATCGAAGCTTTACGATCTCAACCGCAACTTCGAGCTCAAGGTTCCGGTCTACGGCGGTTTGCTTCAAGCCTATAAGGCATGGGAGCGACCGAAGCTCTACGGTTACATCTTCAACGGAAAGGGAGCGAAAGCGCTCCTTCTTGTATTCTTCAACAACTGGATCGTGGCCAACTTGACGATGGTCATCCGAGCGGGGACCCTCGTCCCGATGCTGCTCTATCCTTACGCACGGTTCGTCCAGGGATTGACCTTCTCCCAGATGCCGGCCACGTTCCAGATCTGGGGGACGCTTCTCTCCGAATTCGGAGGCTACCTCCTGACGATCTGCGGAACGCTCTGCGCCCTGTTCTGGACGCTCTTTTATCGAAGATTCGGCTTTGGATCCCGGAAAGCCGCATTCCGGAGCGGGCTCCTCGCCTTCGGTCTGTTCTTCGGTCTGTCAGGCTTCTTCCTTCTCCTGGGGAGCTACCTCGAAACGATGTCCGTGATCGGGATGTCCCTGCGCTGATGTCCGGGGCCGTAGCCGTTTGATTTTTTACTCTTCTTGTATTAGATTGTTTTTTTCATGAACAACCGGAGCCGCTGTGTCCCATTTCCGGCTCCGTATTTTCGCCCCTTTCCAACCCCATAATATGGAGGATTCCGCATGAAACGCATCCTGATCGCCGTTTGCCTGATGTTTGTCCTCATCGCCGCGGCCGGGTCCGCCCCCGCGAAGAAAGCCAATTATGACCTGGCCGCTCAATGGATGTCGGCCAAGACCGCGAAGCTCGTGTTCGACACATCGGTCTCGGCCCGCTGGCTCGAAAGCGACCGCTTCTGGTACAGCTATGAAACCGGCCAGGGGCGAAAATATTACATGGTCGATCCGGTCTTCAAGACCAAGAAGCCGCTGTTCGACAACGCCAAGATGGCGGCGATGCTGACCCGAATCACGCTCTTTCCCTATGACGCCCAGCACCTTCCCATCCGGACCATCAAGTTCATCAAGAAGGACACGGTCCTCCAGTTCGATATCGACCTCGCGAAAGACGCCGACATCCTGGTCGGCGACAAGCTGATGAAGGTCGGCGATCTCAACAAGGAGATCGAGGACAAGCAGAAGGAAAAGGAAAAGGAGCAGGACGTCCAAAAAAAGGATGAGAAGAAGGACGCTCCGCCGCCGCCGGCCAAAGAGCCCGAATCCAAGACCAAGCCCCTCACGTTCGAGTACGATCTCGCTTCGGGCAAGCTCCAGCTCCTCGAGAACTACAAGGCCCCGGACAAGCGGCCCAACTGGGCCTCGATCTCGCCCGATGAGAAGACGATCATTTTCGGCCGGGGATACAATCTCTTCATGCTGGACGCCGAGAACTACAAGCTGGCCCAGAAGAAGGCCGACGACAAGGCCGTCAAAGAGGTCCAGCTCACGACGGACGGCGAGGAGCATTTCAGCTACACCCGCGAGCTCAACGACGAGGAGAAGAAGGAATATCAGAAGGACGAGAAGGATCGCAAGGACTATCGCGTTCCGGCCTCCGGGATCGTCTGGTCCAAGGACTCGCAGAAGATCTCCATCGACCGTGACGACCAACGGAAGGTCGGTGATCTGTGGGTCATCAACGCCCTGGCCAACCCTCGGCCTACGCTCGAGACCTATCGATATGCCATGCCGGGCGAGGAGAGCCAGCCCCAGCCCGAGCTTTCGGTCATCGATCTCGCGTCCAAGGCCAAGGTCAAGATCAAGATCGACGCCTTCAAGGACGAGACGGTTTCGGTCTTCATGCAGCCCCGAAAGAACGTCGTCCGGGACCCCGACAAACCGGTTCCGCCCCAGTGGCTGTCCGACACTCCCGACAAACTTTATTTCTGGCGCCAGAGCCGGGACCTGCATCGGGTGGACGTCTGCCTGGCCGACACGGCGACCGGCGAGGTCAAGGTTCTGATCCAGGAAGTGCTCAATACCTACATCGACACGATGCCTTTGCGCCTCGTCGACGGCGGCAAGGAGATGCTGTGGTGGTCCGAGCGCGATGGTTGGGGCCACTGGTATCTCTATGACGGCGCGGGCAAGCTGAAGAACCAGATCACCTCGGGAGAGTTCGTCACCCAGCAGATTCTCGGGGTCGACGAAAAGCTGCGCGTCCTCTTCTTCATAGCCTGCGGACGCGAGCCCAACGAGGACCCGTATTTCCTGCACCTCTACCGGGTGAATTTCGACGGAACGGGCCTCAAGCTCCTCAACCCGGGTGACGCCAACCACGCCTCAGAGCTCAACGACGGGACGAAGTTCTTCGTCGACAACGTCTCCCGCGTGGACGGGGCCCCCAAGTCCCAGCTCCGGGACGCGATGGGCAACCTGATGATGGACCTCGAGGCGGCCGATGTCGGCGCCCTGATCGAATCCGGGTTCAAATTCCCCGAGCCATTCAAGGTCAAAGCCGATGACGGCATCACCGACCTCTACGGGGTCATGTACAAGCCGTTCGACTTCGACGCCAAGAAGAAATACCCGGTCATCCTCTATGTCTATCCCGGACCGCAGACGGAAAGCGTTTCGAAGACGTTCAGCCCGCGGAACGCGAACGTGGCCCTGGCCCAGTTCGGCTTTCTCGTGGTTGAAGTGGGCAACCGGGGCGGCCACCCCACCCGGTCCAAGTGGTATCACAACTTCGGCTACGGCAACCTTCGGGACTACGGCCTGGCCGACAAAAAGCGGGCCGTGGAGCAGCTCGCCCTGAAATACCCCTTTGTCGACATGGACAAGGTCGGCATCTACGGCCATTCCGGCGGCGGATTCATGTCCACGGCGGCCCTGCTCGTCTATCCCGATTTCTTCAAGGTCGCGGTCTCGTCGTCGGGCAACCATGAGAACAATATTTACAACCGTTGGTGGAGCGAAAAGCATCACGGCGTCAAGGAAGTCGTGGACAAGGACGGCAAGGTCAAGTTCGAGTATACGATCGAAAAGAACTCGGAGCTCGCCAAGAACCTGAAAGGGCATCTGATGCTCGTCACGGGGGACATCGACAACAACGTCCACCCGGCGAACACCATTCGCATGGCCAACGCCCTCATCCAGGCCAACAAGCGCTTCGACTTCGTCCTGATGCCCGGCCAGCGGCACGGCTATGGTCCGCTCGCCGATTATTTCTTCTGGATCCGGGCCGACTACTTCTGCCGGTGGCTGCTCGGCGATTGGGAGACGGGAATCGACATCACTCAGTTGAACGTCGAGAAGGAGCAGGCCGGGGCCAAGGCCCCGCGGCGATAATTCCTGAAGGGGAGAAGTCCCAAGGCAGGGGGCGCCCGGGTTTCGGGGACTCGAGGCGTCCCTTCTTCATAGGGGAGGGAGGTATGGACGAGGCATGGACCGTCCGCGACTACCGTCTTTCGGATTTTCCGGCCGTTGCCGAGATCTGGAGAGAAACCGGAATGGGCGATCCCCGGCGCGGGGACACGGCTGAAGTCATAGACCGGACCCTGGCCTGCGGCGGGAGGCTGCTCGTGCTGGAGGAACGTGACGGGAATGGGGTCGGGCGGCTCGCGGGGACCTCCTGGATCACGTTCGACGGGCGGCGTCTTCTGCTTCATCATTTCTCCGTCCGGCCTTCGCGCCAGGGCCGAGGCCTGTCCAAGCCCCTGCTCGCGGCGACGCTCCGCCATGCCCGCGAACGCGGCGTTCAAATCAAGCTCGAGGTCCACCGGTCAAACGCCAAGGCCATCGGACTCTACCGCAAGGCCGGATTCGTTCCGCTCGGCGATTACGACGTGCTCATCCTCCGCGATGTCGCTTCCCTCGCGGATTGAGAAGCCGGTCTCAGATTTCTATTGACACCGGCCCGGAAGTTTCATAATATCCTTCCCATCATGAACGAGCCGAACGTCCTTTCCGGATCGAGCGACCTTCGCCCCGTTCTCTGCGCCTGGTTCTGGTGGGCGGCCCGCCCCGCCCTATAATTCCGCCCCCCGTCCTATTTTTTCCCAAGGGTCGTTGATTCCATTTGACTTTTGGGCCGCCGGATCTCTAGACTTCCCCGGCTTCCCAGGAAACATAAGAGGAGAAAAAACGATGAACACTTCGACGATCACCCGCTTCGCAGCGAGGAACGCCGCGATCTTACCCACCCATTTCTATAACATCAAGGCCGACCTGCCGTCGCTTCCGCGGCCGCCTCTCCATCCCGGCACGCGCCAGCCGATCGGCCCGGCGGACCTCGATCCCGTCTTTTCCAAAGGCTTCATCGCCCAAGAAGCCAGCCTGGAACGATTCGTTCCGATCCCGGGTCCCGTCCTCGAAATATTCGCTCAGTTCCGGCCGACACCGCTCATCTATGCTTCGGGCCTGCGGAAGGTCCTCGACACCCCGGCCCACATCTTCTACAAGTACGAGGGCGTCGGCCCGATGGGCAGCCATAAGAGCAACACGGCTCTCATGCAGGCCTATCTGGCCTCTCAGGAGGGCATTGAGAACCTGACCACAGAAACGGGCGCCGGCCAATGGGGTTCGGCCCTGGCCCATGCCGGCTCGCTCTTCGGCGTGAGGGTCAAGGTCTTCATGGTCCGGGTCAGCTATCGTCAGAAGCCCGGCCGGCGCGTCCTGATGGAGATGTTCGGGGCGAGCGTGGTTGAAAGTCCAAGCCCTCTCACCGCCGCCGGCGCGTCGTTCTACGCGCAGGATCCGAACCATCCCGGTAGCCTGGGGATCGCGATTTCGGAAGCGCTGGAGCTCGCCCTCAAGAGCCCGAATACTCGCTATTCGCTCGGGTCGGTCCTCGACGCCGTTCTCCTGCATCAGACCGTCATCGGCCTGGAGGCCGAAGCCCAAATGAGTGCTCAAGGGGCCTCGCCGGACGTCGTGATCGGGTGCGTCGGCGGCGGATCGAATTTCGGCGGAGTGGCGTTCCCCTTCGTCCGCCGGAACCTGACGGAGGGCCGGACCACCCGGTTCCTTGCCGTCGAACCCGAAGTCTGCGCCTCCCTGTCCCGGGGGGAATTGCGCTACGACCATGGCGATACGGCCGGCATGACGCCGCTTCTTTACATGTATACGCTCGGCAAGGATTTCGTGCCGCCTCCAATCCATGCCGGCGGGCTCCGTTATCACGGCATGGCCCCGCTCGTCAGCCACCTGGCCGCGAGCGGCGTCGTTGAGCCCCGGGCCTATGGCCAGGACCGGATCTTCGAGGCCGCCCGGACGTTTTTTGCCGCGGAAGGCATTCTTCCCGCGCCCGAGTCCGCGCACGCGATCGCCGCGGCAATCGACGAGGCCCTCGCGGCCAAGGCCGCGAACAAGGAAACCGTGATCCTCTTCAACCTCTCCGGACACGGGTTTCTTGACGTCAACGCCTATGCCCGGAACGGAAATGGGGCGGGGGCGCACTGAGACCTCGTTAAGGAGGAGGCCGGGGCCCCGGCATCCGTTGACAGGTCTTTTCCGGCCGGTGTAAGATTCTTCTACGAATGAAAGGAGGAACGACTTGAATCGGCTGTCGAGGATCGGAGCCCTGGTAGGGTGCCTTCTGTTCGCCCTCGCGCCCTCGCTCGGCGCCCGGACCTGGAAACTGGGCGGCCGCGTCGTTCCCGGCCCGCTGCCGCCCAGCGCCGGCGCTCCCACGCCCGTCCTGGACACGCGTCTGGACGTCGTCTACGGCGAGGCAGGCGGTCAACTCCTGAAGCTCGACTTCGCTAAGCCGACCGTCTGCCGCGGGCAGAGCGTGCCAGTCATCGTCTATATCCACGGCGGCGGTTGGCGCTCGGGCGGAAAAAGCGGCGCTTTCGACCTCGACATCGTCAAAATGGGATTCCAGCTCGGGTTCGCCGTCGCGTCCATTGATTACAGGCTGGCGCCGAAATATAAATTTCCGGCTCAGGTCAACGACTGCAAGCTTGCGGTCCGGTTTCTGCGCAAGAACGCGGGTGAGTTCGGCATCGATCCCGCCCGGATCGCCGCGGCGGGCGGCTCGGCAGGCGGCCATCTATCGGCCCTCCTGGCCGTGACCGACGAACGCGACGGCCTCGAGGGGCCGGGACTCGAGGGCGTATCGTCCCGGGTCCTGGCCGCGGTTGACGAGTTTGGGCCGACCGACCTGACCGACGCGGCGAGTCTGACGACATCCGAGGGATTATCCATGGTCACCGATTTCCTGGGATGCGACCCCTTCGTCTGCCTGGACCGGGGTTGGGCCGCCTCGCCCGTCGCCTATGTCAGCGGGGACGACCCGCCGATCCTCATCATCCACGGCGACAAGGACACCCTGGTGCCGTACCGGCAATCGGAGCTTTTCGCGGAAAAGCTTCGGATCGCAGGCAATCCCTGCGCCTTGATCAAGGTCCGCAATGCGGAGCATGGCCTCATCCCCAGCCCCATCACCGCGACGGTTTATCCATCCTTCGAGGCGATCGATCACCTCGGCCTGGCCCATCTCGCCCGCTATCTGGAGCCAGCCGTGTTCGGCGATCTGAATCTCGACGGACGCCGCGATGTCCGCGATTTCCAAGCCATGGGCGCCTGCCTGGGGCTCTTCGGCGTCGGCCCGGGAGCCGTTCCGGCCTCACGATCCTGGAACCCCTTGGCCGATCTCGTTCCCGACGGCCTCGTCAACGGGGCGGACCTCCTCGAGTTCCTGTGGAAAAAATGATGCGAAAGATCCCAAGACCAAAGTCCTCTAAGGCCGTTCCGACGCCGGAAGACATCGCCCGGAAGGCGATCGCGCGCTTGAAGAGCCAAGCCGATCCCGAGAAGGCGGTCCAGGCCCAGCGCTATTTCAAAGAGACGATCTCCTCGTTGGGGCTGACCGCCGATGATTCGCGCGATCTAGCCCGCGAGATGTATCTCCTGGTGAAGGGCGGATGGTCCCTCCAGGAAGCCGTCGAGCTCTGCGAAATCCTCCTCCCCAACAAGTACCTCGAAGCTAAGACGCTAGCGACGCTTGTCTTCCTCCGCTATCGGAACGAGTTCGGCCGTTCCATCTTCGGCCTCATCAAGACCTGGCTGGCCCGCGACTATCTCGACAACTGGGCTTCGGTGGATTTGATGTGCCCGGATTGTTTGGGATCCCTGCTCGAGCGGAACCCAGACCTGATTCCGAAGATCAAGAGCTGGACCGGCCATCCCAACCGCTGGGTCAAGCGCGCCTCCGCCGTAGCCTTCATCAAGCTGGCCCGGCGGGGCCAGTTTCTGAACGCGGCCTACCAGATCGCGCGCCGGCTTTTTCCCTGCGGTGACGACCTCATCGAGAAGGCCAACGGCTGGCTCCTCCGCGAAGCCGGGAAAACGGATATGGGCCGCCTCGAAAAATTCCTTCTCCGCCAACGGGGCCGCATCCCCCGGACGACCCTTCGCTACGCCATCGAAAGATTTCCCGAACCCAAGCGGCGCCGGCTTCTGGAGAAAACGCGCGCCTAGGAGAAATGATGCTGCCCGACAAAATCAAAACAAGCTGCCTCGAATGCGGGGCGACAAATGCCTATCCCCGGGACCCGGGTGGAAAGGCGGTTGTCTGCGGCCGGTGCAAGACGCCGCTGCCCGAGCCGGGGCGGGTCTTCGAACCCCGGGCCGACCAGGTGCTGAACCTCATCCAGTCGGGCGGCCTGCCGCTGCTGATCGATTTCCATTCCACGACTTGCATGCCCTGCCACATGATGTCCCCGATCGTCGAGGGCCTGGCCCGGCGGCGGGCGGGGGACCTGATGGTCCTCAAGGTGAACACCGATCAGCAGCCCGACCTGGCCACCGCCTTCAAGATCAAGGCCGTGCCGACATTTGTCGTGATGAAAAAGGGATTCGAGATCGGGCGCGTCTCGGGGGCCATGCCCGAGACCGATTTCTCGCTCTGGGTGGCGTCCAAGGCCTGAGCAAAAGCGGGAACCGCATGCATCCCTTTCGCTTCCATCTGCCGACGCGGATCGTCTTCGGCTCAGGACGGCTGGCCGAACTCTCCGCGATCCTGCCCCCCGGTGACGGTCCTGCCCTGATCGTCACCGACCGGAATGTGGCCCGCCGGACGGCCGCCGTCTCAACAGCGGCCTCGAGTCTCAGCGGGCGCGGCACGGAAATCTTCTCGGACGTTCCGGAGAACCCGGATTTCGAGTGCGTCGAGCGGGGAGCGGAGACGGCTCGCCGGCTCGGGGCCCGGCTCGTGATCGGGATCGGGGGCGGATCGCCGATGGATGCCGCTAAAGGCATCGCCCTCCTCGGAGCGAACGGAACCGGTCTGGGGCGATTCCTCGAAGGGGCCCCGCCGGAAAACGCTCCGCTCCCGCTGGTCTGCATCCCAACTACGGCCGGGACGGGAAGTGAAGTCACTCCCTACGCCGTCTTCACGGACATGGAGAACCAGGCCAAGATCGGCTATTCCCATCCTGGTCTTTTTCCCGCGGCGGCCCTCGTCGATCCGGAGCTGACGTACTCCATGCCCGTGGAGATCGCGGTGAACACCGGGTTGGACGTCCTGTCGCACGCCTTGGAATCCTATCTATCGACGGACGCGTTCGAAATGAACGATGTTCTGGCCCTCCATGTCCTGGACACCGTGCTCGTGAATCTCGAGGCCGCCGCGGCAAAGGAAAAGGAGGCCATGGACAGAATGGCCTACGCGGCCATGTTGGCCGGCGTCGCCATCACCCAGAGCGGCACCATTCTGCTCCACATCATGGGCTATTGCCTCACGACGTTCCATGACGTTCCCCACGGGCGGGCCACGGCGGCTTTGCTTCCCGCGGTGCTGGATTTCCTGCGGGACCATTCTCCGGTCCAGGGCAAAATCGGGGTTCTCGACAGTCTGTTCGCGCCCTACGGGGGCCCCCGCAGCTTCGTGGAGGCGCAGGGCGTTCCGACCCGGATCGCGTCTTACGGCGTTCGTGAAGATGAGTTGGAGATGTACGCCCGGAAAGTGATCATCAAGGGCGACGTTAGGATCACTCCCGCTCCGGTCACGGTCCGGGACATCGAGGACATCTATCGCGCGGCGCTCTGAACGGTTGCGGGGGGGGACATGGTTCCCGCGCGACGGCGCGGGGACGGTCCAGGAGGTCCGATGGCAGCCTCTCACAAGATCTCGCTCCTCGGAGCGGGTCTAATCGGCACGTTTTATACCATGACGATCCACGGCCAGCGCAGCCGCGACCGCGTTCATACGGTCTGCGCGGCCACTGAGGACGAGGCGAAAGCGTTCGCCGCGAAATGGGGGATTCCTCACGCGACGGGGGATATTCTCAAAGCGGTCCGTGATCCGGAGACCGACCTGGTCGTCGTCGGATTGCCCAACAACCTTCACAAAGCGGCGGTTCTCGCCGCCGTCGAGGCCGGAAAACCCGTGCTCTGCACCAAGCCCCTGGCCCGGACGGCGGTCGAGGCCCTCGAGATCCTCGAGGCTGTCGACAAGGCAGGTGTTTTCGCCGGCTACCTCGAGGATCTCGTCTACACGCCCAAAACTCTCAAAGCGCTGGCGTCCGTCGCGAACGGGGCGCTCGGGCGCATCCTCTGGGTCCGGTCACGGGAGACCCATCCCGGGCCTCACAGCGCCTGGTTCTGGGACAAGGAGATCGCGGGCGGCGGAGCGATCGTCGATATGGGCTGCCATTGCATCGAGATCATCCGGAGCTTCATCGGCAAGGGCGTGAGACCGGTTGAAGTCCTGTGCACGGCCGACACGCTCGTCCATCCGATCCAGGCCGAGGATACGGGGATCGGCCTCATCCGCTTCGCCAACCGGTCGATCGGCCAGTTCGAGGTGAGCTGGACGTTTCGGGGCGGCATGGACCTTCGCGACGAAGTCGCGGGAACGGAGGGGACGATCTGGCTCGACCATTTCCTCCGGACGGGATTTGAGATGTTCACGGCCGTCGGCCAGGACGGCTACGTGGCCGAAAAGGCTGAAGGCGACCGGGGCTGGTTGTTCCCGGTCGGCGATGAAGCGCATGCCCTCGGCTATGTCCATATGTTCACCGACATGTTCGATGCGCTTGACGAGGGCCGGGTCCCGCGCGAGACCTTCTACGACGGATATGTCGTCAATGCCGTCATCGACGCCTGCTATCGTTCCGCGATCTCCAAGAAATGGGAGCCGGTCGAGCTCGCTGTTTGGAAGGGGACGGAGGACCGTGGAGGCGCCGAGAGCCGGCGGGAGCAAGACGGCGGCCTTGTCCTGATCAAGGAAGAGCGCATGCCGGGCGGAAAAGTGAAGCGGATCCTGAAAGACAAGACCACCGGTGAAATCCTTCAGAAGATTCAGGAGATGTGACCAGAGACAATTAATAACCCCGGATCGAACCTCGCCCCGCTCCGATAAAAGGGAATTGAGAAGGCGTCTATATCGAGGATAGAAGAGAATGGCGAAGAGGGGACTCGAACCCCTACGAGCGTATAAGGCTCACTAGCCCCTCAAGCTAGCGTGTCTGCCAATTCCACCACTTCGCCAATAGAAGGCTTCAGAGGGCTTATTTTTTGGTCTCGGGACTCGTGATCGGCTTCTTATCCGGGGCTTTCACCTTGGCGTCGGCCGGTTTGGACTCGGGCTGCTTTGATTCCGGCTGCTTCTTGTCCTTCGCTTCCACGGCGGCCGGGGTGGTCGCCGCAGGCGTCGGATTCGCGTCCTTCTTGGTCTCCGTCTGGCCGGCCGCCGGTTTGACCGGGGCGGCCTTTTCGCCGCTGACGGCGGACGAGGTGTCTCTCCCGGACAAGACCCACAATCCGAGAGAGGTGATCATGAACAAAATCGCGCTGATCTCGGTCACCTTGGCCAGCACCGAGGCGCCGCCGCGGGGCCCGAAGGCCGTCTGGCTGCCAGCGCCTCCAAAAGCGCCGGCCAAGTCGGCCGCTTTGCCGGATTGGAGCAGGACGGCGATGACCAGGATCAAACAAACCACCACATGGATAATCGTTACTAACGCGCTCACGCTTTTTCCTTGTACGCTTTCAAAGCTTCTTTAACGATCGAGATGAAAGACTCCGCCTCAAGCGAAGCCCCACCGACGAGAAACCCGTCAATGTTCTTTTCCCGCAACAGGGCAAAAGAATTGGCGGGCTTAACCGACCCGCCATAAAGAATTATAGCATAAGCAGCTGCGTCTTTTCCATAATTTTCTGCGATTTTTTGGCGGAGACCGGCATGGACGTCCTCGGCCTGACCGGGCGTGGCTGTCCGGCCGGTCCCGATCGCCCAGACCGGCTCGTATGCCAGGACGATTTTCCGGAAGTCCTCGGGAGGAATGCCTTCCAGGGCGCCCTGGATTTGGGTCCGGACCCGGGCCAGGGTACGTCCCGCGTCGCGTTCCTCGAGCGTCTCGCCGATACAGAGAATGGGGACCAATCCGGAACGTAAAGCGGCCCGGAGACGTCTGTTGACGGTATCATCGGTTTCGCCGAAGAGCTGACGCCGCTCTGAATGGCCGACGACGACATATCGGCATCCGATATCCACGAGCAGTGGAGCGGAAATCTCCCCTGTGAAAGCCCCTTTGTCTTCCCAGAACAGATTTTGGGCGCCGAGGGCGATCGGGGAGTCGGCGAGACGGCGGGACGCCTCCGCGAGGGCCGTGAAGGGCGGGATGACGATGACTTGGGCCGAGTGGAAATCTGAAGCGGCTCCTACAATAGAGTCCAACAATGCCCGCGTCTCCGGAAGAGTCATGTACATTTTCCAGTTGCCGGCGACGAAAGGGGGGCGCTTTTCAGGCATGGTCGCCTTTCTCAAGGGCGTCGATCCCCGGCAGGGTGTTGAATGACAGGAATTCGAGGCTCGCTCCTCCGCCGGTCGAAATGTGGGAGATTTTGGAGCCGACCCCGGCCTTCTCGACGGCCGCGATCGAGTCGCCGCCGCCGATGATCGACATGGCCCCGGACGCGGCCACGGCTTCGGCGATTTTCACGGTCCCTACGGCAAAGGCGGGAGTCTCGAAGACGCCGAGCGGCCCGTTCCAGACGATCGTTTTGGCCAGGGCGATGATCCCGGAAAATTCAGCCACGGTCTTGGGACCGATGTCCACGCCCATGAGGTCCGCCGGGAACGGATATGTATCGACGACCGCGGCCGCCGTCTCGCTTTCGATCGAAGCGGCCAGAACGTGGTCGATCGGTAGATGCAGGGCGACTCCCTTGGCTTCGGCATCGGCCATGATCTTCCCGGCGATCTCGAGCTTGTCGGGCTCGACCAGCGATCTGCCGACTTCGAACCCCTTAGCCTTGAGGAAGGTATAAGCCATGGCCCCGCCGATGAGGATATGGTCGGCCAGACGAAGGAGATTTTCAATGACCGGGATCTTGTCCTCGACTTTGGCCCCGCCCAGAATCGCGACATACGGCTTGGCGGGCGAAACCACGGCTTTGCGGAGATAATCGACCTCGGTCTTCATCAGGCAGCCCGCGGCGCAAAGCGGGACGAAC
>Ga0315286_10002293_pt1 | contig 17839 bp, 15 predicted proteins | sample YL17G10_0_MG_FD_205038 | JGI IMG/M metagenome (GOLD analysis project Ga0315286, IMG submission 205038) | Sediment microbial communities from Yellowstone Lake, YNP, Wyoming, USA - YL17G10_0 | ecosystem: Environmental > Aquatic > Freshwater > Lake > Sediment | place: USA: Wyoming | collected...
CGCGGTCGACGTACTTGCGCGGGAAGAACTGGAGGGCGTCGCCGATGGTCGCGACGCCGAGGTTCACCAGGAGCGCCGCCCGTTTCGGTCCCACGCCCTTTAGGTACTGCACGCTGTCGCTGAGTTTGGGCATTCGCGGCGAAGGTACACGGTTGCCGCGGGGAGGTCAAGCGGTTGAGGCGGCGCCGCGCGCCTGCGCCCTTCATGACCTGGCCCCCGGAGTATTCGCCGTGGGCCAGGTAAGGTGCGCCTTTCGAGTTGAAAAGCCGCCGGCCGGGCTTACATTACCACGTCATAAACTGGTGGAGGGCAAGCCATGAACAAGCGGCGTTTGGGCAAGACGGGACTCGAAGTCACGGAACTCGCGCTGGGCGGCCTGTTCGTGTCGCAATGGGGCGGCGAGTACGAGGAGACCAGCAAGGCCATCCATCGGGCCATTGAGTTGGGCATGAACTACATCGACACGGCCCCGGGCTACGGCAACAGCGAAGAGGTCCTCGGCCGCGCGCTCGAGGGCGTTGATGAGCCGCTCATCCTCTCGACGAAACTGGGCGGGCGGCCGCAGCCTTTCAAGCCGCAGGACCGCGAGTGCCTGATGAAGTCGGTTGAGGAAAGCCTGAGGCTGCTCCGGCGCGATTCCATCGACATCCTGATGATTCACGAGCCAGACCGCCCAGGCCAGTACGACTGGTGGCCGACGCCGGGCGTGTGCGCCGGGCCGGTGATGGACCTCTTGTGGGACCTGAAAAGGCAGGAGGTCATCCGGTTCATGGGCCTCGGCGGCACGACGGCATATGAACTGGGAGTGCTCGTCCGGACAGGCTTGTTCGACGTGGTCCTGACGGCGTTTAACTACAGCCTTCTGTGGCGTGAGGCGGAGGAAGATATCCTGCCCAGTGCGAAGGAGTACGGCGTGGGCGTCATCGTCGGCTCGCCGCTTCAGCAGGGGGCGCTGGCGCGGCGGTACGACGATGAGGTGCGCCACGGGGCACGGTGGCTGAGTTCGCCGCGCCGCCAGCAACTCATCGCCCTTTACGATTTCCTGGACGAGATCGGCATGCCGATCGCCGAGGCGGGCCTGAGGTTCGCGATCTCGAACCCCGACGTCTCCGCCGTGCTGATGGGCGCGCGGTCGCAGGCCGAGGTCGAAGAGAATGTGGCGGCGGTCGAGAAAGGGCCGCTCCCCGCGGATATCCTCGAAGGGTTCGACGAGATCGCCGCCATGGTCCCGTTCAGGCCGTTCGAGGAGCCGTTCAGCCTGCCGTTCGGGCGGCCCTACAATGGCCCGGGGATGGTACGATGAAAGCCGCGATTGTCGAGAAGCCCGGAACGCTTGCCGTCCGGGAGATTCCCGCGCCCGAGCCGGGCGAGTACGGCGCGCTGTGCGAACTCCTCTACGGCGCCACCTGCACTGGCACCGATCAGCACCTGATGGCGGGCCGATTTCCGTGGCCTGTGGCGTACCCAACGATTCTCGGCCACGAGAGCATCGGGCGGGTCATGGCGACGGGCCGCCGCGTGCGGCACCTGAAGCGGGGCGACTTGGTGACGCGGGTCGGCGCACCCGAGTCCCCGCGAGAGGGTCTTGGGTCCAACTGGGGCGGTTTCGCCGAGTTCGGCGTGGCCGCCGACTGGCGGGCCATGGTCGAGGACGGGCGGCCCGAGGGCGAGTGGGCCGGGCATCGCATCAACCAGGTCCTGCCGCCCGGCACCGACCCGGCCGCCGCGACCATGGTTATCACGTGGCGCGAGACGTTGAGTTATATCACGCGCATGGGCGTCGGAGCCGGTGCGCGGCTGCTCGTCATTGGCTCGGGCGGCAACGGGCTGGCCTTCGCGGCACATGGGGCGAACGCGGGGGCGGCACGGGTCGCGATGATTGGCAGCGGCGACCGCGCCTCCGTCGCGCGGGCGGCCGGGGCCGCGGACTACTTCGATTACCGGGCGGCGGACCTCGACCAGGAGGTCGCGGCGGCGGCGCCCGACGGTTTCGATTTCATCATCGACGCCGTCGGCAAACGCGGCGTGCTCGACCGGGCCCTGGCGTGCCTGCGGCCGGGCGGCACGGTCGGCATCTATGGCATCGACGAGTTCGGCCAGTGCCTCCTCAATCCCACGCGGGCCAGGGGCACCTTCACGTACGCGAGCAAGGGCTACGACGAGGCCGAGATGCACCGCCGTGTCGTGGACCTCGTGGGGCAGGGACGCTTGAAGGCGGACTTGTGGCTGGACCTGGCGCACCCCTTCGCGCTGGCCGACATCGGCAAGGCGTTCGAGACTGTGCGGGCCCGCAAGACGGTCAAGGCGCTCGTGCGCCTTACGGCATGATGAACTCATGTTCGCCGCGCCGCACCACGAGCACCGGGCAGGGGGCCTTGCGGACCACCTTCTCGGCGACGCTTCCGAACAGGGCGTGCTTGAGGCCGGTCCGCCCGTGGGTCGCAATGACCAGAAGGTCGATCTTGTTCTCGCGCGCGTAGCGGACGATCTCGACGAACGGCCGCCCTTCCACGAAGGCCTTCTTGACCGGCGCCCCCTGGAGGTTCTTGGCGATGAACGCGTCGAGGTTCTTCTGGCTCTCCTCGCGCACCTGATCGATAAAATGCTCGCTGGGTCCCGTCATGTAGTAGGCCGACGTGGCCAGGAGGTCGGCCGGGATGTCCGAGACGTGCAGGCAATGGACCTCCTCCGCCCGGAACTGCCTGGCCAGTTCGAGGGCGTACGCGGCGGCGTGTTCGCTGGGCTCGGAGAAATCAGTGGGGATAAGGATGCGCTTAACCTGGATCATGGCTCTCCTCCTCGAAGTCGTGCGGGTGCGTTGAGCGAGAACCCGCGTTTCCTCGCATTCAGAATTCTATGCAGCGACCGCACGGCGGCAAAGCCGCCGGAGCAGGTTCACCGCGCCCGGGCCGGCTGTCGCCGCGCCTCGCGGGCGTGCCTCTCGGGGTCGCCGCGCCGGCAGGCGCGCCCCAGGCACCGCTCCAGGGCGGGGATGAAGTAGTCGCGGCAGACGGCCTGCCAACTCATCTTCTCGGCCAGCGCCCAGCCGCTCTCGAGGAGGCGGGCGAACTGGTCCGTGTCGGTCGGCAGGCGTCCGGCCAGTTCCCGCGCCAACCCGGCCGCCACTTCGTGCTCGACGCGCCGCGTCTCGCTTTCGGTCGCGGGCGCTGAGCCCGGCGCCGCACTGTAGCGGGCCAGCAGCACGTTGGGCGGCAGGGCGTCGCCGGCCACCCGCGTCAGCAACTGGGCGCATCCGCACACGCAACTGATGACGCTGATGCCGCCGAACGCGAGGGTCTCGAGTTGCGCGATGCCGAACGGCTCGTAGGCGCTCTGCCCGAACTCGACGTCGCTCCCCTGGCGGAGGTCCTGTAACGTAAACCCCTCCGGCACGCGGTCGCCGCAGGTCTCGCGGCTCAAACCGAACTGGTTGATGAGTACCGCCCGCGTGGCCCGGGCCCAACTGTTGTACTGCTCGGCGGCCAGGCCGATGGGCGTCTCGCCCTTCACGAGGTCCGGCCACCCGATGCGGTGGCCGAGCGGCCAGCCGTACTCCGCCGCCATCTGCTGGACGAGTTGCAGGTCGCGCCGGCCGCCGTCGGTCGCCAGCACCAGCAGGACGGCCGTCTGACCGCGGTCGGCCAGGATGTCGTCGAGGTGTTCGAGGACCGCCAGGTCCCGCTCGATGGCTTTCGAGGCCACGGGCCGGGCCACGTGCGTGAATACGAAGTCCGGCCGGAATCCCACGACCGCCTGGACGTACTGCCTCAGAAGGGCCCGGCTCTTCATCCGGGCCGCCAGCGTAATCGGCCGGACAGGCAGCCCGTTGTATACCACGTCGATGGCCGCCCGCGTGAAGTCCGACGCCAGCAGCCGCAGTTCCTCGGCCACGCGGTCGCTCACGGCAAAGATGCGGTGGCTGTGGCAGGACCGGCTGACGAGGGCGTACTTGTAACCGCCGATCTCGCGCAGGTGCGCCTCGTACGAGTCCAGGCCCAGCCGCGTCTCGAGCGCCCGGTCGAAGATGAGCCGCTGGCGGGTGTCCTGTTCGATGAGGTCGCGCACGGGCGGCACCTCGTGGGCCCAGTACACCGTCTTGAGGGCGGGTGCATGCAGGCGCGCGGCCAGGATCATCGGCAGGCCCATGAACTCGTGACTCACGACGGCGGCGCAGGTGGTGTCGCCGCCCAGGAGGGCCAGGACGGCTGCGAGGGCCGGCGACGCCACGCGGACCCACTCTTCGTAGCCCCAATCGCGCTCAAAGCGGTCGCTCTCGACGCCGTAGGCCTTCCAGAGGTCGGCCTTCAACTGGTTGACGGGTTCCGGGCGGGCGTGGCGCACGTCGAACAGCAAGAGTTCGGCGGATGCCCGGCGCGTCTCGAGCGGGCAGGGCACTGCGCGGCGCCCGTAGAGGAGGCGGACGCCGTAGGTGGCCTCGATGCGATTGAAAGCCTCGACCAACGCCGGTTCGAGCGGGGCCGTCTCGCTCTCGGTGCGGCCGGTTTCGTAATGGACGGCCTGGAGGTTTTCCGGGGGCTTAGCGAGGGGGATGTCGGCGCTTCCGACGAGGATCGTGCGGTCCACGACGCTCTGGTAGGCGCGCGTGGTCAAGAGACCCTCGAGGACGGCGCCGATGCCGCCCATCTTTTCGTGCGCCTCGTGCGTGACGTGTATGAGCGTGTTCATGCCCATCCTCAGCGCCTTGGAGGCGGCGGCGCTGGCCGGCCTGCTCCCCGGACTCAGGTATTATAAGCCGGGCGGCCGCGTACGAGAAGCAACTCGGATCCGCAGCGGGAGCCCCGGGGATCCCTCGCCTCCCGCCGCTTCCCCGGCGGGCTCGGACACGGTGGGCTCAAACGACGGCGCGGCTTGGCCCGCCTCAGAAGCCGAACTGGAATTCGCCCGGCGTGTAGATTCTGCCGAGCACCTTGAGGCTGACCACGGCCTGGGCCCGGACGAGGCCCACGGGGTCCTTGAGCAGTTTTTCGAGGGCCTTGAGAGTCTCGGGAGACTTGTCGCCGGCGTTGGCGAGGGCCTGGGCGGCCGTGGCGCGCATGACCCAGGATTTCGAGTCGAGCATGTCGCGCCCGATGGCGACCGCCTCGGGCGTGCCGATGCGGCCGAGTGCCTCGACGGCGGCGAGTGGCGCCAGCCGGTACGTGCCGCCCAGGCGACGGATCACGAGATCGGTCGGCATCGGCCCTTTCGCCAGGACTTTCAGGGCTGGGACGGCTTCGGGGTACCGCGTCTCGCCGAGGCCGTAGGCCGCCATCGTTACGACCAGCGGATCGGGGTCTTCGAGCATTGTCTGGAGTTGTTTGGCGGCATAGACGGTTCCGATCTGGCCGAGAGACCGTGCCGCGGCCGCACGCACCAGCGGGTCGCCGTCCTTGGCGGCGGTCATGAGCGATGCCTGGGCCGTCGGCAGCGTGATGCGGCCCAGGGCGGTGGCGGCGGCGGCCCGGACGAACTTGTCGGCCGCCATCAGCCGCCTTGAGATCCAGGACACGTCGTCGCGGTTGGCGTTCGGCGCCAGCGCCAGCAGTGCGAACACCTCCAGTTCGACAGGCTCCGGGCTCTTGCGGGCGAAATCGCGAAGCGTCTTCGCCGCCGGCAGGCCGATCGCGCCCAGCGCCCGCAGGACGTCCAAGCGGTCGGCCGTCGGGCCTTTCAGTTTCGCGGCCAGGGCCTCGACCGGCGCGCCGCCGGCCATGTTGCCCAGCGCCCGGATGGCGTTACGGCGAACGCCCATGTCCGCGTCTCCCAGGCCCCCAATCGCAATGGCCTTCAGACGCGGGTCCGGCGCCGCCACCAGGGCCATCATCACCGCGCGGCGGACGGCCACTTCGGAACTTTTGTGGGCCACGGGCAGGAGCGTCGGCCCGAGGCCCATGTCGTCTCGGACGCAGGCCCGCACGGCCTTTGCGAGCACCGGCCCATCGGCGGACTCGACGGTTCGGATGAGGATGCGGCGGGCGCCTTCGTCGCCGACGCGCGCCAGGATGTCGGCGGCCAAGACGGCGGTCTCCGACGTGGCGTTCAATTGGCTGCGCAGATAACTCTGCCGAGCCATGATGGTCTTCTTGACGTCGACCATGCCGGCAGGATCGCTGAACTCGGCGAGCGCCGCCAGGATGGGCGGCGGCACTTCCACGACGTTGTCGCCGAGCGCGACGGGGGCCAGGCCGTAAGAGTTGTGCTCCATGTAGCCTGCCTGGGCCATGCCGCGGACGAGCGGGTCACGGCTCCCGAGGGCGGGCAGGGCGAGACAGGGGTCGCAGACGGCCGCCCACGTGCCGAGGGTCTGGCCGGCCTCCGCGCGGATCAGGGGCGACTTGTCGCCCAGCAGGCCATCGATGGCCGCGACGGCGCCTTCCACGAACGGGCCGGCGGCCTCGGCCACGAGGAGCCGCGCAGCAGGCTCCATGGCCTCGAAATCGATCGCCTCCGGCCGCGACTTCGCGGCCGGGCCGCACCCGACGCCGATGCCCGCGATCAGACACACCGCGCCGATTCCTACCGCCAACAGGGCAAGCCGTCTGCTCATGGTTGCGCTCCGATCAATGGCGAGGACCTCCAGGTCGCTGACGCCAATCCTCAGGACTACGTATAGACCGTCCGCTGGAGGGATGCAAGGGAAAACGGCGCGGCATGCCGGCCGCCGCCCGGCTCTCGTGCAGGACCGCTCAGCAACGCTTGTGGGCCGACGGGCACACGTCGCGCAGGACGCAGGCGCCGTGTTCCGGCCGCCGCGCGTGGCAGACGCGCCGGCCGTGCGCGATTACGAGCACGTGGAAGGCATACACCTTTTCGGCCGGAACCATCGCGGCCAGCAGTCTGTGGGCCTTCTCGGCGCTGACCTTCGGGCCGATAAGCCCCAGACGCCGGCTGACGCGATGAATGTGCGTGTCGACGGGCAGGACCGGCCGACGCAGGCTGAACAGTAGAACGCAGGCGGCCGTCTTCGGCCCAACGCCCGGAAGAGACAGGAGGTAATCGTGGATGCGCGCAGTCGGCCATCGGCGGACGAAATCGAGGTTGGCCGTGCCGCGCTCCTGCCGCAGGCTGCGCAGGATCGTCCGGATGTGGGCGGCCTTCTGGCGGTGGAGGCCCGCCGGCCGGATGGCCCCGGCGATCTTCCAGAGGGGGGCGTCGGCGGCGGCGTTCCAGTCAGGCAGCGCGCGGCACAGTCGCTCCATCGCCGCGTCGGAATTCCGGTCGTTGGTGTTCTGGCTCAGGATGGTCCCGATGAGGATGTCAAGCGGGCGGCCCCACGTTCGCCAGGGACGCCGGCCGTAGGCCTTTTCGAGGCGGCGGAGGATGAGGGGGATGCTCGGGGGGAGTTGTCGCATGGGCTTATTGCTCGCGCATCATTCTGCCGGCGCCGGCCTGCCGTGAGCGTAGCCGAACGGTACGGCGACCGACGGTGACCGCGGCCGCGCCGGCCGCGGATGGACCCTGCAAAAGGCCAAACCGTCAGTTCTCCGGCGCCGACCCGCCTTGTGCCTCTTCGAGGCGCTTCCGGCGGTTGGCGCGGAGCACCGAGATCCACGCCAGCAGGAGGCCGAACTCGTAAAGCACGATGAGCGGAATGGCCATCAGCGTGCAGGTGAACGGGTCGCCCGATGGGGCGATGAGCGCCCCGGCGACGATCAGCGCGAAGATGATGATCTTCTGCTTGCGCGCCAGCGTCCCGAGGGGCACGATGCCTGTCCGCGCCAGGAAGAGGATCACCAGCGGGGTCTGGAAGCACACGCCGAAAATGAGCGTCATCCAGGCGATGAAGCGGAGATAGTCGTCGAGCATGAAACTGGGGTCGATCAGCGAGATGCCCTCGACCAGGATCTGGCTGGTCGGAATCATGAGGGCGGCCAGTGCAATCGGAAGGATGAGGAAGTAGAAGGTCGCGCCGCCCCCCACGAAGAGCAGGAAACTGACCGGGCCATAGGTTCTGACGAACCGTTGCTCTTTCTCGCGCAGGCCCACGCCGACGAACGCCCAGACCTGGTAGACGACCCATGGAGAGGCCAGGAAGACTCCCACCACGGTGGTCACGATGATGATGGACATGAAGCCGAAAATGGGGCTCCCCAGGATGATCCGCGGGGGATTCGTCATGGCCGTTGGGGCCGGCGGACTGGCCGGGGGGGCGGGCGTCGTGCCCGGTGCTGTCTTGTCGGCGGCGCCAGGGGCGAGCTTCGCCTGGACCGTCTGCCAGGCCTTCAGGTAAGGGCGGATGAGGGCCGCCATCACCTCTTTGTAGAACACGCCGCACACGCACGACCCGATCAGGATGCCCAAGAGCGCCCAGATGATCCTGCGGCGCAACTCCAGCAGGTGCTCCGTGAACGTCATTTCCACATCAGGCTTGACCAAGGAGGAGCATCCTTATGATGCGGCAGACAACCCGACGGCCCGTTCGCCCCGGAGAAAGTTCTCGTGGTTGCCGAGTTCCATGAGTATCTCGCGCGCCTTGCGGGCGCGTTCGATCGTGAGCCGTCCGCTGGCGATCCAGTTGTAGACGAGATCGGCGTTGTCCGGCCGGTAAAGCCCTGCGAATTCCTTGTAGAACTCCTCGCGCGGCAGCCGCGTGGGCAGGACCGCATGAAGGGCGTCGAAGAGACGATAGTCGTGCGTCACCAACTCGTGGTACCGCTGCTCGTACAGGTCGGTGCCGGGCAGGGGCGTCAGGATCGTAAACTGCGGATAGATGATGCTCTTGCGCTCGCGATAGGCCTTCAGTTGCCGGAAGTCCTCCTGCGTGAACTCCGGATCCACGATAAACGCGCCCCACATGTGCACGCCGAGGCCGTTCAGGATGTCCATGGCCCGTTCGTTCTGCTCGACCGTGGCGCCCTTGGCGACGGCGTCGAGTCTGTCCTGGGTGGCGGCCTCGAAGCCGATGAGTACCGTCTCCAGGCCGCCTTCGCGCCAGGCGGCCAGCAGGTCCGGGTGCCGCGCAATCGTGTCGGTCCGGGCCTGCATGCCGAATTCCTTGCGGATGCCGCGTTCCTTGATCAACTCCAGGATCCTCCAGGCCCGCGGGACGTTCGCCAGGAAGTTGTCGTCGAGGAAACCCACGGCGTAAGGCTTGAGGGTCTGGAGTTCATCAACGACCCGCTCGGCCGACATGTAGCGGCACTTCTTGTGGTAGAACTTCCAGACCGAGCAGAAGTTGCACCGGAAGGGGCAGCCGCGGCTCGTGGCCATGGCGCCGTGCGGCTTGTCGAACAGGAAGAAGTACTGGTCGGCGTATCGGGCCGCCAGGTCGCGCGCGGGTATGGGCAGGTCGTCGAGCGACTTCTGCATCGGCCGCGGCGCGTTGAACACCCACGAGTTGTCCGGCCGTCGCCACACCAGGCTGGGCACCGCCCCCAGCGATTCTCCGGGCCTGTCGGGCCACCGGCGGTCGAGCACTTCGAGTAGTTCGCGGAACGTCTGTTCGCCTTCGCCGACCACGATGGCGTCGACATAAGGCAACTGGAAGTCCGCTGGCAGCAGGCTGGCGTGGAGCCCTCCCACGACCGTGAACGCGTCGGGCCGGGCCGCCTTGACCTTGCGCAGCAGGTCCTGGGCATTGTAGACCTCGGTCGTGAGGCACGTGACGCCCACCAGGTCGGGTTCGAAGTCGGCCAGGGTCTCCTCGATCGCCCCGTCGAATCGCATGTCCAGGAGGCAAACGTCGTGGTTGGGGCGGGCCACGGCCCCTATCGATTCCAGGGCCAGCGGTTCGGGCACGGCCGTCCTCCGGAATCCAAGGTAGTCCGGCGGCGGCGGCGGTTGGACCAGAAGAACCCTCACCCGTGACGCTCCTCGCTGCTGTGCGGAAACCCGACGAATAACATATGGTACGGTTTATCGGCGGGGGAGGCAAGGGATTTGAGGCGGTTGCCGTGGCGCCAGGCCGCGGCGCGAAGGATAACAGGCGCGGCTAGTCGTCCGAAGCGTCTCGGGCCAGTCGCGGCGGTTCGTCCGCATAGTCGTAGGCCAGGCTGAACAGTCGCGGCAGTTGCCAGAAGGGCGACGCGGCCGCATCCTTGCGGGTCTGGCAGAATTCTATGCCGACGACATAACGATCCTGCTGGCGCCGGCAGTGGACGACGCGCCCGGTCAACTCCAGCGGCGGATGGGTCCCGCTGGCCGGCAGGCGCAGCGTCAGCCGCTCGTTAATCTTCAGGGCCACGGGGCTGTCGGCGCGCAGACCGCCCAGCGAGAAATCCTGCAAGCGGAGCCGGCACTGGGCCCGGTGTTCGGCCTGGCCGCGCTTCAGCAGGTCATCTCGGCGGGTGCCGATCGGCATGCAGGTGCCGAAGCGGCCGAACTGCCGCCGCTCTCGCTGCCCGCTCCAACTCCGACTCTCGGTGTCGTGCCGCATTGTTCGGATGTCCTGAGACAACCGGGCGCTCCTTGCTCGGCATGCCCCCACGCGCGCATGCCGATCTGCATACTACTATCGGCGCAAAGAGCCCCCGCTCTTGAGCAAGTTAGCCGAGGAATTATGGCGCACAATCCTGCAAATGCAAATGCCTCCCCCGGAATTCCCAGCGTTCGCTTGGGACGACGTGCAATCGGTCTCAGGCAGGTATGGTGGGGCGCGGGCCATCGCAGGTACCTCCGTCGCAAGGTTCAACGCCAAGGCGGGGACCGACAGGTCCCCACCACACGCGTCCGATCCCTTGTTGACGGCCCGCTGTGTTCTGTGGACGACTGTTCGCCGTTATGTCGGCGGCCCCAAACCCGGATGTTCACGGGCCGAGTCCGCACGCGATTCTGCCATACTATACGACCGTCACCCTCGCGAGAGCGACAAAACTCGGATCAATCGGCGCGAACTTCCTCCCGGTCAGGCCAGGGCGCCTCGAAGGCGATGCCGACGGCGAAATGATCGCCGCAATCCTTGCAGTGAACGACAAGGCCCGAAGTGTCCCGCCCGCGGCCGGGCCCGAGCGGCGGGAAGAACAACGTCAGGGTCTCGTCCGGACGAAGCGGGTCCTGCGCTACCGCCCCCACGCCGCCGCGAGACACGTTCAGCACGTGAAGGCCGATGATGCGACGAGGGTCGTTCTGAGGGGCATTGTGGCGGACGGCCTGGAGCGGCATGCCGACGACGGAACGCCGAAACCGTCGCCGATCCTGCGGAGTTGTCGGTGCGTTGCTCACGGAAGTACTCCCCACTTCTCGGCCTGTGCCGCCCGTAGAGGGGTCGAAACCAGCAGCACGGCCGATCAGACCTTACCGTTCGCAACCCGCATGCGTTGACTCGGATTATACCTGCTGCCGCTCGGGCTGCAAGAGTTTTCTCACACGAATAAGTGCGACGGACTGCCACACAAGCACCGGGCGCGTCAAGCCGGATTCGCGGATCGATCGAGGGTGCGGCTCCGGCTTTGCCGGTGAATCTGGCGCTCGAGGAGGTCGAGTTCCTCGGTCTGGAGGCGGAGGCGCTGCCGCAGCGCCTCGGCCTGCGAATCGAGGCGGCCGAGGTCCTGCTGGAGTTGATCGCGCAGGCTTTCGAGTTTCTGGCGGAGTCGCTGTCGGGCGATCGTGGCGGCCGTGTTCAGGCGGTCCTGGCCGTCGGCCGGAGTGCCGACCGACTCGGACGCCTCGCGGATGATCTTCTGGAGGGCACGCACCGTCGTGTCGTCCTTGAGGAAACTCGGACAATCGGCCAGGCTGCCGGTGACCAGCACCTCGTCGAGCGTAACGATACGCTCGCGGCGGCGGGACGTTTCGGTCTGGACGGCCGCCAGTTGCTCGCGGGTCCGGCCGGCCTCGCCCTGGAGTTGGCTGATGCGGCGGGCGGTCGCAAGGGCGTCGGGTCCGGCGGTCGCCACGCCGTGGGCCCCGGCCTGTGGCGACGCCAGCGGACGGTTCGCCCACCCCGGGCCGAGGCGGACGACGGCCACCAGGGCCAGGATGGTCAGAACAGCCAGCGGCCACATCAGTGTGGCGTGGCGCTTGAGCCAGGACATGCCGCTGTCCTCGGTTGTCCAAAACGGGGTGGTCAGACGCCGTCGGGCGGATCGCTCTCGGTTGTTGTATCGGCAGTTCGCGGAGAACGACTTGGGGCATTTTGCGCGCCCCCCGGGAATTTCTTCGCCGCATCGCATTTTCCCGGGCGCCGTAACACCTCATGCTCGGGAGGCTCGGAGTTCTCGTCCGGCGCAGACACAAGTAGTCATCGCGGCAGACAACCGATGGAATGCAAGGGCGGCTCTTGCAGGCCGCCCTTGCTCCTCGCAGCCGGGTGTGGTGCAAATCCAGGCTCCCCCATGCTGCCCTCCCTGGGTGCGATGAAGTCGCGCCACCGCCTACGTCGCAGGCTGTTACCAGCGCGGCCACCATTTCCGAAGCCCTGGGCGGTTCGGAGTTCGGCCAGTCGCCTCGGGGCGACTTGGCAAACTTCGAACCGCGCCCGCCAGCCGTCAGGCGTTTCGTGACCGCCTTCTCGGGGCTCTCGCAGCCGCATCTCCTTACGGCGGCGAGGCTTGGGCGCGGGGACATGCAGGGACATTCCCGCACATTGCAGGGAAATGTGCGGGGACATTCGTCGCGGGGACATGGCTGTATCTCCCCGCACCAGGATCCTCCACGACAATCTTCCAGGTTGGCAGGTGCCGCCCCGCACTCACACACCCAGGCGTTTGAGAAGCTCGTCCGCCGGTGGCGTTTGCCCGTGACCGCCTTCGAGCAAGTATCGTATTGCACCGTCGACGACTGATTGCGCGACGTCCACGAGACACTCAACGGAGGGCAAGTCCCTGTCGCCGGTGTGAACCGCCTTGCCGCGGGCTTCGCACAAGGCGTCACGAAGAGCCGTGCGCCGTTGGGCAGGCATTCTTGAATCGTCGGGATAGAGCTTCTGTATAGCCTCCAAGACGCGAGCGTTAACCCCTCCTTTGCCGCTGATTTGCGAAGCGACCGCCTCAATTGCTATCGAAAGCCCAATGTACTTGTCCACGGAGGGCCAGAACTGTGCCACACGATATCGCCATCTCATAGCTGTGCTGGCAGCCCGCCGTAGCCCGTCATCCAACGCGGAGAGTCTTCTCTCCTGACCCCGAAGGGTCTCAGCCAAGGAAAGCGCGTCGTCGTGATAACATGGAATGCGAAAAGGCCCCAAGTCCTCCCAGTTCCACATGGTTTCCGAGGCGGTTGATTCCCGGTGGTAGAAGGCATCCCCCAGGAATCGACCCACGGTTCCAGGACTTACCCAATCAATCAAGGCGGCCACACTCTCAGTAGCGGCTGCCAACCGACCACGGACCTCGCACATCGTCGAGGAACCCTGTTCATTTTCCATGACGACGATTTCCAGGAGGTAAGGAGAACCGTGCAGTTCACTGTTGATGCACCGCCCAGTTACCACGTTTCTCCCAGAAGGGTCGCGCCCCGTAACCTCGATATGCGTGAGGGGAAGGGTAACGCAACGAAGGAATCGGGCGGCGGCAGAAGCCAACCTGATTTCCGTATTCCCCTCAAAGCCAACTCCGACTGTATCGAAAACCGAGCGTAGGCAGAAGACCTTCATGATTTTCTCCCTGAAAGGGAAGCCGCCGGTCACGGCAAGAAGGCGATCTCCGGTCGTACAGTGCCTGGATTCTCCTTCCGATTGCCTGGCCGTTCAATCATTCCTTTCATGGGGGCGCTTCTTGAACGGGTGACCGCGCCGGCGAAGGCGATGGCTTTCTGGTAGACAAGCAGTTCTGCAGAGGCGAAGGCCATGCGTGCATCGAGAGGCCAAAGAGTAGAAAGGAAAGAGTAGACTGCAGGAGAGCGACCCACCGCCCGCCCGGCGGCGTTCCGCGTCGGATGCCTTTGCTGCCGTTTCTACTCTCTGCTTTCTCCGGCTCTCCTGCTCTGTTTGGCCCGCTGTGCGGGCGAAACGCTCTCCTGCTCTACCATTTGGGCCCCGCCGATGGCGGAGCCCAAATGGTCGGGGCGACTGGATTTGAACCAGCGACCTCTTGGTCCCGAACCAAGCGCTCTAGCCAAACTGAGCTACGCCCCGATATTCGCGCGAAAAGAGCACCGCCCTGCCGCCGCAGCGACGCTCCGATCCAGCCTGCGCGGCGGCCCCATTCGATGAGGCACTGCGTTGCGGCCGCCTGAACGACTGTTTGATCCGGCGGCAAGACCCGGTATTATAGTCGGCCAGGTCGGCAAAGCAACATCATTTCGCGCGTCGCGTTTTGCCGCACCGCGAAGGACGGCCGCATGGCGCGGGGGTGTCTGCCGTCTTTGTCGTCCAATCGTCAATCTGGAATCCGCAACTGAAAGGGGCCGGCATTGACCCGTGCTCGCGTGGCCAGAATCGTCCTGGCGGGCCTGGGTGTGTGGGCCGCCGTCGCCTACCTGGCGGTGCTCACGATCTTCCTTCTGGCGAAGCCCGACCCGGCCGACCCGACGAAGTTCCTCGACCATCGGGCGGTCATCTTCATGGGCGGTCTGCTCCTGCTGATCTGGTGTCTCATCGGCGGCGCCGCCCAGAGTGTGTGGCGCGACCGCTTCGTGCGGCTGGCGCGGCGGATTCCCATCGGCTGGCGGACGCGGTTTGTCCTCTTGTGCCTCGTCTTTGCCCTTCTGGAGGAGGCCGTGACGACGGGCCTGACGAACGCGGCCCCGCTCCTGGGCGGCGTTACCGAGGCTGCGAAGATCACGGCCTCGAAGAACTACCTCGAGGTCGTCTGCCTGCACAGCGTAATCGTCTTCTGGCCGTCGTACATCGCGTGGGCGGTCATCCTCAGTTACTTCGATTTCGCTCCGGTCGAGGTGATGCTTCTCTATGGCCTCACCGGGTGGCTGATGGAACTCTGGACGTTCGGCCCGCAGAACATCGGCATGGTCGGCATGTGGACCTTCGTCTACGGCCTGATGGTGTATCTGCCCGCCTGCACCGTGCCGCCGGATCGCAAGGTCCGCCCCGCCCGGTGGTGGATGTGGCCGCTGGCCGTGGTCGTGGTGTCCTTAGCCAGCGTGCCTTTCGTGCCGGTGGTGTTTGCGATTCGTTGGCTGATAGGCTATGTGGCGCCGCTCGGCACGTGACGCGATGCGGCGTTGCCGCAGCCTGAGTCTGCCTGTATGCTGCCGTCAGGGTTCGCCGGCGGCCCTGGCCGCCGGGCGCTGTGGTTCAGGGGCATGCGTCAACTGAGGAGGACAGGCTTACCATGGAGAAGACCAAAGTCGGCATCGTGGGTTGCGGCAACATCTCGGGCATCTATTTCAAGATGTGCAAGTGGTTTGAGATCCTCGACGTCGGCGCGGCCGCCGACCTGATTCCCGAGCGGGCCCAGGCCAAGGCCAGGGAGTTCGGCGTTGCGAAGGCCTGCTCGGTCGATGAACTCCTGGCCGACCCCGAGATCCAGATCGTCGTCAACCTGACCATCCCGAAGGCCCACGCGCCTGTGGCGCTGGCCGCCCTGAAGGCCGGCAAGAGCGTTCACAACGAAAAGCCGCTGGCCCTCACGCGCGAGGACGGCAAGAAGATGCTCGCCCTGGCGAAGCGCAAAGGCCTGCGAGTGGGCTGCGCCCCCGACACCTTCATGGGGGCCGGCATCCAGACGTGCCGCAAACTCATCGACGATGGCGTTATCGGCGAGCCGGTCGGCGCCACGGCGTTCATGCTCTGCCACGGGCACGAGAGTTGGCATCCCGACCCGGAGTTCTACTACAAGCCCGGCGGCGGGCCGATGTTCGACATGGGCCCGTACTACCTCACGGCCATCGTGGCCCTGATGGGTCCGGTGCGCCGCGTCACCGGGTCGGCCCGGGCCACGTTCGCCGAGCGGCTCATCACCAGCCAGCCGAAGTCGGGCACGAGAATCCAGGTCGAGGTGCCCACGCACGTGGCGGGCGTGATGGATTTCGCGAGCGGCGCCATCTGCACGATCGTCACCTCGTTCGATGTCTGGGCCGGTCAGCACCCGTGCATCGAGGTCTACGGCACCGAGGCCACGATGCAGGTGCCGGACCCGAACGGCTTCGGCGGCCCGGTGCGCATCCGCCGGCCGGGCGACAAAGAGTGGGCCGAGATGCCCCTCACGCACGGGTACGCCGAGAACAGCCGCGGCATCGGCGTGGCCGACATGGCGTACGCCCTGCGGTCCGGGCGGCCGCACCGCGCGAGCGGCGACCTGGCCTACCACGTCCTCGACATCATGCACGCCTTCCACGACGCCTCGGCGAAGGGAAAGCACGTGGTGCTGAAGAGCACGTGCGATCGCCCCGCGCCGCTGCCGACGGGCCTGAAGCCGGGGACGCTCGACGCGTGAAGGCGTGTTGGCGCCGCACGCGAGAAAGGGTGGCCATGCACACCATGAGTGAGGCGGAAGGCTTCTTCGACCTTCAGGTCAACGGCTACGGCGGCGTGGACTTCAACCGGCCTGACCTTGCGGCTGGCGACCTGCACCGGGCCTGCGAGCGCCTTGCGGCCGACGGCGTCGGCGGCATCCTGGCCACGATTACCACTGAAGCCCTTGACCGCATGGCTGCCTGCCTCGCGAACGTGGCGGCCCTGCGCGAGCGCGACCCGCTGGCCGAACGCCTCATCGCGGGTTTCCACATCGAGGGGCCGTTCATCAACGAGGTGCCGGGATACCGCGGGGCCCATCCCGCCGATTGCATCCGGCCGGGGAACGTGGACGAGATGAAGCGGCTCCTGGACGCCGCCGGCGGCTTCGTGCGGCTCGTGACCATCGCCCCGGAGCGCGACGCGGGCCTGGCGATGACGCGGCTGCTCGCGCGGCAGGGGGTTATCGTCTCGGCGGGGCACTGCGACCCAGACCTGGACCAACTCCGGGCCGCCATCGACGCGGGCCTGTCGATGTTCACCCACCTCGGGAACGGCTGCCCGAACCAGATTCCGCGCCACGACAACATCATTCAGCGGGCGCTCAGCCTGTGCGGGCGGCTGTGGCTGTGCTTCATCGGCGACGGAGTGCACATTCCGCTGTTCGCCCTGGGCAACTACCTTCGGGTGGCCGGGCTGGAGAAGACAGTCGTGGTGACCGACGCCGTGGCCCCGGCCGGCCTCGGACCCGGCACGTACGGGCACGGCCGCTTCGCCATCACGGTGCGAGATGACGGCGCGGCACGCATCGCCGGCACCGAGCAACTCTGCGGCGCCGCCTTGCCTCTGCGCGGATGCTTCGAGAACCTCGTCCGCCACGTCGGCCTCTCGGAGGCCGACGCGCGCCGGCTGACCGTCACGAATCCCCGCCGGGCCATCGGCTTGCCTGGGCGCTAGCGTTTCAGAAGTGCCGCCGAGTCGGGGTCGAGGAAGATCGCCGCCTGGGCGTGCTTGCGCAGGATCGACGCGGGCAGCATCGGCGTAACGGAGCCCTCGACGGCGGCCTGGACGGCCTTGGCCTTTCGCGCGTCGGGCACGGTGCAGACGATCGCCCTGGACTTCATGATCTGGCGGATCGACATCGAGATGGCCCGGGTAGGCACTTCGTCGAGCGTGGCGAACCATCCCTCGCCGAGTTGCTGGCGGCGGCAGGCCTCGTCGAGGTGGACCGCGACGTAGGGGTCCTCGGTGTTGAAGTCGGCGGGCGGGTCGTTGAACGCCAGGTGCCCGTTCTCGCCGATGCCGATGAAGGCCGCGTCGATGGGGTGGTTGGCGATGAGTTGGCCCAGGCGGCGGCATTCGGACCGCGGCTCGGCCTCGCCGCTGACGAAGTGAAACGCGCACACCCGCGCCGGCAGCCGGTCAATGAACCGCTCCTTGAGGTACCGTCGGAACGAGGCCGGATGGCCCATCGAAATGTCAATGTATTCATCCAGATGGAAGCACGTTACCACGGGCCACTCGATGTCGGGGGCCGCCGCCAGGGCTTCG
>Ga0315286_10002294_pt1 | contig 17836 bp, 18 predicted proteins | sample YL17G10_0_MG_FD_205038 | JGI IMG/M metagenome (GOLD analysis project Ga0315286, IMG submission 205038) | Sediment microbial communities from Yellowstone Lake, YNP, Wyoming, USA - YL17G10_0 | ecosystem: Environmental > Aquatic > Freshwater > Lake > Sediment | place: USA: Wyoming | collected...
ATCCAGCCGGCAACGGTATTGCTTTCTCCTTTCGTTTCAATCAATCCGCTTATTTTTAGGAGACGATATAGAGTATTTTTTGTAACCGGAAAGTGGGTGCCCTCCATTCTGCAGAATCTCTGTACAGCATTCCAGAGCGCCGGCGGCATGATATAAAAATAATCATCATCAAAACACCCGATAAAATCACCCTTCATATGACCAAGTATCGGCACTTCAAGATAATTTTCTTTATGCTCAAGATATACCTTCCCCTGGTTTATAAGCGTATCCAGGACCTCGATAAATGTCCTTACCGGGTTTTCACGCTCAAACCGCCGCTGCTGAAAATTCGCAAGGCCTGTAAATGCCTGCCATCCCTGAGCCTTGATCTCTCTGCTTCGCTGATTATTCATAATGCCTTTTTCAAATGCCCAGGCAGTGACAACTTCAAGAGTGAAATAAAGAAAAGCTATCTGTTCTGAAAGCTTCCCGTGCAAATTTTCACTAAGGGCTTTTTCTCTTAATTTTGTAAATGTTTCGGAGAAGAGAGATTGTATTTTTAAAAAATTATTTCTTAAAAAATGTATATAAGATGACATGGCATAAGGTAAAAGGTGCGCTTTTCTTTGCAATTCTGTAAGCTTATTGAGCGATATATCTTCCTTTAATATTTCGACAACAAGAATGCGGGCTAAGGTGCTCTGCAGCGTTGGCAAATCCTCCCCGGTTATTAGGATCATTCCCCGAGGTTCGTATGATCCCTTTTCGGTAGAGTCCGGATTGAGACGTCCGCGGTCAGTTCTGTTACTTGCGCTTCTTATGATTCTTTGAAGGATGCTTTCTTTCCGTTGCGCTTCCTTCTCCTGGATTGTGGGGTGGTAATCATCAACAATCAGTAGCGTATCCTTCAGGACGGAGGCCCGCCGCATAATCGAATTCGCAGTCGATTCAAAATTCGTCATCTGTTGTATTGATGTGAAATTCCCAAAATGGGAAAGCATCAATACTGCGATAGTTGTTTTTTTCGATCCGGTTTCTCCATAGACAAATCCTGAAAAGTTTGGCTGCGGATCTATAACTGTCGTCAATACTGACATGTAAATCATTGCAAAAAGAGGAAAGGTAACAGAAGGCTTGCTAAGGGTTAGAAATTCGAGCGAGGCCTCGATTGCTTCCTTTTCTTTTTCCGGCACTAATGGGAGAGAATATCTCTGAAGTTCTCGTGGTAATTTTGTTGTCACATGCGGCTTACCGATAGCGCCCGAAGAGCTGAGATAAACCCATTCGCCGTTTATTTCTCTCCATCCTGTATGTGAATAAGATGTGGTTATTTTTGGGTGCGACGACACCTGGATGAAATGTCTGAGGTAGTCCTTCACTGACTCGCCAGGTTCCAGTATAGCTTGCGTCCCCCAGTGGTGTGCCCAATTCATCGAACCGAAGGAACTGGCATTGACTTCTAAGTTTGGAAGTGTTTTTTCCTTTCCTGTCTTCCCGGACACTTGATATATGCGTTTTTGTTCAATACCGTCATCTTCGATTATTTCTTGGTCTATGCATGCGCTGAAATTTGCAAGTCTTACCGGTATTGGTCCGGCGCCTGTTGCTTTAAGTCTACATGAGTACCCCTCATCATCGATAAAATATGAATGCAATGATGACTTTACTCCTTGTCCTTCCTTATCTTTCCATGAAGGTGTTTGTTCAACTATCTTAATGAGATCTTCTTTTGAATGAGTTTTCAGCCAGTCGCTTACATCGCCTTTATTCGGCAGCTCGGGCAGTTCGACTATTTTTATAGATGCAGCGATGTTTTTTAGTTCCCTGGCTATGTGCAGCATATGTTCATATCCGGCTCTTAATCCGTTTCTTTTCGGATCCGGCTGATCATTATCTGGCAGTAGAACAATTTCTTTATCTTTCAAATATTTGTTATATTCTTTTATCCATTTACCGGCTCCCATCGGATTGCAAGAAGCTATAAGTCCGATTTTTCTTAGTGTTTCAACGTCTTTCTCTCCCTCGACAATGAATATTTCTTTATTTTTTTCTTTGATGATTTCAGGTAAGTTATAGGGTATCAAACGAACCCCTTTAATATTATAGATCCACTTTCCCTTACCGTCTGGCCGGCGCTGATTAAAACTTTTTGGTGTATATTTGCATACCTGAAAAAGCAGATGTCTGGATTCATCTATATAGTCATAGGTTGTTACAAGCTCTTTCTTGACATCTTTATTTATCCCTACTTCTTTGGATAACTCCTCTATGGTTGACTTAAAATCAATTCCCATCAGTTCAGAATGGAATTTAAAGATATCTCCGGTTTTACCACAGGCCCCATAACAGTGGAAATGACCATTGTTAATGGTAATGGATAGGCTTGGTTTTGTATCATCATGAAAAGGACATAAGGCCGTTGCCTTTCCGGTACCATTAGCTTGATAGTTTTTTAGACGAGATCTGTAATAATTGTCAAAGTCGATTCTCTTCAGAATTTCATCTTTTATATTTTTCATATATAGATATATTCTTTGCTATTATTTCTTAGCCCGGTTTTTCTTTTGAATCCACTTTTCTACTTCGCTTTTGCTGAAAAGTCTCCTGCCACCAACCTTCAGACTTTTCAGCTCTCCTCTACTTACAAGACGATGCACGCTGTTTGCGTGTAAATGAATCATTGTCCCAACCTGCATGGCATCAAGCAATTCATCCATGATATACCTCCTTATTTAACGTTATGCATAACATAACAAAAAGTTTGGGCGCAGTCTGGCAGCGTGTCACCTGGGTTAAATATTTTTTATGTGATTTAACTACGATCCCTTTTTGTTCTCAGCGCCTCAAATTGCCCACAAGTTGTTTCCCATTCATTGCAGATATCAGCAAAAAAAGAAACGAAGCCTTCATGCGCTTCTTCTTGTTCAGAAAGCTCATCATTGCAAATACATTCATATGCAAACTTGAGCTTATTGAAATGTTTATTAAATATGTCTTCAAAATCAATCATCTGTGAAATTGTCATTTTGACTACGTTATCTTTTTTTGTTGGGTCCTCAGTGATAGTTTTCTCCATGATGTTTGTTCTCCTTTGTTTTTTTTTGGAGCCGGGTTAATCAGTTCTTCAACTAAGTTGAAGTTGATCACTATCCGGCTTCTTTTAGTTTAATGATTACATTAAATCATTAATACATTAAATTGTCAAGGAAATATTTATTGACATAATAAATTCTTTTATTTATAATTCTGACTATGAAGGGCAAAAAAGAAGTTGTACGGGAAACTTTCACGACACGATTAAACCCTGATTTAATCAGTAAGGTAAAACATCTCGCAGTTGATCTTAAAAAACCGATAAACCACGTTCTTGAAGAAGCTATCGAAAAAATTCTGAAGGAATACCAATCAAAAAAGTAATACACTCCTATTTATTCTCCTGGGACCGAATCCTTTGAATTTTTAAAGAAGAATTAATGGTTGACTTAAAATCAATTCCCAAGGGAGAATTATATGAAATATTTTATTTTTATTATTTTATTTATGATGTTTCCATTCTTTTGCTTCGCCAGCGATAAAAAGATCTTTACTGAAGAGGATTTAAATAAATATCGCGGCACAGAAGATCAAATTTCAAGTGAATCTTCAAATATATTACCATCTGATGATCTCGGAAAAACTTTTAAATCTCAATTAGATGAATATAATCGAGAAATTAAAACCTCAAAGTCAATGGTGGATTTTCATATGAGTAAACATAAAGAAATGGTAGATAAAAAGTATTTTGGTATAGCATCGGAACAAATGCGAGAAGCCGAGAAGTACTTAAATAGGTTAGATAAAGCAAAAGAAAAAAGAGCTGCCCTTAAAATAAAAGTTTTAGAACATGATAATCAATTACCGTCATGGTGGCAAGAAGATTGAATAAGTAATGGCCTCACTCTACCCCCACAAAATCCACGGCTGGCAAATAGTCTATTACATATACTTTCCTGACGGCACAAAAAAGCGAAAAAATAAGAGCTTCGGAATTAAACAGGAAGCTCTCCTCGATCTTCAGGACGCCGAAAAAATAGAGGCATTTTCCTTAAAGCAGACCCTCGGCCACAATGAAATAACCTATTTTATTCATAAGAAATTACTCACATTGGCCGAAGCCGAGAAGCTTCTCAATACACACATCGGTATGCTTACCAATCAGATAACCTGGGACCATCTCGATGATTATTACAGAAAATATATTAATAATGTAGGCAGTCCGTCGACACGGCAGTCCTATCCGCATAAAATCAAAGCTATCCTTGAATACTTTCAGAAAACATCCCCGTTGTCGCTCAACAAAGAGCTCATAAACAACTACATCACCATGCGCAGACAGAAAGTGGCCAAAGCAACGGTCAATAAAGAAATCATCGCACTGCGCACCATGCTTGACCATCTTGTTGAAACAGGAGTCATGGATAAAAACCCGGCGCGGGAAATCAAGCTCTTCTCCGATCTCCCACAGCGACTACCCCGCTGCCTCGGGCCGGAAGAACTTAAGAGCATAATGAACGCAATGAAAGATTATTACGCCTGCAAAGGATATTTCACGGAGATCATTATCACCTATCTCTTTACGGGCCTGAGAAGATACGAATTGCTGAACATGAAAAAACTATCCATTAATTTTCAGAATCATTTCATCCGCATCATCGGCAAAGGCAACAAAGAACGCAGAATAGAACTGCATCCTATATTGATAAAAGAAATTTTCCCTTCCGTACTGAAGAAAAATGGGGAAAGAAACGGCGCTTATTTTTTTGGAGGGCTTAAAATACCACTTATGAACGAAAATTCTTTGAGCAGGGCCTTCAGGATATTTCTGAGACGAAAAGGATTATATAATGAAAATTCCCTTCATACACTCAGGCATACTTTTCTCAGTTACCTGATCGACGCCGGAGTCAATATAATAAAAGTGCAGGAGATCGCCGGACATACCTCAATAAAGACTACCATGAAATACCTCCACGTCGTCCCGTCAAAAACAACAGAGATTGAAAAACTGGACTATACCCGCTATTTCTGATTTACCACAAAACTACCATAAATCCATACTTACTAACACCATTTTAAATTCAGGTTCGGCTACCTTCCTTATACGCATCTATGCCCGTCAGAGACTCATGCAGTTGCCAAGTGATAAAAAAAGACGAGGGTTATATCGTTACGGATCGAGATCGTTCATCCTGGGGCATTTAGCGAAGCCGATATATTACTTTAAATAAATAGAACTCAAAATCCAGCCTTCTTCTTGGCTTTTTCAATATTCTCATGCATGATTTTTGTTAACTTATCTCCCTCATTAAACCTTTTAAGGGCATCTGTTAAAAAAGGTCTTGGCCCATATTTTGCCGAAGTGCGTGTACCTTCAGAAATTACATGTGCATAAGGGGCTATATTAAAAACTATTGCTTCAAAAGGACCTGCTGTCACTGAACCTGCCTTAAAAACTTTACGTGAATTCAAATCAGAAAAAGTTCCCCAGCTCTCTGTTTGTCCGGGGAAAAGCCATTTAAGCGAACGACCTAAAGTACCAGAACGTATTGGGACAGGATACCCGCCAGCTGAAACAGGAACATCTCTCTTTTTCCATCTAAACTTTCCTGTTTTAGTTTTTTCATATGTTCCTTTAGCTCCTTCTGCATGTAAGAAATATTTCGCATTTTGATGAATGCCCTTAACAGCCTCTATAAGCCCGCTCTGGATAGCTTCAGGAATATCCGAGGCAAGCTTATTCAACCCTTCGATAATTATTTTGTCGCCCTGTATGGTTATAGAAATCATGTTCTACCTCCCCGGCATTTGATAAAGCCGATTTTATTCGGTCCTTGGGTCTCTCCGTTCGACCAATCTGTCATTGAAGATATTCATTACATGAAGGGAAAAATAATCCAAACAGTCAGGGACATGTATAATTAAATTGTAATAACCTTCCTTGTGAAGTCGGGTTTCCGGGCGTGGCACAAAAACTTGGAGTTCCTGATTTAATAATTTGGATCTCACAGCGAGAAAATTGTCATATAAAGGCTCTAACGATTCAATTGGAAGATCTATCTCCCATTGTAGAATTTTATCTGGTGTTAACTCAATCGTTGTAAACTCTGGTTTCCTGAACTGATGGTATTCAACAAAGTCTATGACTTTATGACACCAGGGGCATTGTATAGTGGTCCAGTCTTCAATAATTTCCATTATTGGTCATCCTTAAGTGTTTTGTAGATTTATCCCTATCAGTTCAAGTTTTCTTTTTAACATAGGCCAGAAGCTGTCTTCAAACATCCTGCGAATATAATCCTGATCATTATTCCTAATATCCAGGGTTGCGTTAATATCCACTGTTTTTGTGAATCCGCCTCCTGAAGCACTCGCTGCCGACAGTCCGGAGAAATAGTTCTCCATGGACATTGTGCTCATGCTCGCCGCTGCGTCTCTTTGAAGCTGGTTTGCAAAATCCTCAAGCGAAGGATATGATTTTGCCGCCGCCGCTGTTGATCCGGCCAGTCCGCCCGATCCTCCGGATGCGCTGCCTGTATTTTGCTCTTCATCCCGTTGTTTCTTCGCCGCTGTCTCCTCTTCCTCTGCTCTCTTTTTCTTTTCCCGGTAAAGTTCCTCGAGGAGTTCTTTCGCCTTGTAATACTCGGCTGTATTCTTAAGTTCCCCTGCGTACTGCTCTTCCAGTTTGGCCATCTCAGTTTGATACCAGCGCTCTATGATCGCAACCTCGTTGCCCCTGAGCTGATCAAGTTGGTCTTGATAGCTCATGATCTTCTCTTTAAGGCTGTCCATCAAACCCTTAACATACTGGATATAATCCGTTACCCGTTGCGCCCATTCGTATATGGTTGTCCCTACCATTTGGACCATTTGTCTGCCGAATAATGCGGTGGACCAAAAAGTGCCGTAAGATAATGAATTTACTTGCCTAAGAAACATAGATACCTGGTTTTTCATGCCATCAATATCAGTAGCCAATGCCTGCCGCACATCGCCGAAATATTTCTTCACATCATCAAACCCGCTTCCGGCAATAAATCCCTGCACTGCATCCCACATCTTTGTTGTGCGGTCTTCAATTGTTTTAACCATCAGATTCAATTGTTCTGAGCGTTCTTGTAAATCCCGCTCGAATTCAGACATGTATCGCTTATCGAGGATATCGAGCGCTTCGTAGTAATCCCCTGCGGAAATAAGCCCCTGCTGATAATATTTATTAAGCTGGTCGAGTTGTTTCTGCCTCTCCACCTCATCCTGCCGGTAACGATCTTGTAGCAGCCCGGCAATGAATGCCTCGGCATCCTGTGTTTCTTTCTTTTTAGTTTCCGCTATCTGCTGCTCTGATGTAATGATCGTCTGCTGTAATTGAAGTTGAAGGTTCTCTTTCTCGGAAAGAGCCGCTTTATATTCGTCCTGTGCCTTAGTTTGTTCTTCTTTCGTCTTATAAAATCCCTGGGCTTCAAGTTCCGAGATTCTATCCGCCGTTTCCTGTGCCTTTTGAATTTGTGCATCAGAATATATCTTTAGCCGGTCGAGTTTATTTTGCATCGCCTGGGACTCAGCGAGAGAACCGGATTGGACAGCGGCATCATCTATGGCATTCTGAAGATCGAGATTCGCTTTTAAAGATTGAAGTTTCAGTTCCTGAAGATTCTTCCAGTTATTAAAGGCGTTCGTCTGCTCTTTCTCGAGGCCCTGTGTCAGCTCTTCTTCCACTTTGAGCTGATCGGTTTTCGACTTGGTTATAATGTCGGTGATTTGACCTTGTATCTCAATTTCTTTTTTCACCCTGTCGCTGTCGGAGATTTTAGTGTCAGCCTGCAAGGCTTCAAGCTGGAGTTGTTTTTCTTTTATCAGCGCCTCTGTTAGTTCTGCCTGTTTTTCCTTGACGAATTCAATATAATCGTTGAGCGATATTTCTCCCTCTTCGTACCTTTTCTTTTCAAGGGCGATTTCATAGGCAGTGCTGGCCTCAAGATTCTTAACTTTCGCCTGCTGGACGGCAACCGCCATCTCGGCGGCCTGTTTCTGTTTTGCGGCTGCAAGTGTTGCCGCTTCGGCAGCGTCTCTTTGTTGTTTGGCCAAGCCCTTTGTGGCTTCCGCAACATCTTTCGTTGAGAGACTGATGCCGTCCCAGAGCTTCACGGCTTTTCCCAGTACTTCACCTGCTGCCTCGTACATAGCGTTTGCATCCTGATTAAGCTGCTTAGCTTCCTCAAAACGGCCCACTACAAACAGGATGCCCGCGCCCATTTTCATAAAGCCTGTTGCAGCCACCATAGCAGCGGTGGCAGTCATGTACAGGCCCACTCCTATGCCCTCTATGGCAATTAGTAAACCTTTGCCGACCGTCTCCTTCAGCTCGGTCACCTGAGTCATGAACTGCTGGATTTTATCAGAGGCATTCAGGGCAATATCGCCCATGGCCTTCATCTGCCGCTGGCCTTCAGCAATTGTGGCGTTTGCGAGGGCCTGGGATTGCTGCTGCTCCGTCAGTGCGTCCTTTGAGACGCCGAGTACCTTCGCGTAATCCTCAAACGCCTTATTGTTGTCGATTACAATTCCATAAAGTTTTAATGCCCTTGTTGTCTGATTTGCCACGGCGTTTGTTATGCCGTCAAAGGCGGCTGCTATGTCCGTACCGGCAACTCTTGCAGAAGAGCGGGAGACCTCAAGGAGGTTGACTATCTGGTCGGCGCTCAGACCCTGCTGAAGTGCCTTGACCGCCCGCTGCATGAGTGCGGATTCATCTATCATGCCGGCTGAGACTTCCTTCATCTTGGCAAGTAGGTTGCTGCCTTCCACGTCATAGGATGCGGTCACGCTCTTAAAGGACTCTTCCGCCTGAAGGGCTGCGGCGCCGAGCTTTGCCCAGTCAGCGGCTTTCTCGATAGCCATCCATCCTGCGACTATAGCGGCTGAAACAGCCATCCAATGTTCCTTTAATGACGAGAAGGTCTGTGTGAGAGACAACGTAGAATCATTGACCTTTTTGGCAGACGTCGGGACCTGCTCCATGTTATCTTGCAGCTTTTTAATTGCTTCTGAAGCGAGGTCTTTGGCCTGAATGAGGATCTGGACTATATTTTCATTTGCCATGGTCTTTTAACGGGTCCTCCACGCCGAGTTTCTTGCGGGGCATTAGGCGGGCGGCATATTTCTCTATATTTTTATGACTGCATTGAGCTGCAAGGAACATATCCCAAATCAAGTTCGTCCTTTCTATTTTTCTGAGCTTGACGGCGCTTTCTGTAAAGAGTTTGATCTCTCCGGTTGTATATCCTTTGATTTCTGTCCAGCTATGGCCTGCGCCAATGAGGATTTGAATGGAATCTGTAAGAGTGAACTGAATCGCCCCGTCAGGGCTTTGAGATTTTTTTTTGCGCGCTCATTATCGACATTTTGACGGATAATGATTTCCAGCAATGCGCAGCCGTCGGAAAAATCTATCGACTCGGTAAACCACTCCTTAGGTTTGCCCAGGACAAGCGACATAAGGTTGACTACTTCCTCAAAGGCAACCTTGAAAATAGCAACTGTGTCAATCGAAGAGTCCTTGTTTAACAGAGTGGCGACATTGAGGCCGGAGCCGGTGATCCGCTGCATGATGGCGGATATCGCGTCGACGTAATCTATTGTTTTGCCAAAAGGGATAGGGCTCACGATAATTTTTTCACCCGATACGGTTGTGTACTTTTCACCCGGCAGCAGTTTTTTTAATTCGCTCATAAATTCCTTTCCGTAAAGTCTGTCCTCATCGTCTTCTTAGTTTTCTTCCGGAACTAACAGGTTCTTCTTCCGGCAGTCAACACACTCTTTCCCTTTGTCATCGGTCTGAGAACCTTCGTCATCGTCAGGGATGAGCAGATTCTTCTTCCGGCAGTCGACAGGAGATCCTTGAGAGCCTTCTTTAATTTGATCTGAGGTATTCATAAAGGTTTTTATCGTTGCACCCGGCTGTGCTCCCAGCCATACGATTGATCCTTCAAGTGCCTCACCGGGTGGTACATATTCCCAATAAAGAATCTGCTCGTATTGACCCTTAATAGGTATCAACTCCGATGCCCGAAAGCCGATAGAGACATGACGATATATACCGGCAATTATATTCTTTATCATTTCAGCGTTTATTTCTGATCGGACCATATAAATCCATCCCCAGAGGACCTTGACCAAATGAATGTTATCAGGTAAACTTGCCGCTTCATTGGTCAAAACTGTGAATTGTGCCGGATTCATCTCTTCGGTTATTGAATCAAAAAAGAGGCCACTCGGCAACTTTTGCTTATTATGACCATCAAGTAAAGATTTCCCTGGAAGTGTTTTAGAAAAGTCATCAAGCAACTTCTCGGGAAACCGCTCATGATCTCGGTCGATCATATTGTGTGCAAGTAAAAACCGTGCAACAAAAACCTCGCCCGGAGACAATGGCGTAAGGGCAAACCGATTTATTTTTTCAAGTTGATCAGTTTCTACCGATTTCAATTTTGCCTCCTGCCGCCTCTTCATCGTCGGGAATAAGCGGATTTTTGAATTTATAATTATGCTGTCCTGCAGTCATAATCATCTCACCTTTTGCATTGAAGATGGCCGTTTTTGTGACTTTGTGTATGATTTCCCCTTTTTTAAGGGCTTGCCTCTTTTGTGCTTTTTCTTTTTCTATCTCCATTTTCATACTCCTTTTTTTTAAGCTTTTAATTTTCTCTGTAAATATTTTATTCCCTCATTTTACCGTCAACCGCCTGTATGATACAGGTGATTGAATGCTTTTTTTTACTTTTATAAGTCTTTGAAATTTTCTTCACAAAACCTTTTTTACTCATATCCCTCCTTCTTTTTACAACCCTGATTCTCTATGAAAAATTGAATTTCCTTATGGAAATTCCTCTCAAATTCTTTCACAATATCGGATAACCTCTGCAACCTTTCATTTAAATCCGGCAGAAAATTATTAGATACAACATTCTTTTTTCTTGGAATTCTGGCCGCATCACGCCGTTGCTGGAGAGCTTCCAGTGATAATGTATAAGTCTTCCGTTTTTTGTTAAAAATGAACAAGCTGTCGAATTCATCCCGAGGGCATTTTTCTAATAATGAAATAATATTTTGAAGCTCGGGATCCGCACTGCGGCATATTTCATCTAATTCCGCTGCCGTGATATGGATTGCCTCTTTTTTCCGTTTATTTCCGATACATAATACTCGTTTCATAGTTTTAGCATAGTAAATAGTTATGGCATAGTCTGGCAGGGATGCCAAACAAGACAACACATTACATAAGATATTTATAGCAGAAAATTATTGCGTAGTCTGGCAGGGAGAAAATCCGTCAATTCCGTTGGTTTCCCAGTCCCCTTCCTTTTTGAAAACTAAGAACACCGGGACTAAAAAACTTTGACCTATGACCTTATAAAAACCCCTTAGAATAGCCCTACAATTTATAGATAGTAACAGGTAGATGACATTTTTTGTCACTTGAAAGTTTTCGATGAGGGGGTGGGCCTGCGGCCCTCGATCACAATCTAAACCATCACTCAATCCAAATCGAACCACACTTTTCTTTAAATCTTTATACTATAACGTATTGATTAATTTTGATTTTATAATTTTAAAAAATCCCTTTACCACACTTTTTATAATTATGTGCAGTAACCCATTTCGCTTTTTTGGCTTCCCTCCAAGCCACCTGAGACAAAACCAACAATCGACAGCCAACACAGGAAAGCCTCTTAACCTTAACCAGTAACCCTTTCCCTTTCTTATATACAATCTTATTAATGACTATAGACAATCTATTTTTTTGACAGTTAACAGGAGAAGCAATGCCAAAAATGAACCTAAATAGAGCAAGAAAGGAAAGGTTAGGACTCACTTCATCAATATAATGACCTATTTACTGGGTGGATTTATCCTTGCAGGACAAATCAAATCGAAATCAACGGAATATACAGATAGGCTGGAACGGACATGATGTCCGTTCCAGAATGCGCTTGAGAGTTCATATCCTGGCAACTCGCTGCATTTCTTCTTTATTCGGACAACAATAAACCATTGTTGCATTCAACGATTTATGCCGTAACTGTCTATTTGCAAATAATAAAGCTTTCTGGCGTTCTTCGTCAGATAGAAACCGAACATCCGACATTATTCTTTGCCCTTTGGTATGCCTTAAGCAATGCGGAGTAAACCGGGGAATATTCGCCAACACACACCATTTACTCATAATATCATTGAATGACCTTGGAGAGAGCCTGTGCCCTTTCCTGGAAACAAACAAAGGCGCCTCCATGTCCATACTCTCTTTCCATAACCGCTTTAGCTTGAAAAATCTCTTAAAAATATCCTGGATCTCCACAGATAAATATACCTCTCCAACCGCTCCCTTTTCAGCAATCCGTTCATTGACATCGATCTTGCTCTTATTTATAACATCTCCGACGTTAAGCGCTACTGCCTCACCACGTCGCAGCCCAGTTGCTCTGCAGAGCTTCAAGAGGACAAAATCCCGCTCTCCTTGCTTGTCTTTTCGATTTTTCAGTAAATTAAATAGCAATTTTTCTTCAGCTTCAGTCAGATAATTAACCCCTGCCTTTGTCCTGATATTTTTAATTTCGACCATCATATGGCCTCCTTTTTTATCTGCTTGCTTTTTGCTCGCATCATGCGAGCATTTTTTGATACTTTATGGGCATCTATGATACTATAATAGCTTCGTAACCTTCTGATTTTAATGTAATCGTTATTTGCCGGTGTGGTGGAATTGGCAGACGCGCCGGACTCAAAATCCGGTGGGGGCAACTCCGTGTGGGTTCAACTCCCACCACCGGCACCAAAAATTTACTTTAATTTCAGAAAGTTACGTTGTTAGTAGATCAAAAATGACTGTCCTCAGACTGGCCTCGAACTTTTATCAAGCTTTTTGAGTAGTTAGATTAAGCTATTGAGACTAAATCTTCATTAGGTACTCGTGAATAATAGTATGAAATCTTATCACGCAATTCAGATCTTGTGTCTATTGTCAGTTGAAGACGTTTGACGTCTATAGGAGCATCTCTGGGACTATTAATTTTGTCGCAATGCACTCTAAAAGTATATCTAAAATCAATCATGTAATATCTTGTAGAAATATTGCCTTCCCTTCGAGAAATTGTATATTCATGAAAGAAATCATGCTTCTCATAAATAAAGCATTCTAAAGAAACATATCCTGGTGCCGATCTCAATCTGCCGGCTTTTTCTTCAGGTTCCATACTTTCCCAAGCCGATGGAGGCAAACTATGTTCAGGAGCGACTGGACGATTAATTCTGGTCAGGTCGTCTACAAAAAATGGATTATTGAAGAAAGTTCCTCTTAGCTTTATTAGTGGAGTGAGGGAAATAACTTTATCCCTAATTGAGCAACATGGAGATAATATTACAAAAAAGGGTTGGGATGAAATCTCTATTTGATATGTATAATTGTGTGTAGATATGGTAGGGTCATCGATGTTTGGTGTGCAAGATATAAAACCTTGAACTATATCACCGAAACGAAGGGCTCTATCAATACTAGTTGTCTCATAAAACATGCTATTCTATATCAGCCTCACCATAATATTTATCAACATCGAGAAGTTTGAATGAAGCTTTTTTTTGTAGATGGGTAAGAAAACTTTTATTAAGTTTAATTTCAGAAATACCAATGAACTTTCCATCGGAAGAAAGCTCGACTTCGATTTCATATCTATCAAATGGATAGATTATTGACTTTCTGTTTTTAAGATCATGTTCACCAGTTATACTATCACTTTCTATAGTCATTGTTATTCACCTCTCATATATCTATAAACGGGTTCTTTGATTGTAAGTTCATACTCTTGGGAAATAATATCATGTAACTTATCTGTCGTTGTTAATACCTCTGTCGCAGTAGTGTTATTAGCAAATGCATCAAAATCGAGAATTAGGATGTATTTATCCTCAACTTGCTTAAGAGATTCAACATAACGAATAAAACAATCATCTCTTGAAACAATAGCTACGAATTTCATTGATTGAGCTTCTTCGATTTTAAAGCGTGATAACGGAAAGGTGGAGTTATAATAAGTTTGAAAAGTAATAGTCTCTTTCTCTGGAACTGGGCAATGATCAATATAGCGCAAGCCAATTCTTGTCACGGAGGGAATTTTTGTGATTTCAAAGAATCTATCCAGAACAAACTCTATAAAATCTCTGAATTTATGGTCAGAAGAAGGATTTTTATATGTTTTATGAATAGTTGATGTTATGTCTAATGTATCGCTCTGTACGCTAAGTTTATACCCTTTTGGAGAAGAAAACTGCCAAATCTTCCTTGCCATATCGGGGTTTTGATCCAGAATATTTTCCATTTTAGTCTCTGGTCCGATATCAGCAAATAAGAGCTGTTTTTTAAAAAGGAGGGCTGATTCCGGGAACTTATCCATTATTTTTAATTGAAAGTCGCCTATTTTATCTTCAATAAAGAAAAGATTGGGGAATCTAATTTGAAAAATTACTTGCTTGACAGTTGGATTTGTAAAAACTTCTGTTATAGACATGGATGGTCACTCCAAAATGTATTTAATTGCATACTATTGTCCTGAGTATAATAAAAAACTGACATTTTTGGAAGAATAATCTGCAAAAATTCTGCAATGACGAAAAGGGGGTCACCAACGGAGTCAGGTCTCAATGGTGACTCCAAGAGGCGTTGGCTTTAGGAAAAATCAAACTTCTAATATAAAGCAATTAGGAGACTCGATCCCATTTGTACCGGCATGAGCCTTGCTTTTTCCATTACAGGCGCCGAAGGCAACCTTTGTCTTACTCCCACTTCTAATGCCCTGAGTAGCGGAGCCGTCTTTTAGGAAGGGCGTACAACCTCTGCTTTAAATATCTAATAAATACACTCCTCTTTTACTGAAATCTATCTAACTGATCGTTTTCCCTTAATATTGATAAAAAGGAAAGCTGAAAGCGGAAAAGCTGTCGCTTTCGGTTTCAGCTTTCCTTCCGTTTTCCGGTAAAATAAAATAAAAGAATTACAGATTGTAGACTATGTTCCGGGGAAAGAATTCTTACCGGGAATGAAAAAGGCGTTAGGAGAGTAACCAGGGAATGAAGCTAAAGAAAATACTCATCTTGATCATTATTGCCGGCTTAATTGTGGCGGTAAAGTTTTTTCATATCGACCGGTATCTCACTCTTTCGTTTTTAAAGGGATCGCTGGATTCGCTCAAGTCCCTTTATGAAAGCCACAGAATAATGGTAATTACCGGTTATTTTATCATCTATGTTCTCACAACCTCTCTTTCCCTGCCCGGCGCTTCTCCATTAGGTATTGCCGGAGGCGCATTGTTCGGGTTTTGGACAGCAACAATCGTGGTCTCTTTCGCAAGCACTATTGGCGCCACATTGGCATGCCTTGTTTCACGGTTTCTTTTAAGGGACTGGATACAGAACAAATTCGGTGACAGGATTAAGAAGGTAAACGAGGGGATTGAAAAAGAAGGGGCATTTTATCTGTTCACCCTGCGCTTAATTCCGGTATTCCCTTTCTGGCTGATCAACCTTGCTATGGGGCTAACAAAAATGTCCCTTTTCAAATTCTATTGGGTGTCACAGATAGGAATGCTTCCCGGAACCATGGTGTTTGTGAATGCCGGAAAAGAACTGGCGAAGATCGAGTCTGTCAAAGGTATTCTCTCCCCGGGTCTGATCATTTCGTTTACACTCATCGGAATCTTTCCCATTATGGTAAAGAAACTGATAGCTTTATACCATTCCAGAAGGCAAAAGTCCGCCGGTAATTATTAAGATGATGAGCAAGATTAATATATTTGATAGATACGCTAAAGAGTATGATACATGGTTTGATACTAATTTATGGGTGTATCAATCAGAAGTACAGGCGGTAAAAAGGTTTGTGCCTCAAAATAGTAAGGGCGTTGAAATAGGAGTTGGTACAGGTCGGTTTTCAGTTCCCTTCGGTATAACAGTCGGCGTTGAACCTTCAGGAACAATGGCTGAAATTGCAAAAAGCAGAGGAATCACGGTATATGATTCAAAAGCGGAAAATCTTCCATTCGATGATCAGGCATTTGATTTTGCTTTAATGGTCACAACAATCTGCTTTCTTGAGGACCCATTACAAACATTAAAAGAAATCAGGAGAATTCTTCGCCCTGCCGGAAAGATAATCATCGGTATGCTTGATAAAGACAGTCCTCCTGGTAGGGAATATGACTCTAAAAAGAAGAGCAGCAAGTTTTATCAGTATGCAGAATTTTATTCAGTCAAACAGGTTCTGGAATGGCTGAAGATAGCGGGATACAATCATATTCATGTCCTCCAGACAATTTTTAAAAAACCGGACGAAATAACCGCTTTAGAGCCGGTAAGAGAAGGACACGGAGAGGGATTATTCGTTGTAATATCTGCAGTGCTCCCACCACCGGCACCATTTATCATCATGTAAAAGTGTAAAGTAAAATTACAGCTATATCAAGAAATTGCACAAATGTTAACTTTTGCTGATTAGCCGAGTTGGGGAATCAGTAAAGGTCTCAGGCCAAAAGGTTCAGCCGGTAGGTGCTCCATTTTTTGCAATTAGAACATCTCCCCGACCACTCGGAAGAGATATATCCGCAGTCTTCACAGACATATGACAGGCTGAAGGCGCATTCATGGGACTCCAATGCCCTCTTGAATTCATGCACGGCCCTGTCTATCTGGTTCCGCTTCATATAGAGGTTGCCCATAAGCTGATGCATTGCCGGATTGGCGGTGCCGGCTATATCAATGGAGGTCATGGTCTCAAAGGCGTCATCGATCATTTCAAGCCTGAAATAAAGTCTTCCCAAAAAAAACTTGATGAGCGGGTCCTGGGGATTTCTTGATATTTTGTTTTTATATATTCTTATAAGTCTGAGGGGCTCGCCTACGCTTATCAGCATGTCTTCAAGCCTCAGGAGAACGATCATGGACGAGGTCTGTTCATAGGCTTTTTCCAGCAGATTTATAGCTTCTTCCGCTTCGCCTTCCTGTAAAAGCACTTCTGCAAGCCCGAGGTTTGCAGGGATTAAATCCTTTTCTAATCTCAGGACGGTCCTGAAAGCCTTTTTGGCCTTTTCAAGGTCTCCGTTTTCGAGGCTGTATCTGCCATACTCATATTTATAGCCTACAAGGTTTTGCCTCTCCCGTATTTTGTCCTTTTCAGTATGTTCATTCTTCAGGATTGTCTTTTGAGCAAGGACAAGATCGTCCCACTTTTCCTGTTTTTCGAAGATGTCCCTCTTTTTATATAAAGCGGTAAGGTTTTCATCGTCCAGGTCGAGGATTTCCTCAATATACCTGAGGGCGTCGGCAAGCCTGCCGGTCTTTTCCATGAGACCTTCAAGGGACAAAAGCACATCGATATTCCTCGGATTCAGGTCTCTTGCCTGCTGATAATACTCACGGGCCTTTTGATAATCTTCCTCCGACGCCGCGATATCTCCGAGTTGCAATAACGCATTAAGATGCTCGGGGTCTTCTTTTAGTATCTCTTTTAGCAGATCTCTTGCCTGGGTCCTGTTATGATGCGCAAAGATATAGTTCAATGCCTTTGAGTACAAGTCCTGGATCTTTGCATCCTTTTTCTGCTTTTTCTGATACTGATAGGAATCCACATATCTTTTTGTGTCTCTTACGATAAAAAATAAAAGCATGGCAAAGGCGCCTGCAGCAATTGAAATCAGGATAAGAGCTATGGCAGGGGTTTCATATGCCTGGCCGAAAGGCACCTTGACCACCGTAATGTTTTGATTGAAAATGGCAA
>Ga0315286_10002295_pt1 | contig 17826 bp, 22 predicted proteins | sample YL17G10_0_MG_FD_205038 | JGI IMG/M metagenome (GOLD analysis project Ga0315286, IMG submission 205038) | Sediment microbial communities from Yellowstone Lake, YNP, Wyoming, USA - YL17G10_0 | ecosystem: Environmental > Aquatic > Freshwater > Lake > Sediment | place: USA: Wyoming | collected...
AAGTAGGGCCGGCACGCGACTTTGACGTGGCCCTGACAGGATATAGACAGCACCTTGACACCAGGTGCCCGCATGTGCTACAATCATGCGTGAAGGAATCCGAGAGGATGAGAGCCATGGTTGAGATCACGTTACAGGTACCCGAGGAACTGGCCGAACGATTGCTGCCGGTACGCGAGTTCCTGCCGGAGATCTTAGATTGGATTGCAGCACCGCCGACCTATGGCGATGTGCGCCTATTCCGAGGTCCTCGGTCTCCTCGCGGCTGCCCCAACCCCGGCCGGGATTCTGACCTTCCGCCTGTCGCCGGGCGTCCAGAACGACACCCGCCGCCTGTTGGGCAAGCACAAAGATGGTTCGACGACGCCAGAGGAGGAGAGTGAGCTGGACAGAATCGGCGACCTGGAGCACATCTTGATCGCGCTCAAGGCTCGCGCCCGCCAGCAGTTGGATCAAGTCAGCGAGCAGTAACCTACCTATCGACTGCCTTGCGTCGCCTCGTCTCCGAGCGCGCGAGCCATCGCTGCGAGTACTGCCACCTGCCGTCGGAGTTTGCCGCCTTTCCCCACGAGCCCGATCACAACCTGCCCCTGAAGCATGGGGGCGCCACAAACTGATCTTGAATGCTTTGTGCCTTCGTGGTAGACCCTCAAGGAGATATGAGCATGATTTTGCTACTGGAAGAACTCGGTTGGCCCGACGTTCTGGAGTACTTGCAGCATGACGACCGGCTGATGCTGGTGGTGGGCAGCACCGAGCAGCATGGCCGGCACCTGGGCTTTGGCAGCGACGTGTGCGTCCCGTGGGAGATCGGCCGACGGCTGAGCGAGCGCACGGGCGTGCTGCTGGCCCCGCCGCTGAACTATGGCATGTCGCTGCACCACCTGGGCTTCCCCGGCAGCCTGAGCCTGCGCCCCTCCACCCTGGCGTCGGTGATCCAGGACTTGCTGGAGAGCGCCTACGAGCACGGCTTCCGGCACGTGCTCCTCCTGAACGGGCACGGCGGCAATACGGCCGCCATCCAGACGGCGCTGGCCGAGGTACTATACGAGTTGACCGACCTGGAGGTGCGGCTGGGGAGCTGGTGGACGGAGCCGGCGGCCAAGTCCGTGCTCGACGGCGCCTTTGGCGACGAGCTTCCAGGGCATTCGGATGCCGGCGAGACCTCGGTGGTGCTTGCGGTGCGGCCCGACACGGTGCGCTTGGAGCGGGCGCACTACAGCCCGGGCGCTCCCAAGGTATCGTTCCTCACGCGCCAGGCGTTCTACGAGCACTACCCCCACGGAGTGATCGGCGCCGACCCGCGCAGGGCTTCGGCCGAGGTGGGCGAGCAGGCCCTGGCCGCGGCGGTGGAGGCATACGCCGGGGTCCTGGACGCGTGGAAGGCGGGTTAGCCACGACGACCACATCATGCTCTTCGACGAGCCGACGTCGGCGCTGGATCCGGAGATGATCAAGGAAGTGCTGGACGTGATGCGCGAGCTGGCCCGGTCGGGCATCACCATGATCGTCGTGACCCACGAGATGGGCTTTGCCCGGGAGGTGGCCGACCGCATCGTCTTTTTCGACGAGGGACAGATCGTCGAGCAGGCGCCGCCGGCTGAGTTTTTTGCCAACCCCAAGTCAGAGCGAACCAAGCTGTTCCTGAGCCAGATTCTCACGCACTAGCCACGAATCAGCCACGAATTGCACGAAGGGTCTCACCAGGGCACGAGGGTCAAAAGCCAGACCCTCCCGTGCCCTTGGTGTCTTGGTGCCTTTGTGGTAGACTTGCGCCCGCGGAAAACCGCAGGGACACCAAGGCACAAAGGCTAACGTGAAGCTAAGTCTATCGACGGGAACCCTCTACCTCTACCCACTGCGCACCGTGATGCGCTGGGCACGGGAGACCGGGTTCGACGGCGTGGAGTTGAACATCAACCCCGAGGCGATCGTGCGCGGGGGGCGGGCGCTGCGGAACATGGCCGAGGAGGAAGGCACGCGCATCCTTACCGTCCATCCCTGCCTGATGCCCATTCCCGGCTGGCAGGAGCCGCACGGCGGCCTGGCCCACACCATCGCGCTGGCCCAGGGCGCAGGGGCGAGCCTTGTGGTGCTGCACGTCCCCCACTCGGAGAGCATGGGCGAAGGCCAGGGGCGCGCTTTTCGGGCGCGGATCGAGGAATGGATGCCGCGTCTGGCCGGCAGTGGGCTACGGCTGGCCGTCGAGAACAAGGCCATCCGCAATGAGGCCGAACTGCGCTATGCGCTGGCCCCTCTGCACAAGCTCAGGGCATTTGCCGACCAGTACGACCTGCCTCTGGTTCTGGATACGTGCCACGCGGGCTCGGCCGGCGAGGATCTTCTGGGCGCCCTGCGGGTGTTTGACGGGCGGCTGGCCAACGTCCACCTCAGCGACATGGGCCGGCCCCTGCCCGTGCCGCTGCCCTCCGTGCGGAGATCGCTCCAGGAGCACCGCTTCCCAGGGGCTGGGCTATTGCCGCTGGAGGCGTTTCTGCAGCGCCTGGGCAGCAGCACCTTCGCCGGCCCGCTCACCCTCGAGGTGAACCCCGCGGCCATGCGCTTCTGGTGGCCACCGGCGGCGCGGCGGCGACTGGTTCGCGCCGCCCGATGGATGAGGGACGTGGCAAACGGCGAGCGTCAGGCGTCAGACGCCAACCGTGAAACGTGAAACGTCAACGGTAGGTCCTATGGCTCCGCTGAGCCGGCAGGGGCCGGCGGCTCTGGCTCGGGCAGGTGTGCCCGGCCGAGCGACAGCTTGTTAACGTGGCGGCAGCGCGGGCACTCTGTCGCATAGTGCGTTGGCTTGGCGGTGACCCCCTGGGCCGCCAGGGCGTTGGACACAAACTGCTCCGTAAGCGTGAACGGATTGCCACAGCGATAGCATCTGGCTTTGATCATGGTTTCCTCCAAAGTTTAAGGGCGTTGGGCCGCGCATCAGACCCCTACCCTATGCTCCCCTGCTCCCTGCCCCTCTGCTCCCTGCCCCTCTGCTCCCTGCTCCCCTCCTCCCTGCTCCCCTTGCTCCCCTGCTCCCCTGATCCCCAGCTCCCTGCTCCGGGCTCCCGGCTCCCTTGTACCTCGGCGCGAGAAGCGATATAGATCCCGGTCAAGATCAGGATTCCTCCCACCAGCGTGGAGAGGATGACGTCTTCACCCAGGAGCAGGAAAGCCAGGATGCCAGAGCCGATGGGCTCGGCCAGGGTGATGATGGCCACAAAGGTGGCCGATAGGTGGCGCAGGGCCCAGTTCAGCGTCGAATGGCCGACGAGCTGCGGAAACAGGCCCAGCGCCAGTAACCAGCCATACGCCGGCAGGCGGAAGCCGAGCATGGGCTGGCGCGCTACGGCCACGATGGCCAGCATGGTGACCATCGCCGCGCCATAGACGACGGCGATGTATACCGCCAGCGAGCGCCGGGCGCGCACCTTCCGCCCGATCATCAGATAGGCCGCCATGAGAACGCCGCCGGCCAGCGCCAGCAGGTCACCCGCGAGCTTGTCCTGGCCACGGCCCAGGTCACCCCAACTGATGGCCACGCTGCCCACCGCAGCCAGCAGGATGCCCAGGAACGTCGCGCGGCTGGGCCTCTCGTGCAAAAAGAGCCACGAGCCCAGCGCCACGAACAGCGGTCCCATGGACACCAACACCACCGAGCTGGCGACCGACGTCAGGCCCAGCGAGGCGATCCAGGTGGCAAAGTGCAGCCCCAGAGTGACGCCCGCCGCCGCCAGCAGCCCCCACTCCCGCCGCGAGACGCCGCGGAGCTCGTCGCGGTGGGTGAGCCAGGCGTAGGGCAGCAGCACCGCCGAGGCAATGACCAGCCTCCAGGCAGCGATCGACAGCGACGGCACGCCTTGGGCCTGGGCCATGCGGACGATGGTCGCGGCCGACGAGATGGCGACGATGCCCGCGCTCAGGCTGAGCGCGAGACGGGCGCGAGAGACCGGCACCCCTGGCTCCTCTCCTGCACTGCTCCTTCGTACCTCTGTGTCCCGGCGGGAGCCCACCGGCACTTACGGGGCAGGTCGCGACCGCGTGGCGAGCGGCAGATAGGCCGGCACCGCCCCCCTTATCGCCGTACCCAGGCTCAGCTCGTCCAGCACCACCCCGCCCGGCCCCGCTCCCGGCCCCAGGCGCCACTCCACCCGCAACGTCAGCGCCGGCCCCATCCCCTGCGGCACGTCCCACCAGGCATGCACCCAGCCGCTCTCGGTCAGCGGCAGCGTGTGGGTCGCGGTCAGCACGCCATCGCTCAAAGTCACGGCCACCCGGTCATCCGCAGGGTCCAACGTTTCGGACCGGTATAAAAGCGACAGGGTCTGGGCGGCCGCGCTGCCGGGCGGGTCCACGTCCTGCGCCAGCACGCTGGTCACCCCACCCAGCCGCACCGCCCAATCGCCGGTGTGCGACCCGGCAACCAGCGCAGGGAGCGTCTGGCCCGACAGATGCCACGCACTCAGGTCGCCCGCCTCCAGGCCGCCATCGGCGATGCGGTCGCCGGCCGGGGGCAGGAACAGCGTCGGCGGCGACCCCGGCTCGGGCACCAGCACGTCCTTCATCGGCGGCAGAGGGCCAAAGTTGGGCTGCCAGGCCAGCAGGCTGTAGTTGCCCCCCTCGTTCAGGTACAGGGTGAACTCGCCGCCGGGCCCGGTCAGGGCCGGGTCGCCGGACACCGGCAGCGCAGAAACCCGCGCTACCGGCACGGGCTGGTCGCGGTGGCCCAACACCCGCCCCGGGAGGGCGTAGCCGTTCACAGAGGGGGCGTGTCCGTCGCCGTTTGGCTGCCAGGCCTGACTGCGCACGGCTCCCTTCCCGGATCCTGCCATCAACGCCACCAGGATGGTGACCGTTGCGGCGATTCCGACCAAGCGAGAGACCTGGCGCATGAGGCTCCTCCCCCCTCGATCAAGACTTCCAAAGTCGCCCGGACTTGAAGGCTGCTGGCTAGACCTTGACCACTTCGATGACAACCTTCTCGTCCGCCACCGTGACCAGCAGGTAGTGGTAAAAGGCGTTGGCATGCCCGTCCCGGTACAGGGGCGCGCCGCCGCCGCCGGTGTAGACGTACAGCACGCCGTTCCTTTCTGCCTGGGCATAGGCGTGGATGTGGCCGGCAAACACGGCCTTGACTCCTTGCTCCTGCATGATCGCCAAGAACGCGTCGTTGCCATAGGCCATGATGTGGTCGGTGCCGTCGGGGTCAAAGGCCGGATGGTGCAGCACGACGATTTTGAACGCTTGGGAAGCCTGGCTCAGGTCTTGTCGCAGCCAGGCCAACTCCTGGGCATTGAGTCCCCCGTTATGGCTGTCGACCAGGGCAATGTGCACCGGCCCAAAGCTCAGGGAATAGTGGCTGCCCGGCGCACCGCTGTACTTCAGGTAGCCGTCCAGCTTGCCGGCCCTGGCATCGTGGTTGCCCGGCACGGGGTAAAAGGGCAGCGGAAAGCCGGCCATGGTTTGCCGGAACGCCTTCCATTCCCCGTCGCTGCCCTGGCTGACCATGTCGCCGGTGTGGATCACGAACTGGCTGCCGCTGCGCCGGACGGCCTGCAACACCTGGGCATAGACCTTGGGGTTATCGCGGCTGTCGCCCAGGACGGCAAAGGTCAACGCGGGATTGGCGGCCGCGGGGGTGGTGGTCGGCGTCACAGTCAGCGTGGGCGTGATCGTCGGTGTGGCGGACGGCAGCTCCGGGCCGGCGACCGGTTGGGTGGGCTGGGGCGTGGGCGACGGAACCGCCGAAGGCGTGGGCGACGGCTCGCCGGGCGCTTCCGTGGGCGCAAGAGTAGGCCACGGCGTATAGACCTGCTCGGGCGTTGGCTCGGCCGGCGCCTGGACCAGGGCGACGACGAACAGGCTGATCACCATGCTGAGGATGAGGAACATGCTCAACACCCATAGCATCTTTTGGGTGGTCGTGTGTTTCTGTTGTTTGCGTTTGCTCACAGTCTGGACCTCCGCTTGCTTGCACGAGTATCTTACCATAGGGTGCCGGACTTGACAAACCGGCCAGGATCGCACAACCTGGAGCCTCTACCTTTGTTCCGCCAGGTAGGCAAACGCCCCGGCCCGGCGCAGCGCCGCCAGGGTCAGCGCGCCGAGCAGGCCGCCGAGCGCACCGAAGACGATGTAGCCGGCGCGCTCGACCAGTTGCCACAAGGGGGCATCGCGGGTGGAGAGGCCGTCGAGCCACACCGTCCCCTCCAGCGTGCCGTGGTGCAGGTGGGGGATCAGGCCGGTGAGGATGCGCACCAGCGTGCTCTTGCAACAGCCCGACGGTCCGCTGCTGAGCAGGCGCTCCCCCGACCCGACGGCCGGCGAGAGCGGGGCCGGGCCGGGGTTGTTCTGGGGATAGCGATAGGCCACCCTGTCGGCCAGGAGCGAGGGCCAGGCAGGGCTGGTCATGGTCGCCTGACTGGCATGCGGAGAGTTGAGTGATCAGCCGTAGGTACGACTTGTCGTTCTTGGTCGCAAGCGGGAGACTAAAGTCGCTACTACGAGCGTGACGCCGGCGAGCGACAGAAGTCGCTGCCACGAATGCACTGCACTCAATCGAGCTTGAGCGGTCGCCGGCGGTCGCCGTCCCTCTCGACCACCGCCACGGGGCGGCCGCCGCGTCGCGCGGGCCGCAACTGGTCCGTCTGCACCGGCGCATCGCTCACCAGCGGGTCGTCGAGCGTCGGGATCGCGGCCACGCCCGCCCCCGGAGCGCACGGACCGGCAGCAACCCCGACCCTTCGGATTGCTCCACGCCGGTGAGCTACGATGCTACGAAGAGGGACTTGACGGTCTGCCGCTTTGGTAGTGTACTCGCTACCAGACGGGAGGCATGCGGCAAGAGCCATGCTTGGACCACAACGCATGAGCTTTGACGAACTGAGCGAGCAGTTGCGCGCCTACAAGCGCAAATACGGGTACTCAACCATCGAGTTCTACCGCCGTTTCCGGGGCGGTGAACTGGGTGGTGACGACGATCTGCTGATGTGGGCCGGCTTGCACCACCTCTACCTGACGTCGCTCCCCTTGCGCCAGTTCATGCAAGGGGAACTGGTACCAGCGTGATCGTCGACGACTACTTCACAAGTTTGCACCACGAGCACCCAACGGCATGCATCAGCCGCGGATGACCGGAGGTCACTACAGCGCCCGCATGCGATTGTTCTTCGGGTTGTGCTCGACCTCTGCCAGCCCGAGCGCCTCCAGCAGGGGCGGCACGTACATCCCGAACCGGCCGCGCAGGCCTTTCTTCAACCCGTACCAACCGCCCACCGGGTTGTCTGGCGACCGCCCCCACGCTTCCACGGTCCCCTCGGCAGCCGGCTTTTGTTCATCCGCGCTGCCGAGCGGCATCCAATCGCCATGCGCCTTGAGCATCGCGTGCAGCTCCTCGATGCAGCGCAGGTGGTAGCGCAGCTCGGTCTTGCCGACCCGGCACACCAGGGCCGGCGGATCCGCGCTCTCGTCGCGATGCATTTGGAACTCGGACGACCCGCTTGGGGTCTTTAGGAGCCACGGGTCCTCCCGTGTCCCCGAGCCGACAACGCTTTCCTTCGCCATTTTTCGTCTCCTTGCAGGTGTCGCTGACATTGATTGGTTCTCGACCGGCTGATTCCCGGTATCTCACCCGCCACTTAACGGCCTGCTCCAGCGGGGGGGGTTGGGCGGCTCGCGATCCACGAGCAGCCATCGGTTGCACAGGCTTCACGCGATTTGGCTGCCCCCGGGCTGCGGCTGTCTTGTCACGCCGAAGGCACTTCTTACGCCAGGTCTTCTATCCGCACCCCGTTCCCTTCATTCAGGCTTTTCCTTGCTCCGGCCACTCGCGCGAGAAACCGCGGGTCATTCTCCAGTCTGTCGTCAAACCAGTCATCTTCTATGCTTAAGCCCACCAGCACTCCTGCCGGCTTCCCGTGCCGCGTGATGATCACTTCCTGTCTTTCTGCTACGTGCAGATACTCGGAAGGCCGGTCCTTCACTTCTGACAACTTGACCCTTATCATTCTGCCTCTCCCATTTCCTCAAGCCAGGTGACAGCCTGTGACTTGGAAACGTCAACCGAATCTGCGTGAATCAGCGTTCATCTGCGTCCCAGGGTCGTGGCAGCCAATCCACTTATGGGCACCCATGTCCGGCGCGGCGTGGCGGAGGTGTAGACCGTACCCACCACCCCCAGCTCATCCTCGGCCCGCAGCAGGCCCTGCTAGCTGAGCCAGTTGAAGCTCAGGCCGTACACGGTCGCACCGTTCGTTACCAGGCCGACGTGCACCAGCGGTTGGCCGGCCGTCGCTTCCATGCCGGCCACGAAAGACAAAACGGCCATGCACAATACAGTCAAAACCAAAAACCATGCCCCAAGTCACGCCGTAGTCCCCTGGTTAGCAGGGAGGTTGTACGGGTGTTCATTGCTTCTGCTCCTTTCAGCAATCGTCCTTTTCACACGGCATGGTGCCGGTTCCGAGGATTGGCAGCCCAACTCGCCCGCTCCGACCTGCTGCGAGGGCTCACCGTTCTCTGTTCCGGTGGTGCTCTGGACGGGAACCGGGAGCGCGCCCTCTCCACGGTGAATAGTATGCCAGAGAAACCGCTTCCGGTCAAGGCGCCCGCAGGAACCGTGCAGGACCCCGTTTAGGTCACGCGCCGGCCCCTCGCTCGCGCCCGGTCGCGGACCCGGCGCCTCTTCACCGGCGCAGGGGGCCGCAGGCCACCGCAGGGCGCCTGCGGCGAGCAGAAGCAGGGGACCCAGGCGACTGTGACCCGGCCAACTCTTCTTAATATGATTGCTACTTGACAAATGCTACTAATGGGTGTATACTTGATTCAGCGCTGAGGTGTTGGGATGAGCCCGCGGTGCGGCACCCGCCCACCCCACGCCCCGACTTGTTCGGATCATGAGGGTTCACCCATGTCAGTTATTCGAGCTCTCGCCAATGGGATCGCCGCCGGTGTCGGCTCCCGGCTCATCAACGGCGGCCAGACGCTGATCTTTGTCGAGTTCGGCGGCCGCCTCTCGACTGTGGACCCCGCCACCGCTACCTACCGCGTCCTGGGCAGCGGCTACAGCCAGCCCGAGGACGTCGCCGTTGATGCCCAGGATCGCTTCGCATACGTCACCGAGCGGACCGGCAACCTGCTGCGCGTCGACCTCCAGGGGGCCGACCAGAGCCCTGCCGCCGCCAAGGTGGTGGCCAGCGGCCTGAGCGCGCCCCATCAGATCGCCCTCGACAAGGCCATCAACGCCGCCTGCGTCATCGAGTTTGCCGCAGGGGGCAACCTCCAGATCGTCAACCTGGCCAACGGCGCCTTTACCCGCGCCGCGACCGGCTTTCAGTCCGGCGTGGGCCTGCTGCTGTCCGCAGATGGCCGCATTGCCTACGTCAGCGAGAACTCGGGCCAGATCGTCGAGCACAACCTCGATACCGGCACGCGCACGCTGCTGGCCGCGGGGCTCACCGCCCGGTTCATGCTCAGTTGGCCGGACGAGGCCAGGACCGCCTTCCTCTTCCCCCAGCGCCAGCCCAGCAGCCGCCTGTTTATCCTCGACGTGACCGCCTCACCGCCCCAGGTCCGCCCGGTGAGCGGGCCGCTGGGTGCCAACCCGCCGAGCGCCGTGCTGGCCGGACAGTCCCTCCTGGTGTGCACCGGCAGCGACGTCCTCCTTTTGGACGCCAGCGGCGTGGGTTCGGCATTCGAGTCCTTCGAGGCCGAGCGCAACGTCTGCCGCGGCCGGGTTGTGCGCCTGTCCGATGGCCAGGGCGCCCGCGGCGATGTGCTGCTCATCCTCCAGGGCAAGGATGGCGCTGCCCGCGAACAGACCCTCGCCCGTCCGCTCAACGACGGCGTTTCCTGGGCGAGATGGGCATGTTCGGCCCCGGCCTGCGCGAGGAAGAGATCGTCACCGTGCAGGGTTGGTACCCCGGCGCCTTTGCCACCGCCGACTGCGAGAGCAAAATCGTCAGGATCTAGACCTTCGCCGGACGTGTCTGCGCACCACACCGCGGGGGTGGCGGCAACCCTCGGGGTCATGGAATTGCGCCCGTTCACAGATGCAGCCGTTCGATCACCGCGGCGCCGGTCGCGGCTCGGGGCTGCGACAGATTGGGCGTGGCTGCCCGCATCCACACCTGCCAAGGCAGTCGGGCAGCCGCCGGCAGCGCTCGAGTTGCCGATTACATACAATGCAGACAGGAGGTGCGTGTGAACGCAATCGACGTACTGAAGTACGGTCATCAAACGGTGCTGCGGGCCATCGACGGCCTGGCAGAAGCCGACTGGCACACGCCTGGTGTGGTTGGCGACTGGTCCATGAAGGACGTCATCGCCCATCTGGCCTCGTTCGAGCACGTGCTGCTGGACGTCCTCAACACGTTCCTCGAAGCTGGCCCAACCCCAAGCCTGACCGGGTGGCTGGGCGAGGATTTCAACGATACTGAGGTGCCCAAACGCAGGGACATGACGGTCGGCCAGGTGTTGGCAGAGTACACCGATACGCAGGCCGAGACCATGGTGCTGGCGGCACGCATCTCCGCCGAAACCTACCGCCTGGCCGGGGCCCTGCCCTGGTACGGAGCAGAATACGCGCTCGACGACTTTCTCGTCTACACCTACTACGGCCACAAGCGCGAGCATACTGCCCAAATCGCCGTGTTTCGCGACAGGCTTACCACGACCGCAACCACCTGAGGCGGGTCACCTTGAGGGTTTGTGAGCACGAGTTCCACCACCTGGGGTAAGTCATTCTGAGCGAAGCGAAGGATCTTTCCATGCTTCAGTGGAGATTCTTCACGCCAGTTCGCCAGGTTGAAAACCTTCGCGCTCTCCGCGTCTTGGCGGTGGAATCGGCCTCTTTCCAAGGTGGTCCAGGATTTGGCGCTTGAGCCCCTCGTGCTCGACGAGGTAGAGACTGCCCGTGGCTTCCTCACCGTTGGCGACGGCCGTGGCCAGGTTGCTACCCAGGCCGACCCGACGGTTCGCGCCTGAGCAGCCGCCGGCTGCGGCGACGCGCGCTGCACTGGCCACGGCGATTGCCGGCAAGCGGCGCGCGCCTACCCGTGGCCTGCGCGCCCGGCCGCCACCGCCGGGTGGGCGGCGATGGCCTAGCGGCAATAGGCCTGATCGAGCCACTTTTCCAGGTCCGACCGCAGGCTGTCTGCGGTGTGGTGCACAAATGGCTCTCCTGCCGACAAAACCCAACTCCACATTTCAAAGAACTCGAGGCCGTGGTACCAGGGCAGGGTGCCCGGATCGAAGCCCATGCGCCGGCAGTAGCGCTCTTCGATCCCGCGACATTGCAGCTCGGGACAGACGAAGAAGGAGAGCAGGAACTCGTAGATCGGATCGCTAAACCCCGCATTCGTAAAGTCAATCACGCCCGCGAGGTGTCCATCACGGACGATCACGTTGTCCAACCACAGATCCCCGTTGCTGAACCGGCCATCGGGCAGCTCCGGCGTCCGTTCTTTCAACTCCCTGTACACACTGTCCGCCAACGGCTGCGGGTGGCTGTGGAAGTACAGGTTGCTGTGCTCCAGGACGTCAGCCGCCGTCACCCTGTCCAGGCGGTGGACGACGCCGGCCAGTTGCTCCTCTGTGATCCCTTGCAGCGCTGCGACCGTGTCGATGTACAGCTCCTCGGCCCATGCCTCCCCGGCAACGACCGGACCCAACAAAGACTCACCCACCACAAAGTCGCTGAAGAAACAGGGCACCCCCAACGCTCGACCCTCTGGATCCCAGCCGTACACGCGTGGCGTAGGAATGGCGATCGACTCCATGGCGCGCAGAACCTGAAACTCGTGCTCGATCCCTCTCGAATCCAGCCGCAGCACATAGGATCGTGGCACGCCACTAACTTTTACGTCCAGGCGCCACGGCGCCTCTCGTGTGCTCTTGGCCAGCCGCTCAGTGCGAACCAAGGAGACGCTCGCTTCCAGGGTGCGTCCCAGATATGCTTCGCATCGCTCACGGCACTCGTTCAGGTCAGTCGTCATTGCTCTGTTCATTTCCGGGTCGCCCTGCATTGTTCGCCTCTCATCTGAACAAGTCTGAATGCGAGCCTGTTCTGATCAGTACGATGTCGCTCTTAGCCGATTCATAGATCAGCAGCCAGTCGGTCTCGATGTCGCATTCTCGTGTGCCCTTGTACTGCCCAACCAAGACGTGATCGCGAAGCTCAACTTCCAGTTCCTCCCCCTCCACCAGGCCCTCAAGCACCCTTTTCAGCTTCACCACATCCTTGCCTTGCCGTTGCATCCGCTTGACGTCCCGCTTGAACTGCAATGTCCGCCTGACCGACTTCATCAGATCCCCAAATCCTCAAGCAGATCACCAAGCGTGTTGTAGCTCACCAGTCCCTGGCGCGTTCTTGCCTGCTCTAACGCTCTCACGGTGACATCATTGGGCACTCGCACCGCGAAAGGCAGTCCACGCTCAAGCTCTACCTGCTTGTAGAACAGCGTGATGGCCTGCGTGGCACTGAGGCCCAGCTCCTTGAACACTTCCTCTGCGCCGTGCTTGAGTTTGGGATCAATCCTGGCCGAAATGGCCGCTGTCTTGGGCATAGCGAACTACCTCTCTTTTGGGTTGTATTGCTGTTGTATATACATTGTACCATCACAGCAGATTGCCGTCAAACACTGCCGAGCGACCGGCGCTTCACAGGGTTTCGCCGCGCGGCCCCGCTTGGCTGTCGCCTCGGACTCCCGAGATTCGATGCTTCCAGCCCCCGCCCCTGGCGCGGTCTGACCCCCGTCAGGCGCAATCGCCCCGAGACGGGGCGCAGAGCGGGGTCATCAACCGCCCAAGCTTCCTCCAGCCAGGCGCGAACCTCGTCCTCGATCTCTGCGGGCGAGTGCAGCTCCAGATGATGGGTAACCCCCCCGGCGCCGGCTCGACGATCTCGTTCCAGCGCGGCGATGGGCACCGCCGCCGCAGTGCCAGCGTAGGCACCAGCGGGGCGTGGCGGCCGTGGAGGTGCCGGTCCGGCACCCAAGCCCAGGCAAACGCCCTGCGCTGGCGAAAGCCGGACTGGCTCTTCGTCACGCGGATTCCGGCGCTCGCGACGGCATCGACCGCACTGCACAGCGCGTTCAAGATCTGTCTGGACTCCTCGCGCCCGGCAAAGAACTCGTCCGGCGTCACGCCACCCTCTGAGCTGCGAGATAGTGTTCTATCAAGCCCACGGCTGTGCCCACCCCATCCTCGGAGCGGATTCTCTCACTGAGGTCGTGGGCTCGCTGCCGAATACCGTGATCGCTCGTCGCCACACAGATGGCATGAGCCAGATTGTCCGCAGACAGTCTGCTTCGCGGAATGGGTTTCGGCCCAACGCCCAGCTTGTAGACCCGATCCGCCCAGAAAGGCTGGTCGGCGAAGAACGGTACGAGCACCGAGGGCACACCGGCCCTCAACCCTGCCGCCGTTGTTCCCGCACCCCCATGATGCACCACAGCCGCCATCTGAGGGAAAAGCCAGTCGTGGGGGCACTCTCGAAGTTGGAGTATGCTCTCAGGCAACCCTTTCGCTCCCGTCTCGCCCCATCCGCCAAGGAGGATGCCTCGTTTCCCCGAACGGTGAAGCGCTCCGACCACGAGGCCGGTGAACGCGTCAACATCGCGATCCATCATGCTGCCAATTCCGACGCAGACGGGCGGCGCTCCCGCTTCGAGGAATTCCGCCAGTCCGGCTTGTGGCTCCCAATCTGCCTTCCGATCCAGGAACCAATACCCTGTTGTGTGCAGCCAATTCCCCCAATCGGGCGGAGGGGGAACCACGGTTGGGCTGTACCCTATGATGGTCGGCAATCCAGAGGCATCCAACGATGTGTAGAACTTCCAGGGTACAGGCGCAAGATCGAGAATGTCTTGGCGACATTCATTCACGATGCCCCGTATCATTCGAAAGAAAAGCAGGTTGCTCAGCCTGAAACCCCACCAGTTGATTTGTCCTCTCAACGGAAGCCAGTCGGGCAGCGGAGACACAATCGGGCTGCCGAACGCCCGGGTCGGTGTCGTTGGCTGTAAACTCAACGAAAGCGCAGGGATGGCCAGCGCCTCGGCGACGTGAAACGCGGCAAAGGCGAAAGTGGAGAAGAGCAGAGCATCTGTCTCTGTGCAGGCTGCCCTCAAATCGCAGAACAGTTGGCGGGCCAGCGGTTTAAAGTGGTTCTCGAACCAACTCATGAAACGAAGAGGGTTGCGGCCTACCCGATTGACATCTTCCTGCAACGCTTTCTTGAGGCCGGCCGATATGCTGGCAAAACCCAGTCCCTCACCACCAATGAAATCCGCAAAGGTGGGTTCTGCAGCGATTTGGACACGGTGCCCTGCTCTCTGCAGGCCCTGTCCCAAAGCGACGTAAGGCTGCACGTCTCCTCGGGAGCCAATGGTTGCGATCGTAATATGCACAAGATCCTCCTTCCAGACCTGGTGGATTCGTTCTGTCCAAGAATCATGCCCCTACGCTTGGCCTCTTCCACCGGCGACCGTACACCAGCCCGTCGAGGAGCACCAGCGCGCGGCGCGTCCAGGGCGCGCGACGAACCGCCCAACGGACGGCGTTGTGCAGCCGACTGTCCCGATGCGAAAACGGGCAGACGGCCATGCACATGCCGCAATCCGTCCCCACCGTCCGCCAATAGGCGTAGCAGCGCTCCGCGTTCGTCGGCCACTTGGCCACACCCCGGACCATCGTCCTCTCTCCCCGGCTGAGAGCGTTCGACGGACAGTTGGCGGCGCATTTGTTACACACCTCGCAGAGCCTGCCTGCCCCAAGATCGACCGGCCGGTCAGCCGCCAGCAGCAGGGTCGTGCTCACCGCCCCGAGCCGGACCCGGCTCCCGTACCGGCCGGCGATGAGGATGTTGTTCCGCCCCAGTTCTCCCAGCCCGGCCCGCACGGCCAGGGGGGGAAGAATGGCATCATAGTGCGCATCGTGGTGCGACCGCGCCTCGTGGCCGCACGCGCTGAGCAGCGCGGCGATGGTCAGCGAGATGATCGCCCCGCGGTAGTACTGCCGCGTGGATTCGCGTATCACCTCGGCCCGCGGCGCATGCTGCATCGCGTTCCAGTCCATCTCCACCAGAAAGACCAGGACCCACGGATGCCGCAGGTCGACGGGGTTCCCGAAATCGACGTCGAAACGCCCCTTGTGTGAATAGAGGAATTCCTCGTCCAGCGTCGTGCAGCCCGCTGCTACGGCCCCCAGCGACAGCGCCAGCCGCTTGAGCAGCGCCGTCGGGTCGCCGGAATGGGACATTTTCTCCTGCCAGGCGGCGATCAACGTCTCGTCCGGCCGGATGGAGCCGATCTGGCGCGAATAGCGCTCGGCGTCCCGCGACACGACGGGATCGTAGTACTTTCCCCCGGGGGCGCACAGCTCGGGCAGCGAGCGAAGCCGGTCGTCGACGGCCTGGCGCTCGGGATGGCGGGAATAGTACTCGCCATAGGCCGCGGTCCCCTTGAGCCGCGCCATCCGCGCAAACATCGTGTCGCGCTCGTCGACTCGATCGCAGGGAATCGTGGAACCCGCCCTATCGGGCATCGTTCACCCCTCTCCTGACGCGCCCGGCGCCATCTCGCGGGCCGCGCTCTCGATCCGATTCAAGGTCTCGCCGACGTCGGCCAACGTGTGGGCCGCCGAGATGCCATGGTGACCCGTCACCAGCGATCCGTAGCTGTGAAAGTAGACACCCCTGTTGGCGCAGGCCCGCAGGAATCTTGCGGCCATTTTGCCGTCGTGCTCGAACGTATCGGAAAAGTGCGTGACCTCGTGGGTAAAGCCAAAGTAGATGCCAAAGCGGGCTCCCAGCCCCTGAACGCGGGCGGGTATCCCGGCCCTGGCCAGGACCTCGCTCAGGCCGACGTAGAGCGCGTCCGCCACGGCATAGATGTGGTCGTAGAACCCCTCTGCCGTGATCTCGGCCAGGGTGGCGTTGGCCGCCATGACCGAGAGGAGATTGCCGGAATAGGTGCCACTGTGTGCCACGTGGCCCGCGGGTGTCACCTGTTGCATGATCTCGTCTTTGCCCGTGACGACGGCGAGCGGAACCCCGTTGGACACCGCCTTGGCTATCACGCATAGATCGGGGACGACGCCATAGTACTCCTGGGCGCAGCCGACGCCAGTCCTGAACGCGGACAGCACCTCATCGTATATGAGCACGATGTTGTTGTCGCTGGCCAGCTTCCGTACAGACTCCATGTAGGACTTGGTCGCCACGATGCAGCCCTGATTGTAGTTGATGGGCTCCATGATGATGCCGGCGATGTCGTGGCCATCCTCGCGGACCACCGCCTCGAGAGCTTGTTCATCGTTCCACGGCAGGACAATCAGCAGGGCGTCGAGCTGCTCCGGTATGCCACTGCCCTCCCGCATCAGCGGCACGCGGGTTCCAGGCGGAACAGGCCACAGCGGCGAATGGGCGTTGTACATGACATAGTCGTACATGCCGTGAAAATGGCCCCAGAACTTGACGATCTTGGCTTTGCCTGTGAAGCCACGAGCCAGGCGCAGGGTCAACTCGGTCCCTTCTGAACCGCTGTTTGCCAGCCGCACCTTTTCGGCGCAGGGGATTATGTCCACGATCTTTTGCGCCAGCCGGGCCGTCTCCGCGGTCTCATAGCCCGAGGTCAATCCCCTGTCCAGGGCCGCTTGAATGGCCTGCTTGACGGCCGGGTGATTGTGTCCGAGCAGGCACGCTCCGTGCGAGAGGTTGTAGTCGATGTACTCCTTCCCATCGACGTCGTACAACCTGGCCCCATCGGCTCTCTCCAGGAACAGGCTGTGGCCCAGGGACGGGTTGAACCTTCCGGCGCCGGCCACTCCGGCCGGCAGGGTTCTTTCTGCAATCTCTTGGAGCTTTAGCACCTTCGACGTTTCTGGCGTCTCCATGGCAGTCTCCTGTGCTGACCACTTCCCGGCGGGAGAATCCCCGCTATCCGCTGCGCCCCGTGGCGGGCCGCTCCCCAGTGTCCGTCGCGCACACAAGGTCCGCGCTCACAAGGGAGCAATCACCCACCGCCCATAGGCCACGAACACGGCCAGGGCAAAGAGAACGAGGCCGACCACGATCTTGGGCGTCTCGCGGCAGGCGAGGTGGAACCCAACGGCCAACAACATCATCACGGCCAGCAGCGCCGCCGCGAGGGGCGTCAGCCAGGTCAGAATGCCGGTGGCGGCCGGCAGGATCAGGCCGGCGCCGCCCAGGATCGCGCACAGGGCGATGGTGGCCAGCAAGGGCCGCGTGACTGCACCCATGCGCTGCCTCCCGCGCTGCATTTTCGTCGGGTCCGGGCGCAAGCCGTGTGTGTACGCAACCGAGACTAGCTTGACGCCGAGCACAATCTGCAAGATCCAGAGAACGATGTTCATGTCTCTCTCCTTGGGTGGCCCCGGCGGGGTCGCGGCTCCCTGGCGGCCATGATCCGGGCGTCCCGTGACTGCGCTCGGCGGCCCAACCATGAACCTGGCGCCGGGACGCGCTGGACGCCAGCGCCGGTGAGCCGCGCGTGGAAACGTCAGCGCGGGACAGGCGGCCCTCTGACCGAAGGGAAGGACTGCCGGTCCTTTTCGCCGACCAGGAACTGCAGTGCTGCGCATCACGAAGGCCATTCTGAATAGCAGCCGGCGCCAGTCGAGCAGGGTGGCGCCGGTACTCTCCCGCACGCTGGGCGAGGGCTGCAACTTCTGCTGGGCGAGGTCTTGGTCTGTCATCGTTTCACCGCTTGCCCGTATCATACACCCGCCTTAAAGTCATGGCAAATTCGCGCTTGGTGCTTCTGGCCCCGGCAGTGTGCCGACCGACGGCAGGGCGTATCCCGCGCCGCG
>Ga0315286_10002296_pt1 | contig 17825 bp, 17 predicted proteins | sample YL17G10_0_MG_FD_205038 | JGI IMG/M metagenome (GOLD analysis project Ga0315286, IMG submission 205038) | Sediment microbial communities from Yellowstone Lake, YNP, Wyoming, USA - YL17G10_0 | ecosystem: Environmental > Aquatic > Freshwater > Lake > Sediment | place: USA: Wyoming | collected...
GCAGGAAAGGGATAGAATAGGCCAGCCCTTATCGAGACTGATTAAGAGGCTCACCATCAGGAAGGAGATGGAGCGAAACCCAGTGAAACCCTTCAGAGTATGGAAAGAGGTCTATGCTATCGGGGGATCCGAGCTTTCCCATCCTAATGACTGCTCCGTTTACCTCATTGCTGGCAGCGAGCTGGTTCTAATCGATTGCGGCGCAGGAGAGAGCTTCCACACGCTGGTGAATAATATACGAAGCTTAGGCTTTGAGGTAGACCACCTGGCTGCCGTAATCGCTACCCACGCCCACATCGATCACATTGGAGCACTCCAGCGACTCCGAAAGGAACTGGGAGCCCAGGTCATTGCCCACGAGCTCGAAGCCAAGGCTATAGAAACCGGGGTAGGTACAGGAGCCGAGTTCTACGGCGTCGACTACCAGCCCTGTGAGGTAGACATAAGACTGAGCCGACCGGAAGAGACTCTGAAATATGGAGGCCACGACCTCAAGGCCATACATATCCCTGGTCATACGCCAGGAAGCATTGCCATCTATGTGGATATGGAGAAACGGGTGCTCTTCGGCCAAGATATTCACGGCCCCTATTTCCTGCCAGGAGCAAACATAGCACAGGCCAAGATTTCATTACAGAGGCTCATCGATCTCGAGGCAGATATCCTTTGCGAGGGCCATTTCGGCGTCTACCAGCCAGCCTCTGAGGTGAAACGATACATAGAGGGATACTTCCATACACTATAGAGCCAAGGAAGAGAGACAATGATAAAGGCATTTGGCGGGAAAACGCCCCAAGTTGCCCCCACAGCTTTCGTCAGCGAGACGGCCTACATTATCGGTGATGTAAGTATAGGGGAAAACTCCAGTCTGTGGCCCGGCGCCATTATTCGGGGCGACTTTGCTACCATAGAGATTGGCCGTAATTCGCAAATTGAGGACAACTGCATAGTTCATGCTGGCAATCCTCTGGTAATTGGCGACAATGTACACATCGGCCACAATGCAGTGATACATTGTTCCAGGATAGGCAACAGTGTTCTGATCGGCATTAATGCCACTCTTCTGGACGGTGTTGAAATCGGCGATTTCTGCATTGTGGCGGCTAATTCTGTAGTCAGCCAGAAGGCGAAGGTGCCTGATTTCTCCTTTGTGGCCGGGGTACCAGCGAAGGTGAAGGGCAAAACCACGCCGGCACAAAGGGCCAGTGTAGAGGAAGGGGTAAAGGCTTACACGCGGTTGGCCCTGGAGTACAAAGAGCAGGGTTTATGATACTCAAAAGGCCACCGAGAGAATCGCGGCCAGCAGCAGAACCACCGCCAAAAAAGCGGGGATTAGACAGGTGGCAATAGCCCTCCCTAGGCGAAAGCCATAGTTCTGGCGTACGGCGGCGATATGCAGCCATAGAATCCAGAGAATGAGTATCAAGGACCCGATGCCATAGAGAACCTGTCCCAGAGTAGAGTCAATAAGAGCACGGATCAGGGCCAGGGGCGCAAAGAACACCAAGGGAAAGGTGGCAAAGCAGAGTCCGCATAACAGGCCAGGGTATCCGCCTCTGCCATGTAATAACCGGGCTACGGCATGAAACAGACCAGCCTGAATGACCAAGGCCAGCGGGAAGAGGCTCAGCCAGACAAACACCAGTGGGGCCATATGCAGACTTCCCCTTTTCAACCCCAATATCGCCTCAAACAGATGCGGGGGGTTGGGAAGAACAACATAGGCGAAGATGACTGAGGAGATGAGCGCTGTCACCATGGTCCGTCCCAAAGGCTTCTTCTCGATTACCCCTCGGAACGCCACGGTGGGAACTGTCAGCACTTCATAGAGAGTATCCAGCAATTCTAGCACCGCTTCTACTTCTCCAAAGTGCCCAGACCAACAATGCCGCCTGTCACCGTCTGTAGACCAGACAGTTCATCTGGACTGAGAACCCTTGTCTGAGGCTTCACTATGAATCGCCCTCCGTGGAAAGGCAAGAATTCCCCTCGTCAGGAAAGAGCCAAACCGAGCGGTAACCCTCTTCAGTGCAAACGGGTGACTGCTACAAACAGACCTACGGCTAGAACAAGAAGGTCATAAACCCTGAAATCGACGAAGAAGTTAAGCGCACCGGCGGTCAGTCCGGCACTGGCCACGATATAGCTTACCACCACGCAAAGGCCCCCGATAGCCGCCAAGGTACTGCCGCGCTTGCGGTTCACCAACAGACTTAGCGCCTCAGATACGGCATAGCCTACGCCAGCCGCCAGCAGGAAGTTGAGGAGAAATACAAACCCCCACAACAAATGCCAGACAACACCAAGGATGATGCAGACCCCCAATCCCACCCAAAAAGCCTTGAGGTACTGCCACAGGCCTATCTCATAGGTAGGTAGTCTCTTGAGGCCGGCACACTTAAGGCAACGGCCACCTACAGGGGTATGCACCAAACACCGAGCGCAAATAGGGATACCACATCTACCACAGGTTAGATTGGTCTCTATCTCAGGATGAGCCGCGCATTTCATGGGCAACCGTCTTGCGGTCAGGCAGGGGTTCTCTGGTCGGCAAGAGCAAAAAGCCGCTCAATGCATTCAGGGGGGATGGTCACCCCACCTACGGGAGTCTCAATGGTGTTTTCCAACCCGTGGTAATCGCTGCCGCCGGAAGCAACCAGACCATACTTACTGGCCAAAGAGGCCAGATTCTTCACCAGTCGGTCAGCGTAGTCGTTATAGTAGACTTCGATGCCTACCAATCCCACCTTCTGCAGCCGCGCGACGAGTTCCTCCGCATCATTGAGGTCACCGGGATGGGCCAGCACTGGCAAGCCACCTGCTTTCACTATCAGTTCCACCACCTGTTCCGGCGTCTGCTTCTCCCGTTCCACATAGGCCGGGCCATTCCGACCAATATACTTGGCAAAAGCCTCCTTGGGAGACAACACATAGCCACGCTCAAGAACAGCCTGGGCAACATGAGGTCTGCCTATCGAACCGCTCCCGGCAATCTCCTGAACCCTCTCCCATTCAATACGAACACCCAAATCGGCTAGCTTCTCTATCATCTTCTGTGCCCGCACCTTGCGTGAGTTGCGAAGCCTTTCCAACACAGCCAGGAACTCAGAATCGCGGTAATCTATGAAATAGCCCAAGACATGAACCTCTCCGTGGGGAACATCAGTGCTAACCTCTACACCGGGGATAACTCGAAGGCGGGGAAATTCCTGCGCCGCGAGCAATGCTGGAGCAATTCCATCAACAGAGTCATGGTCAGTAATGGAAATAGCCTCCAGCCCCAGATCGCTGGCTAGCTTCACCAGTGCCTGAGGGCTAAGGCAGCCATCCGAAGCCGTAGTATGAAGGTGAAGGTCAGCTTTCATGGTTCACTCTGTCTTTCTGTCAACACGGGCGATACTAATCGCCTTACCCTCCCTCTGTTCGATCTCTATGAACACCGAGTTGAAAAAGGCAGGACCCTTCCCTACGGATAGACGATGTGGCATTTGGGTCAGGAAGCTACGGACTACCTCCTCAGCATCGACGCCAATAACCGAGTCCGCAGGCCCCACCATGCCTATATCAGTAACAAAAGCCGTGCCCCGAGGCAAGATGCGAGCATCAACCGTTCCCACATGGGTATGGGTTCCCAACACAGCACTCACCCGGCCATCGAGATAATGCCCTAGTGCATTCTTTTCCGATGTCGCCTCAGCATGGAAGTCAACGATGATGACTGGAGGCTTCTTCTCCAGTTCGCCCAGCAAGCGGTCCACAGCTCGGAAGGGGCAATCGGCATCACCCATGAAGGTCCGCCCGGCCAAATTGACTACGAGAACGCCCCGACACCAGAAGCAACCCCGCCCAGGAACATAGGGGGAATAATTCAGCGGGCGGATTATGGGCAGAGTACCGTCAAGGTAAGGGATGATCTCCTTCTGCGCCCAGATGTGATTACCGGAGGTCAAGACATCAACACCAGATTGGAGCAATTCATCGGCCGTATCTGGTGTCAGTCCCTTTCCCCCGGCAGCATTCTCGGCATTGGCGATAACCAAATCCAACTGCAATTCACGGCGCAGGCCTGGCACCAAGTCCCATACAGCTCTTCTGCCAGGCCTGCCGATAATGTCGCCAACCACTAGTATTCGCAATGGTTTCCCGGGATCTTCACTTTGCGTAGTCTACCGCCCTCGTTTCTCTAATAACTGTAACCTTTATCTGGCCTGGATAGTTCAGACTCTCCTCTATCTTCTTCACTATGTCGCGGGCAAGCCTCATAGCGCCCAGATCATCGATGTCTACCGGCTTAACCATGATGCGGATCTCTCTACCAGCTTGTATGGCGTACGACTTCTCCACTCCCTGAAAACTGTTAGCTATGCTTTCCAGGGCTTCCAAGTGCTTCAAATACTGTTCCAGCGATTCGCGTCTTGCTCCAGGTCTGGCCCCACTGATGGCATCAGCAGCAGAGACGATGAAACCTTCTGCAGAGATTATTTCCGCTTCACCATGATGCGCCGCAATAGCCTGGACCACCTCCCGAGATTTCTCCCACTGTCTCGCCGCATCAGCACCAATCAGGGCATGCGGCCCCTCTGTCTCGAAATCCAGCGCTTTGCCAATATCGTGGAGCAGACCAGCCTTTTGGGCAACCTCAACATTAGCACCAGCCTCAGCAGCCATCATACCCGCTAGAAGAGCGACCTCGATACTATGCATCAGAACATTCTGTCCATAGCTGAAGCGGTACTTAAGCCGCCCTAACAGCCTGATGAGCTCAGGAGCTAAACCATGTACTCTTGTCTTGGTCGCGGCCTGCTCCCCCTCTCTTTGGATAGTGGCTTCCACCTCATCCCTGGCCTTCTGCACCATCTCCTCAATGCGAGCCGGATGAATTCGGCCATCCAAAATGAGGCGCTCCAAGGCAATACGGGCCACCTCTCGCCGCACCGGATCAAAACAGGAGAGCGTAACTGCTTCAGGGGTATCATCTATAATCAGGTCCACGCCGGTGGCATGCTCCAGGGCTCTGATGTTGCGGCCCTCGCGTCCAATGAGACGTCCCTTCATTTCATCGCTAGGGAGAGGAACCACCGATACCGTGCTCTCGGCTACCACATCGGTAGCACAGCGCTGCATGGCCTGGGCCAAGATGTCTCGACTCTTTCTATCGCTTTCCTCTCTTATCCTTATTTCCATCTCACGCACGCGTCGCGATGCCTCGTCACGAATCTCGCTCTCCACCCGTTGAAGCAGTATTTCCTTCGCCTCAGCAGAAGTCATGGTGGCAATCAGTTCCAGTTCATGCTGCTGTTTTTGCCTCAACTCTTCCGCTCGAACCCGCGCCCTTTCCACATCCTTCTCCTTAGCAGCAGTACCATTCTCACGGCGCTGGAGAGCTTCCTCTCTGCGGTCCAGATTCTCATCTCTCTGATTCAAACGCCTTTCCTGCCGCTGTAGATCGCCACGCCGCTCTCTGTAACTGGTCTCTGCCTCCGCTTTGATGTTGACGGCGGCTTCCTTAGCCTCCAGAAGGATGGACTTCTGCTTTTCCATCGCCTCAGCAACAATCTTGCGAGCTTCCTCCTCTGCTGAGCGAAGTTTCCGGCTGGCCACGATCTGCCTGGAAAAAAACGCAATCACACCCCCTAAGACAAAGCAAGCCACAGAAATAATTGCTACTAGACTCGAAGTCAATTTCACCTCGCTTTCTATCTGAAGGTTTCCAGGCGGGGGTAGACTATGTCGATTCGTTATATTAAACTATTTATCAGGTTCGGTGTCAAGGGAAATGGGGTTGCTGCAATCGTGCTACGCCTGTCCTGAATGCTTCTCAGAGGACTGGAAGAGGCTAAGGCCGCAACAAGCCGATGGTCACCTTACATGATTTGTTACTATGCTGACATTCGCGATAGTTGCCTAATAGCTTGTGTCATATATAAGCCAGGTATATTTATCGACAAGATACCCGAGAGGTGCCACGATCATTAGCCGACCAAGAAAAAAGGCAATTCTGAGACAGGTCTTCAGACCGATCCGAGTCGATGGACAGGCTGATGATCATTGAGGGTCTGTGTCGACGGCCGAGGGTGGAAGAGGAGCATGCTTGACAGCTAACGCCGTTTCAGTTAGATTCTTATGAGTCTATCGCTGCATTGCATCTGGCTAGGACACATGTCATCAAAGTGCCGAAGGATTTCTCAACCACTGAGAGAAGTGGCCAGGAGATCCTCTGGGTTCGCCTCGAGGACCATACGCAGATATCGCCCTCTTTGCTTGAGCGATCTCCGGATGTTCGTCAGCACGCCGCATTGTGTCGCCTCTTAAAACACGGGAGAGCCAAACGTCATCCCAACACCGCGGGAGATTGATGGGAGAGAAAAGTGATAACTGATATATCGGATGTGCGCAAGAACACCAGACTCATGATTGATGGTGTTCCCTACAATGTAGAAGATGCCGATTTCATGAAGCCCGGGAAGGGCCGGGCAATCTACCGCCTCAAGCTGCGAAATATCCTTACGGGCAATACCATTGACCGCACCTATCATTCGGCAGACAAGGTGGAGCAAGCCCACTTAACCTACTCTGAAATGCAATACCTGTACAAGGAAGAGGAGCATTATGTATTCATGAACACCGAAACCTTCGAGCAGCACTTCCTGGCCGAGGATCAACTTCCCAACAAAAAGTACTTCCTTAAAGAGGGCATTGTGGTGAACGCGGTTATGTTGGCTGATAAGCCCATAGACATCAATCTGCCCAACTTCGTGGAACTTCAGGTGGTCCAAGGGGGGGTAACAACAAGGACCGACACTATCACGGCACAAATGAAATCGGCCACCGTGGAAACAGGCTACACTATCCAAGTACCCAACTTCGTCAAAGAGGGCGATATCATCAAAGTGGATACCCGCACTGGAGCATACGCGGAACGTGTCAGCGCCAAAAAATAGAGCATGACAGAGGATGAGCTACGGCGGCTCAAGAGTGCAAAGGCCAACTTGCAGCGCCGTGCCTTGATCTACAAGCACACGCGGGACTTCTTTCATAAGGAGGGCTTCCTCGAGGTGGAAACGCCCATCCGCGTTCCGACCGTGGCCCCGGAAGCGCAAATTGTGCCCTTCCAGAGTGAAGAATGGTTCCTCTCCACCTCCCCGGAGCTACACATGAAGCGGTTGCTCGCCGCCGGATACGGCAGGCTCTTTCAGATCAGCCGCTGTTTCCGCAAAGGCGAAAGGGGACGATGGCACAACCCCGAATTCACCTTACTGGAATGGTATCGTGCTGGCGCAGACTACAGACAGATGCTGCACGACACAGAACAGCTTATCATTTCACTAGCTACCGAGCACCACCTTGGCCTGACGATGCGCTACAGAAACCAGGAGATAGACCTCACACCGCCTTGGCCAAGGATTACCGTGGGCGAGGCCTTTCGCCGCGCCGTTGGTTGGGATCCCATTGCCGATCCTGACTTCTCAAGATTCGATGCAGACCTGGTGACCAAGGTTATCCCCAGCTTTGCCCTGGATCGGCCCACCGTGTTGCTCGATTACCCGGCCACTATGGCCTCGCTGGCCCGCCTCAAGCCTGGCGAGCCTGGGGTAGCAGAACGAGCCGAGGTCTTTGTGGGTGGGCTGGAACTGGCCAATATCTACAGCGAACTCAGAGACACTCAGGAGCAGGAGAGGCGATTTCAGAAGGAGATAGAACAGATTGGTCAGGAACAAGGCCGGCAGATAACCATGCCGCGACGGTTCCTTGAGGCTGTGTCCCACCTCCCTGAGTGCGGGGGCATCGCCCTGGGCATGGACAGGCTGGTCATGCTCTTCTGCGATGCAGATTCCATAGATGAGGTCGTGGCCTTCACCGTGGACACCGCTTGAGTTGATCGCTCCAACGCCTAAGCTGCTATACTGTAGCAGTCTGCCGCAGGAATCGCAGGCTTGTTTATGACAATGCAGCGCTCGTGGCGGGAACTTCACTTCACCGACATCTTCCTCGTCTTCATTCCCATTTCAGCCGGGCTCTACTATCTGCATGTGAGCAATGCATCAGCGTTCGTGACCGCCGCCCTGGCCATCATAGCCCTCACGCACCGTATGGTTTCCTCCACTGCCATTATCGCCGCCCAGGTCTCCAACACTACTGTCTCGGCCCTTCTCAACGTCACCTTCGGCAATGCCGTAGAATTCTTCATCGCCATATTCGCCCTTCGTAGCGGACTGGTGGAGATGGTCAAAGCCTCCATGGTCGGCTCCATTACTATCAGTGTTCTCCTCCTCATAGGTCTGGCGATGATGTCCGGCGGTTTGAAGTACAAGGAACAGCGGTTCAATAAGGACTCCGCTGGCCTCTCCTCTACCATGCTCATGATTGTCGTTATCGGCCTGGCCATGCCCTCGCTTTACAGCATGATAGAGGGGCAGCCTAGACAGTCCATGAGCCAGGCAGTGTCTGTGATCCTCGGCGCTATCTACCTCCTCGGCTTGGTTTACATGCTGGTGACCCACACACACCTCTTCGTGGTGGAACGCCATCCGCCACATGCTATAGAAGTCAGGAAATCCACACGAGCCCAGGTAGCCATCCTGCTCATCTCCACACTCCTGCTGACCTTTGAGTGCCACATCCTTGTCGGTACGGTCGAGCCGCTCATTCGCCAGACGGGATTGACCGAGACATTTATCGGTCTGGTGGTCATTGCCCTGATCACCAATATCCCAGAGCACCTGAGCGCCATCTCCTTCGCTCGCCAGGATAACATGACTCTGTCTCTGGAAATCGGCATGAACTCCGCCACCCAGATAGCTCTCTTCGTGGTTCCCGTACTGGTGTTGCTGAGCCCCACCTTCATGGAAGACTCACTGAACCTGGTGTTCACCCCCTTCCAGTTGGCGGCGCTTATGATTACCGGCATCATCGCCAATTTCATAAGCTCGGACGGCGTTTGCCACTGGCTGGAGGGGGCCCAACTAATAGCCGTCTATCTCATCATCGCCACTGCCTTCTACTTCCTCTAGGCCGGCATTGTCCATAAGGGGTCTGCCATGGCTATACGAGGGACAAAAGAGAACAATATGTCAAACGCCTGATGTTTGGGACAGAGGGGATTGACTTGCTAGCCTTGGCAGATTATTATTGCCTAGGCAGAAGATCGAATCATCGAAGGCATAGAAGGGTAAGCAGATATCTTACATCGTGCAGAGGAAGAATCAAGATAGAAAAGGAGGTGCAAAGTGGCAAAAGAGATCAAGACGGCTGGCTTCATAGGTCTGGGGGATATAGGGTTGCCTATGGCCAGGAACGTGGTCAAAAAGGGATTCCCGACCACAGTCTGTGGTCATGTACGACGACAGCCGATCGAGGAGATGATGAAACTGGGCGCCAAGGAGGTCAAGACTGCGAAAGATGTGGCCCTGGCCTCAGACGCCACCATCATCATGGTCCAAAACGACAAACAGGCGGAAGAGGCGATCTTCGGGCACGATGGTTTAATGCAGGGAATCAAACCGGAAGATGGCATCCTTCTGACGGGTACATTTGCGCCCGCCTTCTGCAAGAAGGTGGCGGAGGCAGCAAGAGCAAAGGGCGCTGACGCCTTTGACGCACCGGTGGTGGGGGCTCGCATGGGGGCGGAGGCAGGGACGTTGGGCATCAGCGTCGGCGGCGACAAAGCTAATCTTGAGAGGTTTCGGCGCCTGTTGGAGACAATGGGCAGGATCACCTACTGCGGTGATCTGGGGATGGGCCAGATCGTGAAGCTCGTGAACAACATGTGCGCTACCATCAACGCGTGGGTGGCTTCTGAGGCCATAAACTGGGGCATCCGAAACGGTGCTAGTGAGAAACTGCTGATAGAGCACGTGAAGATAGGTTCTGGGAATAGCTTCTCGGTGCAGAACTGGGAGTGGCTGAAGTCCATGTGGACTGACCCGCCACCACCCACCTATTATGTCGGTGTCAAAGACTTGAACCATGTGCTGCAAATCGGCATGGAAATTCGGCAGCCTTGTCTGTTCACCGCTCTGGCTTGCGAGCTTCTGAAAGGGCCGCCGCCAAAGATACTTCCGTCCCAGTGAAGCTTATCCCACAAGCACCAGAGGCTGGTGTAGCACGGTTAAGTTGACCAGCCTCTGGTGTCACCGCTATGGACACCCTATTGGGGAGGGTTGAGTTGCTTCCTGACCCTCCCCTTCTTCGCGTGATCTTGCCTGGGATTTCCTATACGGAGACAGCCCCTCCTTTCTATAGTCGGTAGTCGTCCGGCAACTGCCACATACCCATGAATTGGTGGCGGAACTTGCCGTACTTCAAACAATCGGCATACATGTTGTAAACATCTTCAGAGAATTCCTTCCTCAATACCTGATCCCTCTCCCTCCTCCACCAATCCCTGGCGTCAACCGACCTCTCCTTCCGCCTGTTGCGCATCTGCCGCCGCAATTCGTTACTTTCGGTCACCTTTACCTTCCCCTTTTCGTCAACCACCACCCCGTAGATAGTCTTCGCCACATCCGCTGTTATCCAGCCGTAGTGGGCATCATTCTCTATCAGGCTGAAATCTCTCTCCAGAGGATCGCCCCAACCGCCCTGGCCGGTGCTGGCACTGGCAAAGAGGTCGCCGTCCTTGCACTGAATGTTGGCAGTGGCGGTGTTGTAGACCTCTACACTGCCGGCCTTCAACTTCCCCTCCTTTAGCCACCGCCTCAGCTCAACGAAATCCCTCGGATAAGGCTTGCCCTCCTTCAGAAGTTCTCTCATGTTGGTATCATGGGCAAGGACAATGACATCATTTATCCCCGGGTAACCACCACACGTCCCCATTCCAGCCCGGCCCATCCCGCCACTGGAAGCGAAGACGGCAACGGTTAGAGCCTGCCCCGGGTCAACGATCATCTGGCACATGCCTATTCCCAGTCCGCCTCTGAACTTACCATGTCCGCAATAATTGGGGACAAGTTTCCTGCCTATATTCAATTGGGTTGGCTGCAAGAATTCACCCAACTCGGCCTCGCCCATATCTGGCGCCGGGTTGGGCGAGCAGAATGAGGCAGCCAAACCATCTTTGTAGGGAAATCCTTTGGAGCTCGAGCAGGTGATCAGGGTCATGTCACCACCGGCCCAGCGGAACCCATCCTTCATCACACCGGAGAGCCCATATCCGACACCATCGCACTCCCGCCCCAAACACTCCTCCAGATAGCCTCTGGCAAAAAAGGAGTAGTTGAGAGTACTATGAAACATGAAAACGTATTTGCCGACTTCCGCCAGAGACATAACCGTGGCTGCAAAGGGGTTTTGGGGGTTAAACATACAGCCCGGCGGCAGGTTCCAGTTGGTCATGTACACCAGAGACGAGTTGATGGTGGACGTGTAGGCAAACATCGGCCAGGCTCCAAGCGAGGTCAGCATCCTTACGGCTGGCTCATAGGCATTGCAGTGGAAGTCGTTTTCACTGGTCAATCCCTCCAGGTCCATGAACAGGCTGCCGTCAGAGCGGACATGTACTTCCGCGGGCTCGTGGATAATCCAGTCCCTGTTGGAGCTGGCAAACAGCTTGCCCACCACACCCTTGTACTTCACCATGCTGAGGTTAAGATAGTGATATATCCCCGGGACAGCCTGAGCTTTGATCCTCTGTATCAGTGTCCGTCTCTCCCTCTCAATAATCTCCCTCAGGCCCTTCCGGAAGTAGTCAATCCCAAACTCCTCCACAATGCCCAGGATCCTGTCGTGCAGCGCCACCGCCCCGGCAGCCCTCATCTTATCATCCAGGATATTGAAGGCTTCTGTACGTGTCCGCCTTTTCCAGTGGAGTTCCCACCACTTATGCTGCTTGAAATTGGCCCCTGTCTTGGTAGGCGGCACGGTGAATCCATCCGTGAAGACACTGGGGGAGATAACGCCAAGGCCACCAGGCTGAAGACCTCCCACATCAGTGATGTGGTTCAGCCCCACCGTCCAGCCGATCAACTCTCCCTTATGAAAGATCGGCACCCAATTGTAACAGTCAGCATTATGGGGGGCACCATATTTAGCGTCGTTGGTAAAGAAGATATCCCCCTCGTTGATCCCAGGGTCTTCTTCAAAGCCCAGTTCAGCTATGTTACGGATCATGAAGGGGAAGGATTGGATGTGCCCCGCCAGCCCGTACGAGGCTGAGGTAACATCCCCCTCCGGATTGGCCAGCATGAACAACAACTCGCCCTGCACCAGGGACATGGGATTGGCCGATATCAGCTTTGCCGTCTCCCTGGCGTTTATGCAGGCGGCCACCAGCCTCATCTGAAACCTCATGAATTTGGCCGGGTCGCTCTCGACCAACTCCAGTTTCTCTAGGCCATAAGCATAACCCGTTTCTTTGAAAAGCCGCTCCCTTTCATGCACGATTTCCTTCAGTGTTTTGCCCTGATAACATATGCCCATTTCGCCTCCTCCTCAAGAATCATCACCTGATCAGTAGTCAGTCTCCTCGTATTGGTTTCTCAGATATGCGACAAGCTCGGCGACAAGTTGTCACTGGGCCCTGGCTTTGCGCCAAACAGCCGCTCTGTCCTTCGCATGCTGTTGAGGGCCACGATCCACAAGTATGCGCCATCATCACGATTACACAGTATGCCAAAACTGATGGCAAAATGGCAAACAGACATTCCAGCAGCATATCTTTGTCTCACTGATGACGCCTGCGGGACTCCTGCCAGCAGTAGGCATAGCCGCTGACAATCAGGCCTATTCCTCCCTCACCCAGAGCCTTATGGATGGATACCGATTTTTCTGTTACCGCTCCTGATCCGTCGGTAGAGGTGTCATGTGTAGCGGAGCGCACGAAGCGATTGGCCAACTCCATTCCCCTGATGATTATGGGCGGAAAGGCATCCACTGTGACATTCTCCCGTCTCAGAGCTTTCGGAGAGCATCACGCGCTCAACTTCCTGACTTGCCTACCGAGCAGAAACGAACTCCTGAATGGCCCCAAAGTAGAGGTCGATATCGCGCATCGCTATGTCGTTGTGATCAGCTTCAGGGATGATCACCAGTCGTTTTTCCTTCGTAGCCACATTCTCGAAGAGATCCTTCGCCTCGGTGAGAGGGATCATGCTGTCACACTCCCCATGGAGAATAAGGAGCGGCAACGTAACAGTTCGGATTTTGGACAGATTAGGGAATCCGGCATCCTTTATGCGAAGGAGTCTGGCGGGAAAGCCCAAGCGTGTCATCAGCTTGATTGTGCTGGCAAACCCGCTCTCAATAATCAACCCCCTTATCTTCTCTCCATGTTGAGCGGCTAACTCAATGGCAGAGACGCTTCCCAAGGAGCGCCCCATCAGGAAGATTTCGCCCCTGAAATCCTCTTCACGCAAGATTTTCTGGAACTCCTCGAATATGCCATGGGCGTCGGCCACCATGTCGCTGAAGGTTGGACAACCGGTACTGGCGCCGTAGCCACGGTAGTCGGCCACAAACAAGTTTATGCCCCGCCCATGATACAGGGGGGCCATATAGTCGTAATCGCTGACAACCTCACCATTGCCATGAAACAAGAGAAGGGATGGTGACCTGAAGCCGTGGATGTAGAAGCGACACGATATGGAAGCGTTCTTCCCTACAGGGATCATATAGTCGGTGGCGCCTGGGGGTGGGTTGGCGAAATCCTTCCTGGGATAGAAAACAAACTGAAGAAGCTCGGGCCTGTCCATTGCTTCGTAATCGGACGAACGAGACATGTTTGCCTCCAATCTGGCTAGCTCAATATCTCCTTCTCGTGGAAAAAGAGGCTTATCTCCTTCTGGGCGTTTTCTTCTGAATCAGAACCGTGGACCAGATTCTCTTGAATTTCCAGTCCGAAGTCGCCCCTTATCGTCCCTGGGGCTGCCTTAATGGGATCGGTTTCACCCATCATGCGGCGCACCACCTCAACAGCATTCCTGCCCTCAATTACAGCGGCAATGATGCGGCCGGAGGTGATGAAATCCACCAGGGAAGAGAAGAAAGGTTTGCCCTGGTGAACGGCATAGTGCCGCTCTGCCATCGCCTTGTCCATATGGAGCATCTTTAGCGCCACAATCTTCAGCCCCTTTCTCTCCAGACGGGAAATTATTTCCCCGGCTAATCCTCTCTGTATCCCATCCGGCTTAACCAGAACCAGGGTTTTCTGCACTTCTATCCCCCTTTCCTAAAATGATCCCACCCCTCCCCACTTCCCCCAAAAGGCCTGCCATTCTTGTCCACCACAATTAGTCCCATCTCCCGCGTCACCTCGCCAATCACTGTCACCGGGCAATCAGTTCCATGCCCCAGAGCATCAACTGAGCTCCTGACACGATCTATGGTCTCCTGGCTGGCCGTAAACAGAAGCTCGTAGTCCTCTCCGCCGGCCAAAGCAAAGCCAAGCGATTCCTCAGGGAAAGCTGCCCTCGCCGTGGGGTGGATAGGGACTTGCTCCGCTCTTACGACAGCGCCTGCTTCACTCGCCTTACAGACATGCCCGAGATCAGCTATAAGTCCGTCACTGACGTCTATGGCCGCCCGCACTCCCTGTTTCACCAGGAGTTGCCCTTCGACTATCCTGGGCATGGGCTGAAGATGAGCCCTCCGGAGAAACACCATGGTTTCCTGAGCCAGTTTAAGGTGATAGGTCAGCATCCGTAGCCCGGCTGCTGAGGAACCCAGATAGCCAGTGACCGCTATCAGATCGCCAGGCGCTGCTGCCGACCTGGTGAGAACGCCTTCGGCCTGAGCCACCCCCACCACCGCCATGGTAATCATCACCACCGGAGCCCTGCTGACATTGCCCCCCACTACAGCTACCTGGAACAGGTCTGCCACCTCCATCATCCCGAGGTAGAGTTGAACCACATCATCGACCTCTGTGTCCCCAGGAAGGCAGAGGGACACCAAAGCGTACTGTGGCACGCCTCCCATAGCAGCAATATCGCTCAGATTTATGGCCAATGATTTCCAGCCCAGCTCTCTCCAGCTGCTCTCCGCCGTAAAGTGCACTCCCTGGACCATGGTATCGGTGGTAGCCAGCAGGATAGAATCACCCATCCGCCAGGCAGCAGCATCGTCACCGACACCCAGCAGAACAGGATGCCCCGTCCTGCCCTGGGTAACTATCTGGGCCAGCACGTCAATGAGCCCGAATTCCCCAATCTCGGAGACCTTCATGGGCAAGATTATATTCTAATCGGCGCCGTAAGCTCAATCGCAGACAGGTTTCCGAAGGCCGCTAAGATTCGCCCCTTGCTTTTCGGCCTATGACTACGACTCATCCAATCCTTGTCCATTGCCGCGAAAATGCGGGCTCGACAGGTTAGAGAGGAGTCACCCTCATTGCTATCATTCCCGCCCTTCCGTGGAAGGACAGCAATCCGAAGCCCACAGGCCAGATGAAACCTCCTGGTCGCCTGAGGCGACTGCTCCCGCAGGAACAAAAGGGAAAGGAATGGAAGCAGCGGATCAAGGGCAAAATGATATTCTGGCCACAACCACCCAGACCTGGTATAGTAGCCTGGGGTTAAGATGCGCTGTGCCATAATGGCGGACATTCATGCCAACTTGGCTGCCTTTCAGGCAGTGCTGGAGGATGCGCAGAACAGGGGGGGCTTTGACGAGATATGGAACCTGGGAGATGTGGTGGGTTATGGCCCTGATCCAGATGAATGCATCCAGCTACTGCGCCAGCATCGACATCTCTCGATCGCCGGCAACCATGATTGGGCAGCCATAGGAAAGATAGATACCTCTGACTTCAACCGCGATGCTGCGGCAGCCTGCCACTGGACAACAGAACGGTTGACTCCCGAGGATGTGGAATACCTGCGTAATCAACCAGAGGTTCTGCATCCAGATGACTTCACTATCGTTCACGGCAGCCCCATGCAACCCATCTGGGAATACATCCTCTCGGTGGCGGTTGCCCGGACCAATTTCGCCCACTTCGAAACCAGATTCTGCCTCATAGGTCACTCTCATATCCCCATGGTTTTCAGCCTTGATCAAGACGATGTCTGCCAGATCCGTGGACTCCCCAGCAAACTATCTCTCAAGGAAGAGAAAAACCGCCTCATCATTAACTGTGGTGGCGTAGGGCAACCAAGAGACCATGATCCCCGAGCCAGCTATGCCATCCTGGACACAGCGAGCGGCGACCTCTATCATTATCGAGTGGATTATGATATCTCGGCTACACAGCAGAAGATGACGAAGGCAGGTTTACCCTCCCACCTATTCCAGCGTCTCAGCTATGGATGGTAGATTTGCGATGATTTGTGGTAGAATATAGGCTAGGCTGGTACATGGAGCATCAGAATTCGAATCTAGGCGAAGTAGCTCTCTCTTACCTCACCTCATTGCCACCTCAGGAAAGTCACGAAAGTCAACGGGAAATCAACAAGTTCGTCCTCTGGTACGGGAAGGAGCGCTCGGTCAGCCAGATCACCCCCAGGGAGATAGAGGTCTACGCCGTATGGGCAGCATCAGCGACGAGTGATGCTGCCAAGAGACTGCAGCCTGTTAGGCAATTCCTGACCTATCTTAAGAGAGGGAGACTTGTTGAGACCAGCCTGGCCACGCATCTCCGAATAAAGCAGGCCGCCACCAAAGCCACCCTGCGGGCCAAGCCCAAACAACAGGTTGTTCTCTCCACTGAGGACTATGCCAAACTGAAGGCACAACTGGCAGCTCTGGAGAAAGACCGCATGAATATCGCCGAGGAGTTGCGCCGTGCTGCTGCAGACAAGGATTTCCGAGAAAACGCCCCCCTCCAGGCAGCCAGAGAACAGAGAGACTACATAGAGGCGAGGATCAGAGAAATACAGACGGCTCTCCGCACCGGGATGCCCGTACAAGAGGTAGAGCTTACAGAAGAGGCCATTGCCAGGATAGGCAGCAAGGTTATCTTGTGTGATATGGCTTCCGGGGTGCGGTTAACCTATACTCTGGTCACCAAGAATGAGGCCAACCCAGCGCAGAGCAAGATTTCAATCGCCTCACCTATAGGCAGGGCCTGTTTGAATCAGCGCCAGGGCGAGGTGATAAAGGTGATTGCCCCAGCAGGGGAGCTTTGCTACCAAATCGAGAGGGTCGAATAGGCTTACGGCTTTTCGTCTTTTTCGGTCTTCTCGACCTCAATGGTGCACTCCCGTCACCAGGGCAGCAAGAGCGCCTAGAGCCGCCAGAATAGGCGCAGTTACTACGGGAAGCATGGAATACTCCCCTCATGCGGGCCCAAGACAAACTTGATTCTCCCAACGGTCAGGAGCAGTGCTCCCCGTGCTAACACGACACCAGTCATGGAACCGGCCTCCCATCCCCAACATACTATTGTAGTGTCTCTGAGAAGACTTAACAATACAGCTACCCGTGTCATTCCTGCGAAAGCAGGAATCCAGAAGCTATATACGGTGGATTTCGTGTCAAGCACGGAATGACATATTGTATGGTTATTACGGTAACACTACACTATGGCTTGCTCCAGCCCGGGAAGCTGCTCTCTTCATTGGCTTTCTCGCTGACTGCCATCCATGCTACACCTTCCTCGTGCCGGTGACAGAGGAGAACGGCGTGATGCAGAAAGCTCCACCGTGCCCCCATTGCCCTGGGCAGCAGTTGTCACGGGGAGCATGAATGCGTCGTCCTGCCCTGTAGCCCGAGTTCGCGCCGACCATGGGAAGAACTTAATGCTCCCCGTGATATGTTGACAGCAAGGCTTCCTTTGCTCTGTCATTGCGACACTCGCCTGAGGCGAGGGGAAGCAATCTGGTGGTGGGGAGGCATGACATTGGCTATGTATCCCCACCCCACCAGATGGCCACGAGTCGCCTACGGCGACT
>Ga0315286_10002299_pt1 | contig 17819 bp, 19 predicted proteins | sample YL17G10_0_MG_FD_205038 | JGI IMG/M metagenome (GOLD analysis project Ga0315286, IMG submission 205038) | Sediment microbial communities from Yellowstone Lake, YNP, Wyoming, USA - YL17G10_0 | ecosystem: Environmental > Aquatic > Freshwater > Lake > Sediment | place: USA: Wyoming | collected...
TAGCAAGTTGGGAGAGTATTTCCGGCGCAATCTTTTACGCGTTTGACGAAGTGCTAAACGTGCGCAATGACGTTGCGTATGATCCGAAGTTGCCGCTAATCATCGGGAGCGATTTTAATGTCGATCCGATGGCATGGGTTGTTTGTCAATTGCACGGCGCGGACCCGCATGGCGGCGCGATGCAAGATCGAAGCAATCAAGAGTTGCACGTTTTGGATGAACTATGGGTACGCAACACAAACACGGCAGATTGTTTGACGCGATTGCACGAACGGTTCGCAAGTCACACGGCGGGGTTTGAGTTTTTTGGCGATGCGACAAGCCGCGCACGCAACACGCGCGCGAGCGAAAGCGATTACATTCAAATCCTAAACGATACGCGTTTTAATACGCACGTTATGGCAGGAGTGCATTATCCGCGCACAAATCCAAGTCGGTCGAATCGTTTCGCGGCGTGTAACGCGTTGTTTTGCAATGCAGACAAGAAACGCCGGTGCATTGTCCATCCGCGCTGCAAAAATCTAATCAAAGACCTTGCGACGCGCGGTTACAAAGAGGGAAGCAACGAGCCAAACGACTACGGCGATATTGGACATATTACCGATGCGTTAGGGTACGTCATACACGCCGTTTTCCCAGTTGCATTCAAAGTCGAAAGCGCACCGATTTTTTCAACAGTAGGGGTCTAGGAGCATGGGTGTTATACCGGCGAAATACTTCTATGCGTTGACGGCGCGAGACTTGGCGCTGTCTTTTAATCCAGATCAAGCGCGCGATCCTGATGGAAAGTTTGCAACGGGCGCGGCAGACCATCCGAGCGTAGAAAAAGCAGTTTCGCGCATGGGTATGCCGGGCGCGCACATAACAAACGCGGGGCAAGCGAATCAAAGCGCGCTCAATCATTGGCTGAACATGAGCAAGAGTGAGCGCGCGGGATTCAAAGACGCGAAAGAATTTGCGCAACACGTCGAAAACAAGTGGACAGATAACAAAATCCTATCGACGTTGAAGGATAAAGGCGAAATGGATTTGCACAACCTTTCGCATGAAACACAAGTACCTATGAGTAAGTACGGCGACACGCGACCGCAAGACGCGAAGCTAAACGCGGCAGTTGTACGGTTGATGAGCGCGGGCAAAGTAGAGGCGTCTAACCCGCGTTTTGGTGCGCCGGTAATTTCTCTAAAAAAGTAAGGCATATCGATCATGTATAACGAAGCCGAAACACCCGCAGCGCTTGACCCAGAAATTTTTGATGACGTGCAATTGCCCGAGCGCACGACGCCACAAATTTACGGCGAGTTTGGTTCACACGCGAATAGCGAATTAGAAAATCGCTCGCAAGCGAACTACAAAACGTACCGCGAAATGCGCATCGATCCGACGATTGCGTTTGCGCGCATGTTATGCGTTGCGCCGCTGGTTACGGTCGGCTGGGCCTATGTAGAAAAAGACGACGCGCCAGCCGGCGCAAAAGAATTCATCGAATCGCAAATGGAACCATGGCGCATCTATTTGATGAAGGCGATCATGGAGGGCTATATCGATTATGGTTGGACGCCGTTTGAAATGATTTGCAAAATCGATGATGGCCGTGTGACGATAAGCAAATTCAAACAGTTGATTCAAGATCAAACCTTGATTCTTATCGATCAATACACGGGCGAATATCTTGGTTTGCGGCAGTACAATTACAACGTGCGTGGTTTTAGCAATGCTGGGCAGGTCGATTTGAGCGTTTATGATTCGTTGCACGTTGCGCTAGACGTTGAAGGTACGAATTGGTACGGTCGTGCATTGATGGAAAACGCGCGATTGATCTATACACAATGGAACGAAGTCAACGCGAGCGCAAATAAGTACGATACAAAAATTGCAGGCGCTTCGTGGGTTGTGTACTACCCAGTTGGTTCAACACCGTACAACGGCGCATTGACCGACAACTACGGTATCGCCATGAGTTTTCTTGGGCAGTTGCAATCGAATGGAAAACTCGCAATCCCGCAACAAGTGGCGCAGTTTATTACCGACGCCAACACGGGAAAACAGGAAAACCCGTGGAAGATCGAGCTAATCAGCGATAAAGGTGTTACGCAAACCGGATTTATTGACCGTCAAAAGTATCTTGACGCGTTAAAAGTTCGTGCTTTTGGAATGCCAGAGCGGGCCGTTATCGAAGGTCAGTACGGGACAAAAGCCGAAGCAAGCGCGCACGCTGATTTTGCGATTACCACTTTTGAAATGCGACACCAAGTAGCGCTAGAACAAATCAACAACCAAGCCGTGCGATTTTTGTTAGAGGCGAATTACGGCGACGATGCTTGCGGGAGCATTGTCATTAAGCCGCGCCCATTGATTGACGAAAAGCGGCAGTTGCTTGAAAAAATCTACACGCAAATCATTACAAATCCCGATGGTTTAATGAATGAGTTGCAATCGCTTGACATGCAAACATTTCGCAAGCAACTAGACTTGCCGGAAAACCCCGTGCAAAATCTTGGCAGTATGCCAGCCGTGCAAGGGTTGCTGACCGAATATTTCAACGAGCTACAAAGCGAACAACCCCGAGCGATGGCAGTTACCGGGCCGGCGCTTGGACCCGTACCGCCAGAATACTGGCAGGAGTTGCAAAATAATGTCCCCACTTAAAAAAGGTACGTCACAAAAAACGGTGAGCAAGAATATCAAAACGGAAATTGCGGCAGGCAAACCGCAAGCGCAAGCCGTTGCAATTGCTTTGGACAAGGCGCGAGAATCGAAAAAACAGAAATAAAGCAATTTGTAACTAATCAAACGTGGATTACACCACTATATATTATTGGGTGGACACGCTGGGGCCGTATGCTCTTGCGTTGTGGTGCGTTTGGCTTATTCGTTTAGAGAGTACCGGGCATGGTGACTAATCTAATAGCGGCGACAGTCTTTTGCGTTGCGCAATATTCCGACTGTCAAAACGGGCAATGCTCTTTGCCACAACAACCTAGCGGGTTGTTTAACGCGGTTTCGCCGGAAGGTAGACCGCTAATCGGTTCAACGCAATACCGCAGCACGAAACCGGCGAAAGCTAATCAAACTTTTGGTTGGCACACGCGCACGCCGATAAGGCAATTCAGTAACCCGCAACTAGGCGCGTTGCTTTCCGACATAGAAGCGAACATGTCGGCGCAACACGAATACCGAACCGAAGACCGCATAACGTGGGCGCATGAAACAACGCACGGCATTTCTAGCGGGTTGCGCGTCGAGTTAGGTGAAGGTGTAAATGGCTTTTATATTCCGGGCAAGGGGGTTGCGATGATACTCCGCGAGCCGAATATGAAAAAAGTTGTTGTGAATCGTTACGTGCCGCAAGAGCTACGCGGCGATTTGTGGACAACGTATATGGATAACGCGCAAGTCAATGCGGGCATGACGGGCGCGCAGAGCGGCGGCGTAATGGTAGCAGGTTGGGCCGATCAGCCGTTATACATTCTGGACGAGTTAAACGCGTATATTTCGGGCATGGAAGTTGCGCAAGAGTTACGCGCACGTGGGTTGCCGTTGGGTGACGATGGAAATCCGGGGGTACGCGCGTGGAAGCGCGACTTAACGCACGCAATCGAGTTTTGCGGATACGCGACGGCGCTGGTTAAGGCAACAAAGGATTTTGATCCGGGTTACCCAGACTTAAAAAATCTCGAATCATTTGTAGCGCACGCAACAAAGCGCACGGCGTTGCTTGTCCAGCAGTTAGGCGAGCCGGAACACAAACAACATTTGCAACAGTACGCGACGTGGGCCGGCGCTAAAGGTTTAGACGCTAACCCGCAATACGTTGCAAGAGCTAAGCCGCAAAACGAGCAGACAATTGAACAGCGTTTGGACCGTATCGAACGTCAGTTAGAACTACTTGCAAAGGGGGTAAAGTAATGCGAAGTTTTTTGATTGCGGTTTGTTTGACGTGTGTTTGTTGCTTGTTTGTATTCGTATCGCAAGCGCATGCGCGCACACACGTTAAGATCGGGATTTTCGGTACACACGTGCGCACGACCGATTGTAACGCCAACATTACGGCGAGCCGTTGCGGCGTGCAATTCAACGGCGGCGTTGTTGGCGGTTGTGGCGCGCAAGTTTATGGGGCTTGCGGCGGCGGCGGTTGCGGGAGCGGGCAAGCGCACGCGCGCTGCGCGACTTGTCCGCAAAATGGTTGCGTACCGTGTGGCGGTGAACACTGTCCCCCATACGGTACACGAACGCGCACGTGTACCGATACAAACGTACCATATCCGGCTGGTGGCGAAGTGATCTACGGCGTACCAACACGCGCATATTATCGCGCGTGGTAAAAACCATAGGTGCAACATGAAAGCAAGCACGCTGATTTTCGTCTTGTGCGTAGTATGGAGCGCAAACGCGAATGCGCAGTTCTACCAACAACCGGCGGCGCAAGTTGCGCCAGCGCCCTATTATGCTGCGCCGAGCTATCCGCCATACCCACCTTACCCGCCGTCAAATTGCGCGCCTTATGCGGGCGGCGCGATTGGCGGCGGTAATGGCGGTGGTGGCGACCATACTTTGTTGCAAATTTTAGCAATGCAACAATTGTTTGCCCAACAAACAAGCGTTCAACAAGGTTGGGCAGCGTCACAAGATCGGCAGTTACAAGAAATTTTGGCGCACCAAGAGGCTTTTCGTTCACAGATGACGCAACGCGAGTGGTTTGACCAAGTTATTCGCGGACAGCAACGCGAACGTGAAGCGTTTGGGCAGCGTGATATTCTTGAACAGTTACGAGCGCGGCAACAACCTATACCTTTGCCAGTGCCACAACCGCCCCGACGGCGCGGTTTGCTAGGATTACGCGCGGACGTACAAAACGAAGTCATTTACCAAAACACAGGGTACTAACATGTTAAGCGCATTGATTTTATCTGTTGCGTTGGGACAATTTGCAGTTGATCCGGCGCTAGCTGTTGATCGTGCGGCGTATGATCGTGCGGCAGTCGATACCGAAGCGTTGCGCACGCGTGAGGGGTTGGCGGAGGATTACCGCCTTGCTGAAATGCTGATTGCACGAACGCAACAGCGACGAGTTGAAGCGTTACGCTTGCAAGCAGCAGCAAACGAAATTGAAGTCAACAACGCGAGATTGCGGGAGTTTCTTTGTCGGCGGTTTTGCGAGCCGGGCCGCGCTGTGCCTGTGCGCGATTTTGGTTTGGGAATCGGTGGTCAAGTACCGTTAGACCCCGCACTGTACCCTACTCCGTTGCCATATGTACCACCCGATCCAGCAGCGATTGAAACTGACACCCGTTGGCGTGGCGCTGGTTATCGATTGCCACCTAGACGCGTGGCGGTTGAAGGAAATATTAACGTGCAAGTCATGCCGGGTAGCGTTGTGCCGTTGCCAAGTTACCGTAGATATTAGGTTTTGTTCGTTTCATTCACACGAAAGGCAGGGAAACATGGCAGAAGCGCAAAAGGTGAAGATATCGGCGCGCGAAATTGAAATTGTGCCGATCAAAGTAGGGGAAACAATTGTTGTAGATGCAACATTTTTGGACGCAAACGACAATGTTGCGCCGGTTGACGGTATGCCGGTTTGGACGAGCAGCAACCCGGCAATTTTGGAAGTACAAAGCGTTGCGCGTACTGATGGCGCAACGGCGAATTGTACGGCGATTCAACCGGGCGAAGCCGAAGCGGTTTGTTACGCTGACGCCGATATGTCTGCTGGCGTGCGGAATATCGCGGGGCGTTTAGCTTTTTCGGTTACGTCATTGGAAGCGCAAAAGGTTGTGTTGACGCCGCGCGTTTAACCCACCCTGCCCGGTGGCGCGCCCCGCGCTTGTGCGAATGTTCACCATTTGCCGCGCGGGCGCGTTTCTTTTTCTTGGAGTGCTTGTATGTTGATCGATCCGATTTTAATGCCGGTCATATATACTGGCGGTGTGGGGATTGATGTAACTGGCACGTCTATTAATCTTGACCCCGCGACTGTAGCTACGATTAACGGCACGATTCAAGAATCACAGCGCGATCAACCTTTGGGCTTTGCTGGGCTAGACACACAAAGCGCCATAAATGCGCTTGTCAAAGTGCGGTACATGACGCACAGCGATTTAAATCTAATCGTACCCGCTGCCGGTGAGCTAGTCGTTACAAGTGACACAAAAGAATTGCGGTACGGCGATGGAATTTCTAACGGTGGATTTTCCGCTAGTCTTTCGAGTGAGTCTTGTATTTACGTGTCACCTACTGGCGGCACAGCGCTCGAAAGCGGCGCGGCTGTTGTGGCAGCGTTTCAAGTTGCGCAATCGATGAATCCATACGGACAGCCAAAATCAGCAACAAACCGCGTTACGGTTTTGCTGGGGATTGGGGAATACGATTTTAACAATTTGTTCACGTTCGACGTTCCATTTGTCGATCTTGTTGGAATTTCACAACAAGGCGTGCGGTGTTATGTTGGCAATTTTCTTTTTAGAATTAACGATACAGCTACCGACATTCGTTGCCGGAATATCACTTTTATAAAGCCGGTTGGTCAAACTTCGCACGCTTGGTCATGGCAAATACCCGGCGATGGTACAGTTAATATATATTTCGAGAATTTGACTTTTGAAGGGTCGAATACTGATTTGGTTTTTTCACAGGTGATAAGATCGGGCGGGACGTTCTCAAATATTACGGGAGTGTGTAATAATGTGCGGACTAGCTGCATAAATCTATTTACAAGCAATACGAGCATCGTTAACCATACGTGGGCTGTAAACATGACCGATTGCAGCGCGTCGCAAATGGTTGGGCAATCTCCATCGATAAATGCGCCAATTGTAACTGGAAAATGGAGGCGATGCATTTTAGAATACAGTCCGTCGCGAGCAAGCCACCATTTCAATTGCGCAAATGGATCGATTATCCAAAACTGCGATTGGGGCTATCCAATGTTGCGATTGGAAACCGGCTCGCGGGTTATGTACACGCGATTCAAAACACAAGCGCCGACCGCTGTACAGTTGAATTCAGCAATTGCAGCACAGAGCGTTTTTATAGCGCATTCCGAGTATGGCACGGGCGGGTTAGGTGCAAATATTGGAACAAATACCGCAGGCGCAACGGCAGCGCTTGCGTGTAACGTGGTGAGTGACGGTTGAGTGAAGTAGTATGGCGGTAACAATCAACTATAGTCCGTCGCGTATCATTAACCCGATACCCGTACAGACTTTTGGTATAACGCAAACCCCTATACAAACAAATATAGGCGGCACGTCCGCACCATTGCCTAACGAGCGTGATAGGCAAATGGAACAAATAACGAATGCACAACAAATACTTGAAGCGCAAATAAATACAAGTCTTGTTTCGCGTTTTCGTTCTGCGCAATCAAGTATAGCAACTGTGGACCAAACCGGGCGCGTAAGCTATGTTTCAAATGGGCAAGTGCGCATTTTAGCCGATGGTTCAACAGCGACATTTAGTATATTGTGTGATGTATCAAGTACGGGCGGGGTATCAACAAAAGTTTTTGTGGACTATTTGCCGGGTTGGCTTTCATACAAGTTTGCGCACGACCTAGATGCAAAGATTGCCGGAACAACGCGGAGTATAAACGGGCCAGCGTTTTCATCATGGTCCCCAATAACGCGCAACCCATTGAATTGGGCAACGCAATCCGGTGTAGATATTACGCCAATCATGGCGCTTAATTCTATGTCGGGCGCACGGGATCAAATTACGCTATTCAGTCCGCGACATGCTGTAGGGTGCAACCATAATCGATTGTCACCCGGAACATGGGTACAGTTTGTTGCGCAAGACGGTACAAACCGCATTTGTCAACGCACTATTACAGCTACGCTCAATATCACGTATCCACTAGGTACGTTTTCGGATGGTCAAGTATACGTGCTAGACAGTGACGTTGACAGCTATATAGGGTATGCAACGGTTTTGCCAACACATCCGGTATATAGCCCGCATTTGCCAAGTGTAGGTATCACGGGAATAAGCGCGGCTGACTTAACTTGCTATCTTCCAATGTTTGTACAAGATCAACGTAAAATATCAAACATTCAAGAGTGGATCGGCGATAGTAACGTACCACCAAATGAGAGTTGGTCAGCAATGACGCAAGCGCCGACAACTGGGGATCGCGCTCAGTATGCGTTAATAGTTGTCGGCGGTGATAGTGGTTCGCCTAGATGCTTGCTCTATAATAACCGTTTGGTTGTGCATTCGTTTTTGTCTGGAATTGTAATGTCCGAAATGGCCGGACAAATAAACGCGGCGTTTAATACGCTTGGTAATCCAAACGGATACCAATTAGACGTTGTAAATCTTAACGCATTCCCTACTTTGTAGGTTGTAACAATATGAGCGCTATAGTTGTTTTGCCATACAAGCCGGGCGTAAACGGTTTGTTTTTCGTCGTCATTGACGTTGAAGATGGCGGCAAATATCTAAACGGCAGCACGGGTTTGTTTGAAACCTACAACAGTAACAACGTAGGTTTTTACCGCAACCAATTTATTGACGCAACCGGCGAGCCGGGTTCGTACGCGGGCATGATTCCCGATGTTGCACAGGCGTCGTTGCCTAAGCATGTTTTGATTCTGTGCTACGACCCCGCAACAAAAGCAACAGACGGCCCGATAGGCAGTGGGTACGTACAAATCGACAAAACAAACAACGAAGTCAATTCTGACTTGTTGCTTAGCTACGTTTTCGCGTCAACAGTTGGGCATAATCTTGGTGTGGGCACCGGGCAAGAACAATACTATGGGTATGACAGTTTCCTCGCATTCACGACAACGTTCGATGCGAGCGGCAACCGTCAAGTGAATCTTGCACAAGGATGAGCGCATGGCAAATCAATTTGAGAACAAGCAATACGACCCGGCGCAGTTTGGCTCGAAACAATTTCCGGGTGGGGGGGCAGTTACTCCAGTAACGCCGGGCAGTTGGTACGCGACACGCAATGATATCGAGTTGATCTATGGAAAAACAAATGTTTTTCAATGGGCCGACGTTGATAACAACGAAAACGAAACGGATATCGACGCGCGCATAGAGTGGGCGCTAAAGAATTCATACTACCGAATAAACGATAGGCTGAATCAAGGTCCGTACACCGTACCGTTCGTTACGCCGTTCCCTAACCAAGTTATCGTAACAAGCGCACGCATGGCAGGTATTGAGTTGTATGATTCTCGCGGCATTACCGATTTTGCCGAAACAGGCATACCAAAACACATGCTTTTCTATCATGTTCAAATGGTAGAAAAGTTTTTTGTAGCGTCGCTAGCGAATCAATTGTTTTTAGTTGGGCAGGAAACCACGAAAAACGTGCCGGGTGTGTATGATGATTCTAGCAGCGCGGACGCAAGCGCAAGCGAAATCTAGTCGCAAAGCACTTGACAAACTAGAGGCGCGAGCGGTACGCGTTGCTAAGTTTGTAGGTGCGCAGTTGCGCGCTAAAGCTGTTGTTTCTCTCAATAGCGGACATGTACCCAAAATCGAGCTAGAATTTCTAGCGAAGTTTGTGCCGTTGCTTGCGCAAACAATGATCGTAGCTAATTTGCAAGGTCGAATTGACGCAAAGAAATCCGCACGACAAGCAGACCCCGGATTAAAACTTGCTATCGAGCCGGGCAGCGTTTTCGAGCATACGATTGAAATTATGCGCAAGACGCTGGGGCCTGATGTAAATTTGCGAGCGTTGGAAGAGCGCTATAGCATAACCGCGCTGCGCACGTTGAAAAATGTTTCGGATACAGTGGAAAAAGATGTTCGCGCTACGGCGTATAAGTTGATCGAGCAAGGCGCACACGTCAAAGAGGCGAAGCAAGTTTTAAGCGCACGTTTCGACGCATTAGGGTTGACGCCGCAAAATTCATACCAGCTAGAAACAATATTCCGCACGTCAAGCGCTGTTGCTTATGGCGCGGGCAGTTGGAAAGCATACCAAGACCCCGACATACAAGAAATTTTATGGGGTTACACATATACGGCGGTAATGGATGACCGCACACGGGAGAATCACGCGGCGGCTGAGGGCGTCACACTTCCGAAAGATGATGAATTTTGGCAAAGAATGTGGCCACCTAACGGTTACAATTGCAGATGTGAAGTTATCGCGCTGTACGACGCCGAAGATATAGTAGACGCGCCAGACGATGCGTATGCTGACCCCGGATTTGGTTATAACCCCGGCGAAGTGTTGGGGGAGATTACGGACAGCGGCGAGCAACCCGCGCCGGAGCCTATCGCGGTAAACGAATTGTCACCCGCGCCGGAACCGTTCGTGCCCGAGCCATTACCCGAGCCATTGCCCGAGCCGGATGCTGAAAAGATTTGGCAAGAGAAAATGGCCGAACAACTAGAGGCTTTCAAAGCCGAGCAAGCCGCACAGCAACAGAAGCTTGACGACGCGGCAGAATACTACAAACAACAAGCCGAAGCGCACAAGGCAAAGCTAGCGGCGTTTGAAGCCGAGAAATTGGCGCAACAACAACAAGCCGAAGCGGCGGCAGAATTAGAAGCTAAGCCGAAGAAAAAATACAAGCCGAGAACCCCCAAAGGGGTTATTGACTACGCTTATACAAAAGAGTATACTAGAGAATACACGGCATTGCCGGACAAAAAACGTCAAAAGGTTATGCAATGGCATAAAAAACTTTCGTACCACTCAAAAAAATTGCTAACGAGTTGGTTTAGTACGTCAAAGCCGATGATATCGGCAGAGATATACTTTAACACGGGCGAGAAGTTGCGCGAGTGGCGCAGTTACCACGAACATAATCCGATAGAGGGAGTGCGCGCAGACAAAACAGCGTGGAATGAATCGCTAGACAAAGGTATCAAACACCCAACAACCGTACCGCTGTTTCGCGGCATGTACGGTCTGAATGATACGTTTATGAAAATGTACACGGATGTGGGGGGCGAGTTTACTTGGCACGCGACACAAGCAACAAGTCGCGACAGCGAAGCAAGCGCAAAAGGTTTTACAGGCAGCGGCGATGTATTGTTTAAAATACTAAAACCGAAAGGTGCGGTAGAAGTTGCGCCCATAGGTTTAGGTGGCGAACATGAAGTGTTTACACGCGCGGGCGCTACGTTTCGCGTTAAGAGCGTAGAAAAAAACGTAGTGCATAGCGGTACGCGCATAAAAACTTTCATAATCGTCGAACAAGTCGAAATTAAGGATTACAAAAAATGAAAAACAAGAAAAACAAGAAAAAAGAGCAAGCAAGAGTTGACGCGATGGTAAGCGAAGCAGCGCTAACAGATTACATACCGTCCCCACAACGTCGGGCAGAAATGGAGTTAGAAAAGAAATCCAATGCAAAGAAAAATAATAATCAGCGGAAAGCTTAACGAGTTTGAAGCTTACCCGACGCATGTTTGCGTACCACTAGGCCGTGGTGAAGTAACACACGGCGACGAAACTTGTGGTTTGCTTGCGGACGGCGAGCCTATGCGCGCGCAAGTGCAAACCGTTATGCGCTGGCCGGATGGTTCGGCTAAATGGCAACACGTACACGCATCATTGCTCGCGGGCGTCGAATACGAATACTATTCCGATCGTTTGTACGAAAATGCTTTTGTATCGCCGTTGCGAGTTTTAGAAAACCCAGCAGAAATTGAAATTGATAACGGTTTGATAAACGTCGTTATCGAAAAAGTACCGACAGCGGGCATAGTTATCATAAGCGATAGCGCAACGGATGAGCAAATTTCGGTTGGTTCGCATTTTCTTTTCGACGAGCGTGGTATCGCGTTTTCTATCCAAGAAGACACGTTAGCACAAGTTGAAGTTGAGTTAGTCGGGCCACAAGTTGTATGCGTCAAAATATCTGGTTGGTATCAATCACGCGAGCAACGCGTACCGCCGTTTGTACTATGTTGCACGCGTATCTATGTTTTTGCCAATTCACGCATTGTTAAATATGACCATGGCGCGACGTTCGGCGCGAACATGAATTTACATGGCATCGCGCAAATGGGTATTGATTTTGCGCATACTGAAAACATGCTATACCCGATTGTTTTGGTTGGACGCGATATGGAGTACAAATTTCCATATTACATTACAGACGAATTGGGGGAGCGTGCGACATTCTGGCAATGGCCGGGGACTAATGTTGTAGAGCGCAACGATGATAGCGAAGTTGCGGCACAGAATTTGTACAAGAATTTGTGGCTACATTCTGGGCCGTTGCTTGATCCAAGGTTGCCGAATGCGTATTTTAACGCGTGGAAAACGCAAACCGACACAACAGAGTGTAAAGCTGAGTACGCACGCGCGGCGAACATGCAAGGGTTGATGCTACACGCAAATTTTGCAGCTATCGTCAAAGCGGAAAACGCACAACCGCTAATGGAGTTGTACAAAAACAACCCAATCGGCATCGTCGAGCCGAGCGAAGCTTGCCGCACACAAGTTTTAGGGCCGATTGCGCCAAGTGAAGACCACGAATCGCCGGAAATTGCCGAAGTTGACCAATGGGTTATCCGCGCTGCGCTTGGAAATGAAAAATCATTTTCACGTTACGGCGATTATGGCTTGTTCAACTATGGAAACTTACACAGTGAAGAAATTATAGCGCAATCTCGCCCGAGTTTACATCGTGTTTGGAGTAACGGACACTACCAACAGAATTTTTTATGGTGGCTGTTGTTCTTTCGGAGCGGCAATCACGATTTGCTACACTTCGCGCGAGTGTCAACAGAGTATTACGCATCGATAGGGACGGTGCGATATGACCAAATGGCTGGAAAACCGGATGGTACGCCGGGGCCGGAAACGAAATTTCATATTCCGGGAGCGAAGTATCATGCAAAGGGTTGCTTGCCGTGGGGTGGTCGAGATTACGGCATGGATAGTAACGACATTGATGCGGATTTGACCGGACATTGGCCGGACCCGACAAGCGATTTAATGGCGTGGCTTATCGACGCGGACGCAAACGCGTTAGACGCATATTTACTTTGGGCGCAAAACGTCAATTTCTATACAGGCAGTTGGGCGAGAGAAGCGAACACAAGCTTTGTACACGCAATCTATCTGTACGAATATGGCGAGCGGCAAGATACTGCGCTGCTAACAAAAATTCAAGCAATGCGCACAAGTTTGATGAGCATACCGCTAAAAGATCAAGCGCCGGGGCCGATTTGGTACCCTAATTGGCTGAGTGTCTACTATGAAGCATTTCCAGAAGACACAACATTTCGAGATTGGATTGTTGCGCAAGCGCCGGGCGTATTACCGGGAATAGAAGGCGTTTGGGCCATGAGTTTAGCAGCAACGCTAACCGAAATAACCGGCGACACAAGTTGGGCGCAAAAACAAATGTCAACGGTTGAGCGTGCAACAAAGGTTTTGTATGCAAATTCAAATTGGGCCGGCGATCCGTGGATTGATTTTGGTTGCAAACCGGGGCCGGCGAACGATCAACATTTCATGTTGCAATGGCCGCGCTTGGCGGCATCGTATTTGAAACACAACCTATTGGAGTTATCGCCGATTTACGAGCCGGGCAACTATCTTTTCGGAATTTCGCGATTGTATACGGAGTGGGCCGATGATATGGAAATACGCGGCACACATGTTTTTATTTTAGTGCCGAGTGGGGTGGAGTTGTTCGATATCACGGTGGATATGCAATCGTTAGGCGCTGGTGATATTCAAGGCTGTAGCATGTATGTCAAGCGACCGGACGGTTCAATTGCGTTGAATGTGCCGCGACTAGAAATAAGTAACAACGTGCGCAAGCGGTTTTGGCGAGATACAAATTGGCAGGTTGATCGTGAAGTTTTCACGATACCAGCAAGCGGCATTAGCGGAGTTTGGGAAATCGTTTTCGGTTCGGACGGCGTAGGCTTGTATCAAAAACTTTCGCAATATCCTGAAGCGCAGAAATTGCAAAGTTTGAACGGGCCAAAGCCTATCAGCGGTGAACAAATTTACCACAAGATCAAACATGGCACTTTGTACCTACAAAAAACAGCGGCGGCGGTAAACGAAACAGGATTAGTGTATCTGTCCGCAAAGGGTGAAAAGTGCGCGGCGTGCATAAATGGCGAATGGGTGAAGCCGGGTAGCTCCATTTCGCTACGCGACCCAGAGCGAATTGAAATATTTTGCGATGGTGACGCATGGGTAGAAGCTAAGATTGATTATGTCAACGTGCGGTACCCGTTTTGGGCGGCTAGTACCAAAAACGACGTTGAACTATTTTCCGAAAAATAGTGATTTGCAGCTAATCAAACGTAGCTACAGCTACTATATACTTATAGAGGGTGACCATGCAAAAAGAATTTCAAGATGATATCGTTTACTTTGCCCCGGATTTAACGCCGTGGGTTTTGGATAATGCGCCGGGCAATGATGGCTTGCTCTTTGAAAAAGAAGTTATCTATTCTTTCGATCAATTTGTTCGCGACGACGGCGAAACGCCGCGCGTAGAATTTGGAATTGATGGAAGTGTTTTGAAGCACTTTCACGACACGACGCAATTGATGCTTGCGAATGGCGTCGAAATTCCGATACCGTTGGGGCACACAAACGACCCAACAGCAACACAAGGTCAAGTTGTTGGCTCGCGTATCGGCAAAAATGAACGCAACGAAGATGCGCTATTTTTGAAAACACATTTCAAAGATGCGAAAGCTGCAGAGATTGCCAAAAACGCCGACGTGTCAGTATACGTTCCGCACAAGTTCACGGACGGCAAAGGCCGAACATATGTTCGACCTATTCGACATTTGGCGATTACAGCATACCCCACAATACCGGGATTGGGCAAATTTCAAGCAATTGCGGCGAGTTTCACGCCGGGGCAACCGCAAGCCGCGCCAAAGGCTGTTGTAGCGCAGCACACGGCCCCCCAAATGCCCCCAAATGGAGCGCAGGTGCCAAATATGTCCGCTAGCCCACTACTGCCGTTAGCGCAACAGCTAGGCGTACCGAACGCCGAAACACTGGACGATGCGAGCATAACAACCGCCATTGTTGGCGTATTCCAATTGATGAAAGACAAAATCGACGAATTGGAAGGTGGCGGCGCGGAAGAAACCGAAACCGAAACACCACAACAAACCCCGACAAACGGACCCCCGAATATGGCAACCGAAAAGAAAAAGCTACCCCCCGCATTTGCTGCAAGCTTTGGTAAAATGCTGAAAGATAACCGCACGGCGAAACTCGACGCGCTGGTTTTGGGTGGTCACATTCTCCCGCCCGTTCGCGACGCGCTTGTCGCAGAGTATTGCGGCGAGCCGGCGCTAGCTCTTTCGTTGGACGCGATTGCAGCGGACGAAAACGCAACCGAAGTTTCGGACGTGACGTTTGACAAGCTTTGCGAAGCGTTGAAGAAAAACAAGACGCTTAACGCCGGTGAAAAATCCGGTGCGCAACTAAGCGGAGCGCTTGCGTTGAGCAACCCGAGCGCTGGCGGTGAAGTCAACCCGCTAGTTGCAAACGCCGAGCGTCGCGCAAAAGAGTCTCGCGAAATGGCAGCGCGTCGCAACTAGGCTTTCGGTTTCGGGTTTCGGTTTTGAGGGTATAAGACATGGCCGCGCCAATGCAACAAAACCCGCCACAATGCGGGGACGTGTTTGTGAGGGGCGACCAACCTAGCTCGTGGTTTGTGGATACCGTTTTAATAACTCAAAGCGTCCTCACAAATTCAAGACCTACAATACTTTTTCCTGGATACCCATTAACGACGCTGAACGCTACTCCAGCTAATTCGTTAATAACAATGCAAAAAATGGTGTACCAAAAGGTTACACTAGAGCCGGGGGTTGTAACAAGAGTAGCTGTAATCGATGCCAAATCAGGTTCGCAGGTGCCGGGCGGTGCGCCGGGCAATTTCATAGGGTTGAAAGTCAACGCATCTAAACTTTTGCTGAGCTTTCCTAACATTGCTAACGGGGCAGTAATAACGCCGACGTTAGCACAATGGAAAACGGCACTTGATAGATTGGGCATTTCGTGGTTTGAGGAATCGACCAAAGCGGACCCACAAAACAAATAACCCACCCCACAAAATAAGGTTGCAATACCATGTCGCAGACACCAAAAACAAAACTTTACGAATCGGGTGACGTTTTCATTCGTGAGGATTTGTCGCGCGAGTACGATTCAGGGTCAATCACTTTCGCTAATGCTTCGGCGGGGCCAGTTTCGTTGCCAGCGGGTACGCCGTTTCAAGGCGCAACGATGGCAGACCCGGCGACGTTGACGGCGGCAGATGCGATTTTGCTCGAACCGATGATTGTACCCGTTGGCGGTGCGAAACTCGCAACACTCAAACTTGGGTACGGTGTTGTTATCAACGAAACATTGATTTACAGCAGCGGCACAAACATGATTGTGACCGGACCAGCCGGCGGGGTGACGTACGCGCAAGCAAACTTGCGAACCATGTGGGGTCGGTTAGGTTTCGTTTACCGTGCCGAACCCGCGCGACAAGATTTGCAAACCCGCTAACGTAGTTTTTGGCATGGCACAAACTGCAAAAAACTTGCTGGTTTCTCCGACTGAGGGTGACGTTTTAATACGTTGCGCTGAGCCGGAGTATTTGACCGAAGAGCGCCGACTATACAACGGGTTGAGTGCGCCAGCGACGGTGAAACCTGGAGCGCTGGTTAGTTTTTCTGGAAACGGTGACGCGGATTTGTTAAGCGCAGCGTCGTCAGCGTCAGCGCAAGGCATAGTATTAGGGCCAGTAAAAAAAGCGCCGAATGTTGGAACGCCGGTATCAAGTACCATTGGGCCGATAGCTACGCAAGGCTATGCGGCTGGAAATGTGCTTGTTTTAGTTGGCGGACCAGCGGTACTAGATAAGCAATATTTACCGCAAAGCGGCGATAATGACCCGAGCGGCAGTGGACCATACAACCCCGGAAACGTAGCAGCGTATACGAGCGCGCTGCTTGCAAACCAAATCGTGTTGATCCAAGAGCCTCAAAGACAAAACAGCTACCAACAAAAATAACCAAGCAGCTAAAGGGTTTTACCATGCCAAGTTTAGACGTGTTTCGTGGCGATGCTTTTGGTACGTTGTCGCTATCAACAGCGCTTAACAAAATGCCGTATGTACCCAATCGGTTGGGACAGTTAGGCATTTTCAAAAAGCAAGGCATTACCACCACTTCCGTAATGGTGGAAGAGCGCAACGGCAAGTTGATGATCGTGCCGAACGCGGCGCGCGGAAGTTCACCTAACGCGCAAGGCGGGCGGCGGCGACAAGCGCGCACGTTCACCATTTGCCATTTGCCGTTGGCGGCAAACGTCATGGCGGACGACGTGCAAAACATTCGTTCGTTTGGAACCGAAAGCGAATTAGAAACCGTCGCAGAAATCGTCAATGACAAGCTTGCCGACATGCGGCAAAACTTTGAAGCAACGCATGAATTTCACCGTATCGGTGCAATTCAAGGCTTGCTGAAAGACGCGGACGGTTCGACCATTTACGATTGGTACGCGGAATTCGGTATCACAAAACCAACCGCTGATCTTGCTTGGGCGGCGGGTGATTTGACGGCAGCAACAAACAAGATCAAAAACATGTGCAATTCGGCGCGTCGTCAAATCGAAGATGCGCTTGGCATGGATACCTATACGGGCATCCGTTGCGTTGCCTCGCAACAGTTTATTGATGCAATCACGTCAAGCATGGAAGTCAAAGAGTCTTTCAAGTACCAACAATCGCAATTTCTGCGCGATTCGCAAGTTCGTAGCGAATTTCGATACGCGGGGGTTACGTTTGAAGAATATCGCGGAAACGTACCCATATCCGGTTCGTCAACGCCGTTTGTTCCCGATA
>Ga0315286_10002300_pt1 | contig 17819 bp, 23 predicted proteins | sample YL17G10_0_MG_FD_205038 | JGI IMG/M metagenome (GOLD analysis project Ga0315286, IMG submission 205038) | Sediment microbial communities from Yellowstone Lake, YNP, Wyoming, USA - YL17G10_0 | ecosystem: Environmental > Aquatic > Freshwater > Lake > Sediment | place: USA: Wyoming | collected...
TTATCTTCTATATTGAAAGTAATAGTAATAGTAAGTGGGACACACTGCACGCACAGGAAATACGGTTTCCATCGGACATTTACCCAGGTGGCTGAACGAAGTTGGGGGGCATCGAGTCAATCCTGACGCCCGTCCTTTATCTGCTTACCGTCGACAAAACCCCTCCGTTTCACTACGCAATGGATTCATTGGACTGCCACCCCGCAATGGAAACGGAATTGGTCTCAACAGGCCAGAAAGCCGCCAAGACCACTCCTTGGACTGGCGCAAAATCTGCCCTGATTTAATTAGAGTTACCCCAAAACCAAGCAGAAGGCCTTGGATTCCCATCAGTGTTTGGTTCCAAGCCAAGGGTGCCGATCGGATCTGGAGTGGGAATACCCGGGAATTCTGCATGAAACCGGCAGGTTTCTGTCGGGGTTTGGTCATGTTTTGTGAAATCTAATGCCGAATCAGCCTACTATTCTGCTTTCAGAACCCATCTACAGGCCGTCCTATAACTCTCAAACCCAGTAAATTCCTCAGGTCCTTAATTATCCCCACGGCTAGAAGACAATATTGAGTGAAAGGGTATTGAGGGCTGCCGAAGTGACTTTCCCCTCAGTAAATGGAAGGAGACCGCTTACAGTGCTCGGAACAGTCATGCTCATCATATCAGTCATCGTGGTCGGGTTGTATGTCCTTAGCGAACTGATGAAAACCCACGGCGTGCCGCGTAGGGGGAACTTTCCAATACCGAATTTCGGAGGCAGGACGACGCTCGGTGCGTCCAGTGGATATGCTTCATTTCAGCCCACAACCCTATATCACGGGACTTCGCTTCAGAATGCTTTCGAGATCTACAACTCAGGGATGTGGCTGGTTGGAGATTCTAAACCTTCGGCAGTTTGGATGGTGGACAACTTTGCGGCGGCCAAGAGCTATTCCGGCGCAAACGGTGGAATCGTAGTCGTGTCTGTTGATCCATCTGTCAGACTGACACATCCGAGAGCCGGAGTTTTCATCTACGAGATCCCATATGCTCGACGGTGGGAAGAATACTATCAAATCCCTGGAATGCGACCAATTGGGGTGCTTGATTTCAATGGCAACAGAGTGATGTGAGGCAAAATCATCAAAGAGAGGAGGATAAAGAAATGTGCGAGTTTTCAGATTGGTTTCACAAGAACAAAGCTTTTCAGGACGTCAGGGGAGGGGTTGTTCACACCGCTCTCCTTGCTGCGGTTAATGCCAGGTTTCGGTTTGCCTTGATGGCGGGATGCTGCCCGAAGTGTGGCAGGCCCCTCCAAGACTGGGAGAGGAGACCTGCGGGCAGGGCTACCAGGTCCATGTGTAGGGATGATTATGACCATTGGATTGCTGGAAGAGTCGATGCTAATTGTTTCCTCTGTGGCATGCCGCTGGAGAATCACAAGATCCAGGCTCAGTACCAGAATCCGAGAGAGGTGGAGCACCACATCCATGAGGGCGAGTGCAAGACGGTGTGGACGGTCTTGCACAATGTGGCGGTTGGCGAGCCAGACATGGTGAGAGTCTTCGGTAGGCAAACGAATATCCAGCCTAGGGCACTGTTGGAGCAGGAGGTCGGTAATGATGGTTTCATCGACGCCGAATTCACCCAAGCCCCAGTTCTGCCCTGGCAGCCGGTCCCTAAAGCGCTGCCTGCGCCTGGGGAAAGGATTCCTCAGTTTGCTCAGCGAACTCATAAGGGGAAGCCTGTTCGCACTGTCTCGTAGGGTAGGGTGGGGGTCGCTGCAGTATGGCTGTAAGGATGGCCTCAGTCTCACCAATGACTCTCAGACATGCCTTTAAAGGGCTGAGGCCCTCCTGCTCAGCGTAGTGCCTGACGTACTGGTAGCTCGTACCCAAGTGGTTGGAGTCTTTACCCAGGATTTTGCACAGGGCGGCTGCTGCCAGCTCTGCAACCACCTCCTTTTCCCATGGAGGAACCGTCTTAAGGTCTCCGACTATTCGCATGTGCGCCGCATGAGCAAGCTCATGGAAAAAGACAGCCTCATCTTTGGAAGCAAGACCGATCTCCTGCTTATCCTGATAGAAGTAGCCGTGGTATTGATAATTGCCAGGCACAGCCCTGACAGTCAGCCCCCATTCCTTTGCTCGCTCCATAAGCGGAAGCGGTGGCAATTCGAGCTGCTCGTAGTCGAGCGGTTCACCATCGGTGTCTTCAACTCGGAAAACAGGCCTTGCCATAAAACCCGACAACACCTCCTCGTCCTCAGCTTCGCCCGTCTCCGAGGGGATTTTGCGCTTGATCATCCTCGGCACCAAGATATGGATCGCCTTTGCCCCTCTCTTGACATGCCTTCCCGCATCATTCCATTGCCTGAACCCCCTGGCATCTGCAGTGCCCGAAAGAAATATGGTTATTCGGTTCAGAACCGACCAGTTGCTCGAAGGCAGGTCAGGGAAGGGAAACATGCTGAAGGCGATCGCTTCAGGGATATTACCCGTTTCGAAAGCTTCAAGGATGCTATTCAATGTTTCTCTGACATTTTGCGCCATTTTCGTGCCTCCGGGGGATTTCCCTCAATAAAGAGGGAAATCTGTCCAGAGCACATGCCGCCGCCAGCCCTTCCAAATGAAGAAAATTAGTCCCATCCACTTTTCTGATTAACACTTCGCTTTCCTGGCTGACTCACCAATTAGCTGGGGAAAAAGAGTCTAAACACACACCCTAAAGGAGGTCTGGCTATGGGAGCGGCGGTATCAGTGGCGAAAAGCGTTGTTGTGCGAGACGGCAAAGTCCTGGTTCTTACAAAACCAGACGGCAGGCCTGACCTGCCGGGCGGGCAGGTAGAAGAAGGAGAGAACTCCGAACAGTGCCTTCACCGCGAAATCCAGGAAGAGACAGGGATCAAAGTGCGGATCTTGCAACCGATCTCAGAATGGTCGTATGAAAAGGGAACCGAGCTGACGGTGACAGGCATTACCCTCCTCTGCGAGTATCTCGGCGGCAAAGTGGAGTTGAGCTCGGAGCACACCGAGTATCGATGGATGGCGTCGGCCGAATTGGAGAAACAGGGCTTTAATGGGCACATTTTCAAAAGGTGGGGGCTATGATTATTCCAATCGGTCATGAGAATTTCGTTGCTGTAGAGGAGGTAGTGGTGATCCAGCGACTGGATAGTGCACCGGCAAGAGCATTCAAGCAGGTCGCGGAGCAATCAGGCAGGTTGATCAATGCCACAAACGGCAGAAAAGCACGGTCTATGATCTTGATGAGGAGCAATCATGTCGTGCTTTCCTCGCTAGAGGTGGGGGCTGTTAAAAAGAGGTTTGACAGGCTTATGAACATGCTTGATCAGAGTAGGCAAGACACACAGCAATCTTAGATTGATATAACCCACACAGAGATATTGGAATAAGAAGGTCAGGGCCGCCTCAGGCGTTACAAGCTCGCACGGCATCTATTCCCCCGGTATGTTGTAATCGTTATCGGCGCGATAATTCGCTGCGCGATAGGCTCCATTTGGGTAATCGCTATCGACCCATTTTCAAGTATTGGAATGCTAATCAAAACCAGATCAGGGCCATTCGTAGATAGCCAAATGGCAAGAAGTTATCCTTGCATTTCGGGACTGACGTCAGAATTATAGAATCCAGCGCCGGTTAATATTTCGAAGGCTGAAGAGGAAAAGCATGGTGCAGAAGAAGAGGAGCAATCCCAAGTCCGCCCAGAAGGACATTACATTCCCGCCATTGAATGCGCCATGGAGTATGTCGGCCCCGTAGGTCAACGGAAGGACGTAAGACAGGGGTCGCAGAAACACTGGCAAAAGCGCAATCGGGAAGAACAACCCGCAAAGAAAAATCATAGGGAAGCGAAAAAAATTGGAAAAGGTCTGGGCCTCGAAGACTTCGCTCACGGAGACAGCTATAAAAAGTCCCAGGAATGTGGAAGATACCGCAATGAGAAGAATGGCAGGGACAGCGTCGCTCCATACGACGTGAGAAAGGTCGGCCAGAAAGGCCGCCAGGATGACGGGGACGAAAGCGTTAGCCACTCCGAAGAGAATCGCCCCAGCCGTCTTTGCGAGCATCAGGAGTTCAAGGGGTATGGGCGCCAGCAGCAGCCGGTCAAAAGACCGCCCCTTTTTCTCGAATGTGATCGTCACTGCCAGCATGGAGGTGGTGCCGAAGAGAATGGAGATGGCGATCACGCCTGGAAGCAGAGACAGGACGCTTTCCATGCCAGCACCCGATTTGATGAAGAACATTCCTGTCCAGGCCAGTGGAAAGATCAGCCCCCAACTGATATTGGGAGGTTTGAGGTAATAGGCCTTCATGTCCTTGAGTAGAATGTTCCAAAAGGCTATCCATCGTTTCATGCGCCACCTCCTGCCCTTTCCTTCTCTTTCCGCATGGCGTCCGCCTCGATGCCGGTGATCTGCACGAAAACATCCTCCAGGGATGGGCGCATCCTGCGGGCTTCCATGACCTGAGCGCCCTGATCCTCCAGCAAACGCACCAGGGGACCGACATGGACGGGTTCTCCGGCCTCAACCCGAATCAGCCCTTGGGCAAGGGCATGAAATGCAAGATGAGGAAACGCTGTGGCGAGCTTATCAAGCAGAGCGGGTTCTGAGTTCGATACAGCAAGTTGCATCACATGTTTCTCCTGGATCGGCTGGATGAGGTTTGCCACGGTGTCGATCCGCACGATTTTGCCGGCAAGGATAAACGCAATGCGGTGACAGAGCCGCTCGGCCTCTTCGATGTAATGTGTAGTCAGAAAGATGGTCGTACCAGCTCGGTTGAGGCCGGCGATCAGGTGGCGAATCTGCCGGGCGCTCGCCACGTCAATACCCGTGGTTGGTTCGTCGAGAAACAGTATAGGTGGATTGTGAATGATCCCAGAGGCGATGGTGAGTTTGCGCTTCATGCCCCTGGAGTAACCGGCGAATTTCCGGGTTCCCGCCTCAGCAAGACCGAAGGTCTCCAAGAGTTCATGGGCACGGGCTTCACGTTTCTTTTTCTGCATTCCATACAACGCCGCACAGAAGCAAAGGTTCTCGAAGCCATTCAGCTCGGGATAAAGATTGCTTTCATCCGGGACAACGCCGATCATGTGCTGGGCGGCCTTGGGATTGCTTGTGCAGTCAATGCCCGCGATTCCGATCATGCCTGCGTCAGGTCGGGCCAGGCCCGTGAGCATGTTGATGGTGGTGGTCTTGCCGGCGCCGTTGGGTCCCAGAAAGCCAAAAAGTTCGCCCTGACGTACCTCAAAGCTCACATCCACAACAGCCAGGACCTCACCGAATCGCTTGGCCAATCCCTGCACGGCGATCGCGATCATGGTGTCATCCTTCATTGTCAGTCTCCTGCCTGGTCATTCCGTATTTCGCTTCGCCACCTGTATTCCCAAAAGCCGTGCGCCGGCATTGGTCCTCATGGACAGCGTGGCCGGTTCACTGACAAGGCATTGCCCCCTGGATAGAGCAAACCGATTCGTACCGACGTCCACCTCCGCCTCACCTTCAATGCCGACAAAGATGACATGGGAAGCCATATCACATTTGGGCATGCTCTCCCCCGGACCAAGGGATATCAACCTCATCTTGAATTCGGGGGTTACATAGAAGACGTTCTTTTCCCTTTGGTCGTATCCGTAAGCCTTCATGCTGACAATGTCGAAACGCTTCGTGGAAATCACCTCCCCCCTCGAAGAAAGCCTCTTTGTTGATAGGAGCGGGGCCGACGCTGGTCATAGTGACCAGTCGGCCCTAATTCTGTTCACTTTTGTTCCTTCTTTTCTCCTTCGCAAGGATGCTTCTTAACATCCCCATGGCACTCCTTGATCTGTGCAGGGGTGCACTCTTGGGGTTTGCCCTTGAGTTTCTCAGGTTGTTCACAACAAGGTTCACAACACATGGTTTTCACCTCCTTTCCGGCGTAGCCTTTTCTTACGGCATGTAGTCGACGGCAATGCCCCGCTGTAACCGCTGATTGGCGGGCCATCCGCTCAAGTTCACGAATGATCTCTTCAAGTGCTTCATTGTGAACGGAATAGTGAATCCAGTACCCGCGTTTTTCTCCTTCCACGAGCCCCGCTTCTTTTAAGATCTTGAGATGCTGCGACACGGCGGCTTCAGAGACTCCAAGCTGCCGCGCGAGGGCTCTTCCGCACAGACCCTGGGAGAGAAGCAAACAAAGAAGTCTCAAACGGGTCTCGTCGGATAAGGCTTTTAAGGCTGTTATCAATGGCATCATGGCGTTTAGCAGTTCAGTTAAGTATATGCTTAACTAAACAGCAGGGGGCCTGTCAAGAGGAAACTGAAAGGAGGGCGAGAAATATGGAGACTCAAGTGAGCATACTGAGTCAGCACAAGGACCCCAGTTACACACTACCTCTCGGTAGCGCATGGGACCCTGTGTGATTGGCAGCTCAAGCTCGGATAGAGAAAACAGCAAGGGAATTCGCTTGAGACAAACCTCTTCATCCGGTTATGCATCAATCTATCGCAATGAGGTTAGGATTAAAGTCCGCTGCTCAATCGACATGGAGAACGACCGCGAAGGCATTGAAGGCAACCCATAGGGTATCGTTTACTTGAATATCGAGCCTCTTCTTACTCTCTTCAGTAATGACCGAACACAGTTCAGTGCCGTCCGAAATACCCACAACTACCTCCGTCGACACCTTCCCACTTTTTATTTGATGAACAACCCCCCGAAAAAGGTTCTCAGCCCCAGACTTTGGCTCTTGCTCGCCCTTATAAAGCATAACCCACGGAGCCTTGATTTCAGCCATAACCAACGCCCCGCGTTTTAGACCAAGCCGTGCGAGGCTGTGATTGGTGATGACCCCTCTTACCCGGTATCCACCTACGGATATGAGCTCTACCACAGCCTGAACATCGCCTTTGTCTATCCTAACCACTTTTCCGTAAAAAGCGTTACGTGCGCTCGTCTTTCGCAGGCTCTCTTTGTCCACAAAATATCTTGCTACCTCCCTCATCTCTTGATCGGAGAATTCCACATAAGACGCAGCAAGATTTGGTGTCGAGTGGCCAAGGATCTTCTGCACGACCGGCAAAGGCATGTTGTTCTGGAGAAGTTCAATTGCTCTAGATCTCCGTATCACGTCAGGGGTGCCAAGTTGACGTGGAATGCCAATCGACTCGGCTCGCTCATAGAACTTTCGGCGAACATGGCCAGGGTCAACCCAGATGATACCACCTAAGGCCTTCTTGAGCTCAGGGTCTTCCAAGGTCTTTTGAAGTTCGGCTGAAAGTGCTTCAGAAATCTCCACCTCCCTGCACGGCCGACCGCTTTCTGTTCCCCCTTTGCACAGGCGGACGATATAATTCTTGTAATCGACGTCGGCAGATGGATCTAAGTGAAGCACTTCGTTGAGCCTGGCTCCGGTGTGGCGAATCAAAAGGAAAATCAGCAGGATTCGCTTTCTCGAAATTCCAATATCAGAACGATCAGGAGCCTCAGCCCAGGAGCGAAAAGATTGCTCAAGCTTTTGAAGCTGGTTCGTATCAAGATACCGGCCCGTATCCTCCATGGATAAAATTCGGGCATGCTTGACGGTTCCGGACATCTTTGGAAGTCTATTCCCTTTTGGTTTGTTAGCCACGTTTTCTGAACCTCTGGTTTGAGCCAATTGTGAACGCCATTGAAGAATTTTGCAAGAGGGTCTCTGAAAAAGCTTGACACCCGAGAAGAGCAGGGTTAGAGTCCTAACTAACACGATTTCTATATTTATCGTGTTATAGGCAAGGGCGTGAGAGTTTTCTTTCATGGCATTTCAAAGAGAGGAGGTGCCTTATGGAAAACATCATGATGTGGGGGACCAAAAACGTGCTTGTCCTTTTGGCAATCATCGCAACCTTTTTCTCCATGGTCTTGTGGTTAGGAGGAGCAAACTTCTCATGTGCCGTGTGTGACGTGATTCAGACAATGCTGCAATGATCTCGCAAGTATTTCTTGACGAGGGTGGGGCTCGTGATCTGGCAGCAGGTAGAAAGACGATTGGTCAGCGAGCCCCGTCCCCGCATTCTTTGAGTACAAATGAGGGGTTGGGCGTCATGTGGCAGGTGAGATTTTTCGTATTGAATACATAGTGGATGTTAGGAGCATACCTTCACTCAAGGGAAGGAAGAGGTCTGTGGAAGGAAAACCCGGGGAAGACGCTATAGGATTTGAATGTGCCAAACGTTTAGGGATCACTCCGTAATTAAACGAGACCTATCTGTGGCTGGCCACTTGGGCTTCGACCGAGTGGAGCTTGCTGGTTCACCTGGGGATTTGGGAAGGATTTTGCCTTTGAGTATAGGCCTGATCGTTATCAATGGGCTTGATCCGTTGGTTCTTTTCGCGTGTGTCGGCAGCTGTTACTTTTTTCCGGGTGTCTATTTCGGTGTGACTATGCCGGTGGACCCAATGAAAGTGATCGGCGCGTACGCCATCGCTTCAGGGATAGCAGCACCTCGGATTTTTCCGCCATCCTGGTCAATGGCCGTTTTTTCTTGCCGTATAGAGGGCCTTTCAAATGAAAGACGCGAAAATCCTGCTCGTCGATGATGAGGTTGTTTTCACCAACAATATGTCCAAACTCCTGTCAAGGAGAGGGTACCAGGTGAGAACTGCCAACAGCGGGTATGAAGCCCTTGGAATCCTAATGGACGATGCCTTTGACGTGATGATCCTTGATCTGAAAATGCCGGGCATTGACGGAATTGCGACAGTACGTGAGGTGAAGAAGCTTGGGCTTCTCACCCAAGTCCTGATCCTCACGGGTCACGGTTCAATTGACTTGACACTTGAGGCCCTTCAAATTGGTGCTTATGACTACGTCACCAAGCCCTGCGAGATTACGGAACTTGTCTCCAAGATTGAAATTGGTCTTGAAAAAAACCGATTAAAGACAAAAAAGGATCATATTGATAGGAGCACGTAACTAATGGATTTCTTTCAGGTCTCCTTTTCTGTCTCTGGTGTGGAAACATGTGTTTTTGTTCCCCCATTGGTCGCTTTTGTTGTCTCCTTTTTCACCTCCATGGGGGGTGTCTCGGGCGCCTTCCTTCTACTGCCCTTCCAGATGTCCTTTCTCGGTTACACGAACCCTTCGGTCAGCGCCACCAATCAGCTTTTCAACATCGTGGCCATCCCGAGCGGCGTCTATCGCTATTATCGCGAAGGGCGCATGGTCTGGCCCCTCACATGGGCTGTCATCATTGGAACCCTACCCGGCGTTTTCATCGGTGCCATCGTTCGCGTGGCCTACCTGCCCGATCCCAGAAGCTTCAAGCTCTTTGCCGCGCTTTTGCTCCTGTACGTCGGAGGGCGAATGCTCCTGGATCTTCTGCGCAAACCCCTGTCCGGCGCGAATAAGACATCAGCCGAAGACCGCTTCCGGGAGTTGGCGCGCCGGTATCGGAAAGAGGCGGAGAAAACAGATCAAGTCGAGGCAGAGTCTTTGCCGGGAATCAAGGTCACCCGCTTTGATTCCAAGAAAATTGGATACCATTTCTACGGCGAGCACTGTGAAGCGCCTACATGGGGCATTCTTGCTCTCAGTTTCGTGGTAGGGATTGTCGGGGGCATCTATGGGATCGGCGGAGGAGCGATTATTGCGCCTTTTTTCGTGTCGTTTTTCAAGTTGCCTGTATATACAGTCGCCGGAGCAGCCCTGATGGGTACCTTTGTCACGTCCGTGGCTGGGGTGATTTTCTACCAGGCTATCGCGCCGTATTACCCGCACATGTCCGTGGCGCCTGACTGGCTCCTGGGTTTCCTCTTCGGCATCGGGGGGATGGGAGGGATGTACCTGGGAGCAAGACTCCAGAAATTCGTGCCCGCCAAAACCATCAAATGGATGCTCGCAGGCATTATCGTCTTCACGGCAACCAAATACATGGCAGATTTCTTTGGCCGATAAGCCCCTCGGGTAGCCGCAAATTCCTCCCTTCAGAAAAGGCATCGCTGGCAGTGCATGGTTTTAAAGTGCATACTTATTACTCAGATGGATACCGGCAATTGGATAAAATGTATCCACATCAGATCATCGGCGTCCTGACCGAACCTGTGCTCATCTTAAGCTAGAAGCCCGGGGGACAAGGCTCTAGGAAGATTTTCCCGTAATTCGCTAAACCCGGTACGATTCTTGTATCTCTAACGTCACAGCGAGACTTGAGGCGGCACCAGGCAAACAAGACCAGATTGAAGGATACACGCTAAATGTACAGCAGATCGAAACTATTAATATTCATTCCCGCAATCATTCTTCTCCCTATTCTGTTTGGAATGACGCCGCTGAATTTCGTCCATAAAATAGGAAATGGCTGTCCTCTTTCACATGACAAGCAAATTACGTGCAATTTCTGCCCGTTCAATTCAATCGTTTCTCACGATGACACCACGATCATTATTGTAGATTCCATCCCACTGGAGCAGCTCTCGCCCGATCCTCTCATTCTGCAACTTTCGGGACTCGATTTCCACCCTTCCCCGCTTCGCCTAAGTTCTCTCCCCTTACGTTGTTAAATCCGACCGACTTTATCTCATCTATCAGAAGTCCAATTTACGAATTACCGATCAACAAATTAGGTGGCCAATTCTCTCCTCAGAGGTCAATACCCATACACTGAGGACACTGAAACCATGAAGAAAGGAGGTGATTTCGATGAGAAAGACCTTTGTCGTTGGCTTGTGTTTGGCCTTGGGATTGGCCCTGGTGGCGACTGTTGCACTGGCCTGGGGTCCTGGTTTCGGGCCAAGGTTCGGTCGGGGGTTTGGGGGACCGGCAAACGGGGTCCCACCCATGCCGGACCTGACAGCCGAACAATCTGCTCAGATTCAGGCTTTGAGGGATGGATTTCAGAAACAAATTGAACCTCTTCAACAAGAGCTCTTCACGAAAGGGACAGAGCTTCGAAGCCTTTGGTCCTCCCCTAATCCTGATCCGGCTGCAGTGACGGCTAAGCAGAAAGAGATCCGGGATCTGCAGTCAAAGCTTCAGGAGGAGGCCACAGGTCTTGGGCTTGAGATCCGCAAGGTGCTTACACCGGAACAATTGGCCGAGCTTCCGGCTTTCAACCGGGGCGCGGGATTTGGCCCTGGCCCAGGATTTGGGCCGCGCATGGGATTTGGTCCTCCGATGGGCATGAGAGGTCCTATGGGCCGATGGTAAACATAGGCCGCGGGGTGGAGGATGTGGAGGATTCTCTACCCCGTACCCCATTATCAGAAAGGGGGAAACGCATGGAAGAGAAAACAATACTCATCGTGGAGGACGACGATGCATGTAGAAGCGCAATGGAGAAGGTGCTTCAAAGTCATAATTACAAAACCTTTTCTTGTGCATCTGGCAAACATGCGTTAATGAAATTAAGAGAAAAGCTTTTCGGCATTCTCATAACGGATTATCAGATGCGGGGCATGGATGGACTTGAGCTGATCAAGGAGACCAGGAAGATCCATCCCGGAATCTCAAGCATCTTAGTGAGCGGCGTTGCAACCGAGGGAATGAGTGTTAGGGCAAACGAACAAGGAGTGAATGGATTCTTCCCCAAGCCTATTGAATGGGATGAACTCATCGGCCTTTTGGATGCCCTCACGCGAGAGCAAAGGAATCGCAGAGGAAACAAGGGTATCATGGATAATGACGATGAACCACCTAACCACTTCAAAATATTTTAGGCAATGGTCAAGAGAGATAGGGCACGCTGTCGCAATCCTCATTCTTACTATTTCGTTTTCCATCCTTCTGGGGGAATTCGCTTTTCTCAAAGGCACCGAAGCAATCTACAAGGGATTGTTCAGATTTTTCAGGCTCACTCTCCTCCTCTGCCTTCCCCTTTATTTGTTATCTTCTATTTTGGGGATGCTTGGCCGCGTGGTCTGGAAAAAGAATGAAGCCCTTATCCAAATAAAGGATAGACAGGAACTGGGGATTCGCCCTTTGAAACACTGGCTTCTTCGGCCTTTTCAAGGGATCGGCATTGGACTCCTCTTTGGAACAAAGATCCTCTGGGTTCTTCAGATAGCAACAGGATCAGCAGCAGCATCTGCTTTACTGATCCCCAAAGGGCAGTTTGAAGTTGCGCGATTCCTGATCGTCACGGGGATTACCATCTTGATCTCCCTCCTTCTATCCATTCTCTGGACTTTGGATGATATGGGTATCAGGTATTTCAACCGGAGGAATCATGAGATCAAGATGATTGGTAAATATGTGGGGACTCTCATGCCGGTCCTGTTTGGGTTTTACGGAGCACTCAGTTTCCTTAGCCAGTTTCAGATGGCGCAAGCCTTGCTCTACCTTATTCAGATCGCCGTCATCCTGTATCCTCCTTTCGCCGTCTTCAGCATCTTCCACGCCCATTTTCTCCGGAAAAGGGCTGAAATTCTTCTCGATAGACTTGTAATCAAGGAGAGAAACATATGGGATTAATCGTAGCAGAGAATATAACCAAAGATTACCAGATCGGAGAGGTCACAGTCAGGGCTCTGAAAGGGGCGAGTTTCGACATAGAGCCCAGTTCCTTTGTTTCCTTCGTCGGTCCCTCCGGAAGCGGTAAGACAACCTTGCTGAATCTCATCGGCTGTCTCGATAAGCCCTCGGCAGGCCGCCTTCTTGTCGCGGGGATGGACGTATCGAGCTTCGGTAAAAGGGATTCGGCGATCTTCAGGGGGAAGAACATCGGCTTTATTTTCCAGGACTTTAACCTGATACCCGTGCTCACGGTTTTTGAAAATATTGAGTATCCTCTACTCATGGTTCAAAACGCCTCACCTGGAGAAAGAAAAAAGAGGGTGATGAGTCTCTTGGATGCTGTGGGGATGACGGAACAAAAGGATAAGTACCCGGACCAGATATCGGGCGGGCAGAAGCAGAGAGTGGCTGTCGCCAGGGCGCTTGTGACGAACCCGAAGCTTGTTCTTGCCGACGAGCCGACGGCCAACCTTGACCACAAGACAGCGTACATGGTCATCGAGCTGATGAAGAGGATGCGCAATGACTTTCAAACCACCTTCATTTTCTCAACCCATGACCAGAAGATCGTGGGAGAAGCGGAGATCCTCTACGTGCTGGAAGATGGAGAGCTGGTGAGCAAACATATGAAGGGGGGCGAAAACCATGCGTAATCTTTTCAAGATAGCGATAAGAAACCTGAGGAGATACAAGAGAAGGACGCTCCTGACCGCATCCCTCATTGCCATCGGCGTCATATTCGTGCTTGTCTTCGTCTCGGTCTCGGGATCTTTCAAGAACATGATTATCAGCCAGATAACGGGCTCCATGCTCGGAGATATGGAGATCCACCGAAAAGGTTACGTGGCTTCCATAGATAACTTACCCTTGACGTTAATGCTGAACTCGCAACAGGTGGAAAAAGCGGAAGGGGCTATCAAGAAAATACCGGAGATAGAGGCCTACTCGCCTCGCATAAAATTTGGAGGGCTTTTCAGCAATTTTGTCGAGACGACGAACATACGGCTCAACGGGGTCTATCCCGACATGGAGATGAAGACTCTGCCTCTTCTCGCCTCAAGGATCATCGAAGGGGAAAAGGCAATTAAGAAGGGGGAGATTATCATTCCCGAGCTGCTTGCGCGTGGAATGAAGGTCAAAGTGGGGGATATGGTCGTTGTCATTGCGACGAATAAGGACGGCTCCGTGAACGGGAAGCAACTCAAGGTCGGAGGGATTCTCGAAAGTGCAACCGGGCCTGGAGGACGAGACGGCTATTTACATCTTGAAGATACAGTGGAGATCTTGAGGATGGAAGAGCAGGAGATCAGCGAGATCGCGATTAAGCTTTACGACTTCGGCAAGCTCAACAAGGTTGCCAACAGGCTAGATGCTGATTTAGGAAAATACATGAACAAGCAGGACAAGCCGATTTTCGAAGTGCACACCTGGGAGACCCTTTCTCCCTTTTACAACATCGCCCGGATGATCGACATGATGACCCTCTTCATCAAAATCATGCTCATCGCCATTGTCCTGATCAGCATCATGAACGTCATGATCATGGCGGTCTATGAGCGGATCAGGGAGATCGGCACCATTGCAGCCATAGGCACATTGCCTGGGAAGATCCTCTCCATGTTCGTGATGGAGGGGTTTTCTCTCGGCGTACTCGGCGCCGTTGTCGGCAACGTCATTGGAGTGGTGATTGTGTACGTACTCGACCTTGCGAAAATAACCTTTGATTTTGGTCGACAAACCGGGCTCGTGCTGTCACCAACCCTGCAGGTTTCAGACATCCTCGTAGTTTCGATTATCGTCATTATCGTCGCCGTCCTGGGGAGCCTCCAGCCCGCACTCAAGGCTTCAAGAATGGAGCCCATCGTGGCCTTACGGCATGTATAAGAGCAAAGGAGATCATTGATGAAAAAACTGTTAGCCTTCCTAGCCACGCTCTGTGTTGCTACCTCGCTTTATGCAGCGGACGGGACCCAGCTTCTGGAGCAAATCGACAAAAACCTCACTCCCGAATCTTACGAGTCCTACCGCAAGATCATCAATATCGAGCCAAGCGGCAGAACAAAAGAATATGTTTACTACACTGCCAAGAAGGGCAGGGACAAAATCGCAGGCCTTTTCTTGTCGCCGGCCAGCGACAAGGGCAGAAGCACGCTCAGACTCGGAGACAACATGTGGCTTTATGTCCCCAACGTGGGAAAACCGATCCGCATCACGAGTCTGCAGTCGGTGATCGGTGGTGTTTTCAATAACGCGGATATCCTGGCCCTCGACTATTCGGTGGAATACGACGTGGATAAGGTTGAAGACCTTGGAAACGAGTCCCTGCTCTACTGCAAAGCAAAGACCAAAACCGTTGCCTATGACAAGCTCAAGATTTGGGTGGAAAAGTCCAAGACCCTTCCGACGAAGATCGAGTGCCTCACGGAAGCGGAGATGCTCATCAAGACGCTTTACTTTAAGGACATCAAGGAATTCGGAGGTGGAATCACGAGACCTGCGATCATAGAAACGGATAGTCCTCTGTACAAGGGCTACAAATCCGTCATGATCTTCGCGAAAATAGCAAAGCGGGACTTTCCGGACGAAGTATTCACCCTCACCTTCATGCCGAACGTGGAATCGTTGCTCAAATGAAGAGCCTCTTTTCGGCCCTGCTGCTTTTATGCCTTTTCGGGGGAGCGGCTCAGGCGGCGGAAGAATACACTTTCAACCTTTCTGAGATCGAGAAAAAACCATACCATATTGGTGGCTATCTCGAATTCAGGCCCGTTCTGTTCGGTTTGGACCAAAACGCCGCTTTTTACAAGCTCAACTTGTTTAATGAAAATGTGGGGGATACAATCACCCAATATAACGAAAGGCTCTGGATAGACGCCAATATCCAAAAGGGGATTGCCGGCTTCTACCTCCAGCTGAGCGCAGACTTTGAGCAGTCCAGCATCTTCGATTCCACGAGCGAAATTAACGCCTACCAGGCCTATCTCTCCCTGAAACCGTCCTCAACGTTAACGACGGATATGGGCAAGAAAACTTCAAAGTGGGGTAAGGGCTACGCATGGAACCCAGCGGCCTTTGTCGACAGGCCGAAGGATCCCGATGACCCGGAACTCGCCCTTGAAGGTTATGTGATCGCTTCGGCCGATTATATTAGGAGTTTTTCCTCAGGGCCGCTCAAGACGTTCTCTTTTACCCCTGTGGTGTTGCCTGAATATGGAGACATGAATGACGACTTTGGAGAGACTGATCATGTCAATGTTGCGGCTAAGGCCTATTTTCTTCTCTACGACACGGACATTGACCTGATGTTTTTGTCAGGCGGTAGCAAAACACCTCGCTACGGCTTCGATTTTTCGAGGAACATCGGGACCAACCTGGAAGTGCACGGAGAATTTGCGTTTATCAGGAACTTCACGAAACCATTGGTCGATGCAAACGGCAACACCACTTCGGTTACATACGACGAAGTGAACTTCGTTCTGGGAACACGGTACTTGAGCACTCTCAACACCACCTGTATTTTTGAGTACTACCACCAGGGGACTGGGTATTCCAGCGAGGAGTTGTCCAATTTGTTTGTTTTTATTGATAAAGGCTACAACAGCTTTAGCTTGAATGGCGCGACCCAGGCCTTGGCAAAGGCAAGGTCTGTGAGCCAGCAGGGCGGCTATGGGAGGTTCTCGCCCGAAACAGATTACCTCTACCTCCGGATCAGTCAACCGGAACCCTTTGATATTCTTTACTTCACTCCCTCGCTCACCTGCATTTACAACCTGAGCGACCAGAGCTTCACCATCACCCCGGAGCTGCTTTACACGCCGGTTACGAATCTGGAGCTGCGGCTGAGAGCGGGGTTCCTTATGGGGACGGCCGACAGCGAATTCGGCGAAAAACAGAACGACTACCGGCTCGAATTACGGGTGAGGTATTATTTCTAATTCATGTTGCGCTGCCTTCTGTTTGGCCACCAGCCTTTTGTCAGTCTATGGATAAGCAGTTACCTAACGAAGAATTGATGGTGAAGATTGCCAAGGGCGACGAATACGCATTCCAGATCCTGGTGGAGAGGCACCAGACCTCTCTCCTGAATCTGATTTACCGTTTCTTAGGAGGAGACCGAACAAAGTCTCAAGATCTAGCCCAGGAGGTTTTTTTGCGTGTCTGGCAGGCGGCCAGGAGCTATGAAGCAAAGGCCAAATTTACCACTTGGCTATACCGTATTGTCGTCAATATTTGCCTCAATGAGCTAAAAGCATCCCGCCGCAAGAAGTGGCTTCGCTTCTTTCAAGTCGATAGAGAAGAGCAGGGGGTTGGAGAAGAGGACTTTTCTGGTGAAGAGCCATCCCCAGAAGATCAGCTGCTCTCCAAGGAGCGAAGTCGCGAAATCACCGAGGCTCTTCAACGCCTGCCTGAGAATCAGCGAATGGCCCTCGTTCTAAAAAGATATGACGACCTCTCTTATGCAGAGATTGCCGGTATACTCAACTGTTCTGTGTCTGCAGTGGAATCATTGCTCGTCCGGGCAAAGAAAAATCTTCAAGAAAAATTGAAAATTTCGTGAAACCGAGCGCAGGTTTTTGGATTGAGAGTTGTTTAATCAATTTAAACGCCACCACCTTGCGGAAACGAGATGTCAGATGAAATGCCGTAGCGTCCAAAAGAAACTCTCAGCTTACCAGGATGGAGAACTGAAGCCTCTGGAACAGGAAGAGCTTAGCAGTCATCTGCTAGGCTGCCGGTCCTGTCGTAAAGAGTATGAGCAGCTCGATTGGGTCTGGCAAACCCTGGGGGGGCTGGAAGAAATCAGCCCGGGTCCGTGGTTTTATCCCCAACTTGCCAGAAAATTGAAAGAACCTCGCAAACGCGGTTTGTTGCCGACCCTGCAGCACGTTTTTCGGTTTATTGGTGCCCCGGCCATCGCCTCGATCATTTTGGTCATTGGGTTAGCGGCCGGCAGCTATCTGGGCAGCAACTTGGCTCGACGTGATTTATTCCCATCCCAGGGCATCCCTGTCAGTGATTCCCAGAGTGGTTTTTTCGCTTCTATGAGGGTTTTTGATCCGGCACCTCCGGGGACCTTCGCGGAAGGATATCTTCGGATGGCAAGCTATGAGGAGAGTGAGTCCCGATGAGATCGAAGTGGTTGACCATCGTCTTGGTGTTGTCTTTAGCAGTCAATGCAGGTGTCCTGGCCACTGTGGGATATCACTATTTCCTCAGCGCACCATCTGCACCCATGGAACCCTGCCCCATGTCACCTGGAGACAGCCATCTCTATCAGTCTCTTGGACTTTCCGATCTTCAATTGTCAAAGATGGAGCCCTTGGCGCGATCTTTTCATGGACGGCTTGCTGAA
>Ga0315286_10002301_pt1 | contig 17813 bp, 14 predicted proteins | sample YL17G10_0_MG_FD_205038 | JGI IMG/M metagenome (GOLD analysis project Ga0315286, IMG submission 205038) | Sediment microbial communities from Yellowstone Lake, YNP, Wyoming, USA - YL17G10_0 | ecosystem: Environmental > Aquatic > Freshwater > Lake > Sediment | place: USA: Wyoming | collected...
GGACCCGCTGAATCTGAGCCGGCTCATCTTCAACCCGCTGCTGACCCGCTTTATGTCGGGCGAGGACTATGAGACTCGTCCGGTTCGCATCTCCGATTCGGGGCGCATCCGCAACGAGCTCCAGACTTTGTGTTCGGAGGCCCTGGAGTTCCGCAAGAACGGAGCGATCCGCGTCCATTTCGCCCGCATTCTTCCCGAAGTCATTTCGCGCGAAAACCAGAAAAAACTGCTGGAAATCCTGAGCTGGTACAAGAAAAACCATCCCATCTGGTTTTCCTGGCTGGAGATCATCCCGCCGGAGGCTTAGAGGCCGCTCGCGGCGGGGCCGGGACTCTGGTAAGATATCCCCGTGCCAGGGTTGAACGGGTTTCGTAGAATCGCGGGGCTGGCCCTTGCCCTTCTTCTCGCGGGCCTGGGCCTTCTGACCTCCTGCACGCGGAAGCTCCCTCCTCCAGAATCAGGCGGTGGTCACGCCCTGAGCGGCCTCGCCTCCTGGTACGGTGGCGTTTTTCACTGCCGGCGGACATCCAATCGCGAAATCTATGATATGTACGAGATGACCGCAGCCCACAAGACGCTGCCCTTCGGCACCCGGGTGATGGTAACCAACTTGAACAACGGCCGAACCGTTGCCGTCCGTATCAACGATCGGGGCCCGTTTGTCGGCGAACGGATCATCGATCTGTCCTATGCGCCGGCCTCCGTGATCGACATGGTGGGCGTCGGCGTGGCCCCGGTGAGGCTTGACATCCTAGGCGGCTTCTCGACGCCCGGCCCGCTTCCGAACCCCCGCTACTATGTCCAGGTAGGGTCGTTTGTCTCCGAGGACAACGCCCGGGACCTGGCCCGCAAGCTGCGGCCTAAATTTCCGGATGTCGTCGTGTCCCCTTATGCCTCGGCCTTCTGGACCTACTATCGCGTCCGGGTGAAGGCCAAGGACCGGGACGCCCGCCTCCGTATCGCCCAGGTTTTGAGCGAAGACGGCTACAAGGTCATCCTGTTCGAGGAATGGGGCTTTTACGATTTTGCGTCGACGTCGGACTTCGTCCCTGAAGAGATATGAATTCCATTAAGAGCCGTTCCATCAGGCGAAGCAAGAACGGCGGGATCCGTAGAATTCCATGAGTCGCCTGGGTTTGGCGCGGAGATGGAACGATCGCTTTTTCGGGGGGGCGATCGTTCTGGTCCTTCTCGGCCTTCCTCTTCAGACGCCCCCGCCGTTGCCCTACTCGGCTTTGCCCCTCGATCTGGTGGGGGTCATTGTGAACACGGCCGCGCCTTCGAAATCGGTCTGTCTCATCCGATGCACGTATCCCGCGAAAAAGGACGACGTCTTCCGGCCCGGACAGCAGACTTTTAAATATGCCGAGATTCTGGAGATCCGCGGAGACGGCGTCGTCATCCGAAACCTCGTAACGAATCTTCCCGAATTCCTGACGTTCACGAAAAACAAACCCTTCGTGACCGCGGCGCCGGCGCCGCCTCCGCCGGCCCCCGTCCTGGCGCAATCACCGGAGTTGGTCCGTATCGAGCTTCCGAAAGACACGGTCAGCCACTATTTGAAGAACCTGCCGGCCCTTTTGGACTCCGCGTTCGCGGCGCCCCGGTACGTGGACGGGAAGAACGGTGAAAGAGTCGTCCAGGGCTTCGAAATCAGCCGCATCAAAGAGGCCTCGATCGTCGAACAAATGGGGCTCCGGAACGGGGACGTCATTTTGGAGGTGAACGGCGAGCCGTTGGACGGCATGCCGACCGTCATGCGGCTCCTCAGCGGGATCCAGAACGCGCCCCAGACGAAAATGACCGTCCTGCGGGGGGGGCTGAAAATGAGCTTCGTCATCGACCGTAAATAAGACAGGCCGTTCCCCATCATAGGGCTGTTCCGCCTGTCTTGTCGTCCTCAAAAGCGCAAGAAAAAGCCGGCGGTGAGGTCGACGCTTTGGATCGAGGAAGGCTTCGCCAAGATCAGGCGATAGTGCACATCCAATTTGATCCCGATCTTCCGAGACAAGTCGAATTCAAAGCCGCTTCCCGCCAGGACGAGGGCGTCGATGGTTTTGTCGGGGACTCCCAAAAAGACGCCGGCGCCTTTCGAGGACGTGAAGCTCTGATCTTTAGCCAATATTTTATCGAACCCGGCTCCCCCGAGGAGATAGACTCCGAGCTTCTCCCGGCGGACAATATAAAAAACCGCATTGGCCGTGATTTCGAAGTGCCCGGCCGTATCGATCACAACGGTATCCCCGTCAGACGGATCGGTCAGCGTCACTTTGGATTTCGGATAAAACGCGCCGCGCGCCTCGATTCCCCATCGCGCCTTGAACAGATACCGAGCCGCACCTGAAAAGGCCCAGGACGTATGCTTTGGGGTGACCGGAAAATCATTTTCCCCCGGCCGGTAATCCGCTTGCGATCCGTACCCGAGGACGAGCCCGCCACCTGCGCCGAAGGAGACTTGAAAACGCTTTTGCTCAGCAGCGGCCAGGACGAACCCCGCTGCCCATGCCCCAAGTAGAATTCCCGTCCATATTTTTCTCATGACACCCTCAAATCTCCGCCTTCAACTCATCTCCGGATTGAGCCTTTTTTGCCCGATCCGGATTCATGGCCGCATTCGAGTCTCGCGGATAACTCGATGGGCTGGAGCGATATATTCCCCACGGACCAGTCCGCTTGGGGAAGACTGGGGATGGCGTACGTTGCCTTTGGCACTGCCGTCGAATCCATTGCCGCGAGTTGGACGCTCGTCACGGCCAATTTGCAGTCCGCGTCAATCAGGCCGTCATTCCGGATCTTGAGGACGAGAATCTTGAAATCGCTGGAGCCGCAGGCTGTGACGAATCCTCCGTCGCTCGTTTCCAGGAGCGAAGTCACCCAGCCGAGCACCGGCCCGCCGCCGGTTCCACCATAGGTTCGCCCCCATTCGACATCGCCATTGGGCTGAAGCTTCAACAAAGAGAAATCATAGCCGCTGTTCAAAGTGCAAGCCACGATGAAACCGCCGTCCTGCGTCTGCGCAACGGCATGAGCTTCCTCCCAGCGGGAGGTTCCGTACGTCCGCTGCCAGGCGACGTCGCCGGCGGCGGTCAGTCTGACGACCCAAATGTCGTGATTTCCGGCGCCGAAGGACAGTGTCATGCCGGAGAATATGAACCCACCGTCGACCGTTTGCTCAAGCGAGGCCACGTTCTCCTCGAGCGGGCCGCCGAGCATCTCTTGCCACTCGAAATTCCCCTGGGCGTTGAGCTTGAAGATCCAGACATCATAATTGGAATAGTCCAGGCCGGCGCTCACGGCCACGACGTACCCACCCTCGCGCGTCTGGCGTAGGGTGGCTGGAGTATGAACTCTTAGCCCCGGACCCGTACATTCAAATTGCCATTGGACGGTCCCGAATGCGGAGAGCTTGACGAACAAGGGATGCCCCATCGCGCTGACCAAGGCGGCAAATCCTCCGTCGCTCGTCTGGATTACGGACAAGATTTCGTCGGAATACCAGCCGTGGCTCAGCTGCCATTCGATTCGCCCGAGGGCGTCGAGCTTCAGGATCAAGGCCCCGGAGGACGTCGTGCCGCCGACGATATAACCTCCGTCCCGAGCGGGCCAAACGCTGTTCATCCAATCCTGGGCGGGACCGGAAAAATCATTCTGCCATTCGAGGATCCCCCCGCCATCCAACTTGAAAATGAGGCCCTCGTAAGCATTTGTCGAACTGAAATATGCTCCGCAGGCGATATATCCTCCATGGGATGCCTGCCGGACCTCTTTGACATAAGCTGAACCCGAAGCTTTTTTCGGATAATACGATTTCGCCCATTGCGCCCCGAGCGGCGCGACCAAGAAAATAACGATGAAAATGATGCTAAAAAAGTTTGATCGTTTCACGATCCCTCCTTTCCGAAATGTCACTTCGCTCCGAACGATAACTTTTTCCGAAAAGGAAGTTGTTAAAAAGATGTCAAGAATTTGTCAATTATTCCGAAATCCCCTTTTCCCGCCCTTGTGGAGTCGGATGTCTTGTGTTAGTAAAAGAAATCAGAGGACGGAAAAAACCCGATGAAATCGAGAGCGCCGAATCCGAAGATGTCCGTGGAGAATCTCCCCAGCCGCATGCCGGTCCACTTCATCGGGCACGGCAATCCGATGAACGCCATCGAGGACAACGAGCCGTTCGCCTTGGATTGGGCGCTCGAGGCCAGCGACTTGTTCAAGGAGCTTATCGGGAAGGATGACCATGCGGCGCTGATCGATTATCCGACCCTCGGCCGGTCCGTCAAGCTGGCCGTGCCCACCCCCGAGCACTATTTGCCGCTGCTCTATGCCCTGGCCCTCAAAGAGGACGACGAGTCTGTTGCTTTTTTCAACGATCTCCCCGTCGCGGGATCACTGACGATGACCTCGCTCGTCATCGACAAAGCTCCCTGAGGAATATGGGGACCTGCCTCCTCCGCCCGTTGACATGAACGGCCGGTTGAGATAGTTTCATCTCTCTGGTTTCAGGAGGGCCTTTCATGCCATCAAAGAAGAAACTTGCGCTCTTCGTCCTGGGCATTCTCGCGGCCGGCTCTGCGTCCGCGCTCCGGGCCCAGCCGTTCGAAACCAAGGCCTTCGCCGGAATGCGCTGGCGATCCATCGGCCCCCTGCGAGCCGGGCGGACGCGGGCTCTGGCCGGCGTGCCGTCCCAGCCGAGCGTCTTCTACATCGGCGTCTGCAACGGCGGCGTGTGGAAGACGAACGACTATGGCCGGACCTGGACGCCGATCTTCGACGACCAGCCTACGGGCTCGATCGGAGCGATAGCTGTGGCCGAGTCCGACCCGAACGTCGTCTATGTCGCGAGCGGCGAGGGCCTCCAGCGGCCCGACCTTTCGGTGGGGGATGGGATCTACAAGTCGACCGACGCCGGAAAAACCTGGACCCACCTCGGCCTGCGCGACGGACAGCAGATTCCCCAGATCATCGTCGATCCGCGCAATCCCGACCGGCTGTTCGTGGCGGTCCTCGGCCATCCTTATGGTCCCAACGAGGAGCGCGGCATCTTCCGTTCGACCGACGGCGGCCGGACGTTCCAAAAAGTTCTGTATAAAGACGAAAACACCGGCGGCTCGGAGCTCGCCTTCGAACCCGGCAACCCGGATGTCGTCTATGCCGCTCTCTGGGAGACCCGTCAGGGACCCTGGGAAAACGCGGCCTGGAGCGGTCCTGGCGGCGGGCTTTTCAAATCGATTGACGGCGGTACGACCTGGAAGCCTTTGACGACCGGCCTGACGACATCGACGGACACGGTTGTCCAGGCCAACTTGGCCCTCTCGCCGAGCCGGCCCCAGCGCATCTACGCGGCCATTGCCCTGGGCCGCGGCACGGGCATCTTCCGCTCGGACGACGCGGGCGAGACATGGGCCCGGGCCACGCAGGACGCGCGGCCGGCCGCCCGGATCGGCGGCGGCGACCTGCCCCGCCTCGCCGTCAACCCGAAGAATCCGGACATCGTCATCGTCGCCGGTACGGTGAGCTGGAAGTCGGTCGACGGCGGCAAGACCTGGACCGCGTTCCGGGGCGCGCCGGGCGGGGACGACTATCAGAACGTCTGGATCAACCCGAACAATCCCGACATCATCCTCGAAGCGAGCGATCAGGGGGCCATCATCACCGTCAACGGCGGCCAGTCCTGGAGCTCGTGGTACAACCAGTCGACCGCCCAGCTTTACCATGTCGCGGCCGACAACGATTTCCCTTACCGGCTCTACAGCGGCCAGCAGGAAAGCGGTTCGGCGGGCGTCGCCAGCCGGGGCGTGGACGGACAGATCACGATGCGCGAGTGGCATCCGGTCGGCGTCGACGAATACGGCTACGCCGCCCCCGACCCGCTCGATCCGGATATCGTTTACGGCGGCCGGAGCATCACCCGCTACGACCGGCGGACCGGCCAGGTGCAGAATGTCGGGCCGAAGCCCGTCCGCTCGGCCGACGTCCGGACGGTGCGCACCCAGCCCGCCCTGTTCTCGCCGGTCGACCCGCACATCCTCTACTCGGCCTCGAACACGCTCTGGATGACCCGCGACGGCGGTCAGAGCTGGAAACAGATCAGCCCCGACCTGACCCGGAAAACATGGGACATCCCGGCCAACGTCGGCAAATACAAGGATACCGATGCCGCCAAGCCCGGCCAGAAGGGTGTCATCTACGCCGTCGGCCCGTCTTATCTCGATGTCAACCGACTCTGGATCGGCACGGATGACGGTCTGATCCATCTTACCCTGGACGGCGGGCTGACCTGGAAGGACGTGACGCCGGCCGAACTCAAGCCCTGGGCCAAGGTGTCGATCATCGATGCCGGCCGGTTCGACGCCCAGACCGCGTACGCGGCCATCAATACCCTCCGCCTCGACGATATGCAGCCTCACATCTACCGTACCCATGACGGGGGCAAGACCTGGACGCACATCACGAGCGGCATCCCCGACGGGGCCCCGGTGAATGCCGTCCGGGAGGACCCGAAACGCAAAGGACTCCTGTTTGCCGGCACGGAGCGCGAAATCTATGTCTCGTTCGACGACGGCGACCACTGGCAGTCGATCCGGCTGAACATGCCGGCCACCTCGATGCGCGATCTCATCATCAAGGACGACGACATTTGCGTGGCCACTCACGGCCGCGGGTTCTGGATCCTCGACGATATCACGCCCCTCCGGCAGCTCAAGGCCGAGGTGCTGGCGGCCGACGCCTTCCTTTTCGCGCCTCAGGATGCCTATAGAGTCCGGTGGAGCACGAACTCCGATACGCCGATCCCTCCGGATGAGCCGCGCGGTGAGAACCCGCCGGACGGGGCGATCGTCGACTACATCCTCAAAGCGGACGCCGCGGGCCCTGTCTCTCTCGAAATCCTCGATGGCGCGGGGAAGGTCATCCGGCGCTACGCGAGCACAGATCCCGTCGAAAAGCTGGACCCGGCCGCGACGCCTGTGCCGTATTACTGGTATCGGCCGCCCCAGGTCCTCTCCGGGGCGGCGGGCATGCACCGCTTCTCCTGGGACATGCATTATCAATCCCTGGGCGCAGGCGGCCGCGGCGGCCTGCCGATCGCGGCCGTGCCGTTCAATACCGTTCCCGCGCCGAATTCCCCCTGGGTGGCCCCCGGAACATACACGGTCAGGCTCACGGTCAACGGCAAGAGCTCCACCCAGCCGATCACAGTGAAGATGGATCCGCGTGTCAAGACGCCTGCGGCCGGCATCGCTCAGCAGTCGACTCTTTCGAAGCAGATGTATGACGGCGTCCTCGATACGCAGGCGGCCCTCCGTGAGCTCCGCGCCTTGCGGGCCCAGGTGAAGCCGCTCCAGGAAAAGGCGGGCCAGAGCCCGATCGCCCAGGCTCTGGCCGACTTCGACAAGAAAGCGGCTGCCCTTGAAGGCGGAGGCGGCGCGACGGGCGGCGGCCAGCGGGGTGGCGGGGGAGGCGGGGGCGGATTCGGTCCGGGTGCGGGAGGCGGCGGGGGAGACACATTGGCCGGAATCGGAGGCTCGCTCACGCCGCTCATGGGCCTGATGCAGGCCGCGGATGCCGCCCCGACGAGCCAGGCATTGGCGGCGGTTGCAGAGCGGCAGAAAGCCCTCGCGGCACTGATGGGCAAATGGAACGCCCTGAAGTTCCAGGACTTGAACACCATTAACGCGCAGCTCAAGACGGCCGGCCTGCCGGTCATTGAAATCAAGGAGTGAATATCATGAAGATCGTCCGAAGAGCTCTCATCGTCTTGATGTGTCTGGTTCCCTTTGCCGCATATTCCCTGAACGAACAGCCGCAGGCGGACTGGGATATGGCCGCCAAGATCCGGGAGGAGGGATTCCAGCGCTCCCAGGTCACGGATATTGTCGGCTATATGACCGACGTCCTCGGCGCGCGTTTGACCCTTTCCGAGCATATGAAAAAGGCCCAGGTCTGGGCCAAGGCTAAAATGGAGAAGATCGGCCTCGTCAATGCGGTCATCGAGCCGTTCATGGATTACGGCGCGGCCTGGGACAACGAATACTTCTCCCTCCACATGATCGAGCCCGACTACCAATATATGATGGGCTACCCGCTGGCTTATACCCCTGGCACGAATGGAAAGATAAGCTGTCCGGCGGTCATCGTCAACATCCAAATCAAAGCCGACCTGGAGAAGTACAAAGGCAAACTTAAGGGCGTGGCCGTTCTGGCCTCGCCGCCTGTCGCCCTCAACCCGGCGGCTATGCCCCAGGGCGTCACCCGCCGGACGGATGAGGATCTGCGGAAGCTCGAGGGAGCCATCACGCCCCCCGCCCCGCGGGTCGCGGCGCCGGCTGGCCCTCCCAATCCGGATGTGGTCCGGGCGGAAGACAAGATCGCGTTCTATAAAGCCGAGGGCGCCCTGGCCGTGCTCCAGTGCGACAGCGGCACATTCGGTGTCGTCCGCGGCTTCGGCCGGCCGGGCGTCAATGCCGACAAGTGGTCCCGGGAGAAGGACCTGGCCTCGATGCCTCTCATCGCCGTCACACCCGAGCACTACAACCGAATGTACCGGATCCTGAGGCGGGACATCCCGGTGAAGATTGAACTCGAGGTCCGGAACCGGATCGGAGAGGCCGTGGAGAAGGCGTGCAATGTGATCGGCGAGATCCCCGGCACCGACCTCAAGGACGAGGTGGTGATGATGGGCGCCCACTTCGACAGCTGGCATGCGAGCCCCGGGGCAAGCGATGATGCCGGGGGATGCGCCGTCGCCCTCGAGGCGGCCCGCATCCTCAAGGCCGTCGGGGCAAAGCCGCGGCGGACCATCCGGGTGGCTTTTTGGGGAGGGGAGGAACAGGGCCTGCATGGCTCGCGCGAGTATGTCCTTAAGCATTTCGGCGACCCCAAGACCGGGCTGAAGCCCGAATACGACAAGTTCTCGGTCTATTTCAACCAGGATTACGGGGCCGGCGCGTTCCGGGGCGTGAACCTCCAGGGCAACGAGTTCGTCCGCCAGATCTTCGCCGAGTGGATGAAGCCCTTCCGCGATCTCGGTTTTACGACGCTGGCCATTCAGAGCGTCGGAAGCACGGACCATGTGTCATTCGACCGGGCCGGCCTTCCCGGCTTCCAGTTTCTCCAAGATGGCGTAGGGTTCGGCGGACACGCCAATATGGATTTTTTCGACACGCTCGTGCCCGAGGATCTGATGAAGAACGCGGTGATCATGGCCGCCTTCGCCTATCAGGCGGCCATGAGTGACGTGCGGATCCCCCGCAAGACGGTCAAGTGACGCCCGGAACGGCAGTCCGCAGGCGAGGATGACGTCCTCTTTCGAGCCCGCGATGAGCGACGAATCCGGTTCCGCTTATCCGACGCCGGAACACGAGAAAAAATCCGCGGCCGGGAATTCCGTCCTGGCCGCGCTGTTCCTTACCGGGATGAAGCTCGCCGTCGGCCTGGTGACCGGCAGTCTGGGGATCCTGGCCGAGGCGGCCCATTCGGGGCTCGACCTGGTCGCGGCCGTGGTGACGTTCCTTGCGGTCCGTGTCTCGGACAAGCCGGCGGACCGCGAGCATCCTTACGGCCACGGCAAGATCGAGAATTTCTCCGCCCTCATCGAGACCGTGCTTCTGTTCCTCACCTGCGCCTGGATCATCTACGAGGCCGTCCAGAGGCTCTTCTTCAAGCCCGCCGAGATCGATCCGAGCCTCTGGGCCTTCCTGGTGATGGCCATTTCCATCGGGATCGACGTCAGCCGGTCCCGGATGCTCTACCGGGCCGCCCGCAAGTATCAGAGCCAGGCGCTCGAGGCCGATGCCCTTCACTTCCATACGGACGTTTGGAGCTCGAGCGTCGTCATCGGGGGGCTGGCCCTTGTCTGGGCGGGAAAGTTCATCTTTCCCGGATGGTCGCACATCCTTCAGAAAGCCGACGCCGCGGCGGCGTTCGGAGTGGCCCTCATCGTCCTGTTCGTCAGCTACCGCCTTGGCAAGCGGACGATCGACGTCCTTCTCGACCGGGCTCCGGACGGCCTGGCCCCGCGGATCCGGGAGGCGGCCGGCGAAGTCGAGGGCGTGTTGAGCGTCGGCCAGGTCCGGGTCCGGCGGTCCGGGCCGTCCGTTTTCGTCGACCTGAGCGTGGATGTCGATCGGAATCATTCTTTCGAACGGACGCACCGCATCGCCGAGAGCGTGGAGAGCAAGATCCAATCTCTCGCCCCCGGCGCGGACGTCGTTGTCCACACGGATCCCCGGGAAGTCGAGCGCGAGACAATGGCCAAACGCATCCGGGCGGTGGCCTTTCGGAACCAGCTGAGCGTCCACAACATCAGCATGCACGAGGACAAGGACCAGGTCACAGTGGACCTGCATCTCGAGGTCGACGACCACCTGTCCCTCCAGCAGGCCCACGACCAGGCCTCCCATATCGAGGCGGACCTGAAAGCCGACATGCCGAACATCGTCCGCGTCACCACCCATCTCGAATCGCGGGGCACGGGTATCGGGGACGGCGTCGACGTGACCCTCGACGAGCCGGACCTCGTGGGGCGGATCGTCCGGCTCACGGACGAGATCTCCGGGGCCCGGCGCTGCCACGATGTCATGATCCGGCGCCAGGGGACGACGCTCTCGGTCTCGCTCCATTGCTCCTTCGAAAAAGAGCTCTCGATCGTTCAGGTGCACGAAATCTCGACCCGGATCGAAGAGAGCCTAAAGACGAAAATCGCGGGCTTGGACCGAGTCCTGGTCCACGCGGAACCGGACGACCGGTAGCTCTCCGCCTCAAGGAGGACATGTCATGGGCGGATTTTTCGGCATCGCCTCGTTTGAAGACTGCATCGCCGACCTGTTCTACGGCACCGATTATCATTCCCATCTCGGCACCAAGCGCGGCGGGCTGGCCGTTCGACGCGACGACGGGTTCGTCCGGATCATCCACAACATCGAGAACGCCCAGTTCCGGTCGAAATTCGATCCCGATCTCGACCGGATGCATGCCTGGGCAGGCATCGGGGTCATCAGCGACGTCGAGGACCAGCCCGTCCTCATCCGGTCCCACCTGGGGGACTATGCCCTGGCGACGGTCGGCGCGATCAAGAATACGGCCGTTCTCGCCCGGGACCTCGCCCGCTCACGGAACCTCCATTTCTCCGAAATGAGCGCCGGGAGCGTCAACCAGACCGAGCTTGCCGCCGCCCTCATCGATCAGGAGGAGAGCTTCGAAGCCGGCATTCGGCGTCTCCAAGCCTCGATCGAAGGCTCGTGCTCGCTCCTCATCCTCACCGAAAAGGGGATCTATGCCGCCCGGGACGGACGGGGACGGACGCCGGTCATCATCGGCCGGAAGACGGGGAGCTATGCCGTCACCATGGAAACATGCGCTTTTCCGAACCTGGGGTATGAGGTCGAACGGGACCTGGGGCCGGGGGAAACCGTCTTCATCACCCCGGACGGCGTCGAACAGCTTCATGCCCCGGGAGACGTGCTTCAGATCTGCGGCTTTCTTTGGGTGTATTACGGCTATCCGGCCTCGAGCTACGAGGGGATCAATGTCGAGGAGGTTCGAAACCGCTGCGGGTCCTATCTCGCCCGGCGCAATCCCGTGGCCATCGATTTCGCGGCCGGCATCCCGGATTCGGGCGTCGGCCACGGGATCGGATATGCCGCCGAAGCCAAGGTGCCGTTCAAGCGTCCGTTCGTGAAATACACGCCCACCTGGGCCCGGAGCTTCATGCCCCAGAACCAGACCGTCCGGGACCTCGTAGCCCGGATGAAGCTCATCCCCATCCGCGAGCTGATCCGGGGCAAGAAGTTCCTGTTCTGCGAGGATTCGATCGTCCGGGGCACCCAGCTTCAGGATACCGTCCAACGGCTCCGCGACATGGGCGCGCTCGAGATCCACATGCGGCCGGCCTGCCCGCCGCTTGTTTACGGATGCAAGTTCCTGAACTTCTCGGTGTCCCGGTCCGAGATGGACCTGGCCGCCCGCCGGGCCATCCGGGAGATCGAGGGCGAATCCATCGCCGATCTGTCTCCCTATACCCACGAGGGAACGCGGCAATACAACGCGATGGAGGAGCGCATCCGGCTGAGGCTCAAATTGACCACGCTCAAGTATCAGCGCATCGAGGACCTCGTCGCCGCCATCGGCCTGCCCAAGGAGCGCCTCTGTACGTACTGTTGGGACGGCGCGGAGCCGAAGTAGGGGAACGGGGCAGGCGTAGGGGCCGCCGGCGGATTTCTACTCCTTGGAGGGAGTCCGGTTGTCTTTCCAGGCTTGATATCGGGCGAGGTAGTCTTCCGCGACCTTGCCCTGCGGGAGCCCGAGGAGCGCGGCATAGGTCCGGAGTTGGGCCTTGAGGTAGATGGCCTCAGGCAGAGTCTCGAACCGTTCGGCCTCGATATTGTTGAGCAGTTCGATCCGCAGCTTCAGCTCCTTCGAGATCTCGTTCAAGGTGACGTTTCTCGCCTCCCGGGCCTTTTTCAAGCAGGCCCCAGAGAAGACGACGGAGGCCGGATCGACGTCTTCCGGGACCCTCTCTTCGGGCGGACCCTCGGTGAAGAGCGGCTCGGTTCGAGCCGCCTCCGAATTCCGGGAGGCCAGAATTTTGGCATAGGCCTCTTCGATTTGCTCGAGAACCTTCTTTTTCTTCTTGTCGGAAAATTCCTCGCCGAGCGGCTCGAGGACGATCGATTCGCCCGAATACAGCTTCTTCAGCCGCATGTAAGAATTGTGGATGTCGCGCAGAGTGGCGTTCGTGGGGAGCTCGAGGACATCGTAGAGCTTCTTCAGATCATCTTTGGCCATCAGACCGCTCCCCGGCGCTCGACGTCCGTGTTCTTGATCAGGTTTTCGGTCAGGGTCTCGATCTGTTTGGCGCAGCCGGTGGCCAGATAGTTCAACATGAAGGGCTTGCGCTCCCGGACCGACTTCCAGACCGCGTCGCTGTACTCGACATAACCGGAATAATGGATCGGGATCCCGAGGTATTTCATCATGACGCTCTTGATTGATGCGCCGAGCTCGACATCCTGGTTGCTCCGGACCATGTTGAGGACAATGTAGATCCGGAAGGAGGATAGCTCGTGGTCGAGGATGGTCCCGATATACGAGAAGCTCTCCTTGAGGTAATCGATCAGCTCTTTTAGATTGGCGATGCCGTAGCTTTGGCGCCGGTCCCAGATGTGCTGAACGATCTCCTTGAAGCCGTATTCCTTAAGGGTCAGCTTGACTTTGCGGAACAGCGAATTCTTGATGAAATGGTACATGTTCTCGATGGCGATGACCTCGGGGACCAGGACGACGACCATCTTGTCGGCTATGAGGAAGGTGTCGAGCGTGCTGTTGTGGCTGCCGGCCCCCAGGTCGATGAGCACGGTCTGGGCGTGGAGCTTCATGATCTGCCGGAACAGCTTGAGCTTTTGGGTGAACGTGATCTTGTCCGAGGCCATGGAGTGGATGTCGCCTGTGATCAGCGACATGTTGGCCATCTCGGTCGGCACGATCAGGTCGCTGAGCGAAGCGCCCATCTCGAAAAAGCTGGTCAGCGATTTCTGGGGGCGGCTGATTCCGAAGAAGGTGTGCAGGTTCGCCCCGCCGATGTCCATGTCGACGAGAACGACCTGCCGGCCTTTTTTGGCCAGATACGTGCCCGCGCTGCTGGTGATGAAGGTTTTGCCGGTACCACCCTTGCCGCCGCCGATGGCCCAGATCTCGCCTTCCTTGACCTTATCCTTCGCGGTCATTTCGGTCGTATTTCATTGTGATTTTAATAGATTTAACAATATATGAATTCCGTAAGGACGTCAACGGGCGGCTATCTGCGGGCGGCTATCTGCGCCCGGACCGGCCCGACGTCAGCGGCCCGACCCGCGGCGGTAGACCTCGAGTAGACCGCAGGGAGCAACCAGGTTTTTGGGGGACCAGCCTTGACAGCCACCTTAGCTTAGAACAATTTGAACAAGCAAAGAGGGGGGAGCTGGGAAGCAAGGAGTCGAACCTTGATTTCATGATCCAGAGTCATGAGTCCTGCCATTGGACGACTTCCCAACGCTGCAATATCATAATAAATTCCAAGCCGGTTTTCAAGCTGAAATGAGAAAACGGCGCGCCGTCCTCCCCTTTGGGCCGACCGGGATGCCGGGGATTACCTTGCCCAGGTGACCTCATAGGCCATGCCCCGCTTCTTGAGTTCCGCGACAAGCCGGCGCGTCTGGGACGTGAAGAACGCGGGGCTCATCGCCTCCTCCAGGCCGTGGCGTCGGTAGAATTCCCGCATCGTGTCCATATAGTTCATCCTGTCGATGAGGACCTTGTCTGCTTTCCCATCGAGGGCCGCTGCCAAAGCCTCGGGGTTCCCGGGCAGGATCGGCCCGACGAAGGCAAAAGTCCGCAGGCCGGCAGCCTTCAGGACGGCTAGGGCGTCGAGGCGTTCGGCAACGCTTGAGGCGCCCGGTTCGAAAAGGCTGGCGATGCGCTCGTCGTCGGTAGTGATCGTGAACCCGGCTTCAAATTCCTCGAACCGGAGGAAAATGTCGATGTCCCGAAGGAGGAGGACGGATTTGCTCTGGACGCTTACCGGAAACCGTTCGGCGGCGAGAATTTCGAGGCATCGCCGGGTCAGGCCGTATTTTGCTTCCACGGCTTGGTAGGCATCACAGACCGAGGAAATCCAAACGACGCCCCGTTTGGCCTTCGCCGCCTGTTTCGCCAGGACTTCCGGGGCGTTCACCTTCACATCGACGAATGTGCCCCAAGGCTCAGCATGGCCCGAGTACCGGGCCATGAACAGCCGGGCGTAGCAGTAGCGGCAGTTGACTTGGCAGCCCGTGTAGGCGTTGACGCAGTAGTCGTAGATTTTCGATTTGTTGAGGAGGCTTTTCGCGCTCACCTCGGTGATCTTGATCATGGTTGATTTCGACCCGGGTTCATTCTAATATCTAGGCTTTCGTACCGCAATGACCAAGTCCAATAAGGCGCTTGTCCTGGTTTCGGCCTCGATCCTTCTCGGCGCCTCGGTCTGGTTCACGGGCACGGCGGCCGCCGCGGTCCTCAAGGTGCGCTGGCATCTGACCGAGGTGGAGGCGTCCGGCCTGACGATTGCCGTCCAGGCGGGCTTCATCGCTGGAACGCTCCTCTACGCGATCTTCAACGTGGCCGACCTCTTCCGGACGCGGACCGTGTTCTTCGCCTCGGCGGCCGGGGCGGCCGTCTTCAACGCCGGATTCGGCCTTTTCGCGAACGGCCTTGTTTCGGCGATCGTCCTCCGCTTCCTGAGCGGGGTGATGCTGGCCGGCGTCTATCCCGTGGCTATGAAGATCGTCGCCCAGTGGTTCAACGAGCGGATCGGCTGGCGCCTGGGCTTGTTGCTCGGGGCCATGACCTTCGGCACGGCCACGCCTCATTTCCTGCTGACCGTCGGTGCCGCCTCGGATTGGCGGGCCTTGGCCCTAATCGCCTCGGGCTTGGCCATAATGGGCGGGGTGATCGTCCGCTTCGTTCTAACAGACGGGCCGTACCTGCGGGAGACGCCCCGGTTCGACCCTCGGGCCGCCTTCCGCATCTTCCGCCACCGCCCGTTCCGCCTCCAGGCGGTGGGCTATTTCGGCCATATGTGGGAGCTCTATGCCTTCTGGTCGCTTCTGGGCTCGTTCCTCGCGGCGGATGCGGGGACGCGGCCGCCGCTCGCCGCGGATCGAATCCCGGTCGTCGTCTTCCTGACGATCGCTCTCGGCGTGCCGAGCTGCATCCTCGGCGGCTGGATTTCGCGGGCTACGGGGGAGAAGGCCGTGGCCCTGGTCTCTCTGGCTGTGAGCGGCCTGTTCTGCGCCCTCTCGCCTCTTCTGTTCGGACTTTCGGCGGGCTTCCTGGTGCCGCTTCTCCTCGTCTGGGGCTTTTTCGTCGTGTCCGACTCTCCCCAATTCTCGGCGCTCGCGACGCGGACGTGCCCGCCCGAATACACGGGCACAGCCCTGACCATCCAGAACGGCATCGGGTTTGCGATCACCGTCGTCTCGATCCCGTTCATCGCCTGGGTTTCGAAGCACGTCGGCTGGCGCTGGGCGTTCTCCTTCCTGACGGTCGGCCCGCTCCTGGGCGCCTGGTCGCTTGCCCGTCTGAAGATCAACAGGGGTTGATGAGCGGTGCTGCGCCGGCTTGTGCCCTCGCGGCGCCTCTGTTAGTTCACATCCTGTTTTCGCCGATGGGCAGGACCGTCCGGCCGTGGGCCTCGTTGAGAACTTCGGCCATGGCCAGGTAGATCGCCGATAGCCCGCAGACAATGCCTTCATAGCCGGCGATCGTCCCGACGACTGCGGACCCCGTCCAGTCGCGGACGGCGAGCAGCAGGAAGAGCACGGTCAGGCTCAGGAACACGAACTGAAGGGCCCGGTTCTTGCGGAATGTTCCGAGCCACATGAAGAGCGTGAACACCCCCCATAGGAACAAATACCAGCCCATGTAGGCTTCCGGCGTTTTGGCCGCGCTCGGGCTATTGAGCCCGGGGAGGAGCCAATTCGCGACGAGCGTCAGCCAGAACAGTCCATACGAGGTGAAGGCCGTCGTGCCGAAGGTGTTGCCTTTCTTGAATTCCATCACCCCGGCGATGATCAGGGCGATTCCTCCATTAAAGAGGCCCATGGCCAGGACCACGGCGCTCAGAGGAAAGAAGCCGGCGTTGTGGATGTTCAGGAGGACGGTCGTCATCCCCAAGCCCATGAGTCCGAGCGGTGCGGGGTTCGCGGGCTTTGCGTTCATGGCCCTTACATGCCGAAGCGGTCGATGATCTCCTGGCGCGACTTGCCAAGGATGTCGAACTTGCGGCCGACCTTGGTGAACGCCTCGAGCGCCTTGTCGAGATGATGGATCTCGTGGCCCGCCGAGAGCTGGGTCCGGATCCGGGCCTGGCTCTGGGGGACGACAGGAAAGAAAAAGCCGACCGCGTATATGCCTTCGTCATACAGCGCCCGGGAAACGTCCTGGGCCAGCTTGGCGTTGAACAGCATGACCGGGACGATGGGCGTGTCGCCTTCCTTCAGGACGAAACCCGCCTCCTGGAGGCCCTTCCGCCAGTAAGCGGCGTTTCGCTCGAGCTTGTCCCGGCGCTCGGTCGAGCCCATGAGCATGTCGAAAACCTTGAGAATGCCGGTCACGACGACCGGGGCGATCGAGTTCGAGAAGAGGTAGGGGCGGGCTTTCTGGCGGCACATCTCGACGAGCTCCTTGCGGCCGGAGACACAGCCGCCGGTCGCCCCGCCGAGGGCCTTGCCGTAGGTCGTGGTGATGATGTCGATCTTGCCCAGAACGCCGTATTTCTCGTGCGTCCCGCGCCCGGTCTTGCCGATGAACCCGGAGGCGTGCGATTCGTCGACGAGAAGCATGGCGTCGTATTTTTCACAGAGGGCGACCATCTCATCGAGCTTGGCCGTGTCGCCGTCCATGGAGAAGACGCCGTCGGTGATGACGAGCCGGAGGCGGCGGTCCTGGTGCATCTGGAGCTTCTGCTCGAGATGGGCCAGGTCCGAGTGCTTGAACGTGTCCTGCATGGCGCTGCACAGGCGGATGCCGTCGATGAGCGAGGCATGAACCAGCCGGTCCGAAATCATGACGTCGTCCTTGGTCAGGACGGCCTCGAAGACGCCGGCGTTGGCGTCCATGCAGGAGGGGAAGAGGATGGTGTCCTCGGTGCCCAGGAACTCGGTCGTCCGCCGCTCGAGCTCCCGGTGGATGTCCTGCGTCCCGCAAATGAAGCGGACCGAAGACATGCCGTAGCCCCGGGTCCTCAAGCCCTCATGGGCGGCCTCGACGACGTCGGGGTGGCTCGACAGGCCGAGGTAGTTGTT
>Ga0315286_10002302_pt1 | contig 17810 bp, 14 predicted proteins | sample YL17G10_0_MG_FD_205038 | JGI IMG/M metagenome (GOLD analysis project Ga0315286, IMG submission 205038) | Sediment microbial communities from Yellowstone Lake, YNP, Wyoming, USA - YL17G10_0 | ecosystem: Environmental > Aquatic > Freshwater > Lake > Sediment | place: USA: Wyoming | collected...
TGGTTCCGCTCGTGAGAACAGTCCAGTTCGAACCCCCGTCCAGACTCTTCAGAATGGTGCCAACATCTCCAACTGTAAAAACGGTACTGGCATCGATGTGTTGAATTCCCCGAAGATGATTCCCCTGCGGCGACGGATTTTGCCAATTCCATGCCCCTTGGGCAAAAGCATTTCCCTGCAAAAGTACGACTACAATGCACAGCAGGGATAGCAGACGTACGTCACGATTGAAGATCACAACGGGAATTCTCTTCTTCGTTGAAGGAGTGGCGGTCTGGACGCTTGCTCTCATTCCGGAGGCGGTGAATGGGTCACGATTACCAAGTGCGCGTACCATAGGTTCGCATACAACAATGGAATATCTTAGCAACAATTCCCAGCATTGTCAATCAGGCGACAGTCGCCTTCCGCAACAATTTCTATTGCACCAAGTCAAGCCTCACGATCGAATCCGAGTCCTCAAGGCGAGATAGCTGTTATCACTTCATTGACATCGCATTTGGTTGGCGCAGATGCGGCAAAGTCTGGGCTCAATTCTCGCATATTTGATTTTGGCTGAAAAACTCGCAAACTTTCAATGAAAAGGTTCACACGTCTTGTCTGAGTTTTCCGCCTACTGAACCATCAACTCGATTTCCGTTTGCGACAATTGTACACTGTCAAACAAAGGAGGTCGTTATGATACTCAAGAAGCTCGTGGAATTCCTCGATCGAAGTAGTGTGAAATACACGGTCTGCACACATTCGCCGGCGTTTACCGCACAAGAAATCGCCCAGTCGGCTCATATCCCGGGCAAGGAGATGGCCAAGACAGTCATTGTGTGGATGGATGGAACGATGGCCATGGTGGTTCTGCCGGCGTCTCACATGATCAATTTTTCGCTGCTGCGCGAAATGACCAAGGCAAGCAGCGTGGAATTGGCTACGGAAGCCGAGTTCAAGGATCGCTTCCCGGAATGTGAAGTCGGCGCAATGCCGCCCTTTGGGAACCTCTTTGACATGCCCGTCTTTATGGGAAGCAGCCTCGCAGAGGACAAAGAAATCGCGTTCAATGCCGGGTCACATCGTGAGCTTGTCCGGATGGACTATGCAGACTATCTGAATCTCGTGAAGCCGACGGTCGTGCCTGTTACATTTCGCAAGAAGAAGCACGATGACGATGAATTGCTGAGCATTCCGTGAATAGAAGATCGTCGTACCAGCAAACGATCAGGCCTTTGTCAAAAAGAGATTCATTTGGAATTATTCGAATATTCATGGTGCGCGAGGCAATCATGCGACAAATAGTGCGGAACATGCTGCTTTCCGTCCTTTCCATAGTGGTCATCACCACGGCGGGGGCACAATATTCCAAAGTTGCCTCGGGCAACAAGATCATGATTGCAGCTCACCCGTTGGCGGCAAAGGCGGGGATGGAGATCTACAAAAAGGGGGGGAATGTCGTCGATGTCGCCGTAGCCGTAGCATACGCTCTTGGCGTGGTAGAACCACACGGTTCCGGTATTGGTGGTGAAGGGATGATGCTTATCTACGACAGCAAAGCGGGGAGATCGACCGTTATTGATTTCAAGGCGATTTCACCTGCCTCAGCCAGCCACCAGAAACTCGACCTGCGCAGAAAATCCGACTGGGCCCGGTCGGTGAAGGGTGCTTCGATTCCGGGTGCCGTCGCAGGTTTGGAATTTGCGCGTGAACGCTTTGGGAGGCTTGACCGAAAAAGCGTCCTGCAGCCAGCGGTCAATTTCGCCCTCCACGGTTACGAGGTGGACAGCACACTTGCCCTTAATCTTGAATCGTATCGGAGAATTCTTGAACGTGATTCCAGCGCCAAACTGCTTTACTATCCCGAAGGTAGAACACCCAACGTTGGAAGAGTCTTGGAGAATCCTGACTATGGAAAGACTCTCCAGCTTATCCAGTCGCAGGGACCAGATGCCTTCTACAAAGGCGCCATCGCTGACCTGATCGTCAAGCATTCTGAAACAAAAGGGGGATTCATCACAAAAGATGATCTCCTCGCGTATAAGCCGATCGTCCGTGAAGCGTTGGTCGGACACTATCGAGGTTATGAGATCATTACCACTCCTCCTCCGTGCGGCGGCATGCTGCTGATTGAAACACTCAATATCCTCAAGTACTTCAATCTCGCGGAAGCAAAAAGAAGGAATGAATACAACCTTCATCTATTCGCCGAAACCTTCAAGCTTGTATTGAAAGACGAAGCCACGCACAACGGTGATCCAGAGTTCAATACCATCCCAATAGCCAAGGTTGTCTCGGATCAATACGCCTTTCAACGATTTCTGCAGATAGACCTCGCACATTCAGCTCACCCTGCTCAAGTGAACGCCGGGAGCACGGAGGACAAGAATACCACGCACCTCTCGGTGATGGACATAGATGGCAATGCAGTTTCGTTGACAATCACACTGAGCAGTCTGTTTGGCACCGGTCAAATCGTTCAGGGGGCAGGTTTCATGCTCAACAACGAAATGCAGAACTTCAACGAGAACGATACTCATCCAAACAGCCTCAAGCCCCATAAGCGGGTCGTCACGAGTCTGGTTCCGACCATCGTTGCGAAGAATGGCAAGCCCATGTACGTTCTCGGAACTCCAGGCGGGGATTTGATTATCTCGACAATTGCGCAAGTAATTGTCAACCTTGTCGATTTTGACATGACCTTGCAAGATGCAGTCTTTGCTCCGCGCATGTTTAGTATTTTCACGCAACGAGAGCTGGAAACCGAAAGCCGCTTCTCCCAGGGCGCATTTGAACTTTTGGAGCGGTTCGGTCACGATGTCAAGCAACTCGGCGACTATCGCGCGTATTTTGGGTCTGTTCAGGCTATCAAACTTGACAGTGACGCAAGAAGACTGACTGGATGCAGCGATCCCCGGCGAAGCGGTGCCGCAGTAGGAGAATAGAGGAAATCCATGACGTCGAATACATCAGCTTTGGTTCTCGCGGTCTTTGTCATTGTCACTACTACTCATCAGCAGAAGGGGGTACGGATGGAAGGTTTGGAAAAAGCAACGCTTGGCGCTGGATGCTTCTGGTGCGTTGAAGCTGTTTTCGAACGATTGGATGGGGTACACTCTGTCGTGTCTGGCTATGCAGGGGGCATCAAGCCGAATCCGACATACGAAGAAGTGTGTTCTGGCGAAACTGGACACGCTGAAGTCGCGCAGATAACGTTCGATCCCGCCAAGATCAGCTACGTACAAATTCTGAACATATTCTGGCAAAGTCACGACCCGACGACATTAAATCGCCAGGGAGGCGATAGAGGAACGCAATACCGTTCTGTAATCTTCTATCACGGAGAGCAACAGAAAGCAATCGCAGAGAAATCAAAATTGTCGGCTCAGAAATTGTTTGCGGACCCCATTGTAACGGAGATTCAGCCGCTGTCGACATTCTATGCGGCGGAAAACTATCATCAAGACTATTTCCGTAACAATCCGAATGCTCCGTACTGCCGGATGGTCATCGCCCCGAAACTAAACAAACTGAAGCTCAAGTAGATCGGATACCGTGATAGGGCAAGCAGCAAACCGCTTGGGTCGGCGGAGTTGTGTCGACGTGGCATGACTCCTTGCTTTTCCACACTCCCCGCGCTACATTATCTGCACCCAGAAACTCATTTGATAAAGCCATCCTAAGGCGAGGATTTTTTGATGAGATCATGATACTGTATTTGATTTCAGATACATCAAGAAATCTCTCATGAATCGTTTCCAATCTTCTCTTGCATCCTTGTTCGCTGTTGTCATGTTCACCGGGCACCTCTATGCTCAGGGCCGTGCGGAGAAGGCTGTGCCCATGGATCCGTCCAGGAAGATGGTTCGGTTCGCCTTGACCGGATCTGACTCACTTTTCAAACTGCCCCACACCTCCATTTTGCCCAACAGCGAAAGAATCTGGGTTGATTCCACCAAAACGTTGATACCCAATGTCGACTACAATATTGATTTCAAGCGAGGAACGGTTTTACTCCTGAGCCATCGAGGCCAATTGTCCGGCATCGATTCAATCGGACATATTCTCACAGTTGAGTATCTCCCTTTTCCCTTCGTTTTCAAGAATGAATACACTCTGCGAGAGATCCTCGCACGCCGGGACTCGGGGGAGAGGAAAATGGTTTCCATGGTACGGCCATCCTATCCATTCGCGACCGATGCGATGTTTGACCAGGGACTTCAGAAGAGCGGTTCGTTGGTGCGGGGTTTTACCGTTGGCAGCAATCGGGATCTGAGTCTCAATTCTGGATTTCGGATGCAAATGAACGGCTCGCTTTCCAGGGACATTAGTATTGCAGCAGCTCTGACGGATGAGAATACGCCTATTCAACCGGAAGGAACAACACAAACGCTTCGCGAAGTTGACAAGGTTTTCGTCGAGATGAAGAGTCCACATTTCGGGGCAACACTTGGTGACTTCAATCTGGAAGTAGGACGGACGGAAGGAGGGGAGTTTGGTCGGCTTTTTCGAAAGCTGCAAGGCGCAAGAGGTCTTACTCAATTCGATGTCGGAACCCCGGGATCGTTGTCGATGATGGGAACACTCACAGCGGCGACGGCCCGAGGAAAATTCATGACAAACTACTTCCAGGGAATTGACGGAAATCAGGGACCATACCGATTGTCCGGAAGAAGCGGTGAACAGCGACTGATCGTATTAGCAGGAACGGAACGAGTCTACCTTAATGGGGAGCTCATGACCCGTGGGGAATCACAGGACTACGTTATCGAGTACGGGAGCGGAGATCTTGTCTTCACGAGCCGTCGTTTGATTACGAATGCATCTCGCATAACAGTCGACTTTGAATACTCCGACCGACAGTACGGCCGCAATTTGCTTGCAGCGACAACCGCAGGCTCTGCTTTGGACAAACACATCAACATCGGCGTTGTGCTTGTCCAGGAAGCGGATGATCCTGATCACCCTTTTGATCAGGAATTGGACGAAACTGCGAAGAGCATTCTGCGTCAGAGCGGAGACGATCCCTTTCGTGCATCGATCACAGGAATTCGCTACGTCGGGACAGATTCGACGGGGACATCGAAAGGCCAGTATATGGAACGCGACTCACTCATCGGCGGAAAGATATTTCAGTTGTTGTTCTATGCACCCGGCGATCCACTCGCTCTCTTTTCGGTTTCGTTTTCCCCTGTGGAATCAATGCCCGCCGACTCAGCAGGATACGTTCGGAACGCTGGAGGAGAGTACCGATTTGCCGGCATCGGAAAGGGCACCTATCTGCCGACGCAATTTCTGCCAATGCCCCAACAGAGACGAGTGATTGACGTGAATGGTGACATCCAGGTCAATTCGGACTTGAAGCTAACAGGAGAATATGGTTCCAGTTTTTTCGATCCCAACAGGTTTTCATCTCTGGAGCAGAAGAACCGGATTGGCTCCGCCTTCAAGTTTGGGCTGGAGTACAACCCAAAGAACTTGACAGTGTTTGACCGTCGTTTCGGTGAACTAACTCTGGTTGTATCCGAACGATATGTTGAGCGAGAATTCAGTTCACTGGACCGCGCCAATGAAGTGGAATTCAACAGAAAATGGGATCTGCAGAATGATGCGCTGTCGGATGAAGAGATTCGGGAAGCCTCGATTGGATACTCGCCAGTCCCTTCTCTTCGCATCCAAGCAGGATACGGCCTTCTGGACAGGACAAACGAGTTCCGATCGATCCGAACGCACGGTGAAATCACGCTCAAAGACTCGGCATTTCCTGCTATCCACTACCAGTTTGAAAACACATCGGGTGAGAACAAGATATATGAGCAACATGCCGAGTGGTTACGGCAGCGTGGCAACGTGTCGTATCAGTTTTGGGGTCTGCAGACGGGCCTCCGCCTCGAGACTGAGAATAGAACCTCCAAAGGGGGCACGAGTGACTCCTTGAATCAGGGGTCATTCAAGATTGCCGAAATTGCCCCCCGGTTTGTTCTTCCACAATTCGGCAAAATGTCACTTGCTGCAGAAGTTCAAGCCCGAGTCGAGGACAGCATTTCCGTGGGTGTCTTCAAGAGGGCCTCCCAATCGCTCACGCAATCGTACACCTGGCAACTTTCAGAATGGCGTTCCCTTACAAGTTCCCTCGCACTCAGCATTCGGAGTATTTCATACACGGACGAATTCAAGAAAAGGGGGAACCAGGATGGAGAGTATCTTGTGGTGCGCTCCCAGTCCCGCTATACGCCATTGCAGCGAGCAATTGAATCTGACGTCTACTATGAGTTCTCGAGTCAGCGATCGTCACGGTACGAGCGAATCTTCATTCGAGTCCAAAAAGGGAGTGGCAATTACCGCTACAAAGGGGATGAGAATCTCAACGGAATAGCCGATGAGAGCGAATTTGAGCCGACACGATTCGATGGGGAATATGTCGTTGTTTACCGACCAAGCGAGGAGCTCTATCCGATAGTCGATCTGAAATCCAGCGTTCGGCTACGGTTGCAGCCAGGGAGGCTCATCAGCATTCCCTCAAGTCTGTTCGAAAGAATAATGAAAAATGTTTCGGCGGAGACATATGTCCGAATCGAGGAAAAAAGCACCGAAACAGATACGAAACTTATCTACTTGCTCGATTTCAGTCGATTTCTGGATGAAAAAACAACGTTGGCGGGGTCAAACCAAATTCAGCAAGACATTTTCTTTTTCGAAGGAAGTCAGGATCTTTCCGTTCGTTTACGATTGAATCAACGCAATGGATTTGTACAATTTGTGTCTGCGACTGAAAGAAGCTTCTCAACAGAACACTCGATTCGTCTGCGAACTCAGGTAGGACGCGAAATTGGCAACCAAACTGACTTGATCAATCGAACAGACAGGATGCGCTCGAGCATCCCGGGTCCGCGAGAGCGCGATATTTCATCCAATTCGTTGGTTTCAGATTTTTCCTACAGGCCAGGTCAAGAATGGGAAGTCGGAATGAATCTGACGGCAGGGCGTTTCGTTGACAATTTCCAGCACCGCGCGACGACTGCCGACATCAATGAGCAAGGGGTGCGCCTGACGTATGGATTCCCTGGAAACGGGCAGCTGCGTTCGGAGCTTCGACGTGAAGAGGTTGTTGTGAGCAACGCGACGATCGATCCGGTCCGTGGCATTCCATTTGAACTCACCAATGGCAAGGTGATCGGTAAGAATTTTTTTTGGCAGCTTGCATTTGATTACAGAATTAGCCAAAATATGCACGTTTCCGTTCAGTACAACGGAAGAAGTGAGGGAGGAAGAGCGATCGTTCACACTGCACGCGCCGAAGCCAAAGCCTTCTTTTGACGAATCAGACATGGCTACGCTTTCAAAGGTAACTTAATAACGAACTCCCAGTTCTACCGACACGCACAACTGAAACGACAAAACTCAGATTGTGACTCCTTTGCTTCGAACATGAAAAAAATATTCTGGACTTCCTTCAACGCGAAAATCGGGACCATCTATGTGGCTTCGACGGACCGCGGAGTATGCAAGATCAGCATTCCCGCCCAGGGGAAAAGAGATTTCATGTCCTGGATTCAAGTGCATTGTGAAGGGGCGGATGTGGTCGAGGTTGCTTCCCGTAACAAACAGATCATGGACGAGTTGAACCGCTATTTGGACAGAAGGCTGGTCAAATTCCAGAGCCGACTCGATCCGATGGGAACAGAATTTCAGAAACATGTCTGGTCGCAGCTACGAAAAATTCGCTATGGTACGACAATTTCGTACAAGGAACTGGCTAAGCGCGTTGGTGTTGCAGGCGGCTACCGAAGTGTTGGTCGTGCAAACAGCGCGAATCCGCTGCCGATCGTGATACCATGCCACCGGGTCATCGGCAGCGATGACAATCTCGTCGGGTACGGCTCCGGCATCAAGATGAAAGAATTCCTGCTACGCCTGGAAGGCGCACTGTTGATCTGATATCCGCCGGAGTTTCTGCTCATCACTCAATTCCGCCGTTTGAAGTCCCTGTCAAGCTAATTCCTGCAACTGCCCCGTTCTCGCGTTGATGACGGCTTGCCTGCCTGCCAATTTCTTCTTACCATTTGCTGGCCGCTTTTTCCCCACGCTCGCACTCATAATTACTCTGAAATGTCATTTCTTCAAGAATTGAGTCCTGTCCAACAGGAGGCCGTGAAGGCCGTGAATGGACCTGTCATGATTGTCGCTGGAGCTGGAAGCGGCAAGACGAGAGTCATTACATATCGGATCGCCTATCTGATCGAGTGCGGTGTGCCGGCCCATCAAATTCTTGCACTCACCTTCACCAACAAGGCTGCGAGTGAGATGAGGAAACGGATCGATGCGCTTGTCGGTGAGAAGGCGAATGAATTGTGGATGGGAACATTCCATTCGATGTTCGCCCGGATACTACGTCGTGAGGCGGAATTGCTCGGTTATTCGCGGTCTTTTACCATCTACGATTCGGATGATTCGCTGCAGTTGGTCAAGAAGGCGATGGAGCGGCTGAATTTCTCGAAGGACCAATTCAACCCTCAGGCCGTTCGTGCAAAGATCAGCTCGGCGAAAAACGGTTTTGTGAATCCGGCGCAGTTCGAAGACATGGCACGGGACATATTTGATGAGAAAGCAGCACGCGTCTATGCGGAATATGACAAGCTCCTGAAGAACAACAATGCGATGGACTTCGATGATTTGCTTGTCAATCCGATTCGTTTGTTTGAGAAGAGCCAGGATCGCCTCGTGCGCTACCAGCACCGGTTCAAATTCATCCTGGTCGACGAATTCCAGGATACGAATCGAGTGCAATACATTGTTACGAAAATGCTCTCGGAAGCACATAGAAATATTTGCGTTGTGGGCGATGACGCTCAGAGCATCTATTCCTTTCGTGGCGCCGACATCCAGAATATTCTGAATTTTCCGAAAGACTATCATGAATGCCAGACCTTCCGTCTGGAGCAAAACTATCGCTCGACAAAGAGTATACTGGCGGCGGCCGACAAGCTGATACGGTACAACCAGGAGCAGATAAGCAAGAGATTGTGGACTGCCAATCCTCAAGGAGAGCCGATTGATGTAGTCGAATGCTCCGACGATCGTGAAGAAGGTTACCAGGTCGTCGAAGCGATTCAGCATGAGATTCTGAGCCACAAGCTGGATTTGAAGGATTTCGCGGTCCTCTATCGTACAAACGCTCAATCACGGTCTCTCGAAGACGCCCTGCGACGGAGCAGCATTCCCTATACCATTGTCGGAGGCATTCGGTTCTATGAGCGGAAGGAAATCAAGGACGTGCTTGCCTATCTAAGGGTTGTCGTCAATCCCAAAGATGGTGAAAGTCTCTCCCGGATTATCAACTATCCTCCGCGCGGTATCGGTGACGCATCCTTGGAACGCGTCCAAGCATTTGCGGCCTCCCAGGGTCTTGGACTCTATGATGCGCTCGGATCCCTGGACAAGATTTCCGACCTCCCCGAACGGAGTCGAAAATCCCTGAAGCAATTTGTCGAGTTTATCCAGAAACATGTGGCGTTGCGCGGACAGATGTCGCTGAGCGAATTTGTCCGCACGATGGTCGATGAGTTGGGAATCCTGACCATGTTCAAAGACGAACGAACAGCGGATTCGATGAACAGGTGGGAGAACGTCCAGGAACTTCTTTCTGCCGTATCCGAATATGCGGATGAGCACGACGGGGGTTCCCTGGAGCAGTTTCTGGAGGAAGTGTCTTTGGTTTCCGATATCGACACCTACGAAGGTTCTCGAAACCTTGTAACGCTGATGACGCTTCACGCATCAAAGGGATTGGAATTTCCTGTCGTCTTTATCGCGGGCATCGAGGAGGGACTGTTGCCGTTCTCCTCGAGCTCGATCGAGCACTCGAATCTGGAAGAAGAACGCCGGTTATTCTATGTCGGTATCACGCGCGCGCAACGAAAGTTGTACCTCACCTATGCGCGGATGCGGTACCGCTATGGAGATCCGACGTATCTTGCGCAGTCAAGGTTTCTTTCTGAAATTGGAATGGAGAACGTGGAGGTTCATCAAAGTCGAACGCTCCGCCCCGTGCCTGCAGTCAGGGTAGCCGGACCTTCCCGCACATCCCGCGCAACGAAGGCAATCCAACCATCGGTCGACGAGGATGCGTATCACAAGGATCCGTTGCCGGACTACGAATCGGAATCACAGGAATCTGTCGAGCTGAGACAAGGGGTGATCGTCCACCACGAGATGTTCGGACGAGGGAAGGTCATTGCCCTGAGCGGAAAAGGGGAGGCTCGGAAGGCCGTGGTACAGTTTGAGAACTATGGGATGAAGAGCCTGATGGTAAAGTTTGCCAAGCTACGAGCTTCCTAACGATGTAACACGCACTTCTTCTCCGCGAATAGACATGCCGCCGACATCGGGATTCGACAACGAACTTTATCTCTCCCAACAAACCGCCGCCATCCTCGATCGGGTCAAACGATTTGACAACAAGCTCTACCTGGAATTCGGGGGGAAGCTCATGTTCGATTATCACGCCTCCAGGGTGCTGCCTGGATATGACCCAAACGTGAAGATGCGGTTGTTGCAGCAGCTTCGCGACAAATCAGAGGTCATCCTGGCCATCTATGCGGGAGACATCGAGCGCAAGAAACTCCGCGCCGACTTTGGAATCACGTACGATTCGGACGCCTTGAAGCTCATCGATGATGTCCTGGAGTGGAACATAAGCGTTACTGCAGTGGTGATTACGCGGTTTGAGAATCAACCGTCGGCGCTTCATTTCAAGAACAAGCTTGAGCGAAGAGGGATGCGTGTGTATACGCATCGGTGGACCAGAGGGTATCCCACGGACATCGATACCATTGTCAGCGACGAAGGGTACGGTGCCAATGAGTGTATTGCGACCACAAAGCCTATCGTTGTGGTAACCGGTCCGGGTCCAAACAGCGGAAAGCTGGCAACCTGTCTCTCGCAAGTTTATCACGAATACCGGCGGGGCGTCCATGCCGGCTATGCGAAATTTGAAACGTTTCCAATCTGGAACTTACCCTTGAAGCATCCCGTCAACATTGCGTACGAGGCGGCGACGGCAGATATCCGGGACTTCAACGTCATCGATCCATTTCATCTGGAAGCGTACAACGAGAAGACCATCAACTACAATCGGGACGTCGACGCATTTCCTCTGTTGCGGCGCATCATCGAACGCATCACTGGTTGTGTATCGTTCTACAAGTCCCCGACGGACATGGGTGTCAACTGCGCCGGCTTCGGCATTACAGGGGATGAAAGCGTGAGAAGCGCGGCCGTGCAGGAAATTATTCGCCGCTACTACCGGTATTCGTGCGAATACGCAATGGGTTTTGCCGAGAAGGAGACAGTACAGAGGGTCGAGTTGCTTCTTGAAGAACTGGGTGCCAAACCGGAGGACAGAACCGTCGTACCACCGGCCCGGAAAGCAGCGCAGGAGGGAGAATTGAAAGGGAAAGGGAGTGAGGGAACCTACTGTGGAGCGTCAATTCAATTGGAGGATGGGACCATTGTCACGGGCAAGAATTCTCCGCTCATGCATGCCTCGTCGGCGCTCGTCTTGAACGCCGTCAAACATCTCGCCGGCCTACCGGATTCGATGCATTTGCTGCCGCCCGCCATCGTCGAATCGCTGAGCCATTTCAAGAAAGACGTGCTTCGTGGAAAGATGCTGAGCTTGGACCTTGGTGAGACCCTCATAGCACTCAGCATCAGTGCAACAGTGAATCCTGCGGCTCACGCAGCGGTTGAGAAGTTGAAGGAACTTCGGGGTTGTGAAGTACATGTGACGCACATGCCGACGCCAGGAGATGAAGCTGGACTAAGAAAGCTCGGGGTCAATCTCACCAGTGATCCTGATTTTGCCACCAAACGACTGTTCGTGAACTAGACCAAAGTATTTCCCTCGAACAGTTCCTTCCGCGGTTGATGGAATGCTTCATTTCACCCCGCCACCATGTGAGGACATCGGTACCCTACTCCTTCGAGCGCGCCGAGCTCACCAACACAATATTTTGCCAATACTCTCTGTGGATATAGTGAGTAATGAGTGCGCTGAACTCCGGCACCTGCAATTCGGGGACAATCACGTACAACCGCGATCGCCTCCCCGTCCTTTTGTCGGCTTGATCCAGAAAGACATTGTATTGTGTCAAGGAATGTTCAGTCTCGAAATCCTTGGCGCCGGTTTTTGCCTCTCCCATGATGTAGAACTTGTTAATAGGATCGTAGGCATAGATGTCCGGTGCTTTGTCCTGCTGGTCGCCATAGCCATCGTTGTGGAGTTCGCGCGGTGGGGTGAAATCGTCGCGCCCCTCGGCCTCGGAAACGAGAAATCCATCACGCTCAAAGATCCCGATCAATTCATCAACGAGAGCTTGGTGCTTCTGTGCATCTTCAGTTGAGCGCATAGACAGGCTCGGACATTTCCCCGGCTTGATTGATGAGAAGCTACGTTGCGGGACCGGAAGAACCGCCGAGGATCTTTTGGTAGTACTTCTCGTATTGCGCAACAACTTTTTCGTGATTGAATTCAAGAGCCCTGTTTCGTGCCGCGACTTTGAATGCGTTGTGTTTCGCCGGGGTGGTGAGGATGTCGACAGCATATCGGGCCATCCGGTCGACGTCTCCTATCTCGGCAATGTATCCAGTCTGTCCGTGCAGATTCAGTTCAGGCAATCCTCCGACACTGGATGAGATAACCGGAACCCCGCAAGCCATGGCTTCAAGCGCAGACAGTCCGAAACTTTCCGACTGGCTGGGCATGAAGAAGAGATCCCCTGCCGACAGGATGTTGATGAATTCCACTTGTTTGCCGAAGAATTTGACGTGTTCGTGAATGCCAAATTCTCGGGCCATCATTTCGCATTGAGACCGCTCAGGTCCGTCGCCGATAAGAAAAAGTTTGCTCGGGACTTTCTTGCGAACTTCGTTGAAGATACGAATCACGTCCGGAACCCGTTTGACGGGGCGAAAATTGGATGTGTGAACAAGGATCTTTTCGTTGTTGGGTGCATAGTGTTGCCGGATGTCATCGGCGTCCACACGTTTGTATTTGTTCACGTCGACGAAGTTGGGTATAACTTCAATGTCGCAATCGATGTTGTAGTTTGTAAGTGTCTTTTCCTTGAGGAACCGCGAAACGGCAGTGACCCCATCGCTTTGCTCGATACTGAACTTCATCACAGGGAGGAAACTCGGTTCGAGCCCGACAAGCGTGATATCGGTGCCATGGAGCGTCGTAATAACTTTGATGCCCGGCTGATTCAACATCTGTTTTGCCAGGTACGCGCTGGTAGCGTGGGGAATGGCGTAGTGGCAATGGAAGAGGTCGATCTTTTCGTATTTGGCGACCTCAACCATCTTACTCGCCAGCGCAAGGGTATAGAGAGGAAAGTCGAAGAGCGGATAATTGGACGTCTCCACTTCGTGAAAGATGACATTGTCCGCAAATCCCTGGAGTCTCATGGGTATGGCGTAACTGATAAAATGGATTGAGTGTCCCCGCTGCGCCAGAGCTTTGCCGAGTTCCGTAGCGACGACGCCGCTACCGCCGTAGGTAGGGTAACAAGTAATGCCGATGTTCATATGAATCAATGAGTGTTGGAAGTTCTGTCTCGTGAAATAGCATGCGGAGAGTAGGTGCTTTGTCCCACAACACTTCGTCACGCACACCGTGTAGCCGTCCAAACAATGGCAGCGTTTCTGTTGCAGTCAAGAAACCGGGATAGCGATGATTCTCGGGAAGATAGCCGCAATGCTGTCGAACGGTCAAATCGTTGGGGGGCTTGCCGAATAGCTCAGCCTGGCCGCTCGTCGGACGAACGACTGAGAGGAGGATATTGACAAATGTGGTTTTTCCGGCCCCATTGGGTCCAAGAAGCCCGAAAATCTTCCCTTGTTCAACGGCCACGGTCGCATGCACCAGTGCCGGAATACGGTTTTTGTCGAGAAATCCGGATTTGTAGACTTTGCATAGTTGGAACGCTTGAATGACGGCCATTGCAAAACCAAAGTAAACAATTAGTTCGTGGCAATCAAACATCGTTGAATTGATAATAGTCCCCAAGAAGAGGATTGGCTTGACATATATAGGTGAAAATCACTATATTTGAAGGAGTATCGGTGCCAACTCCAAACCGAGAGAGTCACAGGAACCTGACTCTCATTTTTTTGGTTTAATATAAGACCTAGGAAGTCGTATTTAGATGCTTCAACTTTCAAAAAAAGTAGAATATGGTCTGATTGCCTTGAGGCATATGGCAATGCATCCATCCGGACAGATCTTTAATGCAAAGGAAATTGCGAAGATCTATGATATCCCGTACGAATTGCTTGCAAAAGTCCTGCAGAAGTTGGCGCGTGCTGGCACGGTCTCCTCAACACAAGGTGTGAAAGGGGGATACATGCTGGCAAAGAAGGCATCTGAACTGCCGATCGCCCAGATCATCGGTATCATCGAGAATGAGAAGCCTATGATTGCCGAGTGTTACAATGACGGACCCGAGAGCTGCTCGATCTTCGAGAATTGCTCCATTCGAAAACCACTCGGCAAAGTTCAGCGTAACTTAAACGTTCTGTTTGAGAAAATGACGATTCAAGAAATCGTCTAGACATCATGATTTTCGCATCCTCCGAAAACGAAAGATGAAAGACCAATCACAACTCATCGTCGAAGCACGGCTGCTGATTCCTGTCGACGGACAGACCTGGATGCTCAATTATCCGGCTTTCAAAAAGGCTTCTTCAAAGCCGGTTATTCCGTCGAAGCCGGCAGTCTCTACACTGGCGCCATCGGCGGCACAACTCTAACGCAACCACAGACTCACTGGAGCACGACAAACAATCTATGAGCACCGAAACAAACACGATTGAAGAGCTCGCCAACAAGGAATACAAGTATGGATTCATCACGGATATCGAATCCGATGTTGCACCGCGCGGTTTGAGCGAGGAGATTGTCCGATTCATTTCTGCCAAGAAACAAGAACCGGAATGGCTGCTCCAGTGGAGACTGAAGGCCTATCGCCACTGGTTGACGATGAAGGAACCGGTTTGGCCGAATGTCCATTATCCCAAAATTGACTATCAGGACATCATCTATTACTCTGCCCCAAAACCGAAAAAACAATTGAACAGCCTCGATGAAGTCGATCCTGAACTTCTCAAGACCTATGAAAAACTGGGCATCTCCTTGCGCGAGCAAGAGCGCCTGAGCAACGTTGCTGTCGATGCTGTCTTCGACAGTGTTTCGGTGGCGACGACATTCAAAGAAAAGTTGAACGAACTTGGGATCATCTTCTGTTCGTTTTCCGAGGCAGTCAAAAACCATCCGGATCTCGTCCGGAAGCATCTCGGCTCCGTCGTACCGACCACCGATAACTATTTCGCAGCCCTCAACTCAGCCGTCTTCAGCGACGGATCGTTCTGCTACATTCCCAAAGGCATCCGTTGTCCCATGGAGTTATCGACCTATTTTCGCATCAACTCGGCAGACACGGGACAATTCGAGCGAACGCTCATTGTCGCAGAGGAAGGCTCCTACGTGAGCTATCTTGAAGGATGTACAGCGCCGATCCGCGATACGAACCAATTGCATGCCGCCGTTGTCGAACTCGTAGCATTCGATCATGCGCAGATCAAGTATTCGACTGTCCAGAACTGGTATCCGGGCGACAAGGAAGGAAAGGGGGGTATCTACAATTTTGTCACAAAGCGAGGAATTTGTGCCGGTGAGAAGGCGAAGATTTCCTGGACCCAGGTCGAAACAGGCTCTGCCATTACCTGGAAGTACCCGAGCGTCATTCTCCAGGGAGACAATTCGGTGGGAGAGTTCTACTCCGTCGCCGTGACCAATAATTACCAGCAGGCCGATACGGGGACGAAAATGATCCATATTGGCAGGAACACGAAGAGCACCATTGTGTCGAAAGGTATCTCCGCGGGAAAGGGACAAAACTCCTATCGCGGGCTTGTGGAAATCAAGAAACGAGCGGAGGGGTCGCGTAATTTTTCCCAGTGCGATTCACTTCTGCTCGGGGATAAATGTGGAGCCCACACCTTTCCGTACATCGAAGTGAAGAACACATCGTCAAAAGTCGAACATGAGGCTTCCACGTCGAAGATCGGCGAAGACCAAATCTTCTACTGCAAGCAGCGCGGTCTTTCGGCCGAGGATGCAATTTCAATGATTGTCAATGGCTTCTGCAAGGAAGTATTCCGGGAGCTGCCGATGGAGTTTGCTGTTGAAGCTCAGAAACTTCTTGGTGTCAGCCTCGAAGGAAGTGTCGGATAGCAATTCACTGTCACGCAACCAAAAGAGAACTGAAATGCTCGAAATCAAAAATCTATGTGCGAAAGTCGGTGAGAAGGAAATCCTGAGGGGAATTAACCTCAAGGTGAAGGCAGGGGAGGTTCACGCGATTATGGGTCCCAACGGATCGGGCAAAAGCACGCTTGCCGGGGTGCTCGCAGGGCGGGAGTCCTATGAAGTGACCAGCGGCGAGGTCACGTATAAGGAGAACGATCTGTTGGACATGGATCCTGAGGAGCGCGCGCGCGAAGGGGTTTTTCTTGCTTTTCAGTATCCTGTCGAGATCCCGGGTGTGAGCAATACCTATTTCCTGAAGGCTGGCTTGAACGAGATTCGAAAGAGCCGCGGTCTGGACCCGCTCGACGCCGTCGAATTTCTTCAGCTTGTGAAGCAGAAGCTCAACGTGCTTCATATTGACCAGGACCTCCTCAATCGACCGGTCAACGAAGGATTCTCAGGCGGAGAAAAGAAACGAAATGAAATATTCCAGATGGCTGTGCTTGAACCTTCGCTTGCGATCCTTGATGAGACGGATTCGGGCTTGGACATCGATGCATTGCGTCTGGTTGCTGATGGCGTGAATAAACTCCGAACAAAGGACAACGCGATTCTCGTTGTAACGCATTATCAGCGCCTTCTCAACTACATCGTTCCGGATTTTGTCCACGTGTTGGTCAATGGCCGAATTGTGAAGTCCGGAGGAAAGGAATTGGCGCTCGAGCTTGAAGAAAAGGGATATGATTGGATCGTCGACGAAACAATTGCGGTGGGTGCCTAAGAGATGGTCGAAGCCAATATGAAAAAAGCTAACGCAGTGAGCGAGTGGTATCTCAAGGGCTTTGAGATGCTCGAGAAGGATCTGAACGGGCAATCCAAGTCCCCCTTACACGCGATTCGCAAGCAGGCCCTGCGCCGGTTCGGTGAGCTGGGCTTTCCAACGACCCGTCATGAGGAGTGGCGATTCACAAACGTGACCCCCATTCGTAACACGGAATTTAAACCAGCGCTCAGGAAGCAACCGAGCGCTCTCGCGAAGAAGGATGTCGAAAAACACTTCCTGACGGGGCCGAAAAGCCCGAAGATGGTATTTGTGGACGGCCATTTTGCGCCGGAATTGTCTCACCTCCCGGTCCTGCCATCGAACTGCAGGATCGAGAGTCTTGCATCTGCACTGAAAAACGACGCCGCGACTGCAGAAAAACACCTGACTCGCTACGCCTTGTATGAAGACAATGCCTTTACTGCACTCAGCACCGCCTTCATACAGGATGGCGCGTTCATTCTGATTGGAGACGATATCGATTACGAAGAACCCATAGAATGTCTTTTTGTGGCGACAGCATCGAACGTACCGCAGCTCGCCCAACCGCGCAATCTGATTGTGGCCGGTAAGAATAGCCGGGCGACATTTGTGGAAACGTATGTTGGACTTGGCAAGGGGGTATATCTTACCAATGGGGTCACGGAAATCGTTGTTGGAGAGAGTGCGGTCGTTGAACATGATAAGCTCCAACGG
>Ga0315286_10002304_pt1 | contig 17799 bp, 14 predicted proteins | sample YL17G10_0_MG_FD_205038 | JGI IMG/M metagenome (GOLD analysis project Ga0315286, IMG submission 205038) | Sediment microbial communities from Yellowstone Lake, YNP, Wyoming, USA - YL17G10_0 | ecosystem: Environmental > Aquatic > Freshwater > Lake > Sediment | place: USA: Wyoming | collected...
CCGTGATAAAAACCGTTATGTTTCCCTGTTTTATCTCTTTCAGGAATAATCCAAAGGCTGTCAGTTAAAATTTCCGACTCTTTCCAATTTTCTAAATTTAAGTCATTGAAAATCGGCATATTTTTTATCGTGGTTTGCAATAGCTTCTTTTCCAATCCAGTTTAATGTTGGCATAAATTAAAAAAATCTTATTTCAATGCTTTCCTTTATCGCCGTATTTTTCCTCGAAAAAATGTAAGCATATATAGACAAACAAAGAAAAAATGATAAAAATAACATAATTGCTAAGATCAACTTTGGAAATTCCTACTTTTCCTTTACTAAAAGCAACGACGCAATATCCAACAATAAGCAAAACAAAAAATAGCTTTTTTATATGCATTTTACCTATAGTATCTCCAATGCTATCTAGCCACCCTCCTGTTTTTTCAGCTCCCCCACTAGTTTTTGTTGATGCTCCGCTTTTTTTATACGGTTCTCCTTCTGTGCCACTCATAGTTTTTCTATTAAATTAAAATGTTTACTGTTACGACAATAGGTATTTCTTTTAAAAAAGTATCATTGATATAAATTTTGAACAGATATTTTCCTGACTCTTTGAATTTTGTATTATTAATTTGGCCGATAAATCCAAATTCTACTTCATTTTGACCACTTTCTTTTCCAATTGTAAATGGAAGAATTATTGGATTTATGATATCTTCATTAGGCTTATCATCCTTGACTAATTTAATGATTTGCTTATACTCCTTGCCAGTCTCAATAGTAATATTGGTAATAATAAACATTTGAGGATGTGGCTGCTCGGAGTTTTGAACTGTAATGTTTTTAAAAATCCCTATGATGCAAGGCTTGCCTCCTTCACCATTAAAGGCATAATCACAAACATGAGCGAAGTTTAATTTAACATTTTCCATATTTTTATTGACTTGGTTGATTAAAATTTATTGATACTACCTGAGAATTTTCCGGAAACATCTCCGACTTAATTTCATGAACCAATCCCCATTTTTTTGCTTTTTCCGGATTTAGTGTTGTTCTTTGCAGCATTGCCTTTGTGACATCCGCACTAGTCTTGCCGGTATTTTCGGCGATAACTTTTGCAATATTTTCCATATCCATTTTCAGCCCTTTCAAGCTTTCTTCCAGTTGTGGCTCTTCGAGTCTACATTTTTCAAAATTAGCAGCCACGCCATGCAAAAGAAATCTAGCTTGCGGAGACGAATAACGCTCTTTTCCGGCGCAATATAAAACGACACCAATTGAGTCCACGCTTCCAAAATTATGGGTAACCAAATTGATTGGAAGACCCTTTAAGTAATTATACATACTAAGACCATGAAAAACACTTCCTCCAGGAGTAGATATAAGGAGTGTTATATTTTTTTCCCCCTGATTAACTAACTGGTCAATCACATTCATTAAGCTATTCACAGTTTGCTCAATAATTGGGGCAAAAAATTTAACTATAACTTGTTTTTTATTATCTTTAATAATTTCTTGTGTTTGCATAAAATAAATTTAATTTGTTTATGATGATATTGTATCACCAATCCAATCCTTGTCAATCCCCGCCCTGTGGATAACTTAATCCGCCTTTATTTTACCGCCAATCAGCCTAAAAGTAAACCGGCTATTTTTTCAAAACCGAAAGGAAGGCCTCGGAAGGAATGGAAACCCGGCCGATATTTTTCATTTTTTTCTTGCCTTTTTTCTGCTTTTCCAGCAGTTTCCGCTTGCGCGTGACGTCTCCGCCGTAAAGCCCGCTGGTAACATCCTTGCGGAAGGCCTTGATGGTTTCCCGGGCGATTATCTTGGCGCCAATAGCCGCCTGCAGCGCAATTTGAAAATTTTGTTTCGGAATGGATTCCTTGAGCTTTTCTACGGTCTTTTTGCCCTCGCTAAAAGCCCTTTCCCTCGGCACAATCCGTGAAAAAGCCTCTACTTTTTCCTCGGCCACTAAAATATCCAGTTTTACCAGGTCATAGGGCTTGTATTCAGTCACCACATAATTCATTGAGGCATAACCGGACGAAGCGCTTTTGAGATCGTCGTGAAGATTAATAATCACATCCGTGAGCGGGCAGTCAAAAGTCAAAATCAGCCTTTCCGCGTCAATATATTCTGTGTTTAGATACTCAGCGCGCGTATTTTTCATTACATCCATAATGTTGCCCAAATAAGAACTGGGCGAAATGATATCCAGTTTTACATACGGCTCGTAAATTTTTTCAATGGCCGATGGATCGGGAAATTCGGTCGGCGAATAAATTTTCAATCGCTTAAGCTCGCCCCCTTTCGCGATTAATTCCACTTCATAAACCACACTGGGCGTAGTGATGGTCGGACTGATTTCAAATTCCCGCTCCAAACGCGACTGGATTATTTCCAAATGCAGCATACCCAAGAAACCGCAGCGGAATCCGCGGCCCAGCGCCAGATTGCTTTCCAATTCAAAAGTAAAAGCTGCGTCATTGAGCTTCAACTTTTCCAAAGCGTCACGCATAAAATTATAATCATCGCCTTCAACCGGATAAAATGAAGCATAGACCATCGGCGTCACTTTTTTGTAGCCAGGAAGGCTTGCAACTTTTGACTTTTGGCTTTCGACTGTTATCGTGTCGCCTACTTGGCAACTCTCAACACTTTTGAATCCTGTGGCAATATAGCCGATGTCTCCAGTTGTGAGTTCTTCCGTCGGTTCGAGATTGGGCTTAAAAAAGCCTACTTCCACCACATCGCTTTCCGCTCGGGCGGCCAGCATAAAAATCTTATCTCCCCGCCTGACTTTTCCATCCACAATGCGCGCGTAAGCGACCACGCCTTTATAAGTGTCATATTTTGAATCAAAAATCAGCGCGCGCAAAGGTTTTTCTTTTTCACCTCTTGGCGATGGCAATATTTGCACAATTTTTTCCAGCAGTTTATCCGCGCCCTGCCCGGTTTTTCCGGAGACTTCCAGAATCTCATCTTCCCGGCAGCCCAGAATATGAATGATTTCTTTTTTAGTTTTGGCGACATTGGCGTTCGGCAAATCAATTTTATTCACCGCCGGAATTATTTCCAACCCCTGTTCAATGGCCAAATATAAATTGGAAAGCGTCTGCGCCTGCACACCCTTGGTCGCGTCCACCAAAAGCACCGCGCCTTCCACCGCCGCCAATGATCGTGAAACTTCATAGTTAAAATCAACATGGCCGGGAGTATCAATCAAATTTAAAATGTAATCTCCACCATTTAAACTATATTTCATACGCACCGGTTGCAGTTTAATTGTAATCCCGCGCTCGCGCTCCAAGTCCATCTGATCCAGCATCTGATCCATCATTTTCCGACTTTCCACGGTTTTAGTTAACTCTAAAAGCCGATCGGCCAAGGTCGATTTCCCATGATCAATGTGTGCGATTATGCAAAAATTGCGGACGTTTTTTTGATCCATACAAATTCCATTTTACTTCAAAGCTAAGTAAAAATCAATACTTCCATATGTAGTTGTATGGAAGTATAAAAAATACTGAATATAAGATATAAAATACTAGATCCCCGACACTTGGTCTGTGCTTTCGGTGATGACCTGCTTGCCTTTGAATAGTTTGCTGGTAAGCGATTGTTTGAAGACAAAAAATTCTTCCAGTTTTAGGAAATAGCAGACCGCGAGAAAAATCAAGACTCCGACAACGGCGGAAACGGAAAGTTGCGCAAAAATTCCGACAAAATAATCCAGATTTACAAAAGCGGCGACCAGATGTTTTATGAGTTGAATGCCGATGCCGGCCGCAAATGACGCCAGGGCGATTTTGCCCACCGAACTGATAATGTTTTTATCATCCAATGAGTCAAAACGGGTGCGTAAAACATAAAGCAAAAAAACCATCTGTACCACGCTTGCCAGCGAAAACGCAATCGCCAGACCCAAAACATGGAACCGGTTAATCAATAAAAGAACGCCTATAATACTTACTGCTTCCGAAAAAAGCGCGATATAAAAAGGCGTTTTGGTGTCGTGGAGCGCGTAGAAAGCCCGGGCCAAAAGCGGAATCGTGCTTTGCGCGAACAGACTCAAAGAAAAAATGCCCAGACACTGAAAAGTAAGAATTGTATCTTCCCAGTCAAATTTTCCAGAACCCAAGATTACCCGCACCAACTGCGCCCGCAAAACTAAAATAATCACGGAAAGAGGAATGACAAAAAATAAAATTTGGCGGAAAGTCCGGGAAAATGATTTCACGAATTCTTCTTTTTCATTTCTAGCCGCCAGCGCCGAGAGAACCGGAAAAACCGCAATCGCGAAAGACACGCCAAAAAGTCCCAGCGGAACGCTTTGCATATTTTGCGCGAAACTCAAAATAGAAAGACTGCCGGCTGACAAGAAGGAAGCAAAAATCGTAATAATAAAAAGATTCATCTGATTGACTGCGATGCCCATCACGCGCGGAACCATTAAAGCCGTAACCTTGCGCAGATCGTGATTTTTAAAAATTCGCCCAAAAACTACCCGATAATTAAAACCCAGGTGTTTGGCGGCCGGATATTGAACCAGCATATGCAAAAACGCTCCCAGAACCACGCCCCAAGCCAAGCCAATCGGACCCAGGATTTTCACGAAGAAAAGAACGCCGGCAATAATTCCGAGATTATAGAAGATCGGCGCGATGGAATAAATCAAAAATCTCTTGAAAGAGGTAAGGATGCCGCCAAAAATTCCGCTGATGCCTAAAAATAGCGGGCTCAAAAACATAATGCGCGTGAAAAAAACCACCATATTTATTTTTTCCGGCGGAAAACCGGGGGTTATTAATTTCATTAAAAACGGGGCAAAGACGGCAAAAACCAGCGAAAACGCCACGATTAAAATGATCGCGATATTCATAAGGTCGTTGGCCAGCTCCCAGGCTTCCTGTTCTTTTTCCCGGCTGACGAGACTGGTAAAAACCGGAATAAACGCCGCGCTGAGCGCTCCTAAAATCAGCAAATTGTAAATCAAATCCGGAACACGGAAGGCGGCATAATAGACATCCAGCGTATCCCCCGCCCCGAAAGTGGAAGCCAAAAACCGGTCGCGAATAAGCCCCAAGACCCGGCTGGCAATGCCAGCCAGTGTTATCACAAAAGCCGCCGAAATAACCGACTTGGACGGCTCTGAATTTAAAAGTATTCCGTTGTTGAAAAATCTTTTTATCATTAAAAAGTTTTTACTTTAAAACTAGCGCCGCTCCAATAAACTTGTCTGTTTTGAGATCAGTTTCCAATTTTAAATTATTTCCGTCCATCTTTAGTTCATTTGGATATTTCCATCTAATATTATATGTTTCAGGAAAAGTAATATTTGAAATAAACTCGCTGCCGACGCTGCCGGATTGTTTTTGCGCCAAGAGAGAATAGGTATCGGCCGGCTTATTTTTATCATTGATTTCAATTTTAAACGGCAGTAGATATTTATATTTTACCGTCACTGTTTCCTGCGGGCTCACATAAACCCAGTTGGCAAAAACAGTTTTGTCCGCGTCCTCATAAATCCGCGTGCCGCTCTCTTCATCTATTTTTATAGAATCTTCTTCCATCTGCACCAGTGGATCCCGTTTAAAGCCCAGCGCGTTATAATCCAGCGGCGGCGAGTTGAACTCGCGCGTCTGGCCTTCGGCGGAAATTAACTGCGAACCTTTCGGCACATACACGCGCATATAATCCGCGTTGACCTTATTCCACCATGCATAATCGCTTTGGCCTCCGTTATGATGCCGGGTAACCGTCAACGTGTCAACTATCGTCCCGTCCGGCTGAATTTCCGCCTGATGTTCGATTTTCTCCTGAATTACGCCGTCGGTTTTAAACCCGTTAATGTTGGTATTGATAACACTTAAATAATCTTTTTGCGTTTTTAATATTTCCCCCGACCAGCCAAGGCCGGAAAGCATTTTTTCAATGTCATAATTTTTGGAATAAATCAGAATTTGTTTTTCATTCAGGCTTTCGTCCAGAATTTTGGCCGCTTTGGCGATATCGGAAAAATTTCCGGCGTTAAAAATCTTATCCAGCATTATCGGCGCCAAATCCGCCAATATTTTTTTCGGCTGGTTGAGCTCCTTGTCATAATCAACTTCCACCTCCTGCTGGACTTTTTCCACAAAATTATCTTTGTCGATCGTAACATCGTATTCTGGCATTTCAATCGGACCGGTTATTTCCAAGAGTTTTTGCATCACTGATGGTGTCATGGCGATCACGCCATCCACCGTCGGTCCGCCGGTTTTTTCGTAAAAAAGCATCGCCTCCTCCGCCGAAGTCGGAAAATTAGGAAACCAATTGCTGTCATGCAGGCTCCAGGCCGCGCTGATTTTCTGGATCGGAGAAGGCGGAACAATTTTTTCAATGAGTTGTCCGTCCGGATTGAAAATTCCGTCCACAAAAAACTTTTTGATGCGGCCGTTGGAAATATCCATCACGCCATAGGTCCCGATAAAGCCGCCAGTAGCCCGCATTTCCTGATTGTTTTGAAAAAGGAAAAGGTATTTGCGCGGTCCGTTGCCGCCTAAAACATCGGCAAAAATCCGCCCGTTATCGGCAAAACCTTTGGCAAAGGCGGTAATTTCCGGAAGTTTGTTTTTGATAGTGGAAAATTTAGCGCGTTGTTCTTCGGGAATATCTTCGACATTAACATCGGCTAAATTTTGATTAGCATCTTCCAAAAGGGATGCAATTTCCTTGGCGTTAGCGCTGGTATCCTGCAAAATTTTCAAATATGATACGGATTCCGTGCCGGAACTCAGCGGATTTTTGGCCTGGCCCAAAGTTTCAATGACGCCGGCGCTTAAAACACCGATGCGTGAAATATCTTTACCGGCTTCGGCCAGATGGCTGCCACTGGAAAGTTTAGACAAAAATGGAACATACTTGGAAGCGTCCACCAGGATTCCGCCTAAGCCGTCCAGTTGTGAAGAAATTTCGCTGAAATTTTTATAAGCCTCATCAAATTCAACCGCGGATGCCTGGAAATTTTTATTCATGATCTCGCCCTGCGCGCGAGCCAAGCTGGCATAGGCGCTGCCGCCGGTGGAAAGGACAGAATTTTTAACGCTCAGGCTCCGATAAAAAAATCCGGCGCCAAAAATTAAAATAAAAATAAAACACGCCGCTCCCGCGAAAGACAGCGCGAATTTTTTCGGCTTTGGCGCGTAAGTTTTTTCATCCCTGAAAAAGTTTTTTATTTCGGCAATTTTTTCTCCTGCCTTCAGCCGGGGCTTTTCCTCCGCAACGGCGAATTCGGCAAACCCTTCCGGAGCGAGTTCGCTGAAATAATCAATTCTGGCTTCTTCTGCCATCAGCTCGCGGCTTTTTTGCCTGAGAAATTCCAGATCAGCTTCCGCCACAAATTCATTGTTTTTTTCTTTTTGAATCGCCTGGTAGCCTGAATCGGAACCAGCTTGAATATCCGGAACAAATCCCGCCCGCCTGTTTTTTTGGACAACAATCGTAGCCACCGGAACGTCTCCTTCACTTTCGCCATAAACTGGAACTGTTGCGTTTGTAATTTTTTGCGAATCAGCTTCGATGACTTTTTGAAATCTTCTGATCTCGTCGGATATCGCATCCGGTTTTTTTATATCATAAAAGGTTTGCCCGGAAATTACGCGCGCGTTTAGCGGCTTTTTTTCTTTTGGCTTAACAACTAAAGTCGAAACTATTTTTTCAATCTTTTCCCAATCTAAACCACCGGCTGAATTTACCGGCCGTACATCAAACATTTGCGAGATTATGTTTTGTTTTTTATTTTTCATCCAAGCTTATTGTAAATTGCTAATGTGTTCTGCGCCATCCGCTTCCAACTGTATTTTTTGCATTGGGCGTAGCCTTTTTGGATCAGAGCTTGGCGCAATTCATTGTCGGTCAAAACTTTTTCAATAGTTTTCGCAATGTCCCGCGGATCATGCGGATCGAAATAGTAAGCTGAGTCTTCCAAAATTTCCCGGGCGCATTCGTGATTGGAACAAATTACCGGTACTCCGCAGGCCATAGCTTCCAGCGGCGGCAACTCAAAGCCTTCGTAAAAGGACGGCCGACCATATAGAACCGCGGACCGCAAAACCGTGCTTAATTCGTGATCGTTTATCCTGCCGGTAAAAATCACATTTTCAATATTTTTTTCGCGGATAAAACTTTTGAGGCGCTGATAAAAATAATCCTCTCCGCCGACAAAAACCAGCCTTAAATCCGGAAATTTATTTTTTTTGGCCAGCGCGTATCCCAGCGCCAAACTTTCCGGATTTTTGTGCGGATAAACATTCCCGATATAAACTATATATGGCTTTATTATACCATAAGAATCAATTAGGCCATATTTTTTTAAGGCCTCAGCCGGTTTTTTAGGGCTCGTCAGGCAAAAATCATCACAGGCCTCAAAAATCGTTTCGACTTTTTTCGGTTTTGGCGCATAATTTTTCAAAATATCCTTGCGGGTAAATTCCGAAACTGCAATTACCCGATGCGCGCGGCGGATGGCCAGGCTGATCGCCAGCCGATAAGCTAAAAATTTTATTCGATACAAAAATGGATGCAGGGTTGTTCCCCGGATTGTCGGATAGTGGATCAGAATTAAATCATGGATGGTAACGATAAATTTTTTAGGATATAAAACCGGAACATTAAAATGCATAAAATGCGCCAGATCCAGTTTGTATTTTAAAAGCACGAACGGCATGATTAGCTGTTCGGAAAGCGTATACCAGCGGTAATCCGCCAGAACTTTGTGGAAGTTTTTTTTCGCCGGCGCGTAGTCGCCGAAATTTTCACGGCGCAAAAAGATAAAATATTCATTCTGGCCGTCTGTTTTTTCCAGATTTTCGATCAGTTTTTGGGTGTATCTTCCCAGTCCCTTGCCTAAAGACCCGTAAAAACGGGCGTCAATCCCTATTTTCATAAGGACATTATAGCACTATTTTATGCTGTGTAACAGATAAGAAGTGAGATATGCCTCGATAATCGCGGCTAAAAATAAAAGAGGCAATATCACTTTAAGATATTTCCCAAGCGCTAGTAAAAGATTTTCTTTGAAAGGTTCTCCGTATTTAAGGCTGCGGTAAAAAACACTGCCCAGCCACATCCCATATCCGGCCGCCAGAAGAATGGCAGGAAGTTCCAAAATACCATGCGGCACCAGCCCTAAAAAAACTTTTGCGGCTCCTATTTTCTGCAAAGCCACAAAAGCAACTATTCCAATCGCGAAACCGTTGACAAAAACAAAAATCAGCGGAACTAGTCCGAATAAAATTCCTAAAATTAAAACGACTAAAGCCTTAGCCGCGTTATTCAAAAATATAAAAAGGAAAATAGAAAAAGAATTCCAGGTTTTCGCGAAACTGAAAGCTTGGGAAATTTGCTCGACAATCACCCGCGCTCCGTCCTGATTTTTCAGCGCGACAAAATATCCCGCCGCCGCAGAAGCCAAAAAAAGCGCGGTTATTATGGAAATATATATTTTTGCATTGGTTTTCATTGTTTTTATTTTACGCCAAATTCTTTATTATGTCTAAAAATTTTCTCGCGGTATTTTGCCAATTGAATTCGCCGGCTTTTTTTAGGCCCGTTGCTTTTATTTTGTCGTAAAGCTCCGGATTTTCGAGAATTTGGCGCATCGCTTTTTCAATTTCATCCGGTTTGTCGAAATTGACCATAATTCCCCCGCTTCCAATTACTTCCGGAAGCGACGAATTATTGGAAGTTATCACCGGCACGCCGCAACGCATTGCTTCGAGTGGCGGAAAGCCAAAACCTTCAAAAATCGAGGGGTAAATAAATAAAGTCACCAAATTTAGAAGATACGGCTTATCTGCGACTGGAATAAAATTGATAACTATTATGTCTTTTTTATATTTTGCTTGCTCAATTTCGTGGTCAATTTTTTTGCGAAGCCACCCGCTTTGCCCAGCAATTACCAGCTTGAAGCGTGAGAGATTTTCATCATTTTTTTGAGTGGCATAATTTTTAAGACTATCAAAAGCGCGGATGAGCGCCGTGATATTTTTTCTCGGCTCGATAGTTCCTAAAAATAAAATGAATTTGTAAGGCAAATTATAGCGCTCTTTTACCTCAATAAGCTGACGATCATTGCGGCTGATTGGCAAGAAATTATTGGAAATGCCGCTATGGATAACCTCGATTTTTTTCGGATTAATTTCATAGAGCGATAGGAGATCGTTTTTTGTTGATTCGGAAACCACAATTATTTTCTGCGCCCGCCGGCAAATTTTTTTCGGATTAATAAAGCCGTGCCACAGCCGGCGCTTCAGTGAAAAAGTTTCCGGGAATCTTTCAAAACTTAGATCGTGGATTGTGGCTACAAGTTTCGCTTTCCCGCTCACGCTGCCAAAAATAATATTCGGCAAAAAAACAATGTCCGCACCGCCTATAAGTTTGTCGATTTTAGGAAAATTGAAATACCAAAAACAAAAATTTAAAAGTTTGTTGGGAAATTGGAATTTTTTGAGTTTCACATTCGGATATTTTTCCAGCCACGAAAAATCAGCCTTGGCGGGCTTGAAAGAGTTAAAAAAAAGAACATACTCGTTCTCCTTATCCAGTTGAAATAAATTTTCGAGCAGCTGCTGGGTGTACTCTTCCACTCCCGTCATTCTTCCCTTAGAAAGACACCTGACATCAATCCCGATGCGTGCCATAATTTTATTTCAGATAATAAATAATCAAAACCGTCCAAAATCCCAAAAAAATGCCCAGTGCCAGCGCCGCCAAAATGACCACCCAAAAGTCTAATCTGCTTTGGGCAATGACCGGTTCTTGCGCGATAATTTCAAACCAATTTTCTTCTTTTTGATTCAAATTAAGACTGGCAATATTTTTGGCAATGACCTTGCTGATTGAATCAGAAATTTTTTTGGCCTTTTCCGGCGTGTCAGTCGAAAACTTGACTGAAACAATCTGCGAAGAAAGCTTTTCAGAACGGAAACTTTTTTCCATCTTTCCCAGGCTGAACTGGCTGGCATTAATATCAGAGCTCGCATAAATATCAGAAACAGTGCGCGGGCTCTTGATCCACTCCACCACGGTTTCCGCGAATTTTTCGTCGGCCTGCAGACGGTAAAAATCGTCATATTTGTAATCGGCCGTTGCCTGCGTGCCGCTGCGGGTGATATTTAAAGTTAGAGAAGTATCGAAACTGACCGGCCGGAAGATTGAATAAGTAATGCCGGCAATCACAACTAAAACCACCGCCAAAACAAAGGCTTTTATGTTCGTTTTCAGGATATTCAGATACTCTTTGAGTTCCATTAATTTTTGAGCCGCTCTTTGTGCAGGGCCATCTCTTTATCAATATATTCCTTTATTTTAGCCTTAAAAATTTCTTTGTCAAATTCCAATGCCTTTTCGCGGATATAGGCGCGGTCAAAATCTTTTTCACTAAATTTGCGCAGGGTTTCAACTAGACACTCAGAATCTTGCCGGTCAAAAAACAATCCGGTTTTTCCTTCTTCCATATGCTCCAAAATATCTCCTCCCCGATAGGCAATGATCGGCCGGCCGGAAGCCATCGCCTCAATAGCAGTGATGCCAAAGTCTTCTTCCTGCGGAAAAATAAAAGCTTTGCATTTTGAATAATGTTCATAGAGCTCGGTATCACTCACTCTCCCGAGGAATTCAATATTGGATCCGGCAATTTTTTTCAGGCGATTGATTTCTGTGCCGCGACCGATTACTTTCAGTTTCCATCCCAGCTGATTAAATGCCTCAACGACAATATCAAATCTTTTATACGCCATAAGCCTTCCGACCAAAAGAAAATAGTCGTCGGACTCAGAAGATAGAAAAAAATTATCCACATCAACCGGCGGATTAATCACTGTTGAATCTCTTTTGTAATATTTTTTAATTCTTCTGGCGATAAAATTAGAATTGGCGATAAGTTTGTCCGGACGGTCGGCGCTGACGCGATCCCAGACCCGGATGTAATTCATGAACAGCGGTACTATTTTTTTGATAAATTTTGGGAAATAAAAGTCCTCGGTATACTTTTGGCAATCATCCCAGGCATAGCGCATCGGCGTATGCATATAGCAGATATGCAGCGTCTCGGGACTAGTGATGATGCCATGGGCAAAGCTTGAAGAATCTGAAAGCACAATGTCATAATTTGAAAAATCAAACTGTTCAATAGCCATTGCCATCAACGGCGGAAAAATCCGGTGGCGTGTTTTTGAAAAAGGAATTTTTTGCAAGAACGATGTGCGGATATCTTTTTTTGAAAATTCACCGTGCGTCTGCTTTTCGTCATAAATTAAAGTATAAATCGGCGCCTTGGGAAAAAGTTCGCCAAAACACTCAAGCACCTTTTCGGCGCCCCCGCACTGAACCAGATAATCATGAACTAAAGCAATCCGCATAAAAAATATGTTTATAATGTTGCTTAAATTGTTCCTTTTTTGTAATACTAACAACATTACTCTAATAGTACAGTAGTAAAACTGACCCCTGGGCGAAGCGGGCAAGTTTACCTCAAAATACGCTCCAAAATATCCGGTATTTCCATAACACAGTCATCTTCCGTAAAATGTCCTCTATCTTTTTCCACGATAATTTCCGCACCAAGTTTTTCCTGAAAAATATCCTTATCGCTTAAAGGCACAAATGGATCATTTTCAGAAAAAATCGCGGTGATATTCGAGGTGGCATTTTTGATTTTATCAAAATCGATCGGTATTTCTATCCACGGCTTGGCAATGGCTTCCTCTGCCGGCCCTTCCAGATTTTTCAAATTAAGCCAGCCAGCAACAAAAATAGCGCCACCAACTTTTTGAGGATAAATAATTTCCAGATAGCGCATAATTGCTTGACAGCCGATTGAGTGGCCAACAAAAAAAGTATTTTCATTCGGCACGCCCACTAACTCTGAAATATATGGGATCCATTCGCCTATCTTCGGCTCACTGATATTTGGCATTTGAGGAGCAATGACTTTAATATTTCTTTTTTCCAATTCCAAGCGCAACCATTTTAGCCAGGCTTCATCGGGATTCCCGTCCCATCCATGAATAATAAAAACTCTTTTTTCCATAAATTTACTTTTTCAATACTTATCATCACCCCCATTATACATTCCTTTCCCTTTTTAAGCAAGTTAAAAAGGCTTATTTCAAGCCATTTTTGTCTTGCCAGTGCCGTCTGACACCCTATTTCAACCCATTGCCGTTTTTGTTTATGACATAGCGGATACTACGCTCCAACAGCATAACCGCGGCTATGAGGACAACGGCGGAGATTATGAACACATGGATCTTATGGCTCACGCTGATAGCCGTATGCCCGAAAGCAAATCCTAGGGAAATAAAAACCAGCGTCCACACCAGAGAAGCCAGGACTTGCAGTTTCATAAAGTATTTGAAATTCGTTTTGAGAAATCCGAGAATTATCAGGGTCGGATGATTGAACCCCGCGATAAATTTGGAGATAAAAATCGCGTAAGCCGGACTGGTTTCGATGCTGGGCAAAAGTTTTTTGACTTTTCTTTCCGCGCGCTGAAGCAGGCTCCGATGGCCGTGGTTATTTTTCAAATACACGCCGATATGATACCAGATAACATCATTGACCAGTACTCCGGCAAACGACACAACAAAAACCTCTTCCAGGCTGAACGCATTGAGATTAGCCAAAATGCCGGCAGTCATCAAAAATACTTCGCCTTCCACGATCATGCCCAAAAACAAAACAAGATATCCCAGATATCGATGCTCTCCGATAAAATTCAACGCAATAGCCAGCGCATCCATAAAATTTTGTTATAAATTTCTTCGCTTCCTAAATAAAACGCCAATAGTTTTGAGGCAAATTAAAATATCCAAAGAAAGCGACCAGTTTTCAATATAGTATAAATCCAGGCGGTATTCGTCTTCAAAATCCAGATCTGACCGGCCGGAAACTTGCGCCATGCCCGTAATGCCAGGCTTAATGGTGAGCAGGCGGCGGTGATAGTCCATATATTTTTCCACTTCGCGTTTTTGGTGCGGGCGCGGACCAACCATACTCATTGATCCAAACAAGACATTGAAAAATTGCGGCAACTCGTCGATAGAATATTTTTCGATAAAATTGCCAACGCGCGTTTTGCGGGGATCGCGCTTAATTTTATACAAAGGTCCCTCGCGCACGCTTTGTTTTTCAATCAATTCTTTTTCCACATCCAGCGCCGCGTCTAAATCAGGATTTTCCTTCGTGACGCAATACTCCCATTGCATATATCTGAACTTATAGACAAAAAATTTCCTGCCGTTGTCGCCGATGCGTTCGTTTTTGTAAATTATCGGACCCTGGCTGTCTAATTTTATTGCGATGGCTGTGAGAATTGTGATTGGAGAAGTGATGATTATACCCAAAATTGAGGCAATTATGTCAAAAATTCTTTTCAAAATCCTCCCCCAGCCTTCGAGCGGCGTGTTTTTGACTTCAAAAAGCGGTTCGCCGTCCAATACTCCAATTGTAATTTTAGAGGTCTGCAAAGTCGTAGGAATAAATTTGTATGTAATATTATTGATCGCGCAAAAGTCGATAAGCTTTTCCTGTTCGTCATCCGTAATGGACGGCTCGCAGATAATAATTTCGTCAATCCCCTTTTCGTCTTTGATAATTTTCACGACTTTGAGATGCGCGGTTTCAACTTGGTCCACAATTTTGTAGCCCAGTTTTTTATCCCGGCGGATTAATTTTGCAAAAACATCAATCTTGCCGTTGCGGCCGATCAGTAAAACGCGGTGGACTCCCATGCCGCGCGAAGCCAAGAGCCATTTTTGCAAAAGCTGGAGCAGATAGCGGGCAAAGACGACATAAGTCACCGCCAAGAGCCAGGCCGCCAAAATAATAAAGCGGGAAGAAAACCATTCCCGTTTCAAAAATATTGCCACAATGATGATGACGAGGCCGATGGAAGTCGCGGTGAAAACTTTCAGCGCCTCTTTCCAAAATTTTCGCGTCGACCGGATATCGTATAGGCCTTCAATCGCGTAAGTTATAATAAAAAGCGGAATCACCAGGGCTACGATTTTTATATAGCTTTCCAGCGGATAATTATACAGCTTGGGCTGCAGCGCCAAAACTTCCGGCACATTACGAACAACAAAAGCCGTGAGAGCGGCTAAAAAAATCATTATGATATCAATGGGAACCTGGATAGCGCTGAAAAATAATTCCGATTTCTTCACCCCGTTAGAGTTTTGCATTTATTGACCCGTGTCAAAAATGAAAACTTGGTAAAAAATTATTTGCGTTCACCCCGTATTTTGTCAAAACTCTAACGGGGTTCATAAAAAGACTTAAACCAAAAATTTATCAAGGCAAATCTATAAGCCGGATTCTGTTTCCGACATTATGTCGGAAAGGCAATAATTTATCTGGGATTATTATTGCTAATAACCTCTAGCGGCACCCTCCGATTTGCATCGGAGTACGGCCTTGCATCAGGTAGGGCTTGCCATAATTAACTATCGCTAGTTAACAAATACCGTAGCTTAATTTCGCTAATCAGCTGATAAAGCGAACAAACACCGGTATACTTTTCACGCTTTCTCTGGCAAAATGTCAGAGTAGTATTGTCTCTGTGGCGCTTTCCCTTGACCGGCATTGCTGCCAGCCCGATGGATGTTATCCATTACCCCTTTCCCCGATTTGCATCGGGGGATGTCCGGACTTTCCTCGACGCTTTTTTGAAGCGCCGTAATTGCCCGATTCACCTTGATAAATCTTGGGTTTAAATTATTAAAATACACCTTTTATCATAAGCCAAAAAAAGCGTTTTGTCAAATCAAAACGCATTAAAATGGCTAAAATAAAGCATTATGCAAGCTTTTTTACTCTAGCTGACTGCTGAATAAAGTCCCCATATTTTTCAAGGTTGATTTCGGAAGAAATTCTGAATTCATCTATCTCCTTGCCTAGAGATATATTGCTTTCTGACTTGAATTTTCTGATAGCGTTGATGACTTCCAAAACCGCGGAAAATTCCTTCTTGAATTCAACGCCGGCCTTCCAATCTGTCCGTGCTTCCGGCCAACTGGAGATATGGATACTTTTGACTTTTTCGAAATTCTGGAAAAGCGCCTGATATATTTCTTCAGTGATAAAAGGCATAATCGGCGCGTATAATTTCACAATTGCATTAAGACATACAAATAAAATTTCGCGAGCCGCCTGGTAGGACGCCGAGGTTTTGTCTTCAGTATAGAGACGGTATTTTATAAATTCCAGATAATTGTCAGTGAAATAATTCCAAAAAAATGCTTCGATGTTATTTTTGGCTTTGGAATATTCATATTCTTCAAAACTTTTTCCTACAACCTTAATGGTTTCATATAATTCATTCAGAATCCACTTGTCCGCCGGTTCCAGCTCGCCCCGGAAATTGTTCGGCTCAAAATTTTCCAAATGCAAAAGGGAAAACTTGAAAACATTCCAAAGTTTGTTGATGGTTTTTTTGCCCATCTTGACTTCATCCTCGTTCCAGCGCATATTTTCACCCAAAGTCGCTCCGGTCGCCCAATAGCGCAGGGCGTCCGCTCCATATTGTTCAATAATTTTCCCCGGTTCCGTATAGTTGCCCAAGCGTTTGGAAATTTTTTTGCCCTGCTCATCCAGACCGTGCCCAGAAATCATCACATCGCGAAACGGAAGCTGATTGTCATGATAGTACGATTTCACAACTGTATAGAAAAGCCAGGTCCGGATGATCTCAAATGCCTGCGGACGCAGCGTCGTTGGATATAATTTTTTTTGCGTTTTTTCGTCGGAAAAAAGTTTAGCCGCAATCACTGGCGTAAGCGACGAGGTCATCCAGGTATCCATCACATCAGCTTCTGGAACAAATTCGGACTCGCCACACTTTGGACATTTTTTAACTGGCATTGTTTCAGAAGGATCAACTGGCAGATCTTTTTTGTTAGCTAAAATTATTTCGCCGCAACTCTTGCAATACCAGACCGGAAACGGTACGCCAAAATAGCGCTGGCGCGAAATACACCAGTCCCATTTGAGGCCGCTCACCCAATCTTCATAATTTCTCGCCCAGCGCTCCGGAAACCATTTGAGCTCCCGGCCGCGCTGCAAAAATTCTTCTTTTTTGTCTAAAAGTTTTATGAACCACTGATCGGTGTCAATATATTCCACATCAGTTTGGCAGCGTTCATGCACATAGACACTGTGCTTGATCGGTTCAATTTTAAAAATCGCGCCGGCTTTTTTCAAATCTTCAACTATATTTTTGCGAGCTTCAAGTACTTTTTGTCCGGCATATTTTCCGCCACTCTCAGAAATTTTTCCGTAGGATAGAATCAGGTTGATAGTTTTCGCTTCCGGATGGCGCGAGAGCCACTCGATGCATTCTCCGCCGCCATAACTGCAATAGTAAACCACACCAGATCCAAAATTAATGTCCGTTGCCTCATCTGCCGTCAAAATAACCTCCGCCCCAGTGATTGGCATAATTACTTTTTTGCCAATCAGTTTTTTATATCTTTGATCATCCGGATGCACTGAAATTCCCATGCACGCCGGTAAAAGTTCCGGCCGGGTCGTGGCAAAAACCAATTCTTCTCCGGTTTCTGTTTTGGCTTTGATATACACCAGTTCGCTTTCTTTTTCTTCGGCTTCCAGATCAGCTTGTGAAATGGCCGTCTGGCAGGTGGTGCACCAGAGCGCTGGTTTTTTGGCTTTGTAAACTAAATTTTTTTCGTACAAATCCAGGAAAGACTGCTGGGAAATCCGCCGGCAATGGTCATTGATAGTGCTGTATGTTTTTGACCAGTCCACGGA
>Ga0315286_10002305_pt1 | contig 17795 bp, 14 predicted proteins | sample YL17G10_0_MG_FD_205038 | JGI IMG/M metagenome (GOLD analysis project Ga0315286, IMG submission 205038) | Sediment microbial communities from Yellowstone Lake, YNP, Wyoming, USA - YL17G10_0 | ecosystem: Environmental > Aquatic > Freshwater > Lake > Sediment | place: USA: Wyoming | collected...
GAATCGGCGAGTCTGTTCAAACGGCGCGTAGTCCACGCCATCGCCAAGCGTGCAGGTTGCGATCTCACCGATGCCGAGTTCAGATGCCCAAGCTGCCACCCGGGCGAGAAGTGCTCGCCCTATGCCTTGCCTGTGGAATTCCCTGCGCACCGCCAGCCAGCCCATGTTCACGCGGCCTTCACTGACGTAAAGCGTAACAAACCCGACGACGACACCGTCGAGGAGGGCGACGAAGCCGCCTTGGTGCTTGACGTCGATCGGAATCGACCTGCGCCGCGCCGTCTCGTCGAACCATTCCGGCAGGGATTCGGCGATCTGAATGACCGCTGCATGGTCGTCGCTTGTCGACTCTCGGATCATCATCTTTAAGTGCTAGCTATAAGGTTAACTGACATCGGGCTTGGACGCCTTCTTCCTCTTCCACAGCCAGCCGGCTACTGGTATCAATACGGCGGCCCACAACCACTGCCAGTTCTGCGCGAAGAATGAGCCGACTCGCTGATGCCAGGCTACTTCGACCTCAATGATCTCGTCGAATGTGCGAATCGCTCGTGGCGTGGATGCGCCATCGACACTCAGGAGCGCGGACAAGGTCAAATGCAGGCGCTGATGCCCGTCAATGATTGGCTTGACTTCCCATTTCCATTCGGTGATGTCAGTTCGTGACACAGCCTGGATTTCAGGGGTTATGGCGGTGATGGCAAAGTTCGGGCCGGTTAGACGAGCTTCCATACGATCAGAAACTCGAATGCGTGCACCCTCTTTCTCTCCTGCTGCCTCGATCATTTGCTTCAGCTCATCAGTTGGCGTTGCCAGACCCAGCACGAGCTGGATGACGGCTGTGTCCTGAAAATTCATCGATCGGGGCGCATTGAAGGCGACGTTGCCGAACTCCATTGCTTCGAGAAGCTGATCGATCGCCGCGAGTGGGTCCCCCGGGGGTAGTGTCGACGTCACCACTGCCGGTTGCGACGGCTCCGGAGCGCTGCCCGTCATGGAGGTTGCAGCCCAGAGCAGGCCCAAGAAGCCGCAAAGGACGATGGCGCCTATGGAACACCCGATTGCTTTCGTTCTCGTCTTCATCCTCGCGCTCCGGCTGATGGCTCGTGGTTCGCGCCAAAGGAAGGGCGGGGAGACGGCCGAGCGCCCCGCTCCTCGGCTTCCCACCCCGTCTGGGGGCGCACGTGACACCCAATGCCGCCTGATCACCGGCAGATAGATGCGCTCCTGCGCCTGCCCGGCGCGCCAGAGTAACGGCGGAGCGAGGCGATGGGACCATGGCAAGCCGCCGGCGAGGCGCGTCGCGGGTGGACCGGGATGGAGTGTACCACGGGTTGGCAGAATGTACAAGCGGACGGACAAACACAGCGCGATTGCATTGTTGGCCAGGGAGTGCTATAATGGCCGACAGAGAGGTGACTATGGACAAGAGGGCGCGCACGCCCATCGCCGAATACGAAGATTACCTGGCCATCGAGCTGCCGGGGGACGGGCCACCCGGCGAACGCGATGGCCTGACGGACCAGGCCATGGCGGTGGTGTACGACCGCCTGCCGCGGCGGCCGATCCGCTGGCGGCTGCGCGGGCTACACTTTGACCGCGATCAATGGAGCAGGTCGGCCGTGCGCCGCTGGTGGGCGGCCCACGAGGTGCACTTTCTGGCCGACGACCAACTGGACGATCCGATCCCGCAAGTGTGCCGCGCCTATCCCGCGCCCGATGCCAACCTGCCGACCATCGTTCTGTGCCACCGCAACACGCCGCTGGTTCCGGCGCGGCAGCAGATGAAGGCGCTGGGGGGAAAACCGAAACACGGTGCCGGCTGACCTGGTATTTGCGCCCCCTTCAGGGAACCGCACCCTGTTTCTCTCCGGCCCGCCGGGATCGGGCAAGACGCAGGCGGCCGTGCAGCGCCTCCTCCGCCTGCTGGAGCTGGGGATCCCCGCCGAACAGATCCTGGTGCTGGTGCCGCAGCGAACGCTGGCCGGGCCGTATTACGAGGCGCTGGAGAGCGCCCAGGCCCCGCCCGGCGGCCAGGTGGACGTGGCCACCATCGGCGGCCTGGCCCGGCGCACACTCGACCTATTCTGGCCGTTGGTGGCCCAACCGGCCGGTTTTGCCCAGCCCGATCGCCCGCCCCGCTTTCTGACGCTCGAGACGGCCCAGTACACGCTGGACCGAGTGGCCGAGCCGTTTATCGCCGGGGGCGCGTTCGACGGCATCACTATTTCCCGGGCACGGCTGGTGAGCCAGATTGTCGACAACTTGAACAAGGCGGCGGCGGTGGGCCTGGCGCCGCATGAGATCGGGGCCCGGCTCAAGGGTGCCTGGGGGGGAGAATCTGCCCGGCTGCGCATCTACGACCAGGTGCAGGCGCTGGCCCTGGCCTTTCGCCAGGCCTGCCTGGCACACAACCTGTTGGACTGGTCACTGCAGATAGACACCTTCTGGCGCTATCTGTTGCCCCTGCCCCAGCTCCGCCGCTACCTGTTGGGCGGCTACCGTCACCTGATCGTAGACAACACCGAGGAGGATATCCCCGCCGCGCACGAGCTTCTCAGGACATGGCTGCCGCTGTGCGAATCGGCGTTGGTAGTGTGCGACACCGACGGTGGATACCGCGTCTTCCTGGGCGCCGACCCGGATGGCGCGCTGGCCTTGGGCGAGGTGTGCCGCGAGCGCGTGGCTTTTGAACGGTCGCACGTCACGTCGCCCGAGGTGCAGGCATTGGGTGTGGAGCTGAGCACACCCCTGGGCTCGGCCCCGCCCCCGCAGCAGGCCGACGCGAGAGCCGCGCTGGTGCTGCCCACTGAATCGCTCCGCTTCCACCCGCAGATGCTGGACTGGGTGGCAGACCAAGTCTCGCGGCTGGTGATGGAGGATGGGCTGCCGCCGGGCGAGGTCGCCGTGTTGGCGCCCTTTCTGAGCGACGCGCTGCGTTTCGGGCTGACCGAGCGCTTGAACCGCTACGGCCTGCCCGTGCGCACGCACCGGCCCTCTCGACAATTGCGTGAGGAGCCGGCCGCGCGCTGCCTGTTGACGTTGGCCAGGCTGGCGCACCCTGCTTGGCGCCGGCCTCCGCCCCCCAGCGACGTGGCGCACGCCCTGGCCCTGGCCATCGACGGGCTGGACCCGGTGCGGGCGCGGCTGCTGACGGATATTGTCTACCGCGTGCAGCAGGGCGAGCCGCGGCTGTCGCCGTTCTACGACCTGATCCCCGAAACCCAGGAACGGATCAGCTATGTGCTGGGCGGGCGTTACGACGAGCTGTGGCGCTGGATGCAGGACTACATCGGGGGGTCCGCGGGGTCTGGGCTGAAGGGGAGTGAAGGGCTTGACTTGTTTCTCAGCCGGGCCTTCGGAGAGGTATTGTCGCAGGCCGGGTTTGGGTTTCGCCGCAACTACGATGCCGGGGCCGTGGCCGCGAACCTCATCGAATCGGTGCGCAAGTTCAGGCAGGGAATTCCCGCCCCGGCGGAGGGGAGTGGCGAACCGAACCTGGGCCTGGAATACGTGGACATGGTAGAGCGCGGCGTGGTGGCGGCGCAGTACGTTTCTACTTGGCAGATCCATCCCGAGAACGCCATCCTGCTGGTGCCGGCGTACACCTTTCTGATGATGAACCAAGCGGTGACGGTGCAATTCTGGCTGGACGCCGGCAGCGTGGCCTGGTTCGAGCGCATCTATCAGCCGCTGACCCAGCCTTACGTCCTGCGGCGAGAGTGGGAGACGGGGCGGCTGTGGACCGACGAGGATGAGGTGCGCGTGCGGGAGCAAGCCATGAGCCGGCTGGTGCTGGGCTTGAGCCGCCGCTGCCGGCAGCGCATCTACCTGGCCTACAGCGAGCTGAACGAACGGGGGTACGAGCAGCAAGGGCCGCTGCTCCAAGCGGTGCAGCGCATGCTGCGCCGGCGGGAGGTAGGGGCGCGATGAGCGAATTCGTGCCCCGCGCCAGCCAGAGGGAGGTGCTGGCCTACAGTGGCGGCAAGATGGGCATCTCGGCCGTGCCGGGCAGCGGCAAGACGCACACGTTGGCAGAACTGGCGGCCAGGCTGGTTCGCGACAAGATCGGCGACGGCGAAGAGGTGCTGGTGGTCACGCTGGTCAACTCGGCGGTGGACAATTTCAAGCACCGCATCAACGCCTCTATCAAAAAGTGGGGGCTTCTGCCCGGCTTTGGCTACCGGGTGCGGACGCTGCACGGCCTGGCCCACGACATTGTCCGCGAGCGGCCCGGCCTGGTGGGGCTGTCGGAGGATTTCGGCATCATCGACGAGCGCGAAGCCGAGGCGGTGCGCGACGGGGCGGTGGAGGCGTGGCTCCGGGCGAATCCCGACGCAGCCGATCCCTACCTTTCGCCCGACCAGGTGGGCAAGAGCGCCGAGTGGATAAAAGGGACGCGCTGGCCGGGCGAGGTCCGCAACATTGCAGCAGCATTCATCAAGAGGGCCAAGGACCTGCAAGTGACGCCAGAGGTGCTGCGAGAGCGATTAGCCCTCTACGACGAGCTGAGGCCCGCCCCCGGAGGCGCTCGCCTCTTGGACCTGGTACGGATGGGAGCGGCGATATATGCCGACTATCAGCGCAGCCTGAGCTACCGGGGGGTAGTGGATTTCGACGACCTGATCCGGCTGGCGCTGGAGGCCCTGGAGCGCGACCGCGACTACCTGGCCCGCCTGCAACGGCGTTGGCCGTACGTGTTGGAGGACGAGGCCCAAGACTCGAGCCGGCTCCAGGAAAAGATCCTGCGCTTGCTGGCGGGCGAACCCAGCAACTGGGTGCGCGTGGGCGATCCCAACCAGGCCATCTACGAGACGTTCACGACCGCGGACCCGCGGCACCTGATCTGCTTTCTCGGCCAGGTGGGGAAGGTGCGGGCCGTGCAACTGCCCGAGTCCGGCCGTTCGCAGCCGGCCATCATCGACCTGGCGAATCACCTGATCCGGTGGGTGCGGGACGAGCATCCAACGCCAGGGGTGCGGGATGCATTGGTGCTGCCCCTCATCCAGCCGACAAGGCCCGGCGACCCTCAACCCAACCCGCCGGCGCAGCCGGCCGCCGTGCGGCTCGTGGCCGAAGAGTACACACCGGAACGAGAGCTGAAGGCGGTGGCCGACTCGGCAGCGCGATGGGTGGGAGAGCAAGCCGGAAAACCACCGGAAGAGCAGCAGACGTGCGCAGTGTTGGTGCCGCGAAACCAGCGCGGCACCGAACTGACCACCCTCCTCAAGGCGCGAGGCGTGCCTTATGTCGAGTTGCTTCGCTCCAGCAGCGCCACTCGCGAGACGGCCGGCGCGCTGGGCAACGTGCTGCGCTGCCTGGCGGATCCCACCTCGGCGCGCAGGCTGTCGGGCGCGTTCAGGGTGTGGCGGCGCGACGATCGCGGCGAGGCCGAAGCCGAGGCCAGGGCGCAGGCCGCAGCGCAACACATCGGCCGCTGCGCGGCGGTGGAAGCCTATCTGTGGCCCCGCGCCGATCGCGACTGGCTGGACAGTCTGACGCCCGAGCTCGGCAGCGAGGAGCTTGCCTTGCTCAGCAGCTTCCGAGAGGTTGCCTGTCGCTGGCACCGGGCGGCCGTCCTGCCCGTCGACCAACTCATCCTCACCCTGGCGGCTGGCCTGCTGCGCGAGCCGGCCGAGCTGGCCATGGCGCACAAGCTGGCGATGCTGCTGCGCGAGGCGGCCGAGTCGCATCCCGCCTACCGCCTGACTGAGCTGGTAGAAGAGCTGGCCGTGATTGCCCGCAACGAACGCCGTTTTCTGGGCTTTGCCGGAGACGATTCGGGTTTTGACCCGCCCAAGGCCAAGATCACCGTGGCGACGTTGCACAAGGCCAAGGGGCTGGAATGGGACCGTGTGGTTCTGATGTCGGTGAACAACTATGATTTCCCGTCGGGGCAAGGGTACGACACCTACATTGCCGAGCCCTGGTTCGTGCGAGACCACCTGAACCTGCAAGCTGAGACGCTGGAACAGCTCGAGGCTTTCGCGGGAAGCGGCCACGAACCAATGAGCAACGGGGAGGACAGGCAAAGCGCCAGGTTGCCGGTGGAAGGGCAGGCAACACAGGAGGCCCGGCTGGATTACGTTTCCGAGCGGCTGCGGCTGCTGTACGTCGGCATCACCCGCGCCCGGCGAGAGCTGATCCTCACCTGGAACAGCGGGCGCAGGCAGTCAGAAAAGCTGCATCCCGCCGTGGCATTCACGGCCCTGCAGAGCCCGCCACTGCCGGCCAACCAGGAGTCGAGCTCGGATGGTTAGGCTTTTGTCCGGTGAATCGCGCCGGATCGGCTACCGGATGCGCACCCCAAAGGAGCGGATGTGACCCTGCCCGATCGGTTCCAGTTTAGCCAGGGCAGCCTGCAAGACTATGCGGACTGCCCGCGCCGGTTCCAACTGCGCTTTGTCTTGATGCAGCCCTGGCCGGCCCTCGTTACCGAGTCACCCGCCGAGGCCGAAGAGCACATGCGGCGGGGCGCCGACCTGCATCATCTGATCCATCAGCATGCCCTGGGTCTCGAAGCGGAACGCCTGGAGGCCATGATCCACGACCCGATCCTGCGGCGTTGGTGGCGCACCTACATGGAGCATCCCCCGGCGGATGTGCCAGAGGCGGTCCGCCGCACGGAGGTGGTGCTGGCCGCGCCGGTGGCAGGGCGCCGGCTGGTCGCCCGGCTCGATCTACTGGCGGTAGAGCCGGGGCAGCGTGCGGTGATAGTAGACTGGAAGACCCCCTTCAAACGTCCGTCGCGCAGCACGCTGGCCCAGCGACTGCAGACCCGCGTGTACCGCACCCTGGCTGTACGCGCCGTGGCCCCCTACAATGGCGGCCGTGCACCGGAGCCAGAGCAAGTGACGATGGTCTATTGGTTTGCCCAGTCCAACGGAGCTACGGAGCGCTTCCCGTACGACACGCAGCAATTCGCGGCTGACGCCACGTACCTCACAGGGCTTGTGAGCGAGATCGCGTCCCGCCAGGAGCCGATGTGGCCTCTGACGCCCGACCCGGGGCGCTGCCGGTTCTGCAACTACCGGTCGCTGTGCGAGCGCGCTGTGAAAGGCAGCTTTGTGGAAGAGTTGGAGGACGATCTGGAGGCGACGCAGCCCGAGATCGATCTGGAACAGATCGCCGAGATTGCCTTTTGAGCCAACGGCCGACGCCCGCGGCTCCAGCAATTCTCGATTTGGACGACCATCGGACCTCGGCTGTCCGTTTGCTCGGCCTGGACTCCCCTGTGCCTGCGGAGTACCGCTTCTGCGGTGTCCGGCACAGGACAGGCCTACGGTCGCAAATCCAGACCCCGACCGCCGGATTTGGCCCTCCCTTCGGTCGCCGGCGGGAGCGACAGGGGGCGCACCGCAACCATATTGAGAATTGCTGCCCGCGGCTCGCGGTCCGTTGCATCCAGAGCGCATGTGTGGTATCATCCCCGCAAGTCCGAACCGAGGGGTCTGAACGTACATGGTTGACCTTCTGGAAAAGAAGCAAGCCCAACTGCAAGGGATCGTTGCCAAATTGGGCAGGGTGGCGGTCGCCTATTCGGGCGGCACGGACAGCAGCTATCTGCTGGCCGTGTGCGTGGATGTTCTGGGCAGCGGCCAAGTGTTGGCGCTGACGGCCGATTCGCCCCTGACCCACCGCGCCGAGCTGAGCGAGGCCCGTGCCCTGGCCGGCCAGCTTGGGGTGCAGCACAGGGTGCTGCCCAGCGATGACCTGGACAACCCCTCCGTCGCAGGCAACCCCGCCGACCGCTGCTACCACTGCAAACGCAGCCGGTTCGAGACGCTGCTGGGCATTGCCCGCGCCGAGGGAATCGCGTCCCTGGTCCACGGTGAGAACGCTGACGACGCAGCCGATTACCGTCCCGGCAGCCGCGCGGCGGAGGAGCTGGGCGTGCGCGCTCCGCTACGCGAGGCAGGGCTGACCAAGGCCGAAGTGCGCGCCCTCTCCAGGGAGCGGGGACTCGCCACCTGGGACCGGCCGTCGAACGCGTGCCTGGCCAGCCGATTTCCGTATGGCACCCCGCTCACGGCCGAGGGACTGGCGCGAGTGGAAGCGGCCGAAAATGCCCTACGGCAGGCGTGGGGGCTACGCCAGGTCCGTGTTCGCGATCATTACCCCGTGGCGCGTGTAGAAGTGCCGCCCGAGGAGATCGCCCGCCTGGCGCAGGCGGACGCCCGCAGCGCAGCGGTGGATTTGCTGTGCGCCCTGGGCTACCGCTACGTCGCCCTGGACTTGAGAGGTTATCGCATGGGGAGTTTGAACGATGAACTGGAGCTCGACACTGGGCCCTGAGGCAGCCCGTCCTGATTTCGACCGGCAGGCGCGGAAAGGGGTTCCCGAGGTGATCAGCGCCGAGCGGAAAACGGCGGAGCAGTCGTTAGAGATCGCACGGCGCTTTCTGGAGAGGACCGGGCGGGCCATCCTCAGCCGTGTGCCGCCCGAGTTGGAGGCCCGCCTGCGCACCGAGTTCGAAGGCCAGGCCGAGGTGGAATGGCTGCAGGCTCCACGCGCCGCGATCGTGCGGCGACCGGGGCTGCGGCCGCTACACACCGGCGGGCGGGTGGGGGTCATCACCGCCGGCACGTCGGACGTGCCCTGGGCCGAGGAAGCGGCCCTGCTGTGCCGTGAGATGGGCTGCGATGTGCACAGCGTTTACGACGTGGGCGTGGCCGGCCTGCACCGGCTGTGGGAGCCGCTGCGCCACGTGATCGAGGAAGTGCAGGTGGACGTGCTGATCGTCGCTGCCGGCATGGACGGGGCGTTGCCGTCCGTCATCTCTGGCCTGGTGGACGTGCCGGTCATTGGACTGCCGACCTCGGTAGGCTATGGCCTGGGCGGAAGGGGCAAGGCGGCTCTGCTTTCGATGCTGCAGACCTGCTCGCCGGGCATGGCCGTGGTCAACATCGACAACGGCATTGGCGCAGGGGCGATGGCGGGGCTGATCGCCAACCGGGCGGCCGCGGCGCGCGCCGCTGACAAGACGGACAGCGCCGATGACGCTGAGAAAAGCTGAGAGAGGGTCTGATGGGACTGATACGGGATGAAAGCGGCCGGTTGCACATCGAGACGCCACTCATGGCCGAGTCGTTGATGGACAAGGGATTGCTTGACCGCACCGAGAGCGAGCGAGTGTTCCGTCCCCTGCCGGAACTGAACGTCATCAAGCTGGGGGGGCAGAGCATCATCGACAGGGGCAGCCAGGTGGTACTCCCCCTGCTGGAAGAGATCGTGGCCGCCAGGACGCAATACCAACTCCTGGTGATGACGGGTGGCGGCACCCGCAGCCGCCACGCTTATGCCATCGCCCTCGACCTGGGGATGCCAACGGGGGTTCTGGCCAAGCTGGGAGCCAGCATCAGCGAACAGAATGCGCTGATGATCTCGCTCCTTCTGACTCCGCATGGCGGCGTCAAGATCGGGCACGACGACGTCGTGAAACTGCCGGCCTACATGGCCATGCGGCTCATTCCGGTGATGCACGCCATGCCGCCCTACGGTCTGTGGGAAGAACCGGCCGAACGAGGGCTCATCCCGCCGCACCGCACCGATGTGGGTGCGTTTCTCACGGCCGAGGTGCTTGGCGCCAGGCGCTGCATCTTGGTCAAAGACGAACGGGGCTTGTTCACCGCAGACCCCAAGAAAGAGCCTTCCGCCGATTTCATCGCCGAGATCGAGGTGAACGATCTGTTAGCGTTGGATTTGGATGACCTGCCGGTGGAGCGGGCCATGCTGCACGCCATGACCCGGGCGCGAAGCACCCGGGAGGTCCTGGTGGTCAACGGTCGCGAGCGCGGCGCGCTGCCGCGAGCCCTGGCGGGTGAGAACCCGGGGACAAGGATCTACCAGAAGTAGCCTTGCGTCGTTTGTCGCCCGGGCATTTGACAACAGGCCTAGTCTGTGCTATTCTCTCGCCTGTTTCGCACAGCCGGGAGGCCCTTGGTGCAGCGGGGTTGCGAAAACAGTAGCCGGTCGTACCGGACATCCAAAACTGCAGCGAAGTGAAGGAGGATGGGTTTCATGGATGGCGAAGTCATCGGGACGGTGAAGTGGTTCAGCCGAATGAAGGGTTGGGGGTTCATCGAACCCGACGGTGGGGAGAGGGACGTCTTTGTCCACTATGAGAGCATCGTCGGCGAAGGTTTCCGCAACCTGGAAAAGGGAGCTCGCGTTCGATTCCGTGTCGAAGACACTCCCAAAGGTCCCAAGGCCGTAGAGGTGGTCGCACTGGCGTAACACGACGGCGGCGAATCCAGCCCCGGTGGGATGACCACCGGGGCTTTCTCTTGGGTTGGCCCCCACCATCCGGCGAGCACCATTTGACAGATTCGCCTTTCTGCCCTAGACTGCGTGCGCTATGCACGAGGACGCGCGCGTTGACCTGCACACCCATTCCTTGTTCAGTGACGGTGCGTTACTGCCCAGCGAGATCCTCCGCCGCGTGGAGGCAATGGGCTACGGGGCGCTGGCCATCACCGACCACGCTGATGCCTCGAACTTGGACGAGCTGGTGACCCAATTGCTGCGGTTCTTCCGCGACGGCGTCGCCGGGTTCGGCGTAACCTTTGTTCCCGGCGTTGAGCTCACCCACATACCCCCCAGCCAGATAGCACCCCTGGCCCGGAGAGCGCGGCGGCTCGGGGCGCGCCTCATCGTCGTGCACGGCGAGACTCCGGTCGAGCCCGTGGCCCCCGGCACCAACCGTGCTGCGGTCGAGTGTCCCGACGTGGACCTCCTTGCCCATCCTGGGTTCATCACCCAGGCCGAGGCCGCCATCGCAGCGTCGAATGGCGTGGCTTTGGAACTCAGTGCCCGTGGGGGGCATTGCCTGACCAACGGCCACGTGGCCCTCATGGCCCGAGCGAGCGGCGCGCGGCTCGTAGTGAACACCGACACCCACACCCCATCTGACATGATCGATCAGGCTCGCGCCCGCCTGGTGGCCTTGGGAGCCGGCCTGACGGAAGAAGAAGCCCACACTGCGCTGATCACGACCGCCTGGGAAGTGGTGGCCAAAGCACTTTCTTCCCCCCCCGGGCATCACAGCATTTGAGAGGACCTGAACGTTGGCTCTAAACGCGTATCAGACTGTATCGGTCACCTGTCCCAATTGCCAGCACCGATTTGCAGCGCCAATTCTCACGATCATTGACGCCAGCGCGAACCCCGAAGCCAAAGCGCTTTTTCTGTCCGGCCAGATCAACATCGCCGGCTGTCCCCAATGTGGTCGCGCCGGCATGCTGAGTACCCCCCTGGTCTATCACGACGCCGGGAAGGAGATGCTCTTAACCTTTGCGCCTCAGGAAATGGGGCTGTCCGAGCTTGAGCAGCAACGGATTCTCGGCGACATGACCAATCGGTTGATTTCAGCCCTGCCTGCTGCACAGCGAAAGGGCTACTTGCTGCGTCCCCGCAACTTTTACCGGCTGGAAGGGATGATGGAGGCCATCCTGGAAGCGGACGGCGTCACCCGGGAGATGCTGGATGCGCAGCGGGCTCGGGCCAGTCTGTTGGAACGCCTGCTCGTTGCCAGCAACGAGGATGTCCGGCGCACCATCGCTCAGGAAAACGATGCCCAGATCGACTATGACTTTTTCCAGCTTCTGGCATTGAACCTGGAACTGGCTCAAGCAAGAGGGGCGTCGCCGGCCGAACAGCAACTGCTGTACTTGCAGGAGCAATTGCTCGACTGGACGACACAGGGCAAAGAGATCAGAGCCCGCGAAGAGGCGATCCGCAGCCTTGGCGACGACATCACGCGTGAGGGGTTGCTGGAAAAGCTGATCGAGGCGGCGGGAGCGGGTGAGCAGGTCAAAATAGACACCATGGTGACCGTGGCCCGGCCGGCCATCGATTATCTGTTCTATCTGCAGTTGACCGAACGCATCGAGAGTGCGGCACGGGAAGGGAAGCACAAAGAGGCAGACACACTCAAGTCCTTGCGCGAGACTGTTCTGGATGTGACGGAGGAGATCGACGCAGAAATGCGGCTGGCAACAGAAGAGGCCACGCAGTTTCTTCAGCAGCTCCTCGCCAGCGACGATCCTGATGCGGGCATTCGCGCCAACCCGGAGCGGGTAGACGACCTTTTCGTGAGTGTCCTGGGAACCAGTCTGCAGTCTGCCGAGCGAGCGGGGCAAGCCGAGGTTGTGGCGCGCTTGAATCGGATCAGAGACGCGGTCATGCAATTGGTTCAAGAAAGCCAGCCGCCGGAGATCCAGTTCATCAACCAGTTGATGACGGCTGAGTACCCAGAGGGTACCCGGGCTCTCTTGGAAGAGAATCGCGAGGACGTGAATGAGCGACTATTGGAGATGATGTCGGTGATCAGCCAAGATCTGGACAGCCGGGGGCGGAAAGGAACGGCTGAACGCCTCAACCAGATCCGGGAACAGGCGGTGAGAATGGCAGGCTCGACCCGTCTCTGACGGGAGAGGTGGCTGAGCCCGGTGGAGGGACAGGAAACCGCCGTAGTCAATGGCCAAATAGGCGATAGGGAAAGCTACTGGAAGGACAAACACGAAACTGGGAGGAAACTGTGAACAAGACGTACCGTTCGCTCACTATGGTCTTGCTCGTGGCGATGGTGGTAGGGCTGACATTCTTGGCCCCGGCACCGGCCCCGGCCCAGGCGCCGCAAACCTCGACGGTGGTGCGGCTCTATTTCAAGGATCGCGACCAGCTCAACGCCGTTTCCGGAGAACTGGACATCTGGGAAGTAGACCTGGATGCGGGCTATGCCGTAGCCAAGGTGACACCCGAGCAGTACAAATGGCTGCAAGGACTGGGTCACGAGCTGCAGGTGGACGCCGCCAAGACGGAACAGTTGGGCATTCAAGCCCCTCTCGACCCGCGTTTCTACTACTTTGACGACTATTACCAGAACTCTTACGGTCGCTACGTTAAGGGTTTTCTACAGGACACCGCCTACGTCTACCCGGACCTGACTGAGTTGTACGACGTGGGTAATGCCTGGCAAGCCGGCCATGGAGGCTACGCCCGCGACATATGGGCGCTGCGCATCACCAACGAAGACCCCGCCTACGGCGACATCGCCAGCAAGCCGGCCTTCTTCCTACACGCCCAGGTCCACGCCCGCGAGGTGTCTACCCCAGAGCTGGCCATCCGCTACATCAGGCACTTGATCCAGGGTTACAACGGCCAGGGAGGGTACGGGGTCGATGCAGACGCCACCTGGTTGGTGAACCACAACGTCGCTTATGTGATGGTGATGGCCAACCCCGATGGTCACTATGTGAACGAGCAGAACACGGGTGCTTACCGGCGCAAGAACATGGACAACGACGACGGATGCACCGATCCCAATAGCTGGGGCGTGGACCTGAACCGCAACCACAGCTTCAAGTGGGGGTGCTGCGGTGGTTCGAGCGAGCAACCGTGTGCCGAGACCTACCGCGGCCCGGCCAGGGGATCCGAACCGGAGACCCAGGCATTCCAGACCTTTTTCGCCTCGGTGATGCTCGACCAGAATGGGAACAACGGCGACGACGAGCTGCCGTCGGCGGCACCCGAGAATACCACCGGCACTTTCCTGTCGCTGCACAGCTATGCCGACGAGATCCTTTGGCCGTGGGGATTCACCACCAGTCCTGCACCAAACGGCGCCCAGTTGCAGACCATCGGGCGCAAGCTGGCCTACTACAACGGCTTTGACCCCACGGGCTTTTTGTACACGGTGGACGGCGATACGCACGACTGGACCTACGGCAAGTTCGGGATCGCCTCCTACGTGTTCGAGGTGGGATCCGGCTACTCAGGCTGCGGTGACTTTTTCCCGGCCTACGGCTGCATCGACGGCATCGACGGTATGCCGCGCAACTTCTGGGCCGAGAACCGACCCACCTTCCTCTACCTGCACAAAACCGCCCGCACGCCCTACATGACCAGCTACGGACCGGACACTCAGAACGTGTCGGTGAATCCGTCGTCGGTTCCGCAGGGCACGCCGACGCAGCTCACGGCCAACCTGGCCGACCATCGATACGGCGGCGACCCCCTGCAGCCCATCGCCGGCGCTGAGTACTTTGTCGATGCGCCAGGCGCGGATGGCACTGGAACGGCCATGGCGCCGGTCGACGGCGCTTGGGGAGGGACGAACGAGAACGGGCAGGCGACGGTCGACACGTCAGCTCTGTCTGTGGGCAAGCACTACATCCTGGTTCACGCCAAGGGCAACAACGGCAAGTGGGGACCCTTCACCGCGGTCTTTGTCACCATTACCGAGTCTCAGCCGCAGGACAAGACGCACGTCTCCCTGATCCGCACCAAGGTCGCAGCCAAGACGGGCAAGTACAACGTCACGGCTCTGATCAAGATCGTCGATCAGAACAATGCCTTGGTGCCCAGCGCCACGGTCTCCGCGCGGTGGACATTGCCGAACGGCTCGACCGTGGACAAGACGGGAGTCACCAACGCCAACGGCGCTGCGACTGTCAAGACCGGCGCACAGACACAGACCGGCAACTACCAGGTCTGCGTCACCGGTGTGGTCAAGACCGGATACCTCTACGATCCGGCCAGCAACGTAACCACCTGCCAGACGCAGGCGGTGCCGTAGGCCGCTCGCGCAGGGCTGCCGGAGCAAAAGTGAACGCAACAGGGGGACGGCCAACGAGGCCGTCCCCCTGTTGCATACCGAGTCCGTGAAGACCAATTGCCTACTCTGCGACGTTCTCCAAACGGAAGCCATGCCCCCGAACCGTGACAACATAAAGCGTCTTGGCATCTACCTCGGCCAGCCGCTCCCTGAGACGACGGGCGAGGGCGTCGATCGCCTGCTCGGAGATGCCTTCCCGGTCATCCTCCGGCCATACGGCTTCCACGATCTGGTCGCGGCTATAGACCCGTCCAGGTTCCTGGTGCAGGAGCTCCAAGAGGCGATACTGGGCCAACGAAAGCGGGGGGACGATTTCTTGCCCGGCCACCCAGACCCGCTTGCTTTCCAGGTCCAAGCGCAGTCCTCGTGACTGCTCATCAAAGACCACAGGGGCCGTGGCGTCGGCAGCCACAAAGGCCAAACGGCAGCAAAGGGCAATCTCGATTTCGTCTCCATCCTTCAAGAAGCGCGGCCCGGTCACTTCTTGCCCATTGACGAAGGTTCCGTTTTTCGAAGCCAGGTCCTCCAGGACGTAGCGGTCATCCTCCAGCCAGATTCGCGCGTGCCGCCTGGATACCTGCCGCTCTGAAATGACAAGGTCGCAGCTCTCATCGCGGCCGATGATCAGACTTGGCTGATCCAGCGCGATCCGCTTTCCAGGCTGGGGCCCCTCCAGCATCAACAGCATGGCCATTTCTACAGACAACGCACCACCTCCCGCTTGCACAACCAGACCATAGAACGAGGCGAGTTGACAGGAACCGCTTTCTACGCTAATCTAGTGCGGCTCGATTCTATTGTCAGGGAGCAAGGCGTTGACCCGAACACTAGCGCCGGGAACCATCCTCCGAGAACGCTACGAAATCACCGAGTTGGTAGGTCGAGGTGGGATGGGCGCAACCTACCGCGCTCGAGACCTCCGGTTGGAGGGACGGTTTTGCGCGCTCAAGGAAGCCTTGCCCGATGCTGATTCTACTCCTGAAGAGTTGAGTCAGAGCCGCGAGCAATTCTACAAGGAAGCCAGCGTCCTTGCCCGCCTCGATCACCCCAATTTGCCCAAGGTGTCGGACTATTTCTCATCCGGCGAACGAGACTACCTGGTGATGGATTTCGTCGCCGGTCAAGACATGCACGAGCTGCTGTCCGCTGCCCTGCGCGAGGGCCATCCCTTGCCCGAGCGGCAGGTGCTGGCCTGGGCCGAGCAATTGTGCAGCGCCCTGGAGTACCTACACGATCAAGAGCCGTCGATTCTCCACCGCGACGTCAAACCGAGCAACGTCAAGATCACACCGGCCGGCAACGTCAAGTTGGTGGACTTTGGTCTCGTGAAGCTCATGGCCTCTGACGAAGAGCGGACCATTACGGTCGTTCAAGGTCGAGGGTCCGTCCAGTACACCCCCCTCGAGCAGTACGGCCGCGATGGCGGACACACCGACGTCCGCTCCGACGTCTACTCTCTGAGCGCCACGCTGTATCACCTGCTGACCGGCCAGCCTCCGCTGGATGCCAAGACGCGCTTTTTGAAACCTGTGGCGATGCCCGCGCTGCGCACCCTCAACCCCTCCATTTCGCCCCAGACGGAGCGGGTCATTCTGTGGGGCCTGGCCATGCATCCCGACGCTCGCCCTTCCAGCGTTTCCGAGTTCCGTACCCAGTTGTTAGCGCCAGGGGCGATCAGCCGCACCATCGCCCGCCTTTTCGATCAGGAACGATCCGCATCCCAGTTTTTCCGCGTGAATCGGGGCCTTCTCGGTTTCATCGGCGCACTGTTGCTGGCTGCGGCCTTGGTCACCGCCCGGCCGGCCATGTTACCTCCCGCACCCACTCCGACGCCCGCGCCCACTGCCGCCTCTACGGTTACCCCGTCCGCAACACGCACGCCGACAGTCACTTCCACGCCCCCATCGGCGGCCACTCCCTTGCCACGGGCGACCCTTCGCCGTCCCTAGGAGCCTCTACTTCGCCTTGGCGGCGCGACGAGATAGCAAGACCACCACAAGCAGAGGTAGCAGGCCGCACACAAACCCAAGGATCAGCCCGCGCAGGCCCGGCAGAACGCCTTCCAGTATCCGGCTGCCCGGTACTGCCAGCGCGTAGAACAGGTATCCGATCAGGCCGCACACTGCACTCCACAGCGACAGTCGCAGGGCAGGGTTCCCAAAGTGGGCCTTGAACTCCAACCTGTGCCCGGTGGCATACACCACGCCCCCTGCCCCTCCCATGCCCACCAGGGCAAAGATCAGGTCGATCCATCGGACTCGCGGCTCTGGGGGCAGGGGCGGTGAGGGCACGGGTGGTGGGGGTGTTGGCGTGGGCGTGGGGGTCGCCGTGGGCAGAGGAGTGTCCGTTGCGGTAGGCAGTGGCGTCTCGGTAGGGATAGGCGTTGGAGCCGGCGTTGGAGTGAGAATCTCGGTAGTTCCTCCCGAGAGCCTAACCACCAGCGGCCTCGAATTCCTGCAAGGCTCGCTCGTCGCCGTGATCTGCAGCTCTCCCTCCCGCTCCAGCGTGATAGTGGTCTTGGCCACTCCGTCAAGCGTTGCCGCTTCCTTTTGGCCTCCCAACCCTTCCTGGTAGACGTAGTGAAACAACACCGGCGTCCCATCTGGCACAGGATGGCCATTTCGATCCAGGATCACACTTGAGCGTAGATCGAGCGAATCGCCCACCTTCAGACTGAGAGGCTGCGGAGTCCCTTCGACAGGAGGCGTTTGAACAGCGGTCAAGACCTCTATTACCTGATCCGGGTTGGGCGAAATCTGCTTGACCAGGTCATAACCCACCCCTTCGACGGTTACCGGCGAGCGGCCGGTGGGCCCGAATTCGAGGAACAGGGCTCGCACTGACGTTTCGATGAACGTTTGTGCCTTGCTGTATACGCCATAATAGGCTGTCAGTTTGCTGACTTCGGTCGTGTCGAGGTAGTAGGGTGCTTCGTAGGCAAGGACGATCACTTTTTGTGCTTCTGGGCTGGTCCCTCGTTCCTTTAGGAATACCTTGAGGGCCGAAGAGCTCGGGGTCTCTTCCGGCGCGTAGTTCAGCACCGCGAACACGATCCATTCGGCGTTGCGAATGAAGCGGTTGAGGTCGGGGCTGCCTGTCGCCAGGAAGCTGCTAAGCTGGGCGAATGTGAAGGATGCAACCCGGTTTGCGGTCACCTGCCCGGTGGCCTCCACCCCAT
>Ga0315286_10002307_pt1 | contig 17792 bp, 9 predicted proteins | sample YL17G10_0_MG_FD_205038 | JGI IMG/M metagenome (GOLD analysis project Ga0315286, IMG submission 205038) | Sediment microbial communities from Yellowstone Lake, YNP, Wyoming, USA - YL17G10_0 | ecosystem: Environmental > Aquatic > Freshwater > Lake > Sediment | place: USA: Wyoming | collected...
ACGCGCCGGTGCTGGCCGGTATGGCGGGGGCGTCCGTGCAGGGGACGTTCGCGCTCGGCCCCCGGGCGGGCAAGCGCGCCCGTCCCTGCGGGGCGGTGCCAGTCGAGGACCAACTTCGCGAGGACACGGTGCCCGGACTCGGGCGCTGTCACGCCTGCGGTGAGCCGTGTCGAACCGCGCGCCAGGAGGGGTTCGACCTCGATGCCAGCGTGTGGGTCCCGGCCGACCAGCGGGACCGGCTCGAGCGGCTCTGCCGGTACGCGCTGCGGCCAACCGTCGCGCAAGACCGGCTCCGTCTGACGGCCGAGGGGCAGGTGGTGCTGCAGCTCCGGCACCCGTGGTCGGATGGCACCACGCACCTCCTGTTCGATCCCCTCGAACTACTGGAGCGGCTGGCCGTCCTGATCCCGCGGCCCCGCATCAACCTCATTCTGTATCATGGCGTACTCGGGCCACGGGCGACGTGGCGGTCGCTCGTCGTGGGGTTCGGGAACACCGCCACTCGCGGCGAGGCCAGCTCTGCCGACGCGCCCAGAGCCGCAGAGCGCGCCGATCTCTGCGAGATCAGGACCACGACGCACCCACGGCCGGAGAGCACGTCGACCCCCGCGAGGCCAGCGCCACCGAGTCCGCGCCCGATCCGCCCTGCGGGCGGGAGCGGCGACCGCCCCGCGAGGAGGCACGGCGCTGGGCGGACCTTATGCGCCGAACGTTCGGGATCGACGTTTTGGCCTGTCCGCGGTGTGGCCCTTCGACGATGCTCAGGGCCATCCCGAGCACGGTCGAGGGATGGCGGGCGCTTCCGGCTGATCGCGCTGATCGACGAGGCCTCGGTGATCGAGCGCATTCTGCGCCATCTGCACCTGCCCACCGAGGTCCCCGCGCCGCATCCGGGGCGGGCACCGCCCTTGCTCGATGCCGACTCGTTCAACCAGGACACGGACGTCGCGGGCTTCAACTCCCGCGCGTGATCGGCGTGCGCAGGTGCCGCGTCGCCGGAGGTCCGCCCGATCGGCGTGCGGACGACCGTCGTACGAGCCGCACGCGTGGCAACTGAGGAGGGTCAGCGCGATGTCGTTGACAACTCCGGCGCAGCACCCATAATCAGCCCTGTGTCTGGGCTCGGAGGGGGCGCCCAGGGCGTCCGATAGCGGGGGTTACGTTAACCTGGCGAGCGGCAGGCGAGCGGAGACCGGTCTAATGCTTCCTATAGTCAGGGAGTCGGCACCGTACGACGCCGCGCATCGCGCCAGGTCAAGCGGAGGTACCCGTCGTCGGACATCAGGATTCACGCTACTGTTCAAAATCGGCCTTGGGAGCGGCCAGGGGCTCAAACGACCTTTCGGGCCGCCCGCGGGCTACCGCGCCTGGCTAACGCTCTAATGCGCCTTCTTCCGAGCCTTCCAGATGGTCAGGATGTGGTAGATGGCCACCTCCACCCGCAGCACTATGTACTCGTACTGCTCCTCGAACTCCGGGAATTCGTCCACGTGCACTGCCGAATCGAACAGGCCGATGAGCGCGAGAGCAGAGTTCAGCTCCGTCCGCACGAACGCGCGATATGCTTCGCTGGGGATGAAGTTGCACAGCCACTCGATCTTGGTCGCGCGCGTTGGGTGGCCGCGCTGATCCAGCTCCTTCTTGTTCTCGCGTGCCCAGGGCAGGACTTCCTCGTCCCGCGCAGCGGTGTGCAGCACGCCCTTCAGCAGCTTCCGCAGCGACGCGGCGCCCTGCGTCCACCAGTCGGGACCGCGCTCGGCCGCGATCGCCTTCGCGCCGTGGTACTGCGCGAGGAAGGGCGGACGGAGCTCGGGCAGCATGACCTCCAGGAACGCGATCGTCTGGTCGACAAGCTCCAGGCGCAGCGAGACGATGTGCCTTTCCTGCACGGGCTCCCGGGCGTCGTGCGGCGTGACGATCCGGACCGCCTCGCTGTGCGCGAAGAGATCGACGGTTGGGATCTCCGAGACGAAGGTGGGCATTGACGCCAGGCGACCTTCAGCCAGACTGAGCGAATTGAGGAGATCCGCGTGTCGTAGCGCAAGGGTATCGCTGATTCGGGTCAGCACGTCGCGATCGCGCTGGGCGGCCTGAATGAGCTCCCCGATGCGATCGTGCTGCAGCGTCTCCGCGGCGAGGCGGGTCGCATCAATGTACGCGGACATCGACTGAACCTGATCGGCGATCGAGCGCATCGGCATGAACGTGCGCTCGGCGGCCGCGTTCATCTGCCGGTGCTGATCCGCGAAGCGCTGCATCTCGCGGATCGATTCCGGTATGGTGAACGACTGGAACGCCTGGCTCGTAAGCTTGCTCACCTGATCGAGGTTCGGCAGATTGCGCGTCACGTCGAAGGCCTGCGCGATCTGCTGCATCGGGGACGTGTCGATGCCGTTCACCATTTCCTGCATCCGGGTGATCGCCGCCTCGTTCTCGCGCAGGTAGCGCAGCGGTCCCTCTGCGAGTCGCCGGAACATCTCCTGCTGCTCCCTCAGTCGGCGGAGCCAATCGTCGCTGGTAGGCATCTCACTTCGCCCTCAGATCGTCGGCAGTCGCGGTGGGCTCAGCTATTGCCCATCGCCAGCGGCCGCGCCAATCTCTCAATGACATCGCGTGGTCATGTTGACCCTGATTATATCACATGTTATAGTGGCCGACGAAGTCTGGACGGCGGCGAGGATATCAGGCCATGAAGCAGAGGCATTCAGCGGCTCCTTTGGACTACTCCGAGCGCATCCGTCGCCTTCGCGCTGATCTCGGCCTGACCCAGGTCGCGCTTGCCGCTCAGCTGGGTGTTTCGTTCCCGACGGTGAACCGCTGGGAGAACGGCCAGACACGACCGTCTCAGTTGTCGTGGTCCCAGATCGTCAGACTCGCCGCTGACCGTGGCCCGGGAAAGGCGACCGCGGGCGGGGTCTCGGCCCCAGTCGTCCGTCTTCTGGACTTCACAGCGCCTCCGGACGCAGTCAGCGTCCTCGCCGAGGGTGAGCGCCTCTCCTTCGGCCATCTGGCGAACCCGGCGTTTGCCGCAGAAACCTCCAAGATCGACCCGCTCCCCCATCAGCGAATTGCCGTCTACGAGCACATGCTCGCGCAGCGTCCGCTCCGCTTCCTCCTTGCAGACGATGCGGGCGCCGGCAAGACGATCATGGCGGGCCTCTACATTCGCGAGAAGATATCGCGGCGGCTGCTGCGCCGGATTCTGATCGTCTCTCCCGCCGGCCTCTTGGGGAACTGGCGGCGCGAGCTCTCGACGCTGTTCGGTCTGTCGTTCCGCATCGTGAGCGGCGGGGACGCACGCACGGCAAACCCGTTCGCGGGTGACGAGGGCGATCATTTGATCGTCAGTATTGACACGCTGGCGACGCCGCGCGTGTTTGGCCGTCTTCAGGAGCGTGACGTCGAACCCTACGACCTGGTGATCTTCGACGAGGCACACAAGCTGGCGGCGAACCGTGGTGCCGACATGCGCGTCCGCAAGACAGAACGGTACCGCCTGGCCGAGGCGCTCGCCGGCGTGCCGGGCGGCGACGACCGGTGGCGACTGCATTGGAGCGCCCAGCACCTGCTGCTGCTCACCGCCACGCCGCACATGGGCAAGGACTACCCGTACTACGCCCTGTGGCGGCTGCTGGACCCAGCGGTGCTTTCGACACCCGAGGCGTTCGGCGAGTACGCGCCCGACCTTCGCGCCCGGCACTTCATCCGCCGGACCAAGGAGGAGATGGTTCGGCTGGATGGAACGCCGCTGTACCCGAAACGGATCTCCGACACCCTTGGATACAACCTTTCGCAGGGAGACGTCAGCGAGCAGGAGCTCTACGACAGGACGACCGACTACCTGCGCTACGTCTACAACAAGGCCAAGCTGCTGAACCGCACGGCGGCACGCCTCGCGATGAGCGTCTTTCAACGTCGTCTCGCCAGTTCAACGTACGCGCTCCTGCGATCGTTCGAACGACGTCTCGAGAAGCTCGACGGGTTGATCGCAGACGTGCAGGAAGGACGAATCACCGTCGAGCAGCTATTGCTCCTCCAGCAGCGGCTCGGCGACGAGGAAGACACGCTGGACGCGCAGACCGCCGATGAAGAAACGTCTGTGCGCGGCGAGGAGCAGAACGAACTCTCGGAGGACCGCCTTCTTCAGGGTGTCGTGGCTGCGTCGCTGGGTGATCTGCTTGCCGAACGGGAGCAAGTTCTCGAACTTCTCGATCTCGCAAAGCGAGTCCACGAAAGACCTGGCACCGAGTCAAAGTTCGACCGGCTGCGAGGCGTCCTCACAGATCCGCGCTGGTGCGACGAGAAGATGATCGTCTTCACCGAGCACCGAGACACACTCACCTATCTGGTCCGCCGGCTCGAGGGCCTGGGCTACACCGGCCACGTGGCCCAGATCCACGGTGGAATGGACTACGAAGATCGTGAGGAGCAGGTGGAGCGGTTCCGACGTCCGCACCAGGAAGGCGGCTGTCGGATTCTCGTGGCGACGGATGCGGCTGGCGAAGGTATAAACCTGCAATTCTGCTGGTTGATGGTGAACTGGGACATCCCGTGGAACCCCGCGCGTCTGGAACAGCGTATGGGGCGCATTCACCGGTACGGCCAGCAGCACGACCCCGTTGTCATCCTGAATCTGATCGCGCCCGGTACGCGCGAAGGTCGGGTGCTGAAGACCCTCCTGGACAAGCTCGAAGCGATCCGGAAGGAGCTGCAGTCGGACAAGGTATTCGACGTCATCGGCCGGGTCTTCCAGGGTGTGTCGATCACTGACTACATGGAACGGGCGCTTGATGAGGGCGCCGAGGCGGCCTCCAGGCGCATTGAAGGCCAGTTGACGAAGGAACAGGTGCAGGCGATCGCGGCCCGTGAAAAAGTGCTCTACGGCGGTGGTGGCGATGTCGCCTGCGAGTTGCCGCGCCTTCGAGAAGACCTGGAGCACGAGACATACTGCCGCCTGCTTCCGGGCTACGTGCAGCACTTCATCGAGCGAGCGGCGCCGCGGCTTGGTCTCGCCGTCGACGGAGACCCGAACGCCGAGTTCGGGTTGAGGGCCACGAGGAGTGGCGCCCTCGATCCGCTGCTCCCGGTGCTCGAGACCTATCCCCCAGCCGAGCGCGATCGGCTGAGCGTGGTCCGGCCGGCCGACCAACACGATGGACGCGTCTGGGTCCATCCCGGTGAACCTCTCTTCGAGGCGTTTCTCGCCATCGTCAGGAACCGGCTCGGCGGTAAGGCGCTTCGGGGCGCGGTGTTCGTCGATCCTGGCGCGGAAAAGCCGTACCTGTTCCATCTTGCGCGCGTGTCCGTCGTGCGTACTGCTGATCCCGACATAGCCGAATTGGCGCATGACGAGACAATCGAGTGCCGGCTTGTCGGTGTCCGTCAGGGCGAAAGCGCGGAGATCGAACTCTGTCCGGTTGAACAGCTGTTGCTCCTTCGGGGTGGGCGAGGGTTGCCTGGACCGGCCCAGCGCCTCGCGGTGGCCGCCGAAGGCCTTCGTGCCCAGGCTGCGGCATATCTGACGGAACGTGTCGCGCGTGAGTGTGCGCTGGAGCGCCGGGATGCGCTGCTGGCGGATCTGCCGGAACGCGAGGCGCTCGTTCGCCGCGGCTTCGATTTCAGGGAAGCGGAACTGGCGACCGTCCGCGCGAAGCTGAACGAGAAAGCTCGGGCCGGCAACAAGGGGGCCCAGCTGGAGCTCGCGCACGTCAAGGCCGAACAGCGGGAAGTCACGTCTCAGAAGGACCACGCCCTGAGCATTCTGCGTCGCGAACCTGACCTTCTCCGTCCCGGCGCGATTGAGTTCATCGCGCACGCGCTGGTCGTTCCGTCCGGTGAGGCTGCCGACCGTGAGCAGCTCGACGCAGACGTCGAGGCGATCGCTGTGCAGTTCGCGGGAGCCTACGAGGAGGCGAGCGGCGGCAAGGTCCGCGACGTCCACACTCCACCTCTCGCGCGAGCGGCCGGCCTACCGGAGAACCCCGGGTTCGATCTGCTCTCCCATCGCATCACCGGCGAGAAGCGGAGCATTGAGGTGAAGGGCCGCGCGGGCACCGGCGAGGTCGAGGTAACGGGCAATGAGTGGGCGCGAGCGTGCAACCTGCGCGAACAGTACTGGCTCTACGTCGTCTACGACTGTGCGACTCCGAACCCACGGCTGGTTCGGGTACAAGATCCCTTTGAGACACTGCTGGCTAAAGCGAAGGGAAGCGTGCTGATAGGTCCCGCTCAGGTGATGCATGCCGCGGAGAGCTGACCATGTCGAGAATCGAAAGCATCGACGAAGGCGTGCTCGAGAGGATCTGCGACGTGCTGGGCGACACGTCTTCCGGGTTGACGGGATCCGAAATAGGTCGGTTCCTAAAAGGTCTTGAAATCAATGATCCGATACCCGGGATGACGAGACGAGTGCGGCTGTTCGAAGCACTTCGCGCTCGGCAGCGTCAGGACCGGTGCGCGAACCTGGTTATCGCGTTCATCCAGCGGGTAATGGAACCGGTGAGGTACACCGGCCAATCTGATTACTACGAGCGGAAACGAAATGAGCTGAATGAAGTCCTTGCCTTCTGCGGCCTGTCGCTCCACGAAGACGGCAAGCTCCGACGCCAAGAGCAAGCGGCGTGTACGCTCACGGAAGCTGAACAACGGGCCGGTCGCCTACGCTCGGAGCTTCGGCGCAGGGACGTTCACGTCGATGTTCTGGCGTTCTGCAAGCCCGAGCTGCTGCAGAAGAACTACTTCCACGCTGTCTTCGAGGCGACGAAGAGCGTCGCCGACAAGATCCGAACGAGGTCTGGCCTGACGGGTGATGGAACTGAACTGGTGGACCACGCATTCGGGAGCGGCAAGATCGGCATGCCATTCTTAGCGTTCAACACGCTTCAGTCCGACACGGAGCGGAGCGAGCAAAGCGGACTGATGAACCTCATGAAGGGCATGTTCGGCGCCTTTCGCAATGTGACCGCACACGCGCCCAAGGTCTCCTGGCCGGTCACCGAGCAGGACGCGCTTGACCTGCTCACAATCGCATCGTTTCTTCACCGGCGCCTCGACGCGGCAGCCCGGACCCCGAGGACGGAATGACGGATATCTCCCGACTGATCGAACATGCGTTCCCGCTGAAGCAGGCCTCGCTAGACAGCGTGCACGAGAAGAACGTGCGGCACGGCCACATCTCGACCCTACACATCTGGCCGGCTCGCCGGCCGTTGGCCGCATGCAGGGCGGCGTTGATTGCGACGCTCCTGCCCGATCCGTCGAGCGTGCCGAAGCCGGATGACCTCTCGGACGCCCAGTGGGAGGAGGAAATCAAACGGCGTAGGAAGGAGCTGTGCGAGAAGATCGGCGGTCGGGTCGTGACGAAGACCGAGCGCAAGCGGATGCCGAACGGCCAGGTCGTTGAGCGGTTGAAAGAGGAAACCGAGGGCGGCGTCCTGCATTGGGGCCGGGAGACGGAGAATGCCGAGACGTTGAACTGGTTCAGGGAAGAGATCCGGAGAGCGAATGGGGGACGGGCTCCGAAGGTGCTCGATCCCTTCGCCGGCGGTGGCGCCATTCCACTCGAGGCAATGCGGCTTGGCTGCGAGGCGACCGCTATCGACATCAACCCGGTCGCCTGGTTCATCCTGAAGTGCACACTCGAGTATCCTCAGAAGCTCGCTGGCCAGGCGCGCCCGCTCCCCAACTTCATCCTGTACGACGACGGATTCATGCGGGAGTACTTCGCGAAGGCCCGTAGCTACGGCAAGCGCGAACTAACAGCCGCGATGAAAGCCCTGCACGATCGTCTGGAGAAGACGGCCAAGACCAGCGCGGAAGACGCGCAGGGAGGACTCCCGTTTTCGGCAGAAGCGGCCAACGACCAGTTCCAGGCGGGCATCGCCTGGCACCTGCGCGCGTGGGGACGATGGGTGTTGGCGCGCGCCAGAACGGATCTGGCCCAGTTCTATCCCACCTACGCGGACTTCGAGCCGCTTGACCCTGGAAAGGTCCGCTATGAGCCGCAGCCCATGCGCCTCGTGCCTTTCAAGGAGGACGGCATCGCCGACATCGACGCGCTCAACGCCGAGTTGTCTGCGGAGTACCTGGCGGACGAACGGAACCCGCGCTGGATAGCGAAGCCAACGGTCGCCTATCTGTGGGCTCGAACCGTCACCTGCAAGAACTGTCGTAGCACCATTCCGCTACTGAAGACTCGCTGGCTGTGCAAGAAGGCCAACAAGCGGGTACTGCTTACGATGGAGCCGGACGTCGACCGGACCGGTCTTCTGTTCGGAGTCGAGGCGAACGTGCCCGTTCGCGGCGGTAACGCCGCACAGCGGCGCGAGCACGACAAACGAGTGGCGGCTGGCACGTTGACACAGTCCGGAGCGCAGTGCCCGTCCTGTCCGGCGATCATGACGATGCTGGACGTCCAGGTGGCGGCCCAAGCAGGCGAGTGGGGAGTTGTCTTGACTGCTGTCGTAGTCGATGGACCGCACGGCAAGGTCTATCGAGCGCCGACAGGCCACGAGAGGAACTCTCTGCAGGCGCCGGTCAGGATGCATCAGCTGCTTAGTGTTGACCCGTTGGACGAGCCGATCGATCCCACTCGGCCGTCTCCGAATGCGCGCGGGCTCTCTGGCCTAACCCGGTACGGCATCACGACTCTTGGCGATGCCTACAGCGCGCGTCAGCAGAGGGCATTAGCCACTTTGTGTCAACACGTTTCGAGTCTTCGGTCGGAGGGCGCCTCAGGTGGATGGATCGGCGAGATCTCCGACCTGGTTGCACTCGCCGTTGACCACGTGGCGAACCGCAATACTACGCTTTGTCATTGGGATATAGGGCGCGAGACCATATCAAGTACGTTTCAACGTTACGCGCTGCGGGTGAACTGGGACTTCGTCGAGAGCAACCCTTCCGCCGACGGTTCTGGCAGCTTCATGAGCGCGATCGAGTGGATAGCGTTGGCTCTCCAACATGCGGGGGCGGCTGCAGCGCACAGCCCGGCGCCAAGATTGCTTCTTGGATCAGCGACGCGGCTGGAAGGCGTCCCCTCCAACGACATCGACCTGGTCCTCACTGATCCACCTTACTACGATGCCATCCCGTATGCTGACCTCAGCGACTTCTTCTACGTATGGCTGCGGCGAATAGTCGGTAACTACCACGGTGATGTGTTTCAGCGCCGAATCACGGACAAGTCCGAAGAGCTAGTCCAGCATGCCGGACGAACAGATGGCAGCAACATTGTCGCAAAGCAGCGATATGAAGATGGGATGGCTGCGTGCTTCGCCGCAGTCGGCGACCGGTTGCAGCAAAATGGTCGCCTTGTGGTCGTCTTCGCGCACAAACAACCGGATGCTTGGGAGACACTCGCTTCTTCTATCATCCGCGCAGGGTTCAGTGTCGACGCGAGTTGGCCTATTCGGACAGAGATGCCAAACAGGGCAGCCGGCGGAGCCAGGTTGGCGTCGTCGGTTTGGCTTGTCTGCAAGAAGCGTCAGGCAGCGGCTCGCCCTGGTTGGGACGGGAGTGTGCTTGCGGATATGCACGGTACCGTGGGTCAGTGGCTGCGCGAATTCTGGGACGCAGGGATTCGCGGGCCCGACTTCGTCTGGGCTGCGACCGGGCCCGCGCTGGAGGCATACAGCAAGCACCCCGTAGTGAAAAAGGCAGACAGTCCCGACGAGGTCATGACGGTTTCCGAGTTCTTGACCCACGTGCGGCGCATGGTCGTGGACTTCGTCGTGGGACGCGTGCTTTCTGGAGACGGCGAAGCGGAGGACCTTGCTGTGGCCGGTCGACTGGATGGACCGACCGCCTACTACCTGCTGCACCGCAACGACTTTGGGTTGGAAGACGCGCCGGCCGGTACCTGCATCTTGTACGCGGTGTCCTGCGGACTGTCCGACAAGGAGCTTGTGGACACATGGGATATCCTTGCGCGAACCAGTGGCGGTGGCAGCGACGACGAAGAGGATGAAGACGGCGCCGCCGAGGTCGATGGTGATGATGGGACCATTGATGACGAAGGGTCCGGCAGTAAGCTGCGACTGATGACGTGGGCCCAACGAAAGGGCAGGACCATGGGGTACGAGGCTCCCGGTGGTCGGCTCATTCCGCTCATCGACCGTGTCCATCGGCTGATGCACCTGTGGAAAGCGCAGGACGTTCACAAAGTTGATGAGTACCTTGATGACAACGCGCTTCGCCGGAACGAGTTGTTCGGGCGGTTCCTGCAATCGCTCGTTGAATTGTCACCGCGGGCAAGCGAGGAGCGGTCTATCCTCGAAAGTCTGAGCAGCCACGTTGGCGCGAAGGGGGCCAGGAAGGAAGAGGCGGCCTTACCGCTGACGCCGGTGGAGGACCAGGCATGAACTCCCTCGACGAACGCTTCGACGAGCGGTTGCCATTGACACATAACCTGCTGCGGACCGTGCGCCTGCTCGGCGAGTACCGTGGCAAAGAGGAACTGTACCGGCAGCAGATGCCGCAGGCGCTCGAGACGCTGAAACAGGTGGCCGTGATCCAGAGTACTGAGTCGAGTAGTCGGATCGAGGGGGTGACGGCCCCGGCCGGGCGCATTCGCGACCTCGTGGCGGAGAAGACGACGCCCCGCGACAGGCCTGAACAGGAGATCGCCGGGTACCGGGACGTTCTCAACACTATCCACGGCAATCATCACAACATGGCGCTCGCACCCGGCCTGGTGCGCCAGCTCCATCGCGATCTTTTCAAGTTCACTGCGTCAGGTGGGGGCAACTGGAAGGCGGCTCCAAACAGCATCACCGAGCGTCGCGCGGACGGAACCGAATTCGTACGGTTCGAACCGGTGGCGCCTTACCTCGTTCCCGGGGCAATGGACGATCTCCACATTGCCTTCGAGCGCCGTTGGCGCGACGACCAGATCGACAAGCTGCTGCTCGTGCCGACGTACGTCCTCGACTTCCTGTGCATCCATCCGTTCGCCGACGGCAACGGTCGCATGGCCCGGCTGCTCACGTTGCTCCTTCTTTACCAGGCCGGATTCGAGGTCGGACGTTTTATCAGCCTCGAGAAGATCGTCGAGGACAGCAAGGACAGCTACTACGACAGCCTCCATGAGTCGTCGCAGGGTTGGCACCAGGGAACCCACGTGTTGACCCCGTGGACCGAGTACCTTCTCGGCACGCTCGTCGTGGCGTACCGGGAGTTCGAGGGGCGCGTAGGCCTGTTGACGGCGGCGCGTGGCGCAAAGACGGAGATGGTGCTCCAGGCGATCGAGCATCTTTACGGGGACTTCTCGGTGGCGCAAGTGCAGGACCTTTCCCCCACGGTCGGGATTGACCTGATCCGGCGTATCTTACGGGAACAGAAGAACTTGGGGAAGCTGGAGTGCCTCGGCCGAGGCCCCCTGGCGCGATGGCGGCGGATATAGGGACGATACGCAATAAATAGGTATTGAACGGCCGTTAGTGCGCAATCACAAGGGGCTTGAAGATGGCGAAGCTGCCGTGGAAACCGTGGCATGAAGTAGTCCGGCTTCGAGATGACTTGAGGTCGGGGGAACTTCCGCTCCACATGTTCGCCGCTGACCTCTACGAGGTCGTCATGCAGCGGGGCAAGAGGCCGGTCTACGAGAAACCGGCCGAATTCTTCGCGCTCACGTTCCCAACCCACAACTTGCGCGGCCTCGTCCGTGACGTCGCGCTGCGCATCGCCGGCAAGAACGACAAGGCGGTGCGTCAACTACAGCTAACCTACGGCGGCGGGAAGACGCACACGCTCATCACCCTCCGCCACCTCATGCACGACCCGGACCGCCTTCCGGATCTGCCCGCCGTCCAGGAATTCGTCCAGGAGATCGGCCAGCGGCCCGTCAAGGCGATGGTTGCGACTCTCTGTTTCGACAAGCTTGACGTCGAGAAGGGGATGGAGGTCGTTGGACCGGACGGGACGATCCGGGTTCTCAAGCAACCCTGGAGCGTGCTCGCTTACCAGATCGCTGGCGACGCCGGCCTGAAGCTGCTGCATGCCGAGAACAAAGCCGAAGAGCGGGAGAGCGCGCCAGCAGAGAACCTTCTCACCGAGTTGCTGGAGATTCCCGTGAAGACGGGCATCGGAGTCCTTGTCCTGATCGACGAGGTCCTGATGTACGCGCGCGAGAAGGTCGCGCAGGATGCGAAGTGGCGCGACCGCCTTGTGAACTTCTTCCAGTATCTGACCCAAGCCGCCACGAAAGTGGACCGCTGCTGCGTGGTCGCATCCCTGCTTGCCACCGATCCGGCGAAGAGCGACACGTCGGGACGGCAGTTGCTGAGCGATCTTTATGCGATCTTCGAGCGTGAGCGGGAAGAAGCCGTCGAGCCGGTCGTCAAGGAAGACGTAGCCGAGGTGCTGCGGCGGAGGTTCTTCACCCCCGGGTCGATTGCCAGCCGGGACGCCTTCCGACCTCACGTCATCGCCGCGCTGAAGGGCATTGCCGACGTGGACGAGCAAACGCGGCGCTTGGGTGCGCAGGCGGAGGAGCGGTTCCTGCGTAGTTACCCGTTCCACCCGGACCTCACCGAGGTGCTGTACGGCAAGTGGACCCAGCTCTCGCGCTTCCAGCGAACGCGAGGTGTACTCCGGATCTTCGCCCTAGCGCTTCGGCATGCGGAGAAATGGGACGACAGTCCACTGGTGGGCGCGGCGGTGCTCCTCGCGGCGCCAGGAGACGAAGGCCTGTCGGAATCGGCACGCGAGCTCGTGGCAGTCGCAGACACGGAGGCGTCCGAGGGACGTGCTCAATCGTGGACTCCGATCCTGACCACCGAACTCGCCATCGCCCAGCAGATTCAACTGGACTCGGTAGGTCTGAAACACCACGAAATCGAGCAGGCGGTCCTTGCCACCTTCCTGCACTCGCAGCCAATCGGGCAGAGCTCGCGCGCGCGGGATCTTGAAGTGCTCTTGGCCGCCACGAGGCCCGACAAGATCGAACTCGAGAAGGGGCTCACGCGATGGGCGCAATCCAGCTTCTGGCTCGACGATGTGTTCACAGAAGAGGCCGAAAAAGGGCTCCCGGGGACATGGCGGCTGGGCAGCAGGCCCAACCTGGTCCAAATGCATGCCGTCGCCAGCAAGAGCGTGACCGACGATGTCGTGAAAGCGCGTCTGCTCGACGAGATCGGGCGGACGAAGGCGCTCACGACCGGCGCGTCCGCCGCCGGCGTGAAGGTGCACACGCTTCCCACCCGGCCGAAGGACATCGAGGACGACGGAGGGTTCCACTACGCGGTCCTCGGCCCTGCGGCGGCGTCGGAGTCCGGCAAGCCAAGTGAAGAGGCGTGCCGGTATCTCGATGAGACGACGGGACCGGAAAAACCACGCGTGTTCCGGAACGCGACGTTATTGCTCGTGCCGTCCCGCGAGGGGCTTGACGTTGCCTCAACCCGTGTGCGCGACTACCTCGCGTGGGAGCAGGTTCGCGACGATCTGATCAAGCAACAGAAGGAAGGAACGGTCGATCTCGCGCGAATGCAGACGCTCACGATGTACATCGATAAGGCGAAGGGCCGGATCCCCGACGCCATCCGCCAGGCCTACTGCATTGTCGTAACAGTGTCGAACGCCGACGACGACCAGGCGTTCAAGATCACGGTTTCGGACGATCCACATTTCGCGACGATCAAGGCGGACAAGAGGTCGCGCATTCAGGACACGGCCATCACTGCCGAGGCGCTCCTGCCGGGCGGTCCCTACAACCTGTGGCGAGACGGAGAAGCGAGCCGTCGAGTGAAGGACCTTTCCGGGGCATTCGCGCAACTGCCGCACCTGCCCAAGATGCTCAAGGCGCAGGCCATCCTTGATACGCTCGTCGATGGTTGTGAGCGTGGGTGGTTCGTGCTGAAGGTGATGCGACCGGACCACACCTTCAGGACTTGGTGGCGGTGCCGGCCTGACGAGAGCGCTCTTGCGGATCCGGCACTGGAACTCGTTCTCGCGGAAGCCGCGGAGCTCGGCGAGCTGTCTCCGGCGCTGCTTGCGCCGGAGGCGCTGGCGGACCTGTGGATCGACGACCAGGTCAGCGTCAGTGCCGTGCAGAAGTACTTCGATGGGACCACGGTCGTCCAGATAGCCCGCAAGGGCTACGACGAGCCGATGCAGGTCCCCAAGGCACCCTGGGCGGCAGTCCTACAAGCGATCGAGGAAGCCGTGCAGTCCGGTCTTGTCTGGATGACATCCGGGCCCACGAGCGTACTGGGCGAAGCCGTCCCGACTGGCACCCTGACGAGCGCGGCCGTCCTTCGCGTGCCTCCCAAACCGATTCCGGCGCCGGAGATCCTCGCTGAGAATCTGCCCAACGCCTGGCAGGACGGCGTGGCAACGGCTCTGAGCGTCGCAACCGCCCTTTCCCAGAGGGCAGGCCAGACGCTGCCGTGGAAGACGGTTCGAGATGTCGTACAAGCTGGGTTGCAGGCTCGCTTCCTCGAGTTGCTGCCCGAATCGGGAGTCTGGCCGTGCGAATTCCCGGCGGCTCAGAGCGTCAGGCTGAAGGCGGCGACTGCCAAGACCGGCGGGTCGGGCGGCGGCGAACCGTCCAAGGTGCGAGTGGCGACGGCCGAACTCGAAGTGCGGGAGATGCAAGATCTGAGCGACGCCTTGCTCGATCTCGTTGAAGTGCGGGCAAAGACGAACGTGCCGATCGCCTTCAGCGTTCAGGTCAGCGTTGGCGACGGGAAACAGGTTCCATCACGCGAGGCGGTCGACGCGGTGAACGAGGTACTGGAACGGATCAAGGCGGGGTTCCGGTTGTCGTGAGGCCAAGCGATGATTCGAGTCTTCGTTAGCTCAGTATCGCTCGGCCTTGAAACCGCTCGTCAACAGGTGACTGCCGACCTCCATCGAGCTGGCTACGACGTCACCGCAACGCAGCGTCTCGGCTCGCACCTGCAACCCCAATTGACGTCTGCCTGCGACAAGTTCGTCGTGCAGACGTCGTCGTGCCCGTGATCGGGCCTCGGTATGGCTCGTTGCCGGGCACCACCAGTTCGTGGCCTTATCGTGGTCGTCGGCCAAAGGCGTATCCTGCTAATCGTGGGAACTATGACCCAATCCCGCCTCGCTCAACTTCTCATGGCGCTCAGGGCGATTTCGTGAAGGCCGGCCCCGGATGCCTAAACTCCTCAGGCCAGTAATGCACGCTCTGGCAGTACTCGGTTGATTCGCAGTGCTCCGCGAACTCGAGTAGGTTTCCCACTTTCTCGATTAACACGGAACGCACCTCTGCTGGCGACGCGAAAAAGAACTCCTTCCGATTATTGGTCCAGTTCATTCGCCGAGCTGCGAAATGGTCGTGGAGTTCGCTCTCAAGCGTGACGGCATCTTCGGAGAAATAGATTGCATGCACGTCAAACCTGAAGGGAACTGATGCGTCGCCCAATTCGTTGATGCGATCGAACGGTTCTAGCCGCCGAGTCAGCCCGATCTTGACAACGCGCTCGCCAAGGGCGCCGCGATTCGAAATCACGTACACGTATCCGGCGCGGATATTGGCCGCCCGGTAGGCATTCTGCACAATTGCATTGTCGACGCTCGACAACTTTTGCTCCAAGTCCGGGTCTGACAAGCCACTCGCCTTCAGCTTTTCGATAACCGTGACGAGATGGGCTCGTTCTTTTTCCAAGCGTTCTCTAGCTGCTGCCAGCTCCTGTTCAACCTTGCGTTCCTCCCGCAATCTCTCGCGCTCGGCTCGGGCTATCTCTCGTTCCTCCTCCTTCTTGACTAGATAGTCGGCTGTGAGCTCGATTTCCTCGATACGAAGAGCGTGGAAGCCGTCGCCGATCCTCATTTCCATCATCTTGCCGAGCTTTGCAATAGCTGTGCGTGACGCCTCCAAGCGCTTGACTGCCGTCTGCAGATTGCCTGCACGGAGCGTTCTGACCACATTTTCGGCTTCCGCGTTGTAGGCACGCAGCATTAACTTCGCAAGGTCATTGGCTAAGCTTCGCCCCTTCGCCAGCGATCCGTCGAAGGTGAACATGTTCGATTTCTCGATCGCCGCTCCCGCCTTCACGAGCTCCGCGATCCGTGCGCCGATTCCGTCGAGGCGCTCTCGATAGGCCACCGCGTTCTCAAGCGGATGGTGGTATCGGTAGATGCCAACGTCCTGCAGCACACGCTCGTCGTTCAACTCAACTACGGTGTCAGCATCGGTGCCAATGGCCTGCAGCCGAGCGCGCAGTGCGGCATTCTCTGCCTCGAGCAGCACTACCCGATCGTCAGCAGATACGCTCGAGGCGACAGCCGCGTCGATTGGCTGCACCGGGCGAGCGTCCGTCTTTCCCGGCGAGTTGCCAAAGGACTCGGCCGAGTCGACACTTAGCCATAGCTGCCAGCCTGGAGGGGGTGGTGGCCACGCAGGGTCCGGCTTCCACCCTCTTGGCGGAACCCATCCCGCGGGCGGCTTCGGCCATCCTGGAGGTGGGTTGAAGGTGGGCCCCTTGTGCGTCATGCCCGCCTGACTCCGGCGCGTTCCGCGCTCACCAAACCGAACGGATTCTTGGATACTGCAGCACCCAAATGACCGAGCGTCAGCGCTGGAACGACAGCGGAGAGATCGAACGCCAAGAACGCCTGCCGCTCAGCGGCCGCGATGACGAAGGGAACGTAGACGTTCTTTCCCGTTGCTGGATCAACGGTGTTCGTGCCAACTTCCAGGGAAATGGTTTGAATCAATCCACGCCGATCCGACTCGAAGACCTCATGGAATGATCGCAGTGCGACCTGATGAACCGCGCCTGCAAAACGCTCGCGGCATTCCTTCTGGGAAAGTGTCGTCGAGGTGATCTCGTCCGAGGCCTTCGAGTACTTGTATGCCTTGATGTCCGAAATCTCGCTTGGCCCTGGCACAAGGACGCGAAGGCGGAGTTCCGCGGCCGCCTGCTCAAACTCGAACTCGTGCGTGACCTGGAAGTGTTCCGGATACACGGAATTCGAAAGCACGATTGAGACGTATTCCTGAACGGCATCTGCGGTTCCGTACCCTAGATTGGCGATGAACTCGTCCAGATCTCGGTTTCGAGCGGCAGCCTCAGCTTTTCGATCCTCGCACTCCTTAGCATACCGAGCGCGTTCCCGTTCGAGATCCGCGACTCGTTTCTCTTCGACACCCGCATGGTCACTTTTTGCCTTTTGACGACACGCTTCCGCCTGCCGACACTTGGCCTCCCATCCGACAAGCGCGTGCTGGTGCGCGCGTCTGACGCCTTCGACAGCCTCGATGTGTTTCTTCTTACGGAAAAGGCTCGCTAGCCCGCGAGGCGCTTCAGGCAGCGAAAGGACTGGTTCAGGAGGATTCGGGATCGGCGCAGGCTCAGGCGTGCGTATCTCGAGGTCCACACGGTCAAACGGCGGATGCGTCACGACGACGCGCAAGGTGTTCAGGTCGACATAGTCGTCCCTCGAGAGCGTTGCCTCCAGCAGCGTATCGATGTCCTCGTAGACGTCAGCGAGCTGCTGGTTCCGTTCCTCGACATCAACCAGCATCGCTTCAACGTGGGCTTCCTGGGCTTCCCTTTCGCGAAGCTTGCGGTGGGCCGCATCTGCCTTGGCCAGCTGTGCCTGGGCCCGCGACTCAGCTTTCCGAGTCTGGTCCACACGGCGCACTAATGCCGCGTGTTCCCGTGCCGACTGACGCGCTCGCCGTTCATTCTCACGAACTGCTATGCGGGCAGCTCTTTGCAGCCCGGCAAAGAATCCTCCACGCGCCATAGTCGGAACCTCAGTCTAAGAATACCGGCCAATATTATGCGGATCCTAACTGAATCCACGGGAGAACAAGAAAC